>ENA-ORCM01001416-ORCM01001416.1-human-gut-metagenome-genome-assembly--contig:-NODE-1416-length-20172-cov-13.167753_pt1 | contig 20172 bp, 18 predicted proteins | sample MGYA00242906_ERZ507928 | MGnify/ENA primary metagenome ERZ507928 (study PRJEB26167, sample SAMN06115497) | human gut metagenome | host: Homo sapiens | place: China:Shanxi | collected 2015-05-07...
CCTACCTCACGCCGGACAGGACAAAGCCCATTACCGCCCGCAAGCTGGGAGATGATTTTGACCGCGCTGCCGTTCTTACTCTTTTGGAGCAGAACGCCCACAGAGCCGCCGAAAAGACCGTACCCATACCCGAATACCATACCGCTGAAACAAACCGCACAGAGCGAGGAAAAACGCAGAAAATCGCCCCGACAGGCAACATTCAGAGAATGGTTGACCGTGCGGCGAAGCGAGCCGAGGGAAAAGGTATCGGCTATGACCGTTGGGCGGCTGTCCACAATCTCAAACAGATGGCGGCTACCGTTGCCGCTATGGAGCAATACGGCTTTACCCCGGATGAACTGGACGCAGCCCTTGTGTCTGCCAATGCGGATTTACACAGCAGCACCGCCAAGCTGAAGCCCATTGAAACGGCTATCCGTGAGAAAAAGGACTTGCAGAAACAGGTGCTTGCCTATGCCAAGACAAGAGATGTGCGTGACGGATTGAAAAAGCAGAAAACCGATAAGGCACGCAAAGCCTACCGGGAAAAGCATGAAAGCGACTTTATCATAGCAGACGCAGCCGTAAGATATTTTCGGCAAAAAGGCATTACCAAGCTGCCCACCTATAAATCGTTGCAGGCTGAAATCGAGCAGCTTACCGCCGAGAAGAACGCCCTTTACAACGAGTACCGGGCAAATAAAGAGCGTGTCCGGGAGTTGCAGACCATGAAAAGCAATCTTTCCCAAATGCACCACGGCGAACCGAGCAGACAGAAAAAGCATGAACAGGAGCGTTAAAAACCGCCCCGAAATGATACCGAAACCAAACAAAAACAGGGATATACCCTTACCCCTATCCGCAATACTCCCCGACCTCAAAACAGGGCGTACAGGGCAAAAAATCCCCGAAAATGATACCGAGAAGATACAGTTTTCCCGCCCTATCCGTGATACCCACGGAAACGGCAGAAAGGAGCGTACCAATGCCACGCATGAGCAACAAACGGCGGCTTGAATGGAGCTTTTTCCTCAACCACCGAAACCGAATTACCTATAACGACCTTTGCCGGGGTTGCACCCACGATTGCAAGCAGAGTTTCCGAGCCGTGATTATCCTCTGCCACCGGTATTACTCCAAGCGTTGGAAACCAAAGGAGGACACCGCCTATGGCAGATAACCGCAAATATTACTACCTCAAACTGAAAGAAAGCTATTTTGATGATGACGCTATCGTGCTGTTGGAGAGTATGCCGGACGGTATTCTCTATTCCAACATTCTCTTGAAGCTGTACTTAAAATCGCTGAAAAACGGCGGCAAGTTGCAGCTTGACGAGAATATCCCTTACACAGCACAGATGATCGCCACTCTTACCCGTCAGCAGGTAGGCACGGTGGAACGGGCGTTAGGGATTTTTCAGCAGTTGGGGCTTGTGGAGCAGCTACACGGCGGCTTGCTCTACATGACCGATATTGAACTGATGATAGGGCAATCCTCTACCGAAGCGGAACGAAAACGGGCGGCAAGGCTTGCAAACAAGGCTTTGCCACCACCCCGGACAAACGGCGGACATTTGTCCGACATTCGTCCACCAGAGATAGAGATAAAGAAAGAGATAGATATAGAGATAGAAAAAGAGAGAGAGTTAGAAACGGGACAAGCCCCCGCCCGCAGCTATGGCAGATACAACAATGTTTTTCTTTCCGATACGGAACTGGACGAGCTGAAAGCGGAACTGCCCGACAAATGGGAGTATTATATTGACCGCTTATCTACTCATATAGCGTTCAAAGGAACGAAATACCGCAGTCATGCAGCCACGATATACAAGTGGGCGCAGGAGGACGAAGCCAAGAAACCGCCGAAAAAAGGCATACCCGATTACACCTTTAAGGAGGGCGAGAGTTTATGACTGAACTTTTTACCGATACCGTTTTGAATATGATGACTACTACCGCAGAGCCGGAGGACTACACGGGCGAGGACGGTCTGCTTTACTGCAGCAAATGCCGCACGGCGAAAGAAGCCTACTTTCCCAAAGAAACCGCCGCATGGTTGGGGCATGACAAGCACCCGACAGAATGTGACTGCCAACGGGAGAAGCGTTTGGAATGTGAATCCGCCGAGGAACGCAGACGACACCTTAACACCGTTATGGAACTGAAACGCCGGGGCTTTACCGACCTCACCATGCAGGAATGGACTTTTGCACATGACAACGGCAAATGCCCGCAGATGAGCAAGGCACATTTATATGTGGAGCATTGGGAGCAGATGAGAGAAAACAACTATGGTCTGCTCTTGTGGGGCAAGGTAGGCACAGGAAAAAGCTATTTTGCCGGGTGCATTGCCAATGCCCTTATGGAACAGGAAATCTCCGTCCGCATGACAAACTTTTCTGCGATACTGAATGATTTAACTGCCAGCTTTGAGGGGCGAAACGAATATATCGAGCGTCTTTGCCGTTTCCCTCTGCTGATACTTGATGATTTTGGTATGGAGCGTGGCACAGAGTACGGTTTGGAACAGGTCTACAATGTAATTGACAGCCGATACCGCAGCCGAAAGCCGCTGATTGTCACCACCAATCTAAGCCTTACGGAACTGCAAAATCCACAGGACACCGCCCACGCCCGTATCTATGACCGAGTGCTTGAAATGTGTCTGCCTATCCTCTTTACAGGCGAGAACTTCCGAAAGGAAACGGCACAAGCCAAGCTCAATGGACTAAAAGAACTGTTGAAGTGAAAGGAGTTGCCTATGACAGAAAACAAACAGAATAACAATGACCGCACCGACCGCCGCCCGGACTGCGTGACGGAGATCCGCATGGGTAACACCGTGCTTGTTGTGTCCGGCTTTTTCAAGAAAGATACCACAGCCACCGCAGCCGACAAGATGATGAAAGTGCTGGAAGCGGAAACTGCTACACAAAAAACGGTGATTTAACATGATACTGAAAAGCGGTCACGCTTTTGGCGTGACCGCTGGCAGAGAAATTATAGGTTGAAAAATGCGGAGAGTGCTTTCCCAAAATCTTCGGGAGCGTCTATGTTTACTTCATGTCCAGAATTTTTAATCACTAATAATTCGGCTTGTGGTAACTGCGATTGAAGCTGTAAAGAAGCCTGTTTATTTGCTGCATCTTTCTCCCCGCAGATAACCATTACAGGGCTATTGATACACTTCAATTCTTTTTGGAAATCCAAGTTTATCATGGATTTTGACAGATTGATAAAATCCGTTTTATCAAGTCCCATGCTTTCAAATGTTCTTTTAGGCATAAACCGAAAGAGCATATTTTGAAATTGCAAGAGTTTTTTCGGCATTGTATATTGTGTCGCAACCAACGCCAAAGAGTTTATTTTATCTGGATTTTCAATCCCATATTGCAATGCGAGAATACCGCCTAAAGATAGCCCACAGATATTGACCGGTTCTGAAAATTGCTTACAGTATTCGGAGAAAGCAAGATATAAAACTTGATAGCAGACCTCTTTATCTTCAAACCAATCAAAAAGGTTCGGGCATAAAATGTCCGCACTTTTCCCCATAGTGTTAATCGTATTTTTCCAGCTTGATGATGTTTGCCCTAATCCATGAAGTAATATAGTTTTCATTTTCTCTCCTGCAATGTCTGATGTGTATTTACGGTAAAGTATATCACAGAGTTATGAACTTTTCTATCTTTTTTGCAGCGAGAAGCCGCACAGTAAAAAATCGTCATTTTACCGGGCGGTAAAGAAGCAGAAGCCGCTATACAGACAGCCGCCCCATGTGGTATAATCGAAATACGGAATAGTGGGGCTGGCTGTCGGAAACGGAGGATTTTATGTTAAGACAGACCACCCAGAAAATCACTGCCCTTTATCCAAGACTATCCCATGAGGACGAGCTGCAAGGCGAAAGTAATTCCATTTCCAACCAGAAGCGTATCCTTGAAACCTACGCAAAGCAGAACGGCTTTTCCAATCTGCGCTGGTACACGGACGATGGCTATTCTGGTGCGAACTTCCAAAGACCGGGCTTTCAATCCATGCTTGCGGACATTGAAGCCGGGAAAGTGGCTACCGTTATCGTAAAGGATATGTCACGGTTAGGGCGAAACTACCTGCAGGTGGGAATGTATACCGAGATGATTTTCCCACAAAAAGGCGTCCGCTTTATCGCCATCAACGATGGAGTAGACAGCGCACAGGGCGACAATGATTTTGCCCCTCTGCGGAACATTTTCAACGAATGGCTGGTGAGAGATACGAGTAAGAAAATCAAAGCTGTAAAACGGTCAAAAGGCATGAGCGGCAAGCCTGTTACGAGCAAACCCGTGTACGGCTACCTCATGGACGAGGACGAAAACTTCATCATTGACGAGGAAGCCGCACCCGTGGTCAAGCAGATATACCGTCTGTGCCTTGCCGGGAACGGTCCGACCAAGATAGCCCGTATGCTGACCGAGCAGGAAATCCCAACGCCGGGAACGCTGGAATACCGCAGGACGGGCAGCACACGCCGCTATCACCCCGGCTATGAGTGCAAATGGGCGACAAATACCGTGGTGCATATCCTTGAAAACCGGGAGTACATGGGCTGTTTGGTGAACTTCAAGACGGAGAAACCGTCCTACAAGACCAAGCACAGCATAGAAAATCCCATTGAGAAACAGGCAATTTTCGAGAACCACCATGAGCCTATCATCGACACCCAGACATGGGAGCGTGTGCAGGAATTACGCAAACAGCGCAAGCGTCCGAACCGCTATGATGAAGTGGGCTTGTTCTCTGGTATGCTCTTTTGCGCGGACTGCGGCAGCGTCATGTATCAGCAGCGTTACCAGACCGATAAGCGGAAACAGGACTGCTATATCTGCGGGAACTACAAGAAGCGCACCCATGACTGCACCGCACATTTTATCCGCACCGACCTTTTGACTGCGGGCGTTCTCTCCAATCTACGGAAAGTGACGAACTATGCGGCAAAGCATGAAGCCCGGTTTATGAAGCTGCTGATTGAGCAGAACGAGGACGGCGGCAAACGCCGGAACGCCGCCAAGAAAAAGGAACTGGAAGCTGCCGAAAAGCGTATCGGTGAACTTTCCGCTATTTTCAAGCGGCTGTATGAGGACAGCGTAAGCGGTCGCATTTCTGACGAGCGTTTCACGGAGCTTTCGGCAGACTATGAAGCCGAACAGCAGGAATTGAAAGAGCGTGTTGCCAGAATACAGGCGGAGCTTTCCAAAGCACAGGAAGCTACCGTAAACGCAGAAAAGTTTATGAACATTGTCCGCAAGCACATGAACTTTGAAGAACTGACCCACACCCTCTTGCGTGAGTTTGTAGAGAAAATCGTTGTGCATGAGTGCAGCTACGATGAAAACGGGACACGCAGACAGGATATTGAGATTTACTATTCTTTCGTCGGCAAAGTGGACTTGCCCGAATGACCGCCCGCCCTATCCGATACCAAAGGCAAGTATTGGATAGGAACGGCAAAATTTTTTACACTTCTATTACTTCTTTATCACACATAAGCAAATACGCCGGGTCGCTCATTCGCTGCATCTGCCGCAAAATATCTTCAAAGTTTTCCGGAGAATTTTCGTCCGGGTGATTGATTTCCGTGTCCAAAGCGGATATACTACTGATAGTGTTTTGAACGGACTGCCTTTCATCTGCGCCAACAGATGTGCAAAGGGCAGTCTTTTCTTTTGCTTCATTCATTCGCATCCTCTCCTTTCAGTCCCTGCATGGTGACGGCAATGAGGTCGATCGTGCTTAGCAGCTCATCGGGGACGCTGTCCCCGGCAGCAATGCGCTCCAGCTCTGCGAGGATCGCCATCATCTGCGTTTTGAGCGCCTTGTGTACTCTCGGATTTGGCTGCACTACCACCTCACGCCCCATGCATTTGCGATAGCAGTATTCCTGCTTGGGAAGCCCCGATAGAGCTACAGCCCTGTTCAGTTCCTCCTGTTCTTCGGGAGATACCCGAAATCCCACTGTGATACTGCGAAAACGATTGTGTCGGTCTACATTCTTTGCGGACATTAAACTCAAACTCCTTTCCCAAGATCATCTAACCTGTTTGCCATTTCTTTCTGCTTGGATGGGAACAGGTGCGCGTACCGATAGGTGATTTCGATGCTCTCGTGTCCAACCCTGTCGGCAATGGCAACCGCCGAGAAGCCCATATCAATGAGCAGACTGATGTGGCTGTGTCTCAAATCGTGGATTCTGATGCGCTTGACGCCTGCTGCCTTTGCACCCCTGTCCATCTCATGGTGGAGATAGCTTTTAGTTACCGTGAAAATACGATCTTTCTTTTTCAGACCGTACTGCATTTTGAAAAACTCCTGCATCTCCTGGCAGAGAAAGTCGGGCATTTGAATGGTGCGGTTGCTTTTCTTTGTTTTTGGTGAGGTAATGACATCCTGCCCTTTGAGCCGCTGATAGGTCTTGCTGATCTTGACAGTGCCGCGCTCAAAATCGAAATCCGCAGGCGTCAGCGCCAGCAGTTCTCCTTCGCGGATGCCTGTCCAGTAGAGCATCTGAAAGGCGTAGTAGGAAACCGGCTTGTCCATCATCTCCTCAGCAAATTTCTGATATTCTTCTTTCGTCCAGAACAGCATCTCCCGCCGTTCCTCTGTCCCCATGTTTCCGGCTTTCGCTGCCGGATTGGAGTGGAGATCGTAAAACCGGACAGCGTGGTTGAAAATGGCGCTGAGCTGATTGTGTAGCGTCTTGAGATAGGTCTGAGAATATGGCTTGCGTTTTTCATCCCGATAAGCGAGCAGCTCATTTTGCCATGCAATCACATCTTTTGTGGTGATCTCGTTGATTTTCCGCTTGCCGAAATACGGGAGCAGTTTTGTTTTGATGATATTCTCCTTGGTCTGCCATGTGCTTTCTTTCAGCCGCGCCTTGAGATCGTTGGTGTAGATTTCGCAGAACGCCTCAAAGCTCATATCCAGATCACCGGCGCTCTGCTGTTGAAACTTCTGCTCCCATTCCAATGCTTCCCGCCTCGTGGCGAATCCGCGCTTGCATTTGGGCTTGCGTTCTCCTGTCCAGTCCGTGTACTGTGTCACCACATACCACGAACCATTTTCCTTGTTCTTATAAGCTGGCATCTGCGTCCTTCCTTTCTGTTCCGTAGAACCGTTCATTGAAATACTGTCGGTTGACGCGGCCTGCGATGGTCAGAAATCCTTTTGCCTTTAACTCCTCATTGAGCTGTCGAATGAGCTTGTAGGCGTAGGGCTTCGACACATCCAGTTCCGCGGCGACTTCCTCTGCTCGAATAAATCTGTTGTCCATAAAACTCCTCCTTGTTGATTTTCGGTAATACTTGTCCTTATTTCGTGTCGGATACTTTCTGGCCGCCTTCCGATTTGCCCGGGCGGACACACCATGACTGTGATGTGCGACAGGTATTAAATTCCCAAACTTAACTGATAATGTTTAAGTTCGCACTTGCATTATACTAAGCATATTCCGTTATGTCAAGAGGTTTTCGAGAAAGATATTAAACTTTTTTATTTAGGCTGTATTGACACAAACTAAGCATATATGCTATAATAATCGCAACGATACCAAAGGAGTGTAGGTTTATGGCGATTGGTGAACGAATCCGTTTTATTCGTAATTTGCGTGGCATGACGCAGAAATGGCTTGGTCAAGCTGTTGGCTTTCCGCCTAAAACGGCTGATGTCCGCATGGCGCAGTACGAGTCCGGTTCCAGAACGCCGAAAGAGGATCTGGTAAAAGCTATCGCCAATGTGTTGGAGGTTTCTCCCTTGGCATTGCAGATTCCCGACATTGACAGTGACCTTGGATTTATTCACACCCTTTTTGCCATCGAGGACATTCACGGCATCCGTGCTGAAAAGCAGGGAGATGAGGTGCATCTCATCTTTGACGGCAGCAAACGTACCATGAATGAATCAATCTTTACCATGCTTTCCGCATGGGCAGAACAGTCGGAGAAGCTGCGCTGCGGCAAGATAAGCAAAGAGCAGTACGACCACTGGCGCTACACCTTTCCGGAAGAGGACACCACCCAGCGTTGGGCAAAAGTACCGTCGCAGGGACTGAGCGATCTGCTTGTGGAAGCGTTCAAGGATCAGCAGAAAGAAAAATGAACATAGAAAAAGCCCGTACTGACATCCAATCAGTACGGGCTTCAATCATATGGGGATGTTTATGAGCCGAGAGAAATTACTCTTTACTCACAAGCCACTGGCAATGCAGAATAACTGCGCTCCGGCGGAATCTTATCAAAATCTTATCAGAAGGGGGCGGGTAAAACCCAAAAACCATTGGCATTCCTGCACTTTTCGGCTTTTCTGATTTATTCCCACTCCACCGTTGCGGGGGGCTTGCTGGTGATGTCGTAGACAATTCTGTTGATGCCCTTGACCTCGTTGACGATGCGGCCGCTGATCTTGTCGAGCAGCTCGTAGGGGATGCGGGCCCAGTCGGCGGTCATGAAGTCCTCGGTCGTCACAGCGCGCAGCGCAAGCACGCGGTCGTAGCTGCGGCCATCGCCCATGACGCCGACGGTGCGCGTGTCGGTCAGGACGGCGAAGTACTGGTTCATCTTCTTGTTTTCGCCGGCCTTTTCCAGCTCCTCGCGGTAGATCGCGTCGGCAAGGCGCAGCGTGTCAGCCTTTTCCTTCGTGATCTCGCCCATGATGCGGATGGCAAGGCCCGGGCCGGGGAACGGCTGGCGGGAGACGAGGTATTCGGGAAGCCCCAGCTCGCGGCCGAGCTGACGCACTTCGTCCTTAAAGAGCAGGCGCAGCGGCTCGATGATCTCCTTAAAGTCGACATAGTCGGGAAGACCGCCGACATTGTGGTGGCTCTTGATGACTGCGGCATTGCCAAGGCCGGATTCGATGACGTCGGGGTAGATCGTGCCCTGAGCGAGAAAGTCGACCGCGCCGATCTTCTTCGACTCTTCCTCGAACACGCGGATGAACTCTTCGCCGATGATCTTGCGCTTGCGCTCGGGATCGGAGATGCCAGCGAGCTTCGAGAGGAAGCGGCCCTCGGCGTTCACGCGGACAAAGTTGATGTCCCACTTCTTGAACGCCGCCTCGACCTCGTCGCCCTCGTTGAGGCGCATGAGGCCGTGGTCGACAAAAACGCAGGTGAGCTGGGGGCCGACGGCCTCGGCCAGCAGCGCCGCCACGACGGACGAGTCCACGCCGCCGGAGAGCGCCAGCAGCACGCGGCCGGAGCCGACCTTTTCGCGCACAGCGGCGATGGCAGTATTTTTATAGTCGCCCATCGTCCAGTCGCCTGTCGCGCCGCAGACCTCGTAGAGGAAGTTGCGGATCATCGCGGTGCCGAACTCCGTGTGGTTGACCTCGGGATGGTACTGCACGCCGTAGAACCCGCGCGTTTCGTCGCAGATGGCGACGTTCGGGCAGGCGTCGGAGTGCGCGACGAGAGAGAAGCCCTCGGGGACCTTTTCCATGTAGTCGCCGTGACTCATCCACGTCACGCTCTTTTCGGGAAGACCCTTGAAGAGCTTGCAGTTCGTGTCAAAAAACGTCTCGGTCTTGCCGTATTCGCGCGCGGTGGCGTCGTTTGCGGCGACGACCTTGCCGCCGAGGTGGTGCGCGATGAGCTGGCAGCCGTAGCAGATGCCGAGCACGGGCACGCCCGCGTCAAAGAGCGCGGGATCGACGTGCGGCGCGTCCTCGAGATACACGCTGTTCGGGCCGCCGGTGAAGATGAAGCCGATGGGATTCATCGCGAGAAGGTCTGCAAGCGGCGTCGTGTAGGGCTTGACCTCGCAGTAAACGCCGCATTCGCGCACGCGGCGCGCGATGAGCTGGTTGTACTGGCCGCCAAAGTCCAGTACGATGATGGTCTGATGGTTCATATTGAAATTCTCCTGCCGTATCCAATAATATGGTAAAAGCATCATACCATAGCTTTTCCCATTTTTCCAGCGGTATTGTAAAAATAAAAAGGTCGCGCGGTCAATGGACCGCGCGATCGAGGGAGGCCGCGACAAAGCCGCGGAACAGGGGATGCGGCTTGTTGGGGCGGCTCTTGAATTCGGGGTGGAACTGCGCGCCGACGAACCAGGGGTGGCTCTTCGATTCGACGATCTCGACGAGCGTGCCGTCGGGGGAGAGACCGGCGAGGCGCATGCCGGCGTCCGTGAAGTCGTCGCGGAAGTCGTTGTTGAACTCGTAGCGGTGGCGGTGGCGCTCCCAGATCTCGGGCGCATCGTAGAGCGCGCGGGAGAGCGAGCCCTCTTCGAGCACGCAGGGGTACTTGCCGAGGCGCATCGTGCCGCCCTTGGCCGTCACGCCGACCTGCTCGGGCATGAGCGCGATGACGGGATGCGCCGTCGTGGAGGAGAACTCCGCGCTCGTCGCGTCGTCCCATGAGAGCACATGGCGCGCAAATTCGATGACTGCGATCTGCATGCCGAGGCAGATGCCGAGGTACGGGATGCCGCGCTCGCGCGCGTACTGCGCGGCTAAGATCATGCCCTCGATGCCGCGGTCGCCAAAGCCGCCGGGGACTAAGATGCCGCTGCACCCGCAGAGCTTCTGCGCGATGTTGTCGCTCGTCAGCGTTTCGGAGTCGACCCACTGAATTTCGACGCTCGCGTCGCAGGCCGTGCCCGCGTGGAAGAGCGACTCAACGACGCTCAAATAGGCGTCGTGCAGGCCGACGTATTTGCCGACGAGCGCGATGCGCACATGACGGTGCACGCCGTGGATCTTGTCGACCAGCGCGCGCCACTCGGTCATGTCAGGTTCACCGCAGTCAAGGTGCAGCTTGCGGCACACCACGCGGCAAAGGCCCTCGTGCTCAAGCAGCAACGGCACCTCGTAGAGCGTGGACGCCGTTGCGTTCTGGATGACGCAGTCGGGCTCCACGTTGCAGAAGAGCGCAATCTTGCGGCGGATGTCGTCTGTGATGGGCTCATCCGTGCGCACGACGAGAACGTCCGGCTGGATGCCCTCGCTCAGGAGTTCCTTGACCGAGTGCTGCGTGGGCTTGCTCTTGAGCTCGCCGCTGCCGGGGATGGTCACGATGAGCGGCACGTGGATGAAGAGCACATTTTCACGCCCGCGCTCGGCCGCGACTTGACGGATGGCCTCCAAAAACGGCTGGCTCTCGATATCGCCGACCGTGCCGCCGATCTCGGAGATGGCAACGTCGGTCTCGCCGTCGTCCATGTCGTAAATGCGGCGCTTGATCTCATCGGTCACATGCGGGATGATCTGCACCGTGCCGCCAAGATAACCGCCCTGACGCTCGCGGTTGAGAACGCTCCAGAAAATTTTGCCCGAGGACACGGAGGATTTCTCGTCCAGCGCCTCGTCGACAAAGCGCTCGTAGTGGCCGAGGTCCAGGTCGGTCTCCGCGCCGTCGTCCGTGACGAAGACCTCGCCGTGCTGATACGGGCTCATCGTGCCGGGGTCGACGTTGAGATACGGGTCGAACTTCTGGTTTTTGACCTTCAGCCCGCACTGCTTTAAGAGCCGCCCGAGCGACGCCGCGCAGATGCCCTTGCCAAGCCCCGACACCACGCCGCCGGTGACAAAAATGTACTTCATAGATTTTCTTCCTCCCCTGTCAAAGAAAAATAAAACTGCTGCGATAAAGCAAAACTCCACTTCAAAAAGGACGCTCGAAAGAGCGTCCTTTTTGACTTACACGGAGAAGAGTAATTCGCAGAACGTCGGATACGGCCAATACTTGGACGCGGTCAGCACTTCCAGCTTGTCGACGGTCTTGCGCACGTCGTTCGTGCGCTTTTCGACCTCGTCGTGGTAGTAGTGCAGGAGCGTTTCGGGCTCTGCGTCGTCGGAGACGGTCTCGAGCGCCGTCTTGAGGCCGATGGTCTCTTCGAGCAGCTGCTCGTTGAGCGAGCCGATGGCGTTGGCGAGCGAGGATTCGACGTGGCAGGTCAGCTCCGGCGCGGCGGCGCGCTTGGCGGCGATGGTGTTGCACAGCGCGGCTTCGTATTCGGAAGCGGCGTTGAGAATGCCGTGCTGGACCATGTCAACAAGCGTCGCGGCCTCGATGCGGATGACCTTGCAGTACTTCTCGATATGAACTTCGTGGCGGGAGAAAATTTCTTCCTTGCTGTAAACGCCCTGGCGCGTCAGCAGCTCAATGTTCTTGGGCAGGATGTAGGTCGGCAGCGCCTCGGCGGTGTTGTGCAGGTTGGCAAGGCCGCGCTTTTCAGCCTCCTTGATCCAGGCCTCTTCATAGCCGTTGCCGTTGAAGATGATGCGGCGGTGGGCGGAGAACGTGTCGCGGATCAGCTTGTGGAGCGCGGCGGTGAAGTCCGGCGCGTCCTTGAGCTGCGCGTAGAATTCGTCGAGCTCTTCGGCCATGATGGTGTTGAGGATCGTGACCGGGCCCGCGATGGATTGCGAGGAGCCGGGCATGCGGAACTCAAACTTATTGCCGGTGAAGGCGACGGGCGAGGTTCGGTTGCGGTCGGTCGTATCCTGCGGGATGGCGGGGAGCACGTCCACGCCGATGCGCAGGGACTTGTGCTCGGGCGCGGTGTAGTCGTTTTCGTCGACGATGGCATCGATGATGCCCTCAAGCTCGGTGCCGAGGAAGACGGAGATGACAGCCGGGGGCGCTTCCTGCGCGCCGAGACGGTGATCGTTGCCCGCGAAGGCAACGGAGCAGCGCAGAAGCTCCTGATACTCATCCACGCCCTTGATGAACGCGGCGAGCAGCAGTAGGAACACGGCGTTCTGGCTCGGCGTCTTGCCGGGGGAGAAGAGGTTTTTGCCAGTGTCGGTCGAGAGCGACCAGTTAACGTGCTTGCCCGAGCCGTTGACGCCCGCGAAGGGCTTTTCGTGCAGCAGGCACACAAGGTTGTGGCGCTCGGCGACCTTTTTCATCGTCTCCATGACGAGCTGGTTCTGGTCGCTCGCGGTGTTGGCGTCGGTGTAGATGGGGGCCATCTCGTGCTGGCCGGGGGCGACCTCGTTGTGCTTGGTCTTGGAGAGCACGCCAAGCTTCCACAGCTCTTCATCGAGCTCTTTCATGTAGGCGGCCACGCGGGGACGGAACGCGCCGAAGTAGTGGTCGTCCAACTCCTGACCTTTCGGGGGCTTTGCGCCGAACAGGGCGCGGCCGCACAGGCGCAGGTCCATGCGCTTTAAGTACAGCTCGCGGTCGATGAGGAAATACTCCTGCTCCGCGCCAATCTGCGGCGTGACCTTTTCCGCGTCGTCGCCAAATAACTTGAGCACGCGCACCGCCGCGCGGCCGACCGCGGCCATGGAGCGCAGCAGCGGCGTCTTCTTGTCGAGCGCGTCGCCGCTGTAGGAGCAGAACACCGTCGGGATGCAGAGGCTGCCATCTTTGATGAAGGCAAACGCCGTGGGGTCCCAAGCGCTGTAGCCGCGGGCTTCAAACGTGGCGCGCAGGCCGCCGTTGGGGAAGGAGGACGCGTCGGGCTCGCCACGCACCAGCTCCTTGCCGGAAAAGTCCATCATCACGCGGCCGCCGCCGGCGTTGTTGATAAAGCTGTCGTGCTTTTCCGCCGTCACGCCGCTCAAGGGCTGGAACCAGTGCGTGAAATGCGTTGCGCCATGCTCCAGCGCCCAGGTCTTCATCGCGTCGGCGATCTCATTTGCCGCGGAAAGGGGAAGAGGCTGCCCGCTCTTTAAGCAGCCGCGCCAAACGTCCATGGCGCTCTGCGGCACATACTGCTCCATTGTGCGTTCATTGAACACCAGAGAGCCAAAAAGCTCGGGAATGCGAGTCGCTTCACTCATGATCCAGACCTCCTGTTTCGAAATAAAAAATTTGATAAGTAATGATACTTCATCGGGGCAAGCAGCGTCAATACTTTGTTTTTCCAACTTTCCCCTCACTTTAGTGGGACGGGATGTGCGGTGTGAACGAAATTATGAAAGTGCGGCAACTTTTTCTTGCATGAAGAAAACGGCTGTGCTATATTTAACCTGAACCCGCCCTTGCCGGAAACGGCAGGGGCGGGCGTTTTGTTTTTCTGATCTGCTGTGAAAAAATTTTGCGGACAAAAAAGAAAACGGGACGTGAACGCCGGTCACGGCACTTGCGTCCCGTTTTGCATCACTTGATCGTGGCGCTGTCGTTCAGCACGCTCGTGCTGTAAAGAAACAGCACGTCCTGCGCGGTAAAGTCGATGAATTTTCCGAGCATTGAGGGGGAGAGGTAGCGGATGTCGGCAAGCGTGATCTCGCTATATCCCTCCGCAAGCAGCGGAAGCAAACTCGCGGCGAACGAATCGCGGAAGACAAGGAGCTTTCGCTCCGCCTGCGCGTTCGGGTTCTCAATGCGCAGCAGCGACTTGGGTCCCGAGAGGAAAATTTCATACGGGTCGCTGCCGTCTGCCTTTTCGAGCGTGTAGACAGGGAGATAGGCGCCGCTTTCATAGTCGTACACGCGGCAGCTACCAATGATATCGTTTGTGAGGTAGGCGAGCCTGTCGGGCTCCATTGGCAGTGCCGACTGCCCGCGGTACACACCGTAAAACGGCGTATCAAGCGTGACCTCGGTAAAGTCCACGGTGAGTGAGACGCCCATCGCATCTGCCAGCGCCTTGGCCGTGGGGGCAAGCATTTCCTGCCGCCAGTGGAGGTCGGTGCGGTAATAGGATGAGAGCGACAGCGTGCCCGTCAGGTCGATATAGTCCGCAAAGTCGACCTTTTGGCGCATGAGCGCAAAGAACTTCTCGTAATCCATCGCGGGATAGCCGTTTTCGGCGGCCAAAAAGTAATTCTTGTCGGGGATGACGGAGAGGTAGACGTTTACGCCCGTATCTTTGAGATACGTTTCGTACACGTAGCGGAAGCGGTCGGCCGCGTGGTCGAGCGAATCCTCGTGGATCGTGTCGTCGAGCTTCGCGGCGTAGCCGTCCGCGACGTAGATGCCGTTGTTGTCCTTCTCACCAAATAAATCGCGGACGGACAGGGCCTTGAGCGTGCGGAACTCGTCGCGCAGCGGGAACTGGTCGAGCGTGTAGCTCTCAAAATTCGACTGGAAGCGTCCGGAGAGCACTTCTTCCACGTTCAGCGTTGGGAACTGCTTGAGCGGGCGGCGCTCGCTTTCCGACACGGCGTCGTCGCTCTTGCAAATGCTCCACAGCGCGAACATAAGCACGAACGCTGCCGCGATGCCGAGGGTGAGGGCGTCTTTGATTTTTCGATTCATGCGATGCCCTCCTTAAAAGCGGAAGTAGAGGAACGGGTTGAACGACCCGTCTACTAAAAATGCCGTGCCGAGCAGCAGGGGAATGAGCACGCAGAGCGGCTCGAGCACATCGAGCGCCGTCGCTGCGCCTTTGGATTTGCGCAGCTTTGCGACGATCATCTTCGGCAGCGGTGTTGCGCAGAGGATACCGAGCACGAGCAGCGGGCCATAGCTTTTAAGGTAGTAGACCGCCTGCGTGCTTGACAGCGGCAGTCCGCCTGCGCCGAGCATCGCGCTGATGCGCGAGACCGCCTGCGCGGCGCTGTCTGCGTCGAAAAGCACGAAGCCGAGCGTGACGAAAAAGAGCGTGTACACATGGCCGAGCACGCGGTGCTTTTCGAGCACCGGCAGCAGCGCCAGCTTTTCAAGAAGCAGCAGGACCGCGAACCACAGTCCCCACAGCACGAACGTCCACGCCGCCCCGTGCCACAGGCCCGTTGCAAGCCAGACGATCAGAATGTTCAACAGCTGACGCGCCTTGCCCTTCCGGCTGCCGCCGAGAGGGATATAGAGGTAGTCGCGGAACCACGAGCCAAGCGACATGTGCCACCTGCGCCAGAACTCCGTGATGCTCGCTGAAATATAGGGGTAGTTGAAGTTTTCAGGGAAGTGGAAGCCCAGCATCTGCCCGAGGCCGATGGCCATATCGCTGTAGCCCGAAAAGTCGAAATAGACTTGGAGCAGAAACGCGAGCGCGTAGAGCCAGACGAAGAGGACGCTCGCGTCCTGCGTCGACTTGTAGGCGCTTGCGAGCGCGTCGAACTGGTTGGCGAGCAGAATTTTCTTGGCAAAGCCGACCGTGAAGCGGCGCACGCCCTCCGCCGCGGCGGAGACGCTGTGCGTGCGGCTTTTGAGCTCTGCGGCGACGTCGGAATACCGTACGATCGGCCCCGCGATGAGCTGGGGGAAGAGCGAAACATAAGCGGCGAGGTCGATAAAATTTCGCTGCGCCGCCGTTTCGCCGCGGTAGACGTCGATGACGTAGCTCAATACCTGAAAGGTGTAGAAGCTGATGCCGATGGGCAGGCTCAGCTTCAAAAGCGGCAGGGAGAGCCCCGTGACGGCGTTGACGCTCGAGAGAAAAAAGTCCGCGTACTTAAAATAGCCGAGAAGCCCAAGGCTCACAAGGATCGAGAGCGTCAGAAAGACCTTCGACGCCTTTTGCCCGCGGTGCTTTTCAATCAGCAGGCCGAAACCATAGCCCTGCACGATGGAGACGAGCATGAGCAGCATATATTTCGGCTCGCCCCAGGCATAGAAAAAGAGGCTTGTGAGCAGCAGCACCGCGTTTTTCAGCTGCCGCGGCGCTGCAAAGTAGATCAGCAGCGCCGCAGGCAGAAAGTAAAAGAGAAAGGGAACGCTGGAAAAGAGCATAAACTTCTCCGCCTTTCAGAAGATCAAATCAGGCGATGGCCTCGTCGCAGACGACGGCAGCATCGGTAAAGGCCTCGGTGACTTTTTCGCTGAACTGGTCGACAAGGTCCTCCGCGCCGTAGCAGGAGATGACATAGTCGCCGAGCGTCAGGATGACAAGCTTGTCGGGAAAGCCGCACATCCACTGGCGGTTCATGATGTTGTCCTTGAGGTCGGAGACGACACTGTCAACGTCGGAAGAGCTCGCAACATGGAACGCGCCCGCGGTGAAGGTGTTGGCGTTCATCATGTGGGTGAGGGACGCGGCGTCGGAGAGCTTGCCTGCGTCCGCGGCGGGGAAGGAGAGAGAGTAGTCAAGTGCGTCTCCGTCTTCGACGGAGAAGTTACCGGGCGCGTCCTCGGTCATATTCGCCTCATCAAAGTCGCCGCCGGCAGCAGGAAACTTGTCGTCGTCGCTGTAGTTGGCCCATACGGCGTTCAGCAGCTCGAGAGCGCTCGCGGGCTGGCTGTTATTGCCGCTATTGTCATCCGTCTTGCTGCCGCAGGCAGCGAGGGAGAGAGTCATCGCTGCGGCCAGCAGCAGGGTGAGAAACTTTTTCATGGGAATTTACCTCCAAAATGTTGTGTGTTGTCAATAGTAATGTGGAATGGGATGCTTACGCCCGCGCGGCGGCCCAATAGCCGTTGGCCTCGTCGTAGCGCAGCGTGACGGCAGGCGCGCCGTCGAGAGAGAGCGTGTAAACCATACCCGTGTCCGGCTCTTCGATGGTCCAGCAAAGCTGCACCTTGCCGGAGACGGTGTAGGAGGTGAACTCCTCCTGCAGCGAGTAAAGAGGCTGGGTCAGCACGCCATCCGACACCGTAACGGTTACGGCCTCGCCCGATTTGCTCTCGATGGTGAGCATCGGACTGAGCGGGCCGCTCAGACTGCCGCGCGCGTCGAGCGCCATCGCTGCGGGCTGACTGATGGGAATGGGGATTGAGGAGAGCGCTGCGCCTTCGACCTTGATCTCAGCCGGTAAGGTGTCGCGCGTCATCGCCAGGGCGGCGGCCAGCACGAGCACAAGGCACGCCGCAGCGGCAAGAAAACGCGGGAGGGCGTACCGTTTGCGCGGCTTGTAGGCGTAGGCGTCCGCGATGAGCTCATCGTCGAGCTCGCCTATGGCGCGGGTCAGAACTTCATGCTTCACAGTATCCCTCCTTGATGAGATGCTCCTTGAGCTTTCTGCGCGTGCGCAGGAGCGTGGTTTTGATGCGGCTCTCGCCGCAGTGAAAGCGCGCGGCCAGCGCTTCGACCGGTTCGCAGTAGAAGTAGCGCAGGATGAACATGCTGCGCACCTCTTCGCTCTGCGTGCGCAGAAACGCGCTGATGCTGCGGCCGAGCTCTGCTGCCATGGCCTCGTCGTCGGGCGAGGACAGGGCGGGTGCGCAGTCGTCCAGCTCGTCGAGCGAGAGCGCGAAGACGTCGCCCTGCCGCTTCTGCGCCGACCTCGCCTTATAGCGGTTCAGCGCCAGATTGCGCGCGATCTTGCCGAGAAAGGCCGAGAGGATCGCGGGCCTTTGCGGCGGCATTGCCTGCCAGGCGTGTAAGTACGTGTCGTTGACGTTTTCCTCGCTGTCGGCGCGGTCAGATAAAATGTTTTGCGAAATTTTCATGCAATAGCTTTCGTATTTGGCGGCGGTGGCTTCGATGGCGTGCTCGTCCCGCTGCCAGTAGAGGTCGACGATCTCATGGTCGTCCATAGGTTCGCTCCTTTCTGTTGTCTGCCATCATGGGGAAAAGACAACTTTTTTGCCGTTTGCGTTACACAAAAGAGAAAATATTTTTGAAAGTATACCACATTCGCCCGTTTCGTAAAAGGGCGGCATGCTATTTTTGACAAAACGGGAACTTTTTTCCATCCGCGCCGTCTAATATAACAAATCCCGAAACGGAGGTACATCCGACATGAAACGATTCTTAACGCTGCTGCTCGCCGCGGCGATGGTCCTGTCCTTCGCCGCCTGCGGAGACAACGGAACGACGATCCGAAATGAAAATGAGAAGGACAATGTGAAAAAAGACCCCATTGCCGCGCAGTATTTGCAGGACCTCGCCGTGAAGACGGCGGACTATCCCGTGCTGCCCGCCATGCCGAACGAGAGTGAGCTTGACGAGGCATTCAGCACCATCGACTATGACAAGATGGGCGCGGACGCCTATGAAAAGGCGCAGGAGAAGATCTGGGAGGACTGGGACGCGCGCAGCAATGCCTATTACGATGCGCTCAAGGCGCTGCGCAGCAAGGGCACGAGCTACCCCGCGGCATTCCTGCACTTCACACAGGAGACGGGCGCGCTGCTTTCGGCGGAGGAGAACACCGTTCTCTCGCCCGCAAACCTGTATCTCGCCTTTGCGATGCTCAGCGAGACGACGGATGGCGACAGCCGCGCACAGCTCTTGTCGCTTTTAGGCCTTGAAAATACCGATGCGTCGCGCGCTGCGGGCAACTATGTCTGGCGCAATCTCTACGGCGAGACCTCGACGGGAAAGACGCTGCTCGGCAGTTCCGTGTGGCTGAACGAGAATCTCCCTTACAACGAAGAAACGCTGCAGGTGCTCGCCGAGCAGTACCTTGCTTCGACGTTCTCCGCCCCGATGGGAGATGAGAAGACGGACAAGGCCATCGGCGAATGGATCAATGAGAACACGGGCAATCTTTTGCAGGACGCCGCGGGCGGCATCGAGACCAAGCCCGAGACGGTGATGCTGCTTTTGACGACGCTCTACTTTAAGGACCAGTGGCGCGACGAATTCTGGGAGAATGCGACAAAGGAGGATACCTTCACCGCAGCAAACGGCGCGCAGCAGACGGTCGACTTCATGCACCTCACGCAGGATCGTGCCGCTTACTGCCGGGGCGAAAACTACACCGTGGCGGAGCTGCGCTTTCAGGGTGGGCAGGCGATGCGCTTCCTGCTGCCCGACGAGGGCACGAGCCTTAAAAGCTTTCTTGCGGACGGCAGCGCCGTGGGCGGACTGCTCGGTTACGACATGGGCGTGAGCCTGCCGAGCGGCAAACTCATCTGGAGCGTGCCAAAGTTCGACGTCAGCTCCGACCTTGAACTGACCGACGCGCTCCGCGCGCTGGGCGTTTCTGATGTGTTTGACTTTGATCGCGCGGACTTTTCGCCCCTTGTCGACTTTGACCGCTTTGATAAGGCGGTCGCCGTGACGCAGGTGCAGCACGCCGCGCGCGTCAAGATCGATGAAAAGGGCTGCGAGGCCGCCGCCTTTACCGCCGTCAGGGCGGACGCCCAGTCCGCCGCGCCGGAAGACCTTCCCGTGGTGGAGATGGATCTGAACCGGCCGTTTGCCTTTATGATCACCGGCGTGGACGGGCTGCCGCTCTTCCTCGGCACGGTGAATACATTGAAGTGATTTCCCTCGCCGCGGGGAAATGTCCCATTGTCATGGGACTGCGCGGGGCAAAGGGGGGCCTTCTCTCACGTGAGAGAAGGCCCCCTTTTGATCCCCCAAGAGAACGGCAGGGGCGTTTCGATCTCGCCCCTGCACCCCTAACGACCAAAAGGGAGGG
>ENA-ORCM01001445-ORCM01001445.1-human-gut-metagenome-genome-assembly--contig:-NODE-1445-length-19863-cov-3.394572_pt1 | contig 19863 bp, 17 predicted proteins | sample MGYA00242906_ERZ507928 | MGnify/ENA primary metagenome ERZ507928 (study PRJEB26167, sample SAMN06115497) | human gut metagenome | host: Homo sapiens | place: China:Shanxi | collected 2015-05-07...
CAGACAGAGCGACGCCGAGTACGACGAGGAAGGCTACGAGGACGAAGGCTACGACACCTCCAGCTCCGCTGTTACTCAGGCTGAGGCTGATGCACCTCGTTTTTCAGCACCAAGAACAAGCGACAAGGTGATCAGCCTGAAGGCTTCCAACTCTCTCCAGAACGCTTCCGTAAAGATCGTTCAGCCCACAAAGTACGAGGAGATCATGAAGGAGCCGGTACGCTTCCTCAGAGAGAACAAGAGCGTTATTCTCAACCTTGAGAAGGTAAACAGCGTTGATTCCAGAAAGAGGATCGTTGACTTCATGGCAGGCGTATGCGCTGCTATCGACGGCAGGATCGTAAGAGTTGCCGAGTGCACATATTCCATTACACCCAGCACCGTTGAGATCAGCGGAGATATGCTCGACGGCGAGGAGTTCTGATGAACCCCGGTACGCTCAGCGAGGAAGAACGTTACCTTTCCGCGCACATCGCCGATATGCAGAGACTGGCTGTAAAGTCAGGCGTTCCGCGGTTCTCCATGTTCCTGAACGAACGTGAGGCGGCGGTCGCAAGGTACGCCGTCAGGGGAGAGCTTGCTTTCTTCGGCGGCTACGACGGCGCGGCAAGAACTGTCTGCGGAGTGCTGGAAGGCACGTACGCGCAGGAAATGTCCCAGGAGGACGTGTTCCCGGTGGGGGCGGTGACTTTCACTTTCCGAAAGAGCGACAAACTTACACACAGAGAATTCCTCGGAGCGCTGCTCTCGCTTGAAATAAAGCGGGAGCTGCTCGGGGATATCCTTGTCGCGGAGGGCTATGCGGTGGTTTTCGTTTATGAGACCGCTATTGAACTTGTCTCCCGCGTGGACAGGATAGGCAGAGTCGGTGTTACCGCGGAGGTCGGCATTACCAAGCCGCTCCCGGAGCAGAAAATGGAGCGAAGGGACGTTACCGTTTCGTCGCTGAGGCTGGACTGCATCGTTGCTGCCGCGGCGAATACATCCAGAGAAAAGTCCGCAGCCCTGATAAAATCAGGCATGGTGAGCGCGGATCACACTCCCTGCACCAACGTAAGCGCAGAGGTGAGGGAAAACACCATCTTATCAATCCGGGGAAGCGGCAGGTACCGCCTGACCGGAATCAACGGAGAGACCCGAAAGGGGAAGCTCCGCATTACTATCGAAAAATACGTTTGAAAAGACGAGACATATTACGGCGCATGTCCGCCCCGCAGAGAGCGGGGATTCAGAGAAGGGAAGTATCAGCATGAATGCAAAGGATATTCTGTCCAGGCGCTTTGAAAAAGCGACCTTCAACGGCTATAAGACTGATGATGTCGATGAGTTCCTGAGGGAGCTTTCAAGCGAGTTTGCGCAGCTCCAGAAAGACAAGAACGAGCTTGAAAGGAAGCTGGAGGTGCTTGCCGACAAGATACGTGAGTACCGCGATGACGAAGACGCGCTGAAGGACGCCCTTCTGCTTGCACAGAAGCAGGGCAACCAGATCGTGAACGAGTCTAAGGCTGCCGCTGAGAAGCTACGTGAGGAGACGAAGGCTGCGGTAGAGAAGCAGCTCAAGGAAGCCCAGGAGAAGGCCGACAAGGTGACGAGCGACGCCGACGAATACGCCAAGCGTATGACGAAAGAGGCGAACGAGCGCGCTGACAAGCTGGTAAAGGACGCCCGCGCAAAGGCGGACGAAATCGACCAGATTATGAAGAAGCAGACCGAGATACAGCAGAATATCCTGCAAAAGACCCGCAAGGAAGCCGACGAGTACAGAAACCGCCTGCTGACCGCATATAAGTCACATATGGATCTTATCGCGAAGCTGCCTGAGATGTGCGAGAACGAGTACATAAGGCAGACCGCCGCAGAGGCTGAGAAGCGCGAAGCCGAAAGGGCGAAGGCCGCCGCTGCAAAGCAGGTTGCTGCGAAGGCGGCAAAGCCCGCTGAGACTCACGAGACTGCCGCGGCTCCTGCAAAGCCCGAGGCTGAAAAGCAGCCCGCTGCAGTGACCGCAGGCGCAGCAGAGGAGCCGTTCCGCTCTATGCCGGAGGACAAGCAGGCTCAGGACGATTCGCCGTTCTTCAGCGTTAATTCCATGAAGAAGACGAGACGCACCGCAGACGTTCCGTTTGAAAATGGAAATTCAAACAAGTAAATCACCGCTTCGGCATGCCGGAGCAGATATAAAACAAAAAGCAAGGAGACACATCAGATGTCAGAGGATTTCAACAACACACTAAATCTTCCCAAGACCGACTTCCCGATGAGGGGCAACCTCCCCCAGAGAGAGCCGGAAATGCTGGATAAGTGGGAGCAGGATCGCCTTTACTACGCCCTTTCCGAGAAGAACAAGGGCAAGCCTTCCTATACCCTCCACGACGGCCCTCCCTATGCAAACGGCAATATCCATATGGGTACCGCGATGAACAAGGTGCTCAAGGATATCATTGTTAAGTATAAGAGCATGACCGGCTTCGACGCCAACTATGTTCCCGGCTGGGACTGCCACGGCCTTCCCATCGAGCTGAAGGCTATCAAGCAGCTCGGCGTTGACAGCGGCAAGATCGACCCCGTAACCCTCCGCAAGAGCTGCCGTGAGTTCGCACTGTCCTGCCTAGACGGTCAGAAGGCGCAATTCAAGCGCCTGGGCGTTTGGGGCGATTTTGATGACCCGTACCTCACCATCAAGCCCGAATTTGAAGCCAAGCAGGTGGAAGTATTCGGCAAGATGATGCAGAAAGGCTACATCTATAAGGGTCTGAAGCCGGTTTACTGGTGCGCAGACTGCAACACCGCCCTCGCAGAAGCTGAAATCGAATACCAGGACGATCCCTGCTACTCCATATTTGTAAAGTTCCCGATAAGCGATTCCAAGGGCAAGTTCGACGACCTCGGAATTGATCTTTCCAAGGCCTACGTCGTAATCTGGACAACCACAACCTGGACTCTTCCGGGCAACCTCGCTATCTGCCTCGGTCCGAACTACGAGTACACATTCGTAAAGGTCGAGGACGAGGAGAGCAAGTCATACGGTCAGTACCTGCTGATGGCGGCCGAGCTTGTTTCCACCGTTATGGAAGCCGTCGGAATCAAGAAGTACTCCACCATCGGAAACTTCCTCGGTTCTGACCTGGAGCTTATCGAGACAAATCACCCATTCATGGGCAGAAAGTCTCCGGTAATCGTCGGCGACCATGTAACCCTCGACAGTGGTACAGGCTGCGTTCATACCGCTCCCGGCTTCGGTCTGGAGGACTTTGAGGTCTGCAACAAGTACAAGGGAATGTTCAAGATCATCGTTCCCGTTGACGCAAAGGGCGTGCTGACCGAGGAAGCAGGCGACTTTGCAGGTCTCAAGACCGCTGACGCCAACAAGGCGATCGCAAAGCGCCTTGAGGACGACAACACCCTGCTCGCGATGCAGAAGATCGTCCACCCTTATCCGCACTGCTGGCGCTGCCACGAGCCGATAATCTACCGCGCAACAGACCAGTGGTTCTGCAACGTGGATATGTTCAAGCCCGAGACCATCAAGGCCATCGAGGAAGTTAAGTGGATTCCCGAGTGGGGCGAGGAGCGCATCAAGAACATGGTAAACATGCGAAGCGACTGGTGCATTTCCCGTCAGCGCCGCTGGGGCGTTCCGATACCAATCCTCTACTGTGAGGACTGCGGAAAGGTCATCGTAAACGACAAGACCATCAAGGCGATATCCGACATGTTCCGCAAGGAAAGCTCCGATTCCTGGTACTCCAAGGATCCTTCCGAGTTTATCCCTGCTGATGTAAAGTGCGAGTGCGGCTGCGGTAAGTTCCGCAAGGAAATGGACATCTTCGACGTATGGTTCGATTCCGGCTGTACGCATGCGGCAGTACTCCAGGAGCGTCCCGAGCTTTCCTGGCCAGCTGACCTCTACCTCGAGGGCTGCGACCAGTACAGAGGCTGGTTCCAGAGCTCCCTGCTCACCTCTGTTGCGACCACAGGCAAGGCTCCTTACAAGGCGGTCTGCACCCACGGCTGGGTAGTTGACGGCAAGGGCGAGGTAATGCACAAGTCCAAGGGCAACGTGGTACTTCCCGAGGAAGTTATCAGCAAGTACGGCGCTGACGTTCTGCGTCTTTGGGTCGCTTCCCTTGACTTCCACAACGATGTAAGAGTTTCTCCGGAAATGCTCAAGCAGCTCTCCGAAGCATACAGAAAGATCAGAAATACCGCGCGCTTTATCCTGGGCAACCTCGGAAACGGCAGCGGCTTCGACCCTGATACCGAGATGGTAGCGCTCGACAAGCTCAGCGACATCGACAAGTGGGCGCTGACAAGACTTGATGCGGTTATCGAGAAGGTAAAGGCTTCCTACGAGAGCTTTGATTTCTACCTTGCATACCACGCTATCCACAGCTTCTGCGTTGTAGATATGTCCAACTTCTACCTTGATGTTGTCAAGGATACGCTGTACTGCTCCGCTGAGAAGTCCGAGGAGAGAAAGGCAGTCCAGACCACAATGTATATCATTCTGGATTCCCTTGTTAAGCTCATCGCGCCTATCCTGACATTCACCTCCGATGAGATCTGGAAGTACATGCCGCACAAGTCCACAGACGACCTTCGCGGCGTTCCGTTCAACCAGATGCCCGAAAAGACCGGCGTTGTTCTCGGCGCTGAGTTCGAGGCAAAGTGGAACAAGATACACGCAGTACGCGACGACGTTCTGAAGGCGCTCGAGGAGAAGCGTTCTGCGGGCGTTATCGGTAAGCCGATCGACGCTGACGTTACCCTGTACGCTGACGAAGCAAACTACAAGGAGCTGTCCGCATATCCGGAGCTTGCTCAGGCGTTCTCCGTATCCAACGTTACCGTGAAGAACGGCGCTGACGGCGAGTATAAGGGCGCTGTCGATGGCGTTTCCGTTACCGTCGAGAAGGCGGCAAGCGAGATGTGCGAACGCTGCTGGAGCCACGACAAGTCCGTTGGCTCTGACGAGAAGTTCCCGCACCTGTGCGCACGATGTGCAGCAGTTATGAAGCTCGATCTGGGCTGATAAGCTATTCCGGCAGGGGAGGGGGAGCGTTCCCTTCTCCTGCCTTTTTGTGGTAAGTTCAGAGAGGATTTATGAGAGCTTTTTTGAGTAAATACAGGCAGTACGCCGCGTTGGTGCTGGCGGCTCTGCTGGTTGGTATAGACCAGCTCACAAAATGGCTGGTCGTATCGAATATGGAGATGTACAACGTTGTTCCCCTGATAAAGATAGACGGCGTTGAGGTACTGAATCTCTTCTACTGCACCAACAACGGCTCCGCATTCAGCATGATGGAGGGCAAGACCGCGTTCCTTATCGGCATAACCTCCCTGGTGATAGTCGCGCTTATCGTGGGTCTGGTGACCAAGCGTATACAGCGCGGGACGTACGTCACGGCGGTGGCGCTGATAGTCGGCGGCGGTACCGGGAACCTTATAGACAGGCTTTTCAACAACGGCAGCGTCGTGGACTTCATCGACGTAAGGATCATCAACTTCCCGATATTCAACTTCGCGGACATCTGCGCGGTGGTCGGCGGGGTTCTGCTGTGCCTTGCCGTGGTCATCGACGAAATAAGGGAGAACCGCGCGAAAAAAGCGCAGAAGTCCCAGCAGGCGGAATCAGCGCAGACCGAGGAGCCCAAGAGCAATGGAAACGATTGAGCTTTCCGCTCCGGGAGGGGTTCGGCTTGATAAGCTCATCGCCGATGGCACGGAGCTTTCCAGGAGCGCGGCGGTGAAGCTCATCGAGCAGGGTAACGTACTCGTGAACGGCTCGCCGGCTGGCAAAAAGGACATTCCGGCGGCGGGGTCAGCAGTAGAAATCACGCTCCCTGAGCCGCAGAGCACGGATATTCTGCCGGAGAACATACCGCTGGATATCGTCTATGAGGACGACGACCTGCTGGTAGTCAACAAGCCGAAGGGCATGGTAGTCCACCCGGCGGCGGGGCATTACTCCGGCACGCTGGTGAACGCGCTGATGTTCCACTGCGGAGACAGCCTGTCAGGCATCAACGGCGAGATACGCCCGGGGATAGTCCATCGTATCGACAAGGACACAAGCGGTCTGCTGATGGTCGCGAAGAACGACCTGGCGCACATCGGTCTGTCCGAGCAGATAAAGGAGCACAGCTTCACCAGGGAGTACGAAACGGTGGTCTGCGGCGGGATAAAAGAAGATGGAATCGTGAACGCTCCGATAGGGCGGCACAAGACCGAACGCAAGAAGATGTGCGTAACAACCGAAAATTCCCGGGAAGCCGTGACGCATTACTTCGTAATGGAGAGGTTTCCGGGGTACACTCACCTGCGGGTGCGCCTGGAGACCGGGCGAACTCATCAGATACGCGTCCACATGGCGTACATCGGGCACCCGGTAGCCGGGGATCCGGTCTACGGAAACGGGAAGCCCGCATGGCTTGAGGGACAGTGCCTCCACGCGAAGAAGATCGGGTTTGTTCACCCGCGCACTGGGGAATACATGGAGTTCGACAGCGAGCTTCCGGAGTATTTTCAGAAATTTTTAAAGAGCATAGAGGGCTGAGAATGGATTTCAGCAAGGTCATACTAATGACAGATCTTGACGGGACGCTTCTGACTGACGATAAGCGGATACTTCCCCTGGATCTTGAGGCAATAGAGCGTTTCCGGGCTGGCGGCGGACTTTTCACAATGGCTACCGGGCGCGGTTATTCAATGGCGAAGCACATCGCCGACAAGCTCCGGCTGGACTGCCCGGCTGTCGTCTACAACGGCGCGGCGGTGTACGATTTCCGGCAGGAGAAGTTCCTTTGGCAGTGCGAGATAGGGAGCCGCGCGGCGGACATCATAAAGCGCGTCGCAGAGCGCTATCCCGATATCGGCGTAGAAGTTCTGCGGGGCAACGTGGTGCACGTTCCATTCCTGAACGACACCGAGCAGTGGCACCTTAATCTTGAGAATGTCCAGGCTGACTGGAGCAAACTTGAGAATATCCCACAGGACGGCTGGCTGAAGGTACTGTTCGCCTACCCGCCGGAGAAAATGGACGAGCTTCAGCATTACATCGAGGGTTCGCCGGAGTTCTGCGGAGTTCACTGGGTGCGGTCTGCGCCGATGTTCTTCGAGTGTCTCCCGGAGGGTATCGACAAGGCGGCGGGCTACAAGCAGCTTATTAAGGCGATAGGCGCGGAGGACAGGTTCACCGTCGCGGCGGGGGATTTCATGAACGACCTCGCAATGATACAGTCCGCGGACCTTGGCGCGGCTGTCGCGAATGCGCAGCCGTTGGTCAGGGAAGCTGCGGATATCGTGCTGTGCGACAATAATTCCGGAGCGATGGCAAGCCTCATAGAGCATATCGAAAAAATGTAAACCTGCGGGAAACCGCTTGTATAATGTTAAACCGGGCGAAAGCCCATAATTCACAGGAGGTCTATATGGACGCACTACTGAAAAAGCAGCTTGAGATCGCTGCAACAAAGGTCAGAATGGGAGTGATCGAGGGCGTACACGCTGCCAAGGCAGGACACCCCGGCGGATCCCTTTCCGTTGCTGACACACTCACTTATCTTTACATGCACCGCATGAACGTTGATCCGAAGAACCCCACCATGCCCGACAGGGACAGACTGGTACTCTCCAAGGGTCACACCGCTCCTGCGCTTTACGCAGTCCTCGCTGAAAGAGGATTCTTCCCAGTTGAGGAGCTCAAGACCCTCCGTAAGATCGGTTCCAGACTCCAGGGACACCCATCCATGGGCAAGCTCCCAGGCATTGATATGAGCACCGGCTCCCTCGGTCAGGGTATATCCACTGCATGTGGTATGGCGCTTTCCGGTAAGATCTCCAGCGATACCTATAAGGTATACACTGTGCTCGGAGATGGCGAGATCGAGGAGGGTCAGGTATGGGAGGCTGCAATGTTCGCGGCTCACTATAAGCTTGATAATCTGGTTGCAGTCGTTGATAACAACGGTCTCCAGATCGACGGCAAGATATCCGAGGTTATGTCTCCGTACCCCATCGACGAGAAGTTCAAGGCTTTCGGCTGGCACGTTATCTGCATCGACGGTCACGACTTCGACCAGATCGAGGCTGCGTTCAACGAGGCTGAGACTGTTCTCAACCAGCCCACAGTGATCATTCAGAAGTCCGTTAAGGGCAAGGGCGTTTCCTTCATGGAGAACCAGGTCGGCTGGCACGGCAAGGCTCCTAACGACGAGGAGTACGCTATCGCAATGAAGGAACTGGGCGACCACCTCGCACAGCTTGAAAAGTAATTACAGCTCGAAAGGATATACAGATATGGAAAAGAAAGCAACCCGTGACAGCTACGGTGAAGCGCTTGTAATGCTCGCAGAGAAGCGCCCCGATTTAGTAGTACTCGACGCTGACCTTGCGGCAGCGACCAAGACAGGCATCTTCAAGAAGGCTCACCCTGACAGATTCTTCGACTGCGGTATCGCAGAGGCAAACATGATGGGCGTAGCGGCTGGTATCGCAAGCACCGGCAAGCTCGTATTCGCAAGCTCCTTCGCGATGTTCGCGGCAGGCAGAGCGTTCGAGATCGTACGCAACAGCATCGGCTATCCCCACCTTAACGTTAAGATAGGCGCTACACACGCTGGTATCTCCGTCGGTGAGGACGGCGCTTCCCACCAGTGCAACGAGGATATCGCGCTGATGAGATCCATTCCCGGCATGACCGTCATCAACCCCGCAGACGACGTTGAGGCTAAGGCGGCTGTCCTGGCAATGGCTGACTATGTAGGCCCGACCTACATGAGATTCGGCAGACTTGCCGCTCCGATCTTCAACGACGCAGCAACCTACAAGTTCGAGGTAGGCAAGGGAATCCAGCTCAAGGACGGCAATGACGTAACAATCATTGCAACCGGTCTGATGGTATCCGAGGCTCTCGAGGCTGCAAAGGCACTCAAGGAGCAGGGCGTTGACGCTCGCGTTATCAATATCCACACCATCAAGCCCATCGACCGCGACATCATCGTCAAGGCAGCTAAGGAGACCGGCAGGATCATCACCGTTGAGGAACACAGCGTTATCGGCGGACTTGGCTCCGCAGTTGCTGACGTTGTTACCGAGGAATGCCCCGTTCCGGTCATCAAGATCGGCGTGAAGGACGTATTCGGTCACTCCGGTCCTGCGGTTGACCTGCTCAAGGAGTTCGGTCTGTGCGCAGAGAACATCGTTGCCGTTACAAAGGCAGCGCTCGGCAAGTAAGACTTACAGCGTATCCGAATTGCGGGCTGGCACTCCGGTCCGCAATTATGTTTTAAGCAGAAATGTAACCTTTAATACGATGTTTCTGTCTTAATATACAAAAGGTGAAACATCTGCTGAAAGAGGGTACATTATGAAAGCTGAATCCTGGAAGAAAATTATCGACGACCTGGACGACGATATTGTTGACTCCGCCGCTGAAAGGCTGAGTAAACCGGAACATTCCACGGTTGATGATATGGAAGCGTTTACTCACGATGGAAAGCCCACAGAATACAAATACCCTTCCGAAAGAAAGAAGCACCGCGGGCTGTATATCGGAATCGGCTCGGCGGCTGCCGCTGCGGCGGTGGCGGGATTCGTGCTGCTGAACAATTCCGGGCTGGTGATGTCTCCGAACCCGGTTCTGACCGCTGAAAGCTCCTCCGCCGAGACATATGCGACTACCCCGTTTGTGGCATATGTGGAGAAGTCCGCTCCTGATACACAAAGTGAGCTGGTTTCGATCCAGACGGACGGTATAGATTTTATCCTGTTCGATGAGTATTTCTACGGCGTGTGGGAAATGACGTTTGAAGATTCCGACACAGTGATACAGATAGAACTCGGCTACGGCGACAACAGCATTTTCGGAAGGGGGAACGGCTACACCTGCCTCGGGACCATTAAGACCAGCGACGGATGTTACATGGTGGCAGTCGGCGGAGGTCAGTACGACCTGTGGTTCGTACCGGAGAACGATCGGAACAGCCTGTTTGTCAACTGTGATGTCCAGATAGTGGACGATCAGGTGGTTTACGAGGACTCAATGATAAAGTGCGCGGGCACTGAATTATTTTCCGGATATGGAACCGGAAAGCCGCAGGAGGACGGCTCCCTCGGCTACTTCGGGCAGGAGAAGCTCGCGCAGAAGATGGGGCTTACGACAGAGTATCTGTTCGAGGAACCCGCCATGAGCGAAAGCACATCGGTATATCCCGAGGACGGCTCGACAGCCAAAAACTGGGTACGCACCTATGAACTGCGAGGCACTAACATACGGCTTGTGAGCCAGTCCAGCGACAAGGTGGTTGTCACCGAGCTGATGGAGGATTCCAACTCCGGAGCAGGGGAGTGGTTTGACATCACATGGACATATTCCGGCGGCGAATGGCTGACAACAGGGTATGCGGTTTCAGAAATAATGCCGTTCAGCGACACGTACGAATACTTGGATAAAAACAAGTTCCAGACCTTTGAGGATATGTTCGCGGGGACATGGCTGGAGAATTCCACCGGAGCAGAGCTGACGATGGACTATACCGAGGATCCGTTTGAACCCGGAGACCACATTTTTATATACTACATATATCACGGAATGGCGCTGTTCTGCGTGGGCGCCCAGGGAAATACTGCGTACTATATCCCAGACGATGAGCCGGACGTGATGTATCAGTATGCGGCTACCGAAAAGAGCGGCAATGTCGTAAAGCGCAGCGAGTACACTAATGTCTACACCCGCCGTGACGGAGAGTTTACGCCCATTGATGAAGCGGCTGGTTCAAGGCTCGGAGTGATCGGCTTTAAGAAGTACCTCAACACTTATTCCGAACTTGGCGATGTTATGAATGACCTGATTTTGGAAAAATACGACAGCATTTGGAGCCATGCGTTCTACATGCCCGGTGTCAGCAGCTTTGGCGGTTATACGGTGATCCAGACCGGCGACGGCTCATACATCTTTACATACCAGGAATACAACAGGGACACAGGCGCGGACAGGTGGGTAACGTACACCATAACGAACACCATAAAGGGCTGGTTCACGGAACGAGCGGTTGCCGACAGCGGTAATTTTTCAATAGAACTGGAGGTGCCAGATGGAGGACAGTCTGATAGTTGACCTGTATTTTGAGCGTAACGAACAGGCGATAGCGGAAACGCAGAACAAATATGGCAGATTGTGCACCAAGATAGCGGCGGGTATCCTCAAGCGCTACGAGGACGCAGAGGAGGCGGTGAGCAGCAGCTACATAAAACTCTGGAACGCCATACCTCCGAAGCGCCCGGAGTCGCTGTGCGGCTATCTGTGCAGGATAGTCAGAAATACGGCGCTGAATATCTGCGACAGCATGAAGCGGCGTTCCTGCGAGGAGCTTTACGGTGAACTTGCCGAGGTGATTCCCGACACGGCGGCGGTCGAGGAACGCGCGGACTGCCGGGAAATAACGCGGCACCTCAACGATTATCTGCACTCCTGCAAGCAGAAAAACCGTGATATTTTCACGTCGCGATATTATTTCAACATGTCGATCCGGGATATCGCGGAGAGAATGGACATGACCGAAACCGCGGTCAAGACACGTCTCTCCCGTATCCGCGCCGATCTGCGGGCGTACCTTATTGAACAGGGCGTAGACGTTGGCTCCTGAATTCCTCCGGATAAGTTCCGGGGGAATTTTTAGTTACAGGGATTAAACCAGTTGACAAAATCTTCGAAAAGCGTTATAATAAAAATGTATTTTTCAGCCGACAGGAGAAAAGGCTGACATCAATTGGAGGATCAGGTTATGGCTATTCTGGTAACTGGCGGAGCAGGGTTCATCGGCTCCCACACCTGCGTTGAGCTTCTCAATGCTGGCGAAGATATCGTTGTGATGGACAACTTCTACAATTCAAATTCACGCGCCCTTGATGGGATCAGGAAGATCACCGGCAAGGACTTCAAATTCTACGAAGATGACATGCTCGACATTGCCGCAGTTGATCAGATATTCGCTGAAAACGACATCGAGCAGGTGATTCATTTCGCGGGCTACAAGTGCGTTCCCGAGAGCGTACAGAAGCCGCTGATGTACTATTCCAACAACCTGCGCGGTACGTTCAACATTCTTGAGACGATGAAGAAGTACGGCTGCACCAAGTTCGTGTTCAGCTCTTCCGCGACCGTTTACGGAATCCCCGCGACCGTTCCCGTTAAGGAGGATTTCCCGCTGTCCGCGATCAATCCCTACGGCAGCACAAAGCTCATCATCGAGAATCTCTGCCGGGAGATGTACGCCGCCGACAATACCTGGACAATGATACTGCTGCGCTACTTCAATCCTGTTGGTGCGCATGAGAGCGGTCTCATCGGCGAGGATCCCAACGGAATTCCGAACAACCTTATGCCGATCGTGCTCGATAAGGCTACCGGCAAGCGCGACGTGCTCGCGGTTGCGGGCAACGACTACCCCACTCCGGACGGTACCTGCGTACGCGACTATATCCACGTTGTCGACCTCGCAAAGGGTCACGTTGCCGCAGTAAGGAAGGCGCGCAAGATCACAGGCGTACCCGCTTACAACCTCGGAACAGGCCACGGATATTCTGTTCTGGATATCCTGAACACATTCCAGCGCGTGAACAACATTGACCTGGGATACACCATCGGCCCGCGCCGTCCCGGCGACGCTGCGACTACATACGCAGATCCCTCGCTCGCGGAGAAGGAGCTCGGCTGGAAGGCTGAAAAGACCCTCGACGAGATGTGCCGCGACGCATGGAACTTCCGCAAGCTCCGCGAAGCCGAAAAATAATCGCACTTTTTTTGAGAATTTTGTAAAAACCTCTTTACAAAGCGAAAAAAGTGTGATATAATACTACTGTTATGCGCAGGCATTGCGCACAGTCATACCGGATTCCCGGCGAGCGGATAATGCTCCGACAGGAGATACACCCTAGTCCCTCTGCTGCGATACCGGAATAAATTCAATGAGGTGTTATTATGTTAAGAAAAGAAGAAAAGACTTCCGTAATCGAGGCTAACCGCCTTCACGAGCACGACACAGGTTCTCCTGAGGTTCAGATTGCTATTCTCACTCAGAGAATCAACGAGCTTACCGAACACATCAAGGTTCACCAGAAGGATCACCACTCCCGCCGTGGTCTTCTGAAGATAGTAGGTCACAGAAGAAACCTTCTGAACTACCTCCAGAAGAAGGATATCGAACGCTACCGTGCGATCATCGCTAAGCTGGGTATCCGTAAGTAATCTATGGAGTAAAGGGCAGCGCTGCGCACGAAACAGTGCTGCCTTTTTTACTAAGGCGCAGATCTTAGCATTAAATTGAGTATCCGGGCAGCCGGATATTGACTTTAATTGCTATCACTGTGCCTTCAGTAAATTAAAGTTTATTGAAAGGAATAAATGCAATGTTCGAAAATTACAGAGTTTGCAAGACGATGTTTGCCGGCAGAGAGCTGACCGTTGAGACTGGCAAGGTCTGCGGCCTGGCTAATGGTTCCTGCTGGGTAAGATACGGCGAGACCGTAGTAATGGTCAACGTAGCTGCAAGCGCAAAGCCCCGCGACGGCGTGGACTTCTTCCCGCTTTCCGTTGACTACGAGGAGAAGCTGTATGCAGTAGGCAAGATCCCCGGCGGCTTCCTCAAGAGAGAGGGCAGACCTTCCGAGAAGGCTATCCTGACCTCCCGAGTTGTTGACCGTCCTATGCGTCCGCTGTTCCCGAAGGACATGCGCAACGACGTTGCGATCACAATGACCGTACTCGCAGTTGACCCTGACTGCTCCCCTGAGATCCTCGGCATGATCGGCGCTTCCATCGCTGTTTCTATCTCTGATATTCCGTGGAACGGTCCGATCGGCGGTATCTCCGTAGGCCTGGTTGACGGCGAGATCGTACTCATGCCGAACCTTGAGCAGAGAAGCAAGTCCGACCTGAACCTGACCGTTGCTTCTTCCGAGAAGAAGGTGGTAATGATCGAGGCAGGCGCGAACGAGGTTCCCGACGATGTTATGTTTGACGCTATCATGGCAGGTCACAATGAGATCGTTAAGTCCCTCATTCCGTTCATCAAGGACATTCAGGCGCAGATCGGCAAGCCGAAGTTCGCGTTCGAGTCCCAGGAAGTTGACCATGATATGTTCGACGCTATCTCTGATTTCGCTATCGAGCGTATCAGATACGCGCTGGACACCGACGACAAGAATATCCGCGAGGAGCGCCTGAAGCCCATCGTTGACGATATCCACGCAAAGTTCGATGAAGTTTACCCAGAGAAGATCGCTATGATCGACGAGGCTATATACAAGCTCCAGAAGTTCGTAGTACGCCGCTGGCTGCTCGACGACAACAAGCGCGTTGACGGCAGAAAGATGGACGAGATCCGTCCGCTGGCTGCTGAAGTCGGCATGCTGCCGAGAGTTCACGGTTCCGGTCTGTTCACCAGAGGTCAGACTCAGGTCATGACCATCTGCACACTGGGTCCCGTTTCCGACAGCCAGAAGCTTGAGGGTCTTGACGAGGAAGAGGGCAAGCGCTACATGCACCACTACAACTTCCCGGCTTACTCCGTAGGCGAGACCAAGGCAAGCAGAGGTCCCGGCAGACGTGAGATCGGTCACGGCGCGCTTGCTGAGAGAGCGCTGCTCCCTGTTATCCCGAGCGTTGAGGAGTTCCCGTATGCTATCCGTCTGGTCTCCGAGGTGCTTTCTTCCAACGGTTCTACTTCCCAGGGTTCAGTTTGCGGTTCTACACTGGCTCTGATGGACGCCGGCGTTCCGATAAAGAAGCCGGTTGCAGGTATCTCCTGCGGTCTTATCACCGAGGGCGACAGATGGGATACAATGGTTGATATCCAGGGCGTTGAGGACTTCTTCGGCGACATGGACTTCAAGGTAGCTGGTACACACGACGGTATCACCGCTATCCAGATGGACCTCAAGATCGACGGTCTTACTCCGGAGATCATCAAGGCTGCGTTCGCAAAGACCCACAAGGCGCGCGACTATATCCTTGACGAAGTAATGCTCAAGGCTATCCCCGAGCCGAGAAAGACAGTCGGCAAGTACGCTCCGAAGATGATCCACACCAAGGTACCGGTTGACAAGATCAGCGAGGTTATCGGCAAGGGCGGCAAGGTTATCCAGAAGCTCTGCGCTGACTTCGACGTTAAGATCGACATCGACGACGACGGCAACGTATTCATCTGCGGTCTTGACCTTGACAAGGCTAACGCCTGCGTTCAGGTAATCTCCACCATCGTTAACCCGCCTGAGGTCGGCGCGATCTACAAGGGCAAGGTAGTTCGTATCATGAACTTCGGCGCATTCGTAGAGATTGCTCCCGGCAAGGACGGCATGGTACACATTTCCAAGCTGGACAACCACCGCGTTGAGAAGGTAGAGGACGTTGTATCCGTAGGCGACGAGATAATCGTTAAGGTTATGGAGATCGACAACCAGGGAAGAATCAACCTGTCCAGAAAGGACGCTCTTGCTGATATTGAGGCTAAGAGAAAGGCTCAGGCACAGGGTTGATAATAGCTGAATACGAGAGGGAAGCGACAGCTTCCCTCTTTGGGGTTGACTTCAATTCAAATATATGGTATAATAATAGCGCGGGAAACCTTAAGTAAAACGTAATTTGTGGAGGTACTGGCTATGAAAAAAATCAGATTGCTGATATTGCCGATTATTACGATCGTTTTGGAGATTTTGCCTTACGGTGCGGTGCTGGTATTTGCAACTTCGCCAACAGACAGGGTGAGGGAGACGTTTTCATATTTCAGCCTGACGCCGTTTGGGTATGCAAATTTTGCACCGTTTATAACTGCAATGCTCACCTGCGTAGTTTTATTGCTTGCGTTGATTTCAATTAAACAAACGAGGGTTTGCAAGGCTCTGTTTATAGTTTCGCTGATAGCTGCGGTCATTTCGCTGCTGCCTTTGGCGTTTGGGTTTAGTTACTTCTCGATAGTGGGAGTGATCATCACATTAATGCTAGCTGCTGAAAGCGTGCTGGCAAAAATAACCAACAAATAAAATGATTTATTTTCCGCTCCGCCAGGGGCGGAATTTTCTTGCATTCAAGAAAAATTTCTCAAAAGACCTTGAATTCATAAATGGTATGTGATATAATATTAATATGTGGGGGTATGTTTAAAACTCCCGACTACTCTATTTTCAGAAATGAGGATCATTCAAATGTCATCAAGTGTTATTGTCGGCACCCAGTGGGGCGACGAGGGCAAGGGCAAGATCATCGACGTCATGGCTGCAAAGGCTGATGTCGTAGTACGTTCCAGCGGCGGAAACAACGCAGGTCACACTGTGGTTCACGGCGACCAGGTTTACAAGCTGCACCTGCTTCCCTCCGGTATCCTGTACCCCGAGACCCTCTGCCTTATAGGCAGCGGTGTTGTTGTTGACCCCGCAGTGCTGCTTGAGGAAATAAAGAACATGAACGAGCGCGGCGTAACCTGCGATAATCTCCGCATCGACGCCCGCGCAGACATCATCATGCCGTGGCACAGACTGCTCGACAAGCTGTCCGAGGAGTTCAAGGCAAAGCAGACCGGCGTGAACATCGGCACCACCGGCAGAGGCATCGGTCCGTGCTACACCGACAAGGACGAGCGTATCGGCATCCGCATGTACGACCTGGTTCACCCGGAAGTTCTGAAGAAGAAGATCCAGGAGACCGGCGAGCTGAAGAACCTCATCATTACAAAGGTTTACGGCGGCGAAGCATGCGACCTCGACGCTATTTATGAGGAATATAAGGGCTACGGCGAGAAGCTTGCGAAGTACATGGCGGACGCTTCCGTTATCACGTTCGAGGCTTATCAGGCAGGCAAGAACGTCCTGTTCGAGGGCGCTCAGGCTACCCTGCTCGACATCGACTTCGGTACTTACCCGTTCGTAACTTCCTCCCACCCGATCGCAGGCGGCGCGTGCGTAGGAACCGGCGTCGGCCCGAAGATGATCGACGAGGTCATCGGCGTAGGCAAGAGCTACACCACCCGCGTCGGCAACGGTCCGTTCCCGACCGAGCTGTTCGATGAAACCGGCAACTATATCCGCGAAAAGGGCGGCGAGTACGGAACGACCACCGGCAGACCCAGAAGAACCGGCTGGTTCGACGCAGTTATCATGCGCCATGCAGTACGCGTAAACGGTCTGACCTCCCTTGCGATAAACAAGTTCGACACCCTGGCGGGACTTCCCGTGCTGAAGGTGTGCGTAGCGTACAAGACAACAGACGGACAGACCCTGAAGGATTTCCCTGTGACACTTGAGGAGCTTGCAAAGTGCAGCCCCATTTACGAGGAGATCGAGGGTTACGAGGGCGACCTCTCCGCATGCAAGACCTTTGAAGAGCTTCCCGAGAAGGCTCAGGCTTACGTAAAGCGCCTTGAGGAGCTCTGCGGCTGCCCGATCAAGTTCCTGGGAATCGGCCCCGGCAGGGATCAGATCATTTACAGATAATGAAGATTCTATTCATCGGCGACGTGGTGGGAATGCGAAGCTGCGAGGCGCTGAAAAAAGCGCTGCGCGGCGCGAAGCAGAAGCTCGGGGCTGAGATCGTCATAGTTAACGGCGAGAACTCAGCGGAAGGCAACGGCATTAATCCTGCCTCCGCCGACGCGATATTCGAAGCCGGCGCGGACGTCATAACCACCGGAAACCACTGCTTTCGCCAGAAAACCATGGAAGCCGAGTGGGAGCGTTCCAGCACTATAATACGTCCTGCGAACTACGGCGACGACGTGATAGGAAAGGGAGTGTGCGTGCTCGACCGAGGGGCGTATTCCATCGCGGTCATCAACCTGATGGGAACGACTTTCATGCAGCCGCTGGAAAATCCGTTCCATTGTGTGGACAGGATCCTTGAAAGCTGCGACGCGCGCATAAAAATCGTGGATTTCCATGCGGAGGCAACCTCCGAAAAGCGCGCGATGGGCTACTACCTCGCGGGCAGGGTGTCCGCCGTGCTGGGAACTCACACGCATGTCCAGACCGCAGACGAACAGATCATTGAAGGCACTGGCTACATCACCGACGCAGGAATGACCGGTTCGAAGGATTCCATACTCGGAGTGGAGAAGGACATCATAATCGACCGCTTCCTGACCTACTACCCGAAGCGCCACAGATTCGCCGAGGGCGAAACAGAGATGAACGGAGTACTGCTGGATATAGATACAAAGACCGGCAGATGCACGTTTATAGAGAGATACAGACAGCTTATAGTGTGAGCGGAAAACTTGCAGAACGAAAGGCACCCCTGGGGTGAAAGGTGACTATATGGAGATAGTAAAGGTATCGGCACATTCCGTACCGAAATCAGTTGCGGGAGCTATCGCAGCGGTTATCCGCGAGGACGGCGAAGTCGAGGTGCAGGCGGTTGGCGCAGGCGCAGCGAATCAGGCTGTGAAGTCCATCGCGATCGCGCGGAGCTACATGGCGCTGGTCGGAGTTGACCTGATCTGTATTCCGGCGTTCACCACCGTCGAGATAGACGGCGACGAGCGTACAGCTATGAAATTTATTGTTGAGCCGAGATGATAAGGTCCCGGCGAATATGTCAGCACTGGATCATCACGCATTCAACGGCGAATGGCGCACCAGTTGGTGTGCTTTTCCCGCGCGCGGTTTTTCAGTGCTTTTTTGCAAATACTACATGGAAATTTGAGGCAATCTTCGCACAACTTGTGTGTTATGTTGCCTAAAGACTGCGGAGGTTCCGGTGAGAGTTAAATTTTACAACATTGCGGACGATGAAAAGCTGAAGTTCGCCGTGATAGTTGCGCGCAGCGGGGGAAGATGGGTATTCTGCCGTCACAAGGAGCGCAGCACGCTTGAGATTCCGGGAGGACACCGCGAACCCGGCGAGACTGTCGCGCAGACTGCCGAGCGTGAACTCCGCGAGGAGACCGGCGCTGAGGAATTCACCTTAAAACGCGTCTGCGTGTATTCCGTGACCGGAAGAAACCGTGTGAATTCCACAGGGGCAGAGACCTTCGGAGTGCTTTACTTCGCCGAAATAACCAGCTTCGGGGAGCTGAAAAGCGAGATAGCCGAGATAGTGCTGCTTGAAGAACTTCCCGAGCGCTGGACATACCCGGAGATACAGCCCGCGCTCATAGCGGAGGCGAAAAGGAGAGGAGCGATCGCATGAAAAAGCTGCTGTTTATAGCCACAGGGGGAACTATTGCAAGCTGTGACAGCGGCTCCGGACTTTCGCCGGAAGCGTCTGCGGAGGAGCTGCTTTCCGGTGTGAACCTTCCGGACGCGGAGATACACGCGATACAGCCATTCGCACTGGACAGCACCGATTTAACTCCGCAGCACTGGATGGAGGTCGCAGCGCTTATCCGCGACCGATGGCAGGACTTCGACGGATTTGTGATTACGCACGGCACGGACACAATGGCGTACGGGGCGGCGGCGCTTTCCTGCCTTATACAGAGCGCCTGCAAGCCGGTCATACTGACAGGTTCGCAGCTCCCGATGAGCGCCCCGGACACCGACGCGCGGCGTAATCTCTCTGACGCGCTGCTGTGCGCGGAGCGCGGCAGGGCAGGAGTGTGGGTGTGCTTCTGCGGCAGGGTTATAGCCGGGAATGCCGCCCGGAAGGTGCACACCAGGGATTTTGACGCGTTCCGCGGGTTCACCGAGGACGACGAGCACCGCGTTGAGGAGTTCCTCACCGACGAAGCGGGTGAAGACGGCGGAACGGTTTTCTACAACCGCCTTGACCCGAGCGCGGCGGTGCTGAAACTCACGCCGGGTATTTCCGCGGAAATGGTGCACGATATGGGAATACACCTGCGTGCGCTCATAGGTGTCTATATCTTCCTGGCTGAT
>ENA-ORCM01001448-ORCM01001448.1-human-gut-metagenome-genome-assembly--contig:-NODE-1448-length-19824-cov-18.803160_pt1 | contig 19824 bp, 13 predicted proteins | sample MGYA00242906_ERZ507928 | MGnify/ENA primary metagenome ERZ507928 (study PRJEB26167, sample SAMN06115497) | human gut metagenome | host: Homo sapiens | place: China:Shanxi | collected 2015-05-07...
ACCTACCATTACTTGCAGATTTCCCTTGAAAAGTCCGGTTCCCAAAGCAATCAGGGCAAGAGCGCCGAACATGGAATCCAATCCCCATGTAAAAAAAGATTCACTGACGCCATCCGACACCGCATTACTTGATATCATTTGTGCCTCCGCATCCAATGTATTGCTACCATCATCCGGCATAAACACTCTGCCTACTTTTTCATAATCCAACGAACATTCCGTCGCGGTTCCATTCTTCCAGCTTACTTCCTGAGGTGTTATTTCTTGTAAATCAATACGTAAATGTTCCGAACTATATCGATACTGTTGCGGGAATGTCTGCGTTTGTATATTATCAGCTTCTGTTTTCCCATTATTATTTCCTGAACAGGAAGTCACCACGCATGTTATAAACAGCATGCACATAACAACCAATTTCTTTTTCATAAAGCCAGTTACCTCCATCATACAAATAAAGCGATTTGAGACGTTTTATTTTGTTCCAAACCGCTTTATATTTCACTCAAAATTTATGGACAATAATTTCCTTTTCCGTGAACATTTGCATAATTCATAGGTGCGGAAGCATATACATAATATTGATGTCCACGTTTTGCTTCTACCAAATCATAATTATGGCTTTTTGTAGTACCCAAAGGATGACCAGGGTACGTCAACGCTGTAGACACCCTTACGTGATCGCTAGAGTATGATGTAAAGTTTAATGATGGACCATTGGTTAATGACGTTAATTTTATATAAAATTTCTGGTCATTATCTCCTTTAGCCTCTTTTCTTGAATAAGGATCCTTTGATGCTACCCCTGAAATATTAGATGCCGTAACATCTAACGAAATATTCCCAGCTCGAGCAACTCCACTTCCCAAACATCCAAATATAGCAAATGCTAATGCTATTTTTGATATTATCTTTCTCATAATTCATTACCTCCTCTACTGTACTTTTCCACTTTTCTTCAATACTTCTTCCAGTCCCTCTAGCTCTTCTGGTTCATACCAGTTTCCACGACAGCATTCCGGCGCAATAGCTGCTACACCAATCGCGAATGCGCATAGCTTTCCACTATGCTTGACAAGAAATTCCAGTACTTTTTTCATACAATTCCCCCTTTATGGTTCTGTTTTGGGATAGATCTCCCAAAGCCTTGCGCGGAAATGATTATAGGCCTTTGGCGCGGTATACAGGATTGTTCGCTCGGTCTTTTTGTCCTTATCCACCACAATGCGGCGTCCCTTCAGAGCGGCGTTTCCGGCCTCCATCACCATCTGTTTTCCCAGCTTTTCCGCGATGCTGCGCGCCTGCACCTGCCAGCGCAGCACTGCCTCATCCGGGTCGTCCTGCTCCGGGTCGATCGCCTGCAGCCACTGCCGGAAAGGCTGGTCCACTGCAAAGTAGAATTGTGCACGAACCGCGCCGCCTGCATTTTCATTCCGGTCACCGGCGGCAATTGCCAGCTCCTGTGCAAAACGCCCAATCAGCGCCGCTGTCTGTTCACAGCGCTCGATTTCTCTGACGATCCGACTCTGCCATGGACGCCCTATCTCATCCAGAATCCCTGCCTGAAAGGTCAGGCTGTCGCTGAAAGAATCATTTACAAAGAAGTCCTTATCGCCATATTGGACACCGGAGATGCGGAAATGTACCTTTCTGCGGGGATCCAGAAGTTTCAATCTCTTTTCCTGCAACTTTTCGATCCAGCATACAACGCCCGGTCGATGCCCGCTGTCCTGACAAAAGACCGCCGGGAACTCCCGCCAGAATTGCTTGGCCGAGTCATGACGACAGGGCACAAACACCACCGGTTCATTTTTCTTGATTGGCATCATGCGCCAGATGGTCATCTGTTCGGCAAAGACGTTTTCTCTGGGGAAGAAATCTCCTCCCAGCAGACAGAACCCATCCACATTCTCCCCTGTCCTGTGCAGCAACAGCCTTCTGGATTGCAGGGTGAGCAGCTGTGCCGGGTTATCCGGACAGCAAATTTCTGTCCGTTCCGCGCTCTTTGGTGCTTCCAATTCCCAACAGGGCTTGCTTTCGCCCCAGCATTCCCGGCCGTCGCGCAGCAGCGTCAGGTTCAGCATCAGGGTCTCGTACAGATTTTCGCCCTGTGCCTGAATAAAACCGATCTTGCCCAGCCACCCGGCTCCTACGGACGGAAGTCCCTTTTCTTTTGGCTTCGCGGAGGTGTCATCATAGCCGTTCACACACAGCAGCCACCGCGCCGCCTGCGGATAGCTCAGCTGCTCCTTGCTCTGCCCCGCATACAGCGGAAAGAGCCGGAGTTTATTGCTGCTTTCCGACATTTCACCGTTGAGTTTGGCCGCGCCGTATTCCGTGCCGATCTTTGCCTGCGGCACCTGCCAGAAGGGGTGTGTCGGGTGGAACAGCCAGAAGCGGTCCTTCCACTGCTTCAGGTAGTCCCGGACAGGCTCTGCCGGGAAATGCCCAAGCTGCCACAGCGCGCTCCAGCGTTCCAGTGCATCATCGCTCTGTGCCAGCGGTTGGGGTTTTCCCTTTGCATCCACCCGGGAGAACACGGTGAACAGTACCGCCAGCAGCAGCCGCAGCACGGCGGCGTTCTGGGTGGGCATCTCGCCCGCAAGGTCCACATAATCCTGCGCCGACACCAGTGCTTCGGTCAGGGACACCTCCCGCACCGTGTTGTCCCGCAGCCGCACCCGTATCCACGGTTCGGTCAGCAGGTTGAATTCAATTTCCTTCATCCGTCTCCTCCTTTTGGTAATATAAGCCGTTTTCACGGTCATAACAAAGTTCCATGCCCGCAAGCCGGGCAGTCAGGTTTTCATCCAGCAGCAGGATCAGTTCTCCGTGCAGCAGCGGCGACAGCTGCCACGCCGCAAGGCGGCTGCGGTTATCCGCTTCCAACTCCCGGATGACCTCGTCCACCTTCCACGCCTTGCCGAACACCGCCGGGAGCCGCAGCTTCTGCCGGGCGATCTTCAGTGCCGTTTTCGGCGGGGGCGGGCTGTCGGCAGCTACGGCGCTGCCACCCTCCTGCCACGGCAGAAAGTGGATGCTGCCGTCTGCCCGGCACTGCATTACAAGCACCTCTACCGAGGGGTCGCCGTCCCGCACTGCTGCCCGCGCCGCCGGGTCAGAGCGGGCACCCTCGTTCTGCATCCAGTCATCCAGCGTATTCAGCTGCGCCAGCCGGTGCGTTTCCGGCTGCGGCACAAGGTACGCCTCGGCGCGCGCTTTCTTTTTCTCCTGCGTCTGCTCATATACGCAGCGCATTTCCTCGCCCTGTGCCCCGCCGGGGGCTTCCCGCTCCCAGCCGTAGACCTGCTGCACCAGCGGAGAGATTTCCTCCGGCAGCCGGATGCTCCGGGGCAGAAACTTCCGGGTGCGCCAGAGCAGCCACTGTCCATATACCGCCTCGCTGCCTGCGTCAAAGGCATCTTCCCCGGTGTCCAGCACCGCGCAGCAGGCCTGCTGCAATGGGGCGGGGCGGCTGCGGCGGTGACGGTGCAGCCGTCCGATGCGCTGCAGCAGCAGATCCATGGGGCAAAGCTCTGTAACAAGAACGTCCAGATCAATGTCCAGCGACTGCTCCATCACCTGCGTGCCCACCACGATCAGGTCGTTCCGGCGCTCCGGTGCAGAGCCCTTGCCGATACGTGCCATCAGCTGGTTTTCCCGCGCCGCGCGGTCCGGCATCAGGAACTGCGCATGGAACAGCTGCACCTCTTTGTCCGGCAGGCTTTCCCGCAGCAGCTGCGCGATCTTCTGCGCTTTTTTGACCGTGTTGACGATCACTCCCGCGCAGCCGCCCTCTGCCAGCTTCCGGCGCAGCAGCGCGGGCAGCTCCGGCTCTGTGAGCGTAGTCAGCTGCACCGTTTTACCGGGTGCGTCTGGTGGGATAGCCGTCTGCTTTACCTCTGCGCCGTCCGTCCATGTCAGCAGCGGATAGCCGCAGCTGGTTTTCCATGGGGCGTCCGGGGCAGCCTTTTTCTGCTGGTAAGCCTCGACCAGTTCCGCACGCCGCCGGGCAGGCAGGGTGGCTGACAGCAGGATGACCGGCACCTTGTACCAGCCCAGCCATTCCAGTGTGCGGTCCAGATAGCAGCTCATGTAGGTATCGTAGGCGTGGCACTCATCAATAATGACCACCTTGCCCGCAAGCCCCAGATGCCGCAGCATAACGTGCTTCTGGGCAAGTGCCGCCAGCAGCAGCTGATCCACTGTGCCAATCACAAAGTTTGCCAGCAGTGCCTGCTTGTTTCCCCGAAACCACTGGTGTACCTGCACCTGATGCGCTTCCTGCGCGTCCTCCTCCAACTGCACCCCGCGCCCCTGCAGCCGCAGATAGCACTCGTTCAGTTCTGCCATGCCGTGTGCCAGCTTTATAGCCTGCGGCAGCGTCTCCTCAGACTGCGTGTCTGCCCAGCCAAGCAGCCGGGGAAAGATGCCGTTTGCCGTGGCCTGTGTGGGCAGCCCGAAAAAGACACCACCCAGCCCAAACCTGCTGGCCATGACCTCCGCAGCGGCCAGCGCCGCCTCGGTTTTGCCCACGCCCATCTGTGCTTCCAAAATCAGGATGCCCGGTTCCGCTGCGGTATCCACAGCCTCCAGAACAGCCCTCTGCACTGCATTGGGCGCAAAGCCGAACCGCACCGCAAACTCCTGCGGGTCTGCGATGCCCGGCTGTGCCTCCCACGGGAAGGGCAGCGCCAGCTTTTCCCAAGCCTTGTCCACCCGCGCCGGGTAATCTTCCATGCTGCCCAATTCCTCCACCGGGATCAGGGGAAAGTATTCCGTATTGCTGGCGATCCAGTCTGCCATGATCAGAAGTCCGGTCAGAAGCACTTCCTCCTGCGGGTCCAGATCATCCAGCTCCGCTGTGTCGTCAAAGCCGCAGTCCTGCAAAACAGTCATGAGCAGTTCTGTCCAGAAGCCCTGCCAGACCTTTTCCTGTCCCTTGGGGTAGTAGTTGCTCTCCCAGCACTCCAACTGGTCATCGACCGCCGCGCAGCTTTGGGGCTTGCCGTGGTGCGCCCCCACAATGGAGGCGATCCCGCCGGGGCAGTCATCCCACAGCAGGACTGCCTCGCCCGCCCGGGCATGCGGCGACTCCCGGCGGTTCTGTTCAGGACAGTCCAGCGGCGTCAACGTTTCCAGCCGCTGCCGCGCCTCCGGCAGGGTGCGCAGGATATTTGCCTGAAAGGCTACCGTAGCCTTGCCTATATCATGGATTCCACCCAAAAACCGGGCATGCGCGAGCAACGCTTCCTCGCGCTCAAAGCCCATGGCCCGTTTTACGCTTTCCGGGAGCCACTGCCGGACTAGCCGCTCCATGATGCCCGCCGTATCCCACAGATGCATCCAGAGCGGCAGCCACAGGCTGGTATTTTCCGGGTCCGTTTTACCGGCCAAAAGCCTTGTTTTATTCAACGTCCATCGCATTTTTGCTCCTTTTCCGGTATGTGTACCTTCTATGTGCCGAGCATAGCAGATAATATGTACTATAATCAGTACTTTTTTGCATTTTATCTCCGCAAATGAAAAAAACGGCACACCGGGTCGTGCCTCATCAAAACGGAAGCGTCCTCGCAAGGTAAAGGCAATACCGCATAATTCTAAGTGCCGATACGGCGAGCGAGGTGCGGCAGATGCCGTACCGCAGCCGCCGGAACGGTGCTTAAGCCGTTAGGCGAGAATTGTGCGGTATTGCCTACATCTTGTTGTCCATGCAAAATTCATATAGACGCTCTCAAAATCGCGTTTTTCACACCATCCCTCAGATAGGCCTCATTCAGCGTTTTCTTGGTATAATCAGATATATTCCCGCCGTTTTCTCCGTCAGAAGCGCCGTAAAGTAACGCTCCCAGCTAAAATATTCCTTGCTGTCCATCGTTCATATGGGTGCGAATCATATCCACAAGGGTCGTTTTTCCCGTTGCACTATCTCCGCGAATGATGGTTAAGTTGCGTCGCAGTTCAAACTCATATTTCAGGTACTTTGTGCCAACGACCACTTTATGAATGCCTTTCATTTCTGTCAGCCCCTTTACACAAACTCACCTGCGGACAAAATCAGTTCTTCCATACTGTGAACGATTTGATTCGTATTCAGCACTTTTATTGTAAACGGCTTTTTGCCAAAATCCATCAGGTGACGCAAATTCACCGTGCGATCCTCCTGCTCTGCAATTTTGAGCAGCCACTTTGCACAGTTGTCACCACAAGTCGATGCATTGAACACTTTCTCTGGCTCAAACTTTACCAAAATCAGGGTCTTTACACCACCAGACAAAGCAGTCGGTGGAATTTTGCCCAAGACCGGGCTGTCGATGATACCACTGTCAATCACAGTGGAGCTATCCACATCCCGAATCATTTCCCTGACCATCGGGTCGATGATCCAGCTTTCCTCGTAGTCGTATTTGAAATAAGAAGCCGTATTGTACACCGCTTCCTTCATATCACCGTAAAAGACATTCAGCATAGTATCACCTCATTGATGTGCATACTTCTGCTATCATTGTACCCTCTTTCAGCTTACAAAACAAGATGCAAAAAGCTCTTGGTCTCCATTACAGAAGCCAAGAGCTTTTATCTACCTTATTCTATCAGATTTTATTTCCGGGGAGACTTAATCGCAGCCTGAGCGGGTGCCAAAATTACAGAGCGTTCCTCGCTTCATTTGTTCTATGCGATTATCCTCAATCTCATAGCCTTTTTTCAAATCCGCCATGGATCAGAGGACCTACAAAGAATGTGACGAAGGCATTGGGATCCTGCTCGTGAATAATTTCCTGCAGCTCCCCGATTTCATACTTGTTCACGGCACAGAAAAGGATCTTCTTAGGGTGGTTGGTGTACGCACCGTATCCGTTCCAGAAGGTGACGCCGCGTCCCATCTTCTGCAGGATTTCAGTCTGCACAGTGGAAACATCCGTAAATATCAGGGCCGCCACATTGATGTTCTGGTCGTGAAACCTATCTGCCACCGTATACAGGATTGCCACAAAGATGATGGAGTACATCGTAGTTTCCAAATCAAAAAGGAATAGGCAGACCGAAAAGAGAACCGCATTGACATAAATAGAAAGCCGTCCGCTTTTAAAATCTGGGTATTTCTTTACCAGACACATGCATGCAATGTCCATGCCGCCACAGCACCCACTGCCCCGCAGCGCATAGCCGACACCTACACCACAGAGAATAGCGCCGAAGATACTGTTTAGCAGCACATCCTCCACAAGGGGTGCTTTGAGCGGCGGAAGTACTGAGAGAAGCAACGTCTGCACTGCTACCGAGAGCATGGTTTTGATGCAGAACCTGCGGCTCATGACCCGGTATCCTATCAGGAACAGCGGTACATTGATGAGGAAATTGATCATACCAACAAGGTTTGCATCACTGCGGATTGCAATGAATCTACGCAGAAAAATCTCTATAATCTGAGCCAGGCCTATCATACCGCCAAAGTTGATACCATTGGGGGTGACAAACAGGTAGATACCCAAAGTCAGTAGTGTGGAGCCAAATATCAGATCAAAATACTGCTTATATGCTTTATTCATAGCACTCTTCCCGAATCTTCTGTGCATACCAACCAAAAGAATCTTTTTTGTAGCGGGCGAGGTCTCCGGTGCCGTCGTTATGTTTATTTACATAGACCAGTCCGTACCGCTTATCCATTTCACCGCCGCCCGCGCTGACCAGATCGATGATGCCCCAGACCAGATATCCCATGCAGGGAATGCCGTCCTCCAGAACGGCTTTTTTCATCTGGGTGATATGAGCATCGAGATACTCCACCCGGTAGGGGTCATGGACGGAACCGTCCACTTCCAGAGTATCCTCCACGCCCAAACCGTTTTCCACAATGAACAGCGGCTTGTGATAGCGATCATACAGATCATTCATGGTCACGCGCAGGCCGACCGGGTCGATCTGACGTCCCCATTTCGTGATCTGCAGATACGGGTTGCGCAGGGTAGTAATGGCGTTGCCATCCGCCACATTTTTCAGATGCTCCGGATCCGTGGAGATCAGCCTGGAGGAATAGTAACTGAATCCCAGAAAATCGCAGGTGTTCTGAGCCAGAAGTTCGTCATCACCCGGCTGTTCGTCCAGCGTGATGCCCAATTTTGCAAAGTAATTCCGGGCGAATCCGGAGTAACAGCCGTTCAATTGGACATCCGGAAAAATGTAATTTTTGTTGTTACTGATACGTGCTTCCATCACATCATTGGGGTTACAGGAATAGGGATAAAAGCTTCCGGCCGCCATCATGCATCCAATTCGGAAATTCGGGTTGATTTTTTTACCGATCCGCACCGCGCAGGCACTTGCCACCAGCTGGTTATGCGCGGCATTGTACACGATCTGGTTAAACTCCGGGTCGTCCTTGTCCACCAGCAGGCCACCGCCCAGATAAGGGATGTGGGTGATCATGTTGATTTCATTGAAGGTCATCCAGTATTTTACCAGATTCCGGTAGCGGTCAAACACGGTGGCAGCATATTTTTCATACAGTGCAATCAGCCTGCGGTCTGCCCAGGCACCATATTTCCGGATCAGGGCTTCCGGCACATCAAAGTGGCACAGGTTGACCACCGGCTCTATCCCGTACCTACGACACTCCGTAAACAGTTCCTCGTAAAAACGCAGGCCATCTTCGTTCGGGGCGTTCTCTTCCCCGGTCGGATAGATCCGCGTCCATGAAATGGACAAACGCAGCGCCTTGATCCCGCTCTCTGCAAGAAGGCGGATATCCTCTTTGTATCGATGATAAAAATCAATTGCTTCCCGACTAGGATAATAATCGTACCGCGTTTCCAGAATGTTTCCCGGATGCAGCATGGCATTCCATCTGCCGTGGGCTGCATCCGGCAGAAAGTCAGCAGACGCAGGCAGCCTGCCGTCTTCCTGCCAGGCACCCTCGCACTGGTTAGCCGCAAGTGCTCCACCCCACAAAAAATCGGACTTAAGTTTCATAATACCTCCAACGCCCCGGGACGCATGCGCTCCCCGGGGCGAACAAAATTTTGAGATCAGTGTTTCTTCAAGATTTCCTCGTCAAAGCCAAAGAGAATCGTAAGTACACAGGATGCTACGATCGTCACGATGATTGCAATAACCATAGCCACGATGGTATCCTCAAAGATCGGCAGGGCAAACAGGGAGGAAGAACCATACTCGTAGTTATGGGCACCCAGCAGAGCGGCCACGACACCACCGATGGCGCCGCCGAGGGAAACAGCCCACATAGGTTTCTTCAGCGGCAGGTTAAAACCGTAAATAGCCGGCTCGGTCACACTAGCAAAGATGCAGCCCACTGCAACGGACAGTGCTTCGGATTTGATTGCCTTGTCCTTTGCCTTGATGGCGATACCCAGAGAAGCGCCGCCTTCTGCCATGTTGGACAGCAGCATACCGGGGCGGAACAGGGGATCAAAACCAGTTTCCGACAGCAGCTGGATCATGGGAGCTCCCAAGGTCATGTGCATACCGGTCATGACCATGTAGGGGAACAGAGCCGTAAACAGAGCAACCGTGATGGGGCCTGCAATGTTATACAACCACAGGATCGCGGCGGTGACATAGGTACCTGCCAGCTGACCCAGAGGCGCCAGTGCAAGGATTGAGACGGCATAGGTGGCGGCCATTGTCAACGTACCGACAAAGATAGGCTTGAACACGCCGGGGATCACTTTGTTCAGGAATTTTTCCACATAATACGCAACGATTGCCAGCAGCAGCGCAGGAAGCAGAGAACTGCCGTATCCTTTCAGGGCAACATTGATACCAAACATGGTGACTGGATCGCCAGCACTTACAATAGCCGTCCATTCAGGAGCGACCAGTGCACCGGCCACGACCATGGAATACGTGGGGGTCGCACCCAGTTTCTTGGCCGCTCCATAAGCGACCAGAATGGGCATGAAATAAAATACCGCATTGCCCACGATGCTCAGCAGCGTATAAGTAGAACTGTCCGCAAAGGGAGCATAAACCTTGGAGATCAGCAGCAGGAACACCTTGATCATGCCGCCGCCGATCAGTGCCGGAACCATAGGCTGTACGGCAGCGGAAATGTAACCAATCACTGCCTGCCCAACCGAAATCTTTTCGCCTTTCAGGTCACCGTCCAGTTTTTCGTCCACAGCGCCGCCATCGCTGTAGCCCAGCTTCAGCACCTCTTCATAAACCTTCAGCAGATCATTGCCGATGATGACCTGCAGCTGACCGCCCTGATAGGTGACGCCCAACACGCCGTCCAGATCATTGATAGCTTTCCGGTCTACCTTCTTGACGTCCTTGACCGTCATGCGCAGACGGGTCATGCAGTGAAATACGGAAGTAACATTTTCCTTTGCTCCAGCCAACGTCATGATATTCTGCGCCAGCTGTTTGAAATCTTTTGCCATTGTAACATCCTCCAAAAAATCTTCCTGGATGGTAACGGACAAAATGTTCCGGTTCAGTTCCGTACCGGAAACCCCATCCAAACGGTTCAGTTCTTCTAGATCTGCCATACCGCTGTCTTTCACAGTGACATACAGGTGCTCTCCGTCAAAACGTTTTCGTGCAACATTGCCTTCACCACCGATGTGATGTATGATAGTTTGAAAGAATGCATTCTGTTTCATGGCTAATCCTCCTGATTTTTTATCTGAAAAACGATGCGGGCCCTGCACCGCTGTTCATTCAATATGTAATAAAAGATCCGGGCACAAAGCGCCTTCAAACTACCTGAAAACGCAAGCGTTTTCAGGTCGGATGCGCTCTGTCCCCGGATCACGTCCCGCAAATGGCGAGTGCCGCTCCAAGCAACGGAAGCTGTTTATGTATTTTTCTGGCAGACGCGGTTGATATGCAACATCAAATAGAGAAGCTCCTCATCATTACAGCACCAATTCTCCTGCTTTTGCAAGAAAGCCGCAATCTTTTTAGCACAGATATATGTTTTAGGGTAATCATTGGCCAGCATCTTTACCATGCTGCCACTCCCCGTTTCGCTCTGAGTACCGCTCATCAGCCGTTGGATGAGATAGCGGATATGCATCGTGAACCGGTAGTAACTGTAGCTGTCCTTATCCAGTTTCAGGTTCATTTCCCGCTCCACAATGGACTCCACGCCTTCCTGAATCTCCAACGCCTTTACGAGGGAATGGATCTCGCTGTTTTCGATTTCAGCATTGATCAAATGCATTGCAATGCTGACCGCTTCGGAATCCGGAAGTGAGACCCCCGTGTATTCCTTCAGGATATCCAATGCTTTTACGCCCAGATCAAACTCATTGGGGTACAGATGACGGATATCATAGGCAATGGGAATCGTCAGGTTCAACCCGCTGCGAAAGCGCTCCACCGCAAAGTTCAGGTGGTCGGCCAGTGTCAGCGGCAGGTTGGAGTTAAGGGTCGTATTCAGTACGACCTGCGCATCTTCTGTAATGTCGGCACTCGCCAGAAGAATCTCCTGCGGAAGAGTACTGATCATCTCAAAATAACGCGGGTCGATATCGTAAAACGTGCGGTCTATCCGCGACATATCCGTCAGTTCGTATGGAACCGCCGGAAACCCGATGCCCTTACCAATCACAATCAGTTCCTTCCCGCGGGAGTCCTGAGCAACAGCGGCACTGTTATTGATTTTCCGAACAATTCGCATAGCACCCACCCTCTCCGTTTCGGATAAAGAAAAAGCCTCGGACTGCAGTCATAATTATACCTGCAGGTATAGACACTCTACCGAGCACTATCCTTTGTTCACAAGTACAACTGACGCTTCCGAGGAATCACGTGTTGTAATAAGATGTTAACATAAAATTCATAGAGATTCCATTCGCCTTTTTTACAATTTTATCGATCATTTTTTGTGCATAAATACTTCTTCTTTTAACTTTAAACCATTCATAAATCCACCACCTTATTCGACCGATGTACGCTTTCTTTTCTATTATTGGAACCTCTTTCCGCTTACAAAACAAGATGCAAAAAGCTCTTGGCCTCCATTACAGAAGCCAAGAGCTTTTATCTTCTTTGTCCTATCAGATTTTATTTCCGGGGAGACTTAATCGCAGCCTGGGCGGGTGCCAAAATTACAGGGCGTCTGGAGTGGCGATGGTACGTTATTTCATCACTTGTTTCATCAGCTGGAACACCTGCCATTTGTTCACGGAGCCCTGTGCGCCAAAATATTCCGCACTTTCCGGCTGCATCAGCTGCTGCTCCACGACCCAGTGCACTGCCTTTTGTGCGTCCAGTCCCGCCACATCCTGATAATGGACGGTCGGAGTCACATCCGGCTTTCCGGCCATAGTCCACAGAACGACCGCCAGTTGCTGCCGTGTTGTCGGCACCGCCATGCCCACAGGCAGATTGGACAGGATATAACGATTCACTGCCCATACGCCAATGCCAATGGCCGCACCCGCCGCCACACCGACTGCCGCTGCTGCAATAGCCGCACCACCGCCGGATGCATCCGGGGTCGGATCAGGTACTTCGGACGTCGTATACAGTGCACTGATTTTTACGCAGGCATCCGGCATAATAAAGGTAGTTTTAGCTGCTGTGCCGTCTTTCAGTTCCAGCGTTTGCGGCGTTTCTACCTGCCACCCGCTGAACTTCATTCCTTCCGGCGCAGCCTTTGCATGAATCGTGATTTCGGTTCCGGCCAATGCTGCGGCGGCTTCCGCGCCGTTCACAAACGCCGTGCCATCCTGCACTTCGATCGTGTACGGTTCCGGCTCCGGCTTCGGCGCATCCTTGTAGGTTGCTTTCGCTGTTGCATTGCCCTCCGGCATACGCACGGTGATGGTTTCATCTGTCAGGTTGCCGGAAATCAATGTCAGGTTTTCCGAAAGTTCCCACTGGTCGAACAGCTTGCCCTCAGCCGGAGTGTTCGCTGTCAGGGTCACTTCCGTGCCTGCTTCGGCAGTCGTGCTGGCCGGTGTGCCGCTGGTGACTGTCAGGGTGTACTCCGGCTTCGGCGCATCCTTGTAGGTTGCTTTCGCTGTTGCATTGCCCTCCGGCATACGCACGGTGATGATTTCATCTGTCAGGTTGCAGGAAACAAGTTCCAAATTCTCCGAAAGTTCCCACTGGTCGAACAGCTTGCCCTCAGCCGGAGTGTTCGCTCTCAGAACAACTTCTGTACCAGCCTCTTCCTGCCTACTGGTCGGCGTACCGTTTGTTACGGTCAGAGTGTATTTGGGTTTCGGTATTTCTTTATAAACTGCTTCCGCAGATGCTTCTTTTGCCGGCATCCGCACCTTGATGGTCGCATCCGTCAGAGCACCGGAAACAAGTTCCAGCCCCTCCGAAAGCTTCCATTGGTCGAATTGTCGGCCCTTTGCCGGTTCTTTCGCCGTCAGGACAACTTCCTCGTCCGCTGTCAGTGACTGGAAATCATAGTCATCGTCCATTACGATTTTCAGCGTATACTGCGGCGCAAACGTATAGAATGCGATCGCACTCGCATAGCCCTGCGGCATTTTTACCGTGATGGTCGTATCGGTCAGGCTTCCAGAAACGATTTCCAGATCATCTGACAAAATCCAGTGATCAAACTGCATTCCCTTGGCAGGCGCATTGGCCGTGAGGGTCACTTCCGTGCCTGCCACGGCCGTGGTGTTTTCCGGGGTTCCGTCCGTAACGGACAAGGTATACTTTTCCGCCTCGTACTGCGCCGTCAGGGTCACATCGTGCGCCGGCATATAGAATCCAATACCTCTGTCAGCCTTTTCTTCCGCAGTCAGTTCCAGATCCTTCGTTTCCCAGCCGGTGAAGATCCAGCCAGTGCGGTACTCCGCATAGGCATAGACATACTCCCCGTATTCCTTTGGTTCCGCTTTTCCGTTCACGGTCAGAGTATAGTGGTTGATTACATAGTTTGCCGTCAGGGTCACATCCCCGGCGGGCATGGTGAATGCAACGGTCTTGCTGGTTTTGTCTGCCACTGTCACGCCATCCACCGCCCAGTCGGTGAAGGTGTAGCCCTCCTTTTCCGGCGCCGTGACGGTAACCGGCTCACCATAGTCCTTGAACTCCATCGTATCGTCTACGGTCAGCCTATAATAGTTTACGGTATAGTTGGGCGTCAGGGTCACATCGCCAGCCGGCATCCGGAAGAGCAGGTTCTGGTCATATGGGTTATCGACCTGTGCACCTTTCACGGTCCAGCCGGCAAAGGTGTAGCCTTCCTTTTCCGGCGCAGTCACATTGACCAGTGAACCGTATTCTCTGGATTCCGTTTTGCCGTCCACGGTAAGATCATAGAAGCGGTTCTGGTAAACGGCCTTGATGGTCACGCTTTCGCCGGGCATCGTAAAGGTATACCCGCCGTCCGTCGGCTGCATGTCCAGTTCGGGTGCGGTTTTCCATTCCTTGAAGGTCTGCCCTTTTGGGAACTGCGTTTCGTCCACCTGCACCAGCACCAGTTCTCCGGCCTTGTGCTCTGTATTATCCACGGTGCCGCCCGTGATGAAAATGGAATATACGCCATCCTCATAGATTGCTTTTGCAGTAACATCATTTGCCGGCATCTTGAAGTTCAGCATTCTGCCAAATTTTATTGTCTTCGTACCATCTAGGCCGGACAGTTCCCAGCGGGCCAGTTCCTTGCCGTATGGCGGCTCAGCCGTCAGCCATACATTGTCACCGTACTGGGCCGTGGATGCGGGATTTCCATTTACCGTAGCCGTGGCACCTTCCAGCGTGAGTTTGTATATTGCACGCTTCCACACAGCCCGGATGGTCACATTCTCTGCGGGCATGTTGAACTCCGAGCCGTCAATTTTTTGACCATTGACCTCCCAGTAGTCCAGTTCATCACCCACATTTTCCGGTACGGCTTTCAGATAGATACGTTCATTGTACTTTGCGTCTGTTGCCTTTTTATAATTTTCCGATGATGCGTTACCACCAGTAATTGTTATCGTATAGCGGATATCTCTATACACAGCCTTGAGCTTGACGTTACAGCATGGCATGGTAAAGCTGTTTCTCACGATGGACAGGCTTATGTTGTCGTCTACCACCTTCCAACGGACAAACTCCTTACCGGGTTCCGGCTCTGGAACCAGCGTAACCGTCTTGCCGTATGGCACCGCTGTCACGGTCTTGCCGTCCACTTCCGCCCGTCCGCCCTCGACTTCGACCTCATACAGATCTATGGTATAAATTGCTTCCGCCGTCACATCGTTGGCAGGCATCCAGAAGGTCAGGTACGATTTCTTTGCTTCCTCTTCACTGATCTCCACGCCGCTTATTTCCCAGTGGTCAAAGGTCTTGCCCGCCCAGTTCCATGCCTGAAGTGTTACCCAATCGTGGTAATACCGTTTATCTGCCACGCCGTTCTCGACCAGCGTATACTGATTGGTGCTGTAGTTCGTTGTCAGCTTTACCTCCTTGGCCGGCATCCGGAAATGCAGCGTCTGGCTGGTTTTATCCTCCACCGTCACACCTTCCACAGTCCAGCCGGTAAAGGTATGGCCTACCTCGTCCTTCGCCGTTACCGTGACTTCTGCGTCATATTCTTTCTGCACCGTTCTTCCGTCTACTGTCAGCTCATACAGATTCGGCGTATAGTTTGCCGTCAGGGTTACATCACTGGCAGGCATCGTAAACTCCAGCGTTTTGCTGGACGCATCCTCCACCGTCACGCCCTCTACGATCCAGCCGCTGAAGGTGCGGCCCACCTTATCTTCCGCTGTGACGGAAACGCTGTCCCCGTATGTTTTGGTTTCGGGAACGCCATTGACCGTCAGTATATAGCTGTTGATGTCATAGTGCGCCTTGAGCACCGCATTGCCGTCCGGCATGGTAAAGGTATCGCCCTCGATTTTTTCATCGTTCAGCGTCCAGTAGGCAAACGAATAGCCCTCCGGTGCATTGCCCCGCGTCAGAGTAATGGTATCGCCCGCAGCGGCCACGGTATTGTCCGCCGTGCCGCCATCCACCGTGACGGTATAAAGGTTCAGCGTCCAGCCGGTATTGTCCGGGCCTTCAAAGGCAATGTAGTCCTCACTTTCCGCCACCTTGTACGTGATTTTATAGCTTCCCGGCTGCGTGGGCATGATAAACGTCTTTTTATAATAGGTCGTGACCACGCCCATGCCCGGCACATCCGAAACGACCTTTCTCTGCGCCTGATCCCAGCGGAAGTCCTCGTACTTCGGGATTTTTTTAGTAATCGAGTTCAGCACAAGGTCGTCACTCTCTCCGCGCATTTCCATGCGCAGCTGCATCGGCCCGCCGGCCTTTCCGTTGTATTTAATATTGCCGCTGACATCGATCACATCAGTGGAGGGCACAATGGTGATCTCTTTTGCCAGCGTGTCGGAAGCCACATACAGCACCGTGACATTTTCCAGCACACCGCTCACATCGGCATTGCCATTTTTAAGCAAGGAGAAGGTTGTGGTGCCATTCGCATACCGCACCGCAGCAGACAAATAATAAGCATCCGGCTCGTTTTTGAAAACGCCGCCGTAGATAGTCGGGCCGGTCACATCGCCGATAAACACGCCGTCCTCGATCTTGCTCCACTTATCACATGTGACTGTACCGCTAAAGACGCCGCCCCTGACAATGCCGACTTTTGTGCCCGCGCCCGTGTTGTTGACCGCGCCCTCCCGGAATGTGCCGCCCGAAATAACACCGCCGCTGTTGCTGACTGTATAACCATTATCAAACATACCGCCTGAAATGGTGCCCGAAATATTATTCAGCACGCCATTCAGCACCTTGCAGTCCGTAAACTGGCCGCCCGTGATCGTACCGCCGGAATTTTCGATTTGATAGTAGAACCGACCAATTTCAAATTTTCCGCCAGAGATCGTACCTTGATTCGTGACCTGACAATTTTTCCCAAAGGAACCACCGCTGATGATACCGCCCTCAAGGTTTTTTATGATGCCATATTTACTTGGGTTTCCACCCCGGTTACCATAGTCGTCCGTTGTAACTGCAAACTCCGATGTTCCAGTGATTTCACCTTTGTTATATACCTCGCCGTAAATCACTCCTCCGGAAACCACGCCGCCATTCCAAAGCTGGCCTTTGAATGTACCACCTGTGATGGTGCCGCTGTTACGGACAATTCCTCCGACCCACTGCGTTTTGGAACCATTTGGCCCAACATTCATGCTTGTATGCGGGAGAGCATGACTGAATGTACCGCCTTCGATAGTTCCTGCATTAAAAACTTCACCATTTACTTTTCCGTCCACAAATGTGGCACCCGACTCAATGGAAAGCTTGATTTCATCCTGCAGTGCACCGCCAGTCAGCTTGAATTGTCCCTTTTTCAGGGTCAGCGTTTTGATCCCGAGCAGGTTTGTTCCATACGACCAAAATTCTGTATTCATGTTATCTGTAGATGGTGCTTCACCAAAAGAACTGCCCGAACCAATCTTGATCTCAATGATATCATCCGTCATCCCGGCATCGTTTTCCTGTTTCAGTATCTCTACAGTGCTCTCTGCCCTGGGCATCCCTTTTGCAAATGCCTGAACCGGCATCATGCTCACTATCATGCTGACTGCCAGCACTGCACTGACCAAGCGTTTTCCTATCCGTTTTCTCATTGCACAGGCTTTCCTTTCGTTTCTCTTTATTCTCATCTCAATATAACGCTTATCGCATTATCCTCGTTGTGGGGTTCATTCCTGTAAAAATTATACATTTTTTATTCTTTTCCGTCAACGTTTATTTTCCCTTTTTAACAAAAGCCACCACAGTTTTCTGATACAGAAACCGAGGTGGTTTACCCTTGCTGTTTTTTTCAGTTCATTCAGGTACTTCTTTTTTCGGCTATTATCTTTTCCCGAAGCTACATTGACTTCTGCCACCGCAATAATATCAAGGTAGGTGTCATCAAAGATGATATTGCCCTGCTGCACTACATTGGAAAGATTCCATGAGTTAGAAAGGATTTCTTTGGTCGGAATAAAAACACTGCTCAAATCAACCATCCGCTTTTCCTATGCAGCTTTCCCGGCGACCTCCGCATTATGCTTCTGGCTCTTATGCGTGAAAGTCATAGCAATATTGGTATCATTTGAACTCACCTTTACTAATGCCTTCTTTTTATCCTCTGCATGGGGTTCATCTTTTGCACATTTTTCGTTCTTCATAACAGCTTTTCCTCGTCAGCCAACTCAGCCCGAATCTGCCTCTTATACATAAGAAAAAACTCCCCCTGATCTCCTGTTGCGGAAATCAGGGGGAGTTGATGCTTTACTTGTACTTTTTCAAGCGCTCACGCAATCACTTGCGGGGGTTCTTGATCGCAGCCTGAGCAGCAGCCAGACGTGCGATAGGCACACGGAAGGGAGAGCAGCTGACGTAGTCCAGACCGACGTTGTGGCAGAACTCCACGCTCGTGGGGTCGCCGCCGTGCTCGCCGCAGATGCCCAGGCCCAGGTCGGGGCGGGTCTCGCGGCCGTCGTGTGCAGCCATCTTGACCAGCTTGCCGACGCCGATCTGATCCAGATGCTGGAACGGATCGCTCTCGTAGATCTTGTTCTCGTAGTATGCGCCCAGGAACTTGGCAGCGTCATCACGGCTGAAGCCGAAGGTCATCTGGGTCAGGTCGTTGGTGCCGAAGCTGAAGAACTCAGCTTCCTTGGCAATCTCGCCTGCGGTCAGAGCAGCGCGCGGAATCTCGATCATGGTACCGACCTGGTACTTCATGTCAACACCAGCAGCAGCGATCAGCTCGTCTGCGACCTTGACGACGACGTCCTTGACGAACTTCAGCTCCTTGACCTCGCCGACCAGCGGGATCATGATGTGCGGGGTGATCACGAAACCGGTCTCAGCCGAGACGTTCAGAGCTGCCTTGATGACAGCGCGGGTCTGCATGGCTGCGATCTCCGGGTAGGTGACAGCCAGACGGCAGCCACGGTGGCCCATCATGGGGTTGAACTCGTGCAGGGAAGCAACGACGTTCTTCAGGTCATCGAAGGTCATGCCCATATCGGCGGCCAGCTCCTTGATGTCCTCGTCCTTGCTGGGCAGGAACTCGTGCAGAGGCGGGTCCAGATAACGGATGGTCATCGGGCGCTCACCCATGATGCGGTACATCGCCTCGAAGTCGCCCTGCTGGAACGGCTCGACCTTGGCCAGAGCGGCTTCGCGCTCTTCCACGGTACGTGCGCAGATCATCTCACGGACGGCCTTGATGCGGTCTTCTGCGAAGAACATGTGCTCGGTACGGCACAGGCCGATGCCCTCAGCACCCAGGTCAACGGCCTGCTGTGCGTCACGGGGGTTATCCGCATTGGTCATGACCAGCAGCTGACGTGCAGCGTCTGCCCAGCCCATGAAGCGGTTGAAGTTCTTGTTGCCGGTAGCGGCGACGGTCGCGACCTGCTCGCCGTAGATGTTGCCGGTGGAGCCGTCGATGGAGATCCAGTCGCCCTCGACGAACTTGTGGCCGTTGATCTCGAAGGTCTTTGCCTCTTCATCGATCTTCACGTCGTTGTCATTGCCGCAGCCGGAGACGCAGCAGGTGCCCATGCCACGGGCAACAACGGCTGCGTGGCTGGTCATGCCGCCGCGGACCGTCAGGATGCCCTGAGAGACCTGCATACCGACGATGTCTTCGGGAGAGGTCTCCAGACGGACCAGAACGACCTTCTTCATCTCGCCGGACTTGACCTTCTCCTCTGCCTCTTCCGCAGTGAAGACGATCTGGCCGCAGGCGGAACCGGGAGAAGCTGCCAGGCCCTTGCCGACGACCTCAGCTGCCTTCAGAGCAGCGGCGTCGAACTGGGGATGCAGCAGGGTATCCAGCTGCTTGGGCTCCACGCGCAGGACAGCCTCCTGCTCGGTGATCAT
>ENA-ORCM01001459-ORCM01001459.1-human-gut-metagenome-genome-assembly--contig:-NODE-1459-length-19761-cov-5.339413_pt1 | contig 19761 bp, 15 predicted proteins | sample MGYA00242906_ERZ507928 | MGnify/ENA primary metagenome ERZ507928 (study PRJEB26167, sample SAMN06115497) | human gut metagenome | host: Homo sapiens | place: China:Shanxi | collected 2015-05-07...
GGGATGGCTCTGGGCACCTTTGACGGTATAGCCTGTCTCGGCAATGGCCGCCTTGAGGGTGTCAATGTCCAGCTCCTGCTCCGAGAGGATGACCGTCTCGCCCTTGGTGTGGGAAGAGGTCACCTTTTTGACATCCGCCGTCTTGCGGACCGTCTCATTGACGTGGCTCTCGCACATGCCGCACATCATGCCATCTACTTTTAAAATCGTCTCGATCATCTGAGGAAACCTCCAAGAATTTTTTGCCTCTGCCGCAGCTTTTGCAGATTGCACAAAGGCAGCGGCTTAAATTTAGGCATTTTGTTAGCAGAAGCTAACCAGCAAACCAAACAAATCGCTGTCCGGAATCACACCGGGCAGCGGCCCGCCCCGCGGCGGGATCAGAGCCTGATCTCTGCTTTTATCATACCACAGAGATGGGGAATGCGCAAGCGGTGCATCCAGCTCCACAGCGTAAAAAATCGTCTCTTGTCAAGGGCAGGAAGATGTGGTACAGTAAACGGGCAATCGCTTCCATTTTATCGGATATGATCTTACGAGGGGTTTTATGAAACAGAACAATCGTTTTTGCGTGCTGGCACTGACCGCTGTGCTGGCACTGACTCTAACCGCCTGCTCCGAGACGGCTGACGGCTCCGCCGCATCGGGCAGCACCCAGACCACGCAGCCTGCCCAGAGCACCGCCCAGCAGGACACTTCCGCCGGGACTCCCTCTGCCAGCCAGCAGACCGAGGTGCTGGGCAGCCTGACCTCCTCCGAGCTGCAGGAACTCGTCTCCGGCAGCACCACGCTGGAGCAGCTGACCCAGCAGCGCGCCGAGGCCGCTGACCCCGGCACGGGGAGCACCACTGCCCTGCCGGAGTATGAGCAGCAGCTGCAGGCTCTCATCAACCAGCTCTACGCCGTCAAGGCCCGGGCCGAGAGCAGCCTGAACAACACCATCCAGTCGGCCACGGCAGAGTACAAGGCTCTGCCTGCCGCCAAGCAGACCAAGAGCCGCAAAATCGCCATCGTGATGGGCAAGGCCAGTGAGCTGAAAGCCATGGAGGCTTCCTGTGACAAAGAGGTGGACGACATCGTAAACCAGATGCGCGCCCTGCTGACCCAGAACGGCCAGAGCACCGCCCTGGCCGACGAGGCACTGGCTGCCTACAAGGCCCAGAAGAGCGAAATGGTCTCTTCCCTCACCAGCAAACTCTACGGCTGAGCGCCGAACGCGTTTCCCCTGCAATTTGTGCCGGAATATCCCCGGTACCCGTTGCAGGGTTTCTTTTTTGCCCGGAGAAACTCTGTTCCTGTCGGGCAGCCGCGTTTTACAACTCCGGTCAGGTTTCTGTTCCACCCCTGCACGGTATCCGCTCCAAAATCATTGCCAGAGTTTTACTTCCGTTTGTAAATTTCGCCAATCTTTTGCATATTCCGGTTTTTTTTCCAATTTTGCTTGAATTGTGGGGACATACCGTTTAAAATTAGATGGGGTGTTAGAGCCTTTGTTTTTCTGCGTCAATTTTTAGAGAGGCGAAAGGCATGTTCCCACGTAATTTCAACTGAGAAAGGCGATGAGACAAATGGAAATGGAAGAAGAAGTGATCGACCTGAGCGAGCTGCTGCGGCTTTTGTGGAGCCATGTGCTGCAGATCGTGGCGGTGGGCCTTGTGGCGGCGGTGATCAGCTTTCTGGTATGCACGTTCGCGCTGACGCCCCGGTATCAGGCGTCCGTCAACATGATCGTCAATACCCGGCAGGATAACACGACGACCGTGAGCAACGACAACATCACCTCGGCAAAAAACATGATCGACACCTATGCAGTCATCATCAAGAGCAACCTCGTGCTCAACGATGTCATCCAGCGGATGGGCCTGGACATGACCTACAGCCAGCTGGCAGACAACATCACGGTGGGCAGCGTCAACTCCACCCAGATCATGGCCATTACGGTGACCAATGAGAACCCGGGCCTGGCGGGCAAGATCGCGCAGACGATCGCGGAGGTCGCGCCGGACGTGATCGTGGAAAAGGTCGAGGCAGGCTCCTGCAAGGCAGTGAGCGACGTGGAGATCGGCACCACGCCTGTCTATCCCCAGACCAAGAAGACCATGCTGCTCTGCGCTCTGGCCGGTATGGTAGCGGCCTGCGCTCTGCTGGTGGTCAGCCACCTGTTGCACAACTACATTGTAGACGACGAAGATGTTCAGAAGAAGCTGGACCTCCCTGTTTTGGGCTTTATCCCTGAGGTGTGATGTAAGATGTGGAATCCGTTCAAACCGAAAATTGAAAACTCTGACCCCGGCCAGCGCTCCCTGCAGCTGATCTCCCAGAAAGGAATGCCCTTTGCGTATGTGGAGGCCTACAAATCCCTGCGCACCAACCTGAACTTTCTGACCAGCTCCACCGGAGCCCGCGCCATTGTGGTCACCAGTACCATGCCGGAAGAGGCCAAGAGCAACGTCTCGGTCAACCTGGCCCTGACCCTGGCCGAAGACGGCAAAAATGTAGCCCTGGTGGACTGCGACCTGCGCAAGCCCGTGCTGCACAAATACCTGAAAGCCGGTCACAATGTGAAAGGCGTTTCCAATATTGTCTCCAACCAGTGCAAGCTGGAAGAGGCTCTGCTGCGGCTGGAACAGTTCAAGATCACGTTCCTGCCCGCCGGCACGCCCCCTCCGAACCCCTCGGAGCTGCTGGGCTCGGCCCGGATGCAGCAGATGATCCAGCAGCTGCGCGCCACTTTTGATTATGTCATCTTTGACGCGCCTCCCATCTCCATGGTGACAGACGCGGCGGTCATCGGCAATCAGGTGGACGGTGCTCTGTTTGTTGTTCGTTCCAGCTACGCCCCGGCCGAGTCCGTGGAGGCCGCTGTCAAGAAGCTGAAAGACACCGGCGTAAAAGTGCTGGGTGCCGTGCTGACCCGCTATGACGCCAAGACGGCGCTCAAGGGCTCCAACTACGCTTACAACTATTATAGCTACGGCTACTCCTACGGTACCCCCCCAGACGGATCCGGCGGCATCGCAAAGCCCGGAAAAGCGAAAGCACGCAAAGCCAGCCGAAAGGGTAACGAACCATGACTGATCTGCACTGCCATATCCTGCCCGGTATTGACGATGGTGCCAAAGATGTCTCGGTCTCGCTGGAGCTGCTCCACAAGGAGTATGAGGACGGCGTGCGCAACATCGCGTTCACCAGCCATTTCAACAGCGAGCGCACCACGGTGGAAGCTTTTCTGGAAAAGCGTGCCGCCGCCTACGCGCGGCTGACCGAGGCACTGAAAGAAGAGCCGATGGACTTCCGGTTCAAGCTGGGCAGCGAAGTTTACTTTTCTCCCAAGCTCTGTGAGCTGGACGCCAAGGCCCTCTGCATGGGCGACACCGCCTACATGCTCATTGAGTTTCCCACCACCCATAAGCCTCATTTTATCAAGCAGACCCTGTACGCTTTGCAGGAACAGGGCATCCTGCCGCTGATCGCGCACATTGAGCGTTACCCCTATGTGCTGGACGACCCCACCCTGCTGTATGAGTGGGTGGCCGCCGGTGCTTACGCGCAGATCAACGCCGGGGCCCTGCTGCAAGATGCAAAGCTCCGCAAGAAGCTCTGCAAATTTATCTCGTGGGGGCTCGTACATGTGCTCTCCACGGACACCCACTCCCCGGACAAGCGCCCGCCCCGGATGGCGGAGGGCATCCAGATGCTGCAGAAGACTCTGGGCACTGAGATCGCCGACCGGATCGTCCGCAACGGTGACGAGCTGTTTGACGACCAGGAGCTGGACATCATCTCCCCGCACCAGCCCAAAAAGATGCTGGGCATGTGGATTTGATCATCTTTTGTCTTTTATTGAAAATCCGATATTTTTATCACAAACTTTGGAAAAGAGGAATTTTATTATGAACTATCCTGTTGCTTATGCTGTCATTCCCGAAGAAGAAAAGACCTACATCGTCGGCAGCGGCGATGTTCAGTACGAGAAGCTGTTCAACTACTTCATCGGCGACTTCCTGCGTGACACCGTCAAGAGCGACGTCCGCAACGCCATCTGGAACAGCGCCAAGCAGAGTTCTTTCACTCCCATTGCCAACTGGTTCAAGAACGTGGACGACATGGGTGTCATTGCACACCTGGGCTACTTCTACGGCTTCTGGCACATCTGGAGAGACGTTAAGGGCTACCTGGGCTAATTAAAAAGTAACGTATATGCAAAAGAAACAAATTTTTCAGCTCGTGCTTCTGGCTGTGGGCGCGGTTCTGGCTGCCGTGATCGGCTTCTGGCTCGTGCCGGTGAGCAATTACATCAAGGCCCGCACGGCTCCGCTGGATGAGACCATCCTGGAAGCCGAAAGCAGCACGCGGGAGGTGGTCACCATCTCGGATACCGAACTTTCCCAACTCATCAGCGGTGAGCTGACCCTGGATGCACTGGCCGACCTGCCCGGCGTCATCACCGTGGAGCCCGTCGGCACCACGGCAGGTCCCGCCAAGAGCGGCGGCGCGGCCAATCGCTCCCCTGCGGACGAGACTTCCGCTTCTTCCATTGCAGAGAGCGAAGCTTCTTCGGACGCTGCTTCCCGTGAGGCACAGGCCGATGCAGAAACGCCCGCCCAGAGCAGTGCTGTCTCCGGCAGCACCGGCACTTCCGGCAATGCCAGCCTCTCGGAGGCCGCCTATGAGGGCGAAGTCAAGGCACTGGTCCAGCAGCTCTATGCTGTGAAAGGCCGGGCGGAAGGCGGCCTGAATGCCTGCATTGCTTCCGCCAAGGCAGAGTATAAATCTCTGCCGCCGGAGCAGCAGACCCGCAGCCGCAAAATTGCCATCTGCATGTCCAAAGCCGGCCAACTCTCGGCCCTGCAGGCCTCCTGCGACAGTGAGGTCAACCGCATTGTGAGCCAGATGCGCTCGGTGCTCAAGGCCAACGGCCAGAGCACCGCCCTGGCAGACCAGGCCATGAGCAGTTACAAGAGCCAGAAGAGCGCCCGGCGGGCGGCTCTGATGAGCCAGCTTTACGGCTGAGCCGCTTTTTGATCACCCTTTGGAGGAACCAGCGTGGAACAACTCACATTTTCGCAGCACGTTGCGGCAAACGGCGGTTCCCTGCCCTGGCAGGACGCTGTGCGCCTGACGCTGCTGACCATCCAAACCATTTCGGCTCAGGCAGACCCGGAAACCACCTATATGGATGTCTGCCCGGAGCAGATCGTACTGAGCAAAGACGCCCGGGAAGTGCTCTCCTGCGGTAAGCCCCACTCCCTGAAAGAGTGGGACGCCGCCGATGCCGCCAACCCGCAGCTGCTGCCCTGGGAGTTTTGGAACGCCTGGAGTGCCCGCACCCCGGCTGCTCAGGTCTACCCGGTTGCGGCCTGCCTGTTCGGCGCTCTGAGCGGCCACCTGCCCATGGCGGCCAAAGCCCGGCTGAACGGTGCGGCGCTTCGCACCCTGCCCGACATCCCGGACGCGCTGAACAACGTGCTCCAGAAAGGCCTTGCTCTGAACGCAGCCGACCGCTGGCCGTCGCTGGAGGCATTCCGGGCGGCTCTGGTCGATGCCACCAAAATCGAAATCGCGGTGGATGACACTCCTGAAAAAACCGACGACACCCCCGCCCTGCAGGCAGGCCAGCTGGACCTGAGCAAGGTACGCACCGTCGATGCACCCAAGGGGCCGCAGGCGGTCTACAAACCCACGGCCCAGAAAAAATCCGTCAAGCTTGGCCCCCTGCTCCCGGTGGCTGTCCTCTCGGTTGCGTTCCTGGGCGGCCTGCTGGCCTATCAGTTCACCCTGCGGGGTACCCCGACGGCGGAAGAGCTCTTCCTGCCCACGGCAACGGCCAAGACTTCCAGCAGCTCCAAAGCCGCGGAACCGGAACGTGAAGCCGCTTCCAGTGCGGCAGAGAGCGAAGCAGCTTCTTCCAGTGAGGCTGCTGCCTCCTCCCCCGCCGCCAGCGAAGCTCCGGCCAGCGCTCCCTCCACCAAGCCGGAGGAGCCCGCCAGCAGCGCGGCTTCTTCCAAGGCGGCATCCAGTGCAGCCAGCAGTTCCAAGGCCGCCAGCGCTTCCAGCAAAAAAGAGGAGAAGCCCGCTTCTTCGGCCAGCAGTGCATCCAGCACGGCTTCTTCGGAGGCCGCTGCCAGCTCCGCGGCCCCGGAAAACGTGACCCAGACGCTGACCCTTGCCGACGGCAGCAAGTTTGTGGGCAAGGTGGACGGCTCCAAGCAGACCGGCACCCTGACCAAACCCAACGGCGATGTCTATACCGGCACCTTTACGGACGGCAAGCTGGAGGGCAAAGGTACCCTGAAAGCCGCCAGCGGCAACAGCTATGACGGCAATTTTGCAGGCGGCCAGCCCAGCGGCTCCGGTACCATGAAGTATGCCAACGGCAGCACCTACACGGGCAGCTGGGCCGATGGCCAGCGCAGCGGCTCCGGCACGGTGAATTACGCCAACGGGGATAAGTTCTCCGGCAGCTTTGCCGCCGACCTGCGGGACGGCAGCGGCACCTACACCTGGGCCAATGGCACCACCTACCGCGGCACCTGGAAAGCAGGCAAAGCGCGGAAAGGCGGCACCTACAGCTATACCGATGCAGGCGTGAAAGAGGGCCTTTCCGCAGGCGGCAACCTGACCATGCAGGATTGAGCGGCCCTGCCCTCTTGACAAATCGCCTCGGCTGTGATATCCTAAAGCTCCTAAAATATCGTGTGGATTTTTACAGTATCAAGCTATTTTTCGCCACACAATGGTGCAAAAGCCATTGTGTGGCTTTTTTGCGTCCAAACCTCTGCAACCCCCACCCGATGAAAGGAGATCTCTTCTGTGAACAACACTTTTATGAAAGAGCGCCCGGTCTTCCCGCTTTTGATGTCTATGGCGCTGCCCAATGTCATTTCCATGCTGGTCAACTCGCTGTACAACATTGTGGACAGCCTGTTTGTGGCCCGCATCAACGAATCCGCCATGACGGCCCTCTCGCTGGTCTTCCCGGTGCAGAACCTGCTCAACGCCATTGCCATCGGCTTTGGCATCGGCATCAATGCACTGGTGGCCCTCTGCCTGGGTGCCGGGGAGCACGAAAAAGCCGATCAGGCCGCTACCCACGGCATGGCGTTTTCCCTGCTGCACGGCATCCTCGGCTCGGCCATTGCCATTGCCATCATGCCGTCTTTCCTGGGACGCTTTACAACGGATGCCGAAGTGCTCTCCATGGGCCTGACCTATTCCCGCATCGTGTTTGGTTTTGCCACGGTCAACATGGCCTCCCTGGCTTTTGAGAAGATCTTCCAGTCCGTGGGCCGGATGAAAGTGACCATGGTAGCCCTCATCGTGGGCTGTGTGGGCAACATCATCCTGGACCCGCTGCTCATCTTTGGCATCGGGCCGTTCCCTGCCATGGGCATTGCAGGCGCGGCGCTGGCCACCGGTATCGGCCAGGCACTGAGCACTGGTGTCTACCTCGTGGTGTACGCTTCCACGGAGCTGCCCGTCCGGCTGCGCCGCGCCTGCCTGAAGCTGGACAAAGAGCTGGACACCCGGCTCTACTCCATCGGCATCCCGGCCATCCTCAATCTGGCGCTTCCCTCTCTGCTGGTCACGTTCCTCAACAGCCTGCTGGCCGCGTTCTCGGGCAGCTATGTGGTGGTGCTGGGCATCTACTACAAACTACAGACATTCCTCTACCTGCCCGCCAACGGCATCGTGCAGGGAATGCGCCCCCTCATCGGCTACAACTACGGTGCCGGGGAGCACAAACGGGTACGCCAGCTCTACCAGATCACCCTCATCCTGAGCGCCGCCATCATGGCAGCGGGCACCCTTGGCTGTCTGGCAGCCTCGGAGCCTCTCATGCGGCTCTTTACCTCTACCCCGGAGACAGTAGAAGCCGGAAAAGTTGCTCTGCGGATCATCTGCCTGGGCTTTGTGGTCTCCGCCATCTCCACCACCTCTTCCGGCGCGCTGGAGGGTCTGGGCAAGGGCACGCAGTCGCTGGTGATCTCCCTGTGCCGCTACATCGTCTTCATCATGCCGCTGGCCTGGGTGCTCTGCCGACAGTTTGGTCCTGTGGGCGTCTGGAACGCGTTCTGGGCCACGGAAGTGCTCTCCGCCATCGTTTCCCTTATCGTCTACAAAAAGAGCGTCTGACACGTTTTCCGTATACGCAAAAAAGGCTCCGGGCCTGCACTCCCCTTTCACAGGGAGGCAGGCCCGGAGCCTTTTCCGTTTCAGCCCAAGGGCTGGTTTTTATTTGGTGTGCTGCTCGGTGCTCTGGTCGTCCGATTCAATCGGCGTATCCAGTTCCTCCACGGGGGCAGCGTTCTTTTTGGCCTTACGGGCCTTACGCTTGTGGATCAGCTTCCGTGCGAGGAATGCTGCCACCAGCAGCGCGGCTACCGTGCCGCCGCAGAGCTCCCAGAGCGGGATGCCCTTGGGCACAAAGGCCATGACGATCTCGGTCCCGGCAGCCGTAAAGGTGATGTAGCTGCCAAAGGTATCGGTAGGCACTTTGATCCATTTGCCATCCTGCTGGACATAGACGCTGCCCTGCTTGCCCTGCGGCAGATAGCGGATGGTGTGGGTCTCCTGCCCGTCGTCCGAGAAGTCCAGCAGCCACTGCTCGGTGGCATTGGCCACGCCGGACGGCGTCTGGGAGGTAACGCTCAGGGCATTGGAGCCGCCAAACAGGCCATCTACATAGAAGATCGGACGGCCGTTGGTGCGGACATCAATGCTCTTCAGTGCCGGGATGTAAGAGGTGTACAGCGCCGTAACCACGGTATCCAAATGGAGGTCATCCAGCACCGGGGTGTTCCACTCGGCAAAGTAACCGTCTTTCTGGGGCAGCTCGGGGTAATCCGCCTCGGTAAACGATGCACCGTAAGTAAAGGTGCGCTGGTCCACGATGTGGCCGTCGGCCATAAAGGTCAGCGTCAGCTTCTGGAAGCCCTTGGGCGCGCCCTCCAGTGCCCGCATGGTATCGTAATCAATGGGCTCTGCCTGACCGGCACGGCTGACGCGGTCAACGCCGTGCAGGGTATCGGAGACAAACAGGTTCCCCGTGAACGTACCATCCTGGCCGCCGGAAATGGCGCCCCAATACTGACCGTCGGTGTTGCTGCTGCTCGTGGAGAGGGCCACTTCGGAGTCATCCCCGTCATCGTCCGGCTCATGGATATCCACCATGGCGCGGTTATCCTTGATGATGCAGCTGTTGCCGGTCAGGACACTGTCCGCGCCCTGGCCCACGATGCCGCCAATGTACTTGCTGCCGGTCAGCTCACACTTGGCCCAGTTGGAGATCAGCTTTGCGGAGGAACGGCCTGCAATGCCGCCCACCTTGTTGTTGCCATCCACTTTGCCGTAAGCTTCGCAGCCCGTGATGTAGCCCAGATCCATCTCGCCGCAGATGCCGCCCGCCGCCTCTTTCTTGGAGGTAACGGTGCCCTCGTTGACACAGTTCATCACCACCGCGCTGATGGTGTACTCGGTGCGCAGGAGCGAACGGTTCTCATCCTTATCGTCGTCTTCGGGGTCAAGGGTGTTTTCCACCGCCATGGTACCCGCAATGCCGCCCACATTCATGTCGGCTTCTACGGTGCCGCGGTTGGTGCAGCCCTCGATCTTGCCCTCGTTCTGAGCCGTCAGGTTCTCGGACTCATCTTCAAAGATGTTCTTGCTGCCGGGGTCGCTGATCTCTTCCACAGCATCCAGCAGCAGGTTGGAGACTACATTGATCTGGTCGTTGATGGAGCGGAGGTTGCTGGTGAGGGTGTTGCTGGCCGAGAGCATATCCCGGTTGAGGGTGCTCATCTGGTCGGTCATGTTCGTCACAGCGTCAAACAGTTCATCCTTGGTCGCGGTCATCTCGGAAGAGGGGCGCGGCACATGGATGGGATCCTGCTCCGCCAGCCAGTGGACGATATCCGCCGCCTGGCTGGTCATGCTGGTCAGGCCGCTCATGCCCTCCGCCATGATGCCGAGGCTGGCGGACATGTGGCCCAGCGTTGCGCTGGTGAGGGCGGAATCCGTCTTGAGGATATCCAGAGACTTGTCAAAATCATCCGCAGCCTTGCCCAGATCCTGTGCGGCATCGCTCAGGGAATCCAGACCCGCCTGAATGGAGGCATTGCCGGAACTGATGTTGCCGGTGTTGAAGCCCAGCTGATCCAGAATATCTTCCAGATTGCCCAGCCGGTCGCCCACATTGCCAAGCGCGCCGGACATGCTGGTAAGGGCAGAAGCCATCTGGGTATCGCCCTGCTCCGAAACGAGGTTGGCGGTGTTGCCCAGCAGCGCGCCGATCTGCGTGGCCAGGCCTGCCATGTTGCCCACGGCGCGGGTGACCTGCTTGCCGGCGGAAGCCAGCTGGCCGTCATCGGCCAGCAGCGTGGCGCTCCGCAGCAGGCCCAGGCCGGTGGTCAGCAGCTTCATCTGGCCGCTCATGCCGGAACCCAACGAGAGGATGCTCATGGCGGAATTCGCTACCTGCAGCAGGGAGATGGCTGTTTTGATGTGATCGTCCACCGCGTCACCGGACACGCTGGAATAGCCGCCCAGAATGGTGCTGATGGCGCTGCTCAGGCCGCTGTCATCCTTGCCCGGCAGCGAGGCGATCAGGTCGTCCAGGCCCTTGCTGATCTGCTCCAGACCCTGTTTGCTGGAATCCAGCGCGTCGCTGGCCTTGTGCGCGCCGGAAGAAGCCTTGGCCAGTGCCGTGGAGGCGGTCAGCATCTCGGCCGCCATCTCCGCGGTGACCCACTTGAGCTGGCCCACGGCGGTGGTCATCTTATCCAGTGCGTCGGCACCCGTGTCCATCACGGGCTCCAGCCGGGTAAATGTATCGGAGATGAGGTCGCCCGTGCGGTCCACCTCGTCCGCCACTTCGTCAAAGTAATCGCCTCCCTGCTCCTGCAGACGGCGGGCTGCCTGCACGGCAGTGTCCATCTGAGAGTTCAGGGTGTTGAGGTCGGTATTGAGGAGGCTGGTGCTGCCGTCCATGTCATCGGCCGCGCCGTTGACCATGGTGTGCAGCGTGTCCAGCTCAGTGCGCAGACGGTTGATGGTGCTCTGGTCCAGGTCCAGCTCCACATAGGGCTCTGCCTGGCCGGCAATGCCGCCCACGTCCTTGCGGCCCTGTACCAGGCCCTGGTTGACACAGCCGGAGATCAGGCCATCGGTCCGGCCCACGATGCCGCCCACGTTATAGCCTACATGGGCATAGCCCACGTCGCCCGCGTTGGCACTGCTGAGGATCAGGCCGGAGGAGCGGCCGGCAATGCCGCCGGTATCCGAGGAGACATTGGAGATGTTATTGCTCAGGTCATCGCCCATATCCTTCTTGACCAGCTCCAGCAGGGTGGCCGGGAGGCCCTCCATATCGAGGGCGGACTCCTGATACTCGGAGTTGACGGCACCCACATTGGTGCAGCCGGTGATGACACCGAGGTTGTAGCCCACGATGCCGCCGGTGGAATACGCACCGCTGACCATGGCACGAGAGGTGCTGTGGTCGATGGTTCCGCTCGTCTCATTGCGGCCCACCAGACCGCCCGCCTCCTCCTCGCCGTGGACAGCACCGGAGAACGTGCAGTTGATGATGGTGCCGTAGTTGGTGCCCACCAGACCGCCTGCGGTCTTCTGGGTGCCAGCGGGATTGACCACACCCTTGATGGTAAGGTCCTGAATGGAGCCGCCCTCTTCCAGGATGCCGAAGAAGCCGGCTGGAGAATAAGCCCCCATGAGGCTGACATCCGAGATGGTGTGGCCGTTGCCCTTGAACGCGCCGCTGAACGACGCAACGGGGGCCCACTCCGTATCCTCCAGCGAGAGGTCTTCCTGCAGGATCACGGTCTTGCCTTTGGACCACTGATCAAAGCCGCATTTGTCGGCAAAGGCCAGCAGGTCCGAAACACTGTTGATGTAAATGGTATCCGTCGGCGCGGTGTCGGCCGCAAATACCGGCAGCGCCGCCGAAGCCGCCAGCACCAGTGCCAGCAGCGCAGCGGTCAGGCGGTGCAGCAGCCGGGTGCTGCCCGCCGCAGACTCATTCGTCCGCATGGGAGTCGTTTTCATCCTGCACCTCCTGTGAGATTTTACCAGAAAGAACGGTAAGATGTACGTTTCCATCCACAATGGCGTTCATGGTACCGGCCACGGAGCCGTGCACCTCGCCCTGCACCATGCCATTGACACGCACCCGGCCGCTGGCCGTGTTGGTGTGCAGCACCACATGATGCATGGAGAACGAAGTTTTATCCACCAGCTTGCCACCCACCAGCAGGATCTGCGGCAGGACGAACAGCACCAGGAAGATGGAGATGATGGTACCGCGGCCCAGGCACTGGCCGATGCCCACGATGCAGGCATCGGACGTCATCTGACCGATCAGGGTACCGGCCACCGTCATGATGGTGCCGGAGGTGAGGATGGTGGGGAACGCAAAGTTCAGCGTCTCGATCATGGCCGTCTTATGGTCCATCTTATCCCGCAGCTCGTTGTAGCGGGTTGCAATGACGATGGCGTAATCGATGTTTGCACCCATCTGGATGGAGCTGACGATCAGGTAGCCCATAAAGTACAGCGGCGTGTGGATAAAAGCGGGGATGGAGAAGTTGACCCAGATCGCGCCCTCGATGACGAGGATCAGCAGGATGGGCATTGCCACTGACTGGAACGTGAACAGCAGGACGATCAGCACGATCAGCACGGAGACCACGCTGACCACGATGTTGTCGATGGCAAACGACTTCTGGAAGTCGTACTCGTTGGTGGCGTCGCCCGCCAGATAGATGTCGCCGTCCGGGTAATACTTCCGGGCGATGGTGCGCATCTGGTCAGTGAACTCATACATTTCATCCCCGCTCTGGAGGCTGGGGTTCAGGTAGACCAGAATACGGTTGTAATCCGCGCCCTGCAGCTGGGCCTTTGCGCTCAGCATCTGGGTCTGGGCATCATGCAGGTCGTCGATCTGATCCTGGTCCAGGCTGACAATGCCGGAATCGACCTCGTCACAGACGTAGAGGAACATATCAATGAGCGGCACACTGTAGTTGGAGAAGTTGCCAATGACCTGGCCGTACTCATCATTTTCCAACGCGTAGCCTGTGTAGACCACTTGGGCCAGCTCGTAATCCAGGCCCGCCATCTCAGAGAACTGGCGGGAAGTGAGCCGGTCTTCCAGCATGTAGCCGTCCATGGCCTCGATGTTGGAAAGGCCGCGGGTGTGGTCCACCTCATCGTGGCTTTCCAGTTCTTTGATCATGGCTGCTTCCACCCGGTAATCGTCGTTCTTTGGTACGACGAGAGCCACCAGGTTGGACTTGGTAAAGTTTTCGTCGATCATGTTATCGGCGATCTGCGTCTCATTCAGCACTGGCGTCTTGATCGGGCCGTAGCCATAGGCGTAGGGGCACTGTGTCTGGAAATGGTAGGCAAACACCAGCACCACTGCAAAGACGATGGGAACGATCTTGCGGGTTTTGTAAGCATAGCGGCCCACGAACGAGATCTTGGGCACAAAGTTGCGGTGCTTGGTCTTGCTCATGTAAGGGCCAAACAGCATCAGCAGGCCGGGCATGACCACGAAGACCGACAGCATGGAGAACAGGATGGCCTTGATGAGGCAGATGGCCATATCCGGGCCGATCTTGAACTGCATGAACAGCATGGCCACCAGACCGCCGATGGTGGTCAGGGAGCTGGAACTGATCTCCGGGATACTCTTGGCCAGCGACTCGATGACCGCCTCTTTCAAGGGCAGGGTCTCGTGTTCTTCTTTAAAATGGTTGCAGAAGATGATGGCGTAGTCCAGCGAAAGGGCCAGCTGCAGAATGTTCGTGACCGAGTTGGAAACGAACGAGATGGTGCCCAGCAGGAAGTTGGTGCCCATGTTGAGGATCATGCCCACCACGAAAGTGAGCAGCAGCACGGGAACTTCCGCATAGGTCTGGGAGGTGAAGATCAGCACCACCACAATGATGATGGCAACATACACCATGATGACATTGACTTCACGCTCAATCGTCTCCTCCTGCGTATTGCCCAGCGAGGTGGAAACGTAGATATCGTAGTCTTTCAGGTACTCCTTGACGCTTTCCAGCGTTTCCAGGCACTGGTCGTCGTCCTCGGGGTAATCGAATGTGATGGAGTACAGCGCCGATACATTATTATAATGGGCGGTGGTATCATCGTACTCGATCATCTGGATGCCCCTGAGGCCCGCCAGCTCGTCGTTAAGCTGGTCTGCCTCGTCCGGCGTGATGTTTGCCACCATGACATCGGCAGAACCGTAGGTGGTAAACTCTTTCTCCATAATGTCCAGGCCCATGCGGGTCTCGCTGGTCTTGGGCAGATAGGTGGTCAGGTCGCTTTCCACCTTGACCCAGCTGCGGGAGAAAATGGTGAAGACGGCCCCCAGAATGACAATGAGGAACACAAGGTTGCGCCGCTCAACAATTTGCAGCGCGAGCTTGTGCATAAAATCGTTTTTGGGCTGTTCCTGCTCGGTCATCGTGTTCCCTCCTCTCGGCAAATTGGGGCCTGGGTGAGTATCCCCGGGCCGCCGCGCGGTTCTTCGGCAGCTGATACGGCCTTTTGCAGCCGTGACAGTTTCTTCATAGGGTGCCTCCTATTTGTGAATTTGCAAAAGAAAAGCAGACAAAATTTGTACAAATGTAATATTAACCCAACTTTTTTTAAAAAGCAAGCGACAAAAACGGCAAAATGATGAAAAAGGCTGGCGGACAAAAAACTTTTGCCGCACGTTTGCCTCAGGCGTTTTTCGCCCTCTGCCACCCTGCACAAACCACCTGCACCGGGCTCTTTTTTTCTTGTACCGAATGCCAAAGAGTGTTAACAAATTTTGACGGGACTTGAAATCCATAGCGGAGTGGTATAGTATAAGGCCAGAGAGTAATCCTACCGCATCGCTCGGGATTCAATCCCAAGCCATGCAGTCCCTGATATCATTTGGAGGTGTATTCCATGAGCAGTCCCCTGCTGGAAGTCAAAGATCTGCAGGTTACCGTAGGCGAGGAGCAGAAAGTGCTTCTGGACGGTTTGAACCTGACCATTTATCCCGGTGAGACCCATGTTCTGATGGGCCACAACGGTGCCGGTAAATCCACCCTGATGAGCGCCCTGATGGGCGACCCCCGTTATACCGTTACCCGCGGCCAGATCATTTTCAAGGGTCAGGATGTGACCCACGAGCCTGCCGATATGCGGGCAAAGCTGGGCATGTTCCTCTCGTTCCAGACCCCCGAAGAGATCCCCGGCATCACGCTGGAGAATTTCCTGCGCACGGCCCAGAACGCCATTACCGGCAAGCCCGTCAAAGTGTTTGCGTTCCGTAAGGAGCTGGCCCAGCAGATGGAAGCGCTGGGCATGGATGAGAGCTATGCCGACCGCTATTTGAATGTAGGCTTCTCCGGCGGCGAGAAGAAGAAGAGCGAGATTTTGCAGCTGCTGATGCTCAAACCCTCTCTGGCCCTGCTGGACGAGACAGACTCCGGCCTGGACGTGGATGCCGTGAAGACGGTGGCACAGGGCGTGCGCGCTTACCACAACAAGGACAACGCCCTTATCATCATCACCCACAACGCCAAAATCCTGGAGGGCCTGCATGTGGACTACGTCCATGTGCTGGACGACGCCCACATCGTGCGCACCGGCGACGGAAGCCTGGTCAATGAGATCATCGAGGAGGGCTTCCGCGCGCTGAAGGAGGACGAAGCCAAATGAGAGCCTTTGAAACAGAAAAGACCGACGTTGCCGAGGTGGACCGCAGCATTTACGACATCAAGGACAAGCCCAACGCTGCCTTTGAGGTCCATTCCGGCCTGACCCCGGAGATCGTCGAGAAGATTTCCGAGGAAAAGAATGACCCCGAGTGGATGCGCATTTTCCGCCAGAAGAGCCTGCGCGTCTACAACTCCATGCCGGTGCAGAACTGGGGCCCCTCCATCGAGGGGCTGGACATGAGCAATATCGTCACTTATGTCCGCCCCAAGACTGAGATGCGGGGCAAGTGGAGCGAGGTGCCCGACGACATCAAAAACACGTTTGAGCGGCTGGGCATCCCCAAGGCCGAACGGGCTTCGCTGGCTGGTGTGGGTGCCCAGTATGACTCCGAAGTGGTCTACCACAACGTCAAGGCCGAGGTGGCCGCACAGGGCGTGGTTTACACCGATATCGAAAGTGCCCTCAACGGCCCCTATGCCGAAATGGTGCGTACCCACTTTATGAAGCTGGTGCCCCCTACTGACCACAAGTTTGCCGCCCTGCACGGCGCGGTCTGGAGCGGCGGCTCGTTCGTGTATGTCCCGGCGGGTGTCAGTGTGGAGATTCCGCTGCAGTCCTACTTCCGGCTCAACGCACCGGGTGCCGGCCAGTTTGAGCACACCTTAATTATTGTGGACAAGGGCGCTTACCTCCACTTCATTGAAGGCTGCTCCGCTCCTAAATATAATGTAGCCAACCTTCACGCAGGCTGCGTGGAGATCTACGTTGGTGAGAACGCCCGGGTGCGCTACTCCACCATTGAGAACTGGTCCAAGAACATGTACAACTTGAACACCAAGCGTGCCAAGGTGGAAAAGGGCGGCACCATCGAGTGGGTGTCCGGCTCGTTCGGCTCTCACACCTCCTGCCTCTACCCCATGAGCATTCTGGCGGGCGAGGGTGCCCGGATGGAGTTTACCGGCATCACTTTTGCGGGTGCCGGACAGGATCTGGACACCGGTGCAAAAGTGGTTCATGCTGCTCCCAACACCAGCTCCCACATCACCACCAAATCCATTGCGCGGGACGGCGGCGTCTCCAACTTCCGCAGCTCTGTCACCGTGCTGCCCAATGCCACGGGCTCCAAGTCGGCTGTCTCCTGCGAGAGCCTGATGCTGGATGACCGCTCCCGCTCCGATACCATTCCGGAAATGGACATTCGCTGCGATGCCGTGGATGTGGGCCATGAGGCCAAGATCGGACGCATCAGCGAGGAAGCCGTCTTCTACCTGATGAGCCGCGGCCTCTCGGAAGAGGACGCCCGGGCCCTCATCGTGGGCGGCTTTGCAGAGCCCATTGCCAAGGAGCTGCCCGTGGAGTACGCCGTGGAGATGAACAACCTCATCCATCTGGAAATGAAAGGCAGCATTGGCTGAAAGGAGGCCGGGAACGATGAATGATTTAAACATGAACCGCCTGCCTGTCCCCACCTGGAACCAGTGCGGTGTCAATTCCGCCCCCAAAGCGGCGGCACTGCCCGCTGTCCCGGCGGACGACTGGGGCGAGGTGAACCTTGCCTTTACCCTGCCCGCCGGTGTGGGGGAAGCCGAAGAAGATTTTACCACCTTTGCCGAGAGCGGCATGGGTGCAGAGACCGATGCATTTTTGCTGGGGAACGCCAATGTCCGCTCGGCCCTCACCGTGGCCGAGGGCGTGGAGGTAAACGACCCCGTCCAGTTTGAAGTCACACTGGACGCCGCCCACCCCACGGCCCTGAGCGTGTTCTCGCTGGACGCAAAAGCCCACAGCAGCGTGACGCTGGTGCAGGTGGTGCGTGGCGACGCCGAAAACGGTGTGGCCGCTTCCCTCACCCGCATCCGCACCGGAGAGGGTGCCCATGTCAAACTGGTACAGATTCAGCTGCTGGGCAGCAAAGCCCGCCGCTGGAACGCCGTGGCCGTGGAAGAGGGCCCCGGTGCCAAAGTGGAGCAGGTGCGTGTGGAGCTGGGCGGAAGTCTTTCCGCCTGCGGCACCCGCGCCATGCTGGGCACTCCCAAAAGTGAATATGACCTGGACGCCGTCTATTTTGGCGGCGAGGATGCCGTGCTGGATTACAATGATGTCTCCATCCACACTGCTAAGGACACCCTGTGCGAGATGCACACCGCTGGCGTCCTGACCGGCAATGCCGATAAGATCCTGCGCGGCACCATTGATTTCCGCCGGGGCGCCAAGCGGGGCGTCGGCCATGAGAGCGAGGATGTGCTGCTCTTCAGCCCCCACGCCCGCAACCGCACCGCTCCCCTGATCCTCTGCGGAGAGGAAGAAGTCGAGGGCCAGCACGCGGCCTCCATTGGCCGCTTGGACGAAGCAAAACTCTACTATCTGCGCTCCCGCGGCCTGAGCGAGGCCCAGGCCCGCCGCCTGATGGTGGACGCCCGCTTTGCCCCCGCCATTGAAAAGATCCCGCTGGAAGCTCTGCGGGAGGAAGTACGCGCCGAAGCAGCAAGGAGGCTGGATGAGACATGCTAACCACACAGAACAACCCTTGGGTGAAAGATTTCCCCATTCTGGCCGCTGACGAAAACGGCAATCGGCTGGTCTATCTGGACAGCGCCGCCACCACCCAGCACCCCCAGCAGGTGCTGGATGCCGTGCTGCACTACTACCAGAAAGACAATGCCAACCCCCACCGGGGCGTGTATGAGCTGGCCATGCGTGCCACCGACGCCCACGAAGGAGCCCGCCACCGGGTGGCACGGTTCTTTGGGGCCGAGGATGATGAGATCGTCTTCACCCAGAACACCACCGAATCCTTGAATCTGGTGGCCTACAGTTATGGCCTGCATTTCCTGCATGAGGGCGACGAAATCGTGATCTCTGTGGCCGAGCACCACTCCAATCTGGTGCCCTGGCAGCGGGTGGCGAAAGCAACGGGTGCCAAGCTCGTGTACCTCTACCCCGGCCCGGACGGCCACCTGACCGCCGAGGAGCTGGACAAAAAGATCACTTCCAAGACCAAACTGGTCGCCATCGGCATGGTGTCCAACGTGCTGGGCCTGCGTGCCCCGGTGGAAGAGATCGTGGCACGGGCCCACGCGGTGGGCGCTGCGGTGGTGCTGGACTGCGCCCAGAGCGCCCCGCACATGCCCGTTGATGTCAAAAAGCTGGATGTGGATTTTGCGGCCTGCTCCGCCCACAAGCTCTACGCCCCCATGGGCATGGGAGCCCTCTATGCCCGCAAGGAGCTGCTGGATAAGATGCCCCCGTTCCTCAGCGGCGGAGACATGATCGGTGCCGTGCATGAGCACACGGCCACCTGGGCCGAGGGCCCCCGCAAGTTTGAGGCGGGCACCCGGAACGTGGGCGGTGAGGTCGGCTTTGCAGCCGCGCTGGATTATATGGACGCCATTGGCTGGGATGCCATGATGGCCCACGAACATGCCCTACTGGAGCGAATGCTCAAGGGAATGGCCTCCATGCCCTGGCTGACCGTCTACGGCGAACCCGTGGCGGACAAGCGGTTCGGCGTGGTGTCGTTCAACGTGCAGGATGTCCATCCTCACGATGTCGCCACCATCCTGGATGCAGGCGGTGTGGCCATCCGTGCCGGACACCACTGTGCCCAGCCCCTGATGGATTTCCTGGGCATCGGCTCCTGCTGCCGGGCAAGTCTTGCCCTCTACAACACGGAAGAAGACGTGGACGCTCTGCTGAATAATCTGGAAAACGTACGAAAGGTGATGGGCTTATGAACCTGAACGAGCTCTATACACAGATCATTACCGAGAACAGCCGCAGCAAACAGAACCGCCACCCGGTGGAGGGTGCCACCCACAGCCTGGAGGGCGTCAACCCCAGCTGCGGCGATGAGCTTTCAGATTTCTTGTTTTCTTTCTTTCTTTTGTTTCTTTCTTTCTTGCTTCCTTGTTTTCTTGCTTTCTTGCTTGCTTGCTTTCGTGCTTTCTTGCTTTCTTTTCTTTCTTTCTTTTCTTTTTCTTTCTTTCTTTCTTTCTTGCTTTCTTTTCTTTCATTCATTCCTTCTTTCTT
>ENA-ORCM01001461-ORCM01001461.1-human-gut-metagenome-genome-assembly--contig:-NODE-1461-length-19743-cov-6.222109_pt1 | contig 19743 bp, 16 predicted proteins | sample MGYA00242906_ERZ507928 | MGnify/ENA primary metagenome ERZ507928 (study PRJEB26167, sample SAMN06115497) | human gut metagenome | host: Homo sapiens | place: China:Shanxi | collected 2015-05-07...
CCGAGGAGCTGAAGAAGATCATGCCCCGCGCCAAGTGGTGCGACACGCTGATCTGTGTCCCTGCCTGCAACATCTCCGTTGCTATGAAGGCATTCAAGGATCTGAAGATCTCCGTGGGCGCCGAGAACGTCTACTTTGAGGAAAAGGGCGCCTACACCGGTGAAATTTCCGCCGATATGCTGAAGGATCTGGGCGTTAAGTACGTCATCGTGGGCCACAGCGAGCGCCGGCAGTATTTCTGCGAGACGGACGCCACCGTCAATAAAAAGGTCCTTGCCGTGCTGAACGCCAGCATGAGCCCCATTATCTGCGTGGGCGAGAGCCTTGAGCAGCGTGAGGCCGGCGTGACCGCCGAGTGGATCGCTCTGCAGGTCAAGAGCGCCCTGAACGGCGTTCCCGCCGAGAAGCTGCGCCGCTGCATCATCGCCTATGAGCCCATCTGGGCCATCGGCACCGGCAAGACCGCCACGGCCGAGCAGGCCGGTGAGGTCTGCTCCAACATCCGCGCCACCATCCGCGGCCTGTACGGCGCACGGGTGGCCCGCAGCGTCACCATTCAGTACGGCGGCAGCATGAATCCCAAGAACGCCGCTGAGCTGCTGGCCCAGCCGGACATCGACGGCGGCCTCATCGGCGGTGCCGCCCTGAAGCCCGAGCAGTTTGTGGACATCATCAACGCCGCCAATCAGGAATAAGCAGAGTGAGGGGGCCGAGCCCCCTCCGCTTTCCCTTTGATTCATGCGCTTTTTGCGAAATGAGGTTTTTATGAACAAAACTCCCACCACGCTCATCATTATGGATGGCTTCGGTCTGCGCCGGGAAACCGCCGGCAACGCCATCGCCGCCGCCAACACGCCCCGGCTGGACCAGTTCTTTCAGGAATACGCCCATACGGAGCTGTCCGCCTCCGGGCTGGATGTCGGCCTGCCTGCCGGGCAGATGGGCAACAGCGAGGTCGGCCACACCAATATCGGTGCAGGCCGTGTAGTGTTTCAGGACCTGCCCCGCATCAGCAAGTCCATTGAGGACGGTGACTTTTTTGAAAATCCCGCCTATCTTGATGCCATGCGCGCCTGCCGGGAAAACGGCTCCGCCCTGCACCTGATGGGTCTTCTCAGCGATGGCGGCGTCCACTCCCATATCGACCACCTCTTTGCCCTGATGAAAATGGCAAAGGAGCAGGGGCTTGAGCGGGTGTATATCCATGCATTTTTGGACGGGCGGGACGTTTCCCCCACCTCCGGCGCGGACTATGTGACCCGCACCGTGGAAAAGTGCCGGGAGCTGGGTGTCGGCAAGATTGCCACGCTCATGGGCCGCTTTTACGCCATGGACCGCGACAAGCGCTGGGACCGCGTGGAGGCCGCCTATGACGCCATGGTCTACGGCGAGGGCGCCACAGTCAATCCCGTACCTGTGGCTGCCGTGAAGGATGCCTATGCAAGCGGCGTCACCGACGAGTTCGTGGAGCCGGTGGTCTGTGACCCGGAGGGCACCATTTCCGATAATGACAGCGTGATCTTCTTCAACTACCGGCCCGACCGGGCCCGGGAGATCACCCGCACGCTGGTGGACCCGGAATTTGACGGGTTCACCCGGCAGTATTTCCCCGTGCACTTCGTCTGCACCACGGAGTATGACGCCGCCATGCCCAATGTGACGGTGGCCTTCCCCCGGCTGGTTGTCCGCAACGGCCTCGGCGAATACCTCAGCACGCTGGGTATGACGCAGCTCCGCATTGCGGAAACGGAGAAATATGCCCATGTGACCTTTTTCTTCAACGGCGGCAGTGAGACGCAGTTCCCCGGCGAGGACCGGGTGCTGGTCCCCTCCCCCAAGGTGGCGACCTATGACCTCCAGCCGGAGATGAGCGCCTACGAGGTGTGCGACAAATGCGTGGAGCGCATTGAATCCGGCGCTTACGATGTCATCATTCTGAACTTTGCCAACTGCGACATGGTGGGCCACACCGGCGTGTTTGACGCGGCTGTAAAGGCTGTGGAGACCGTGGACGAGTGCGTGGGCCGTGTGGTGGACGCCACTATGAAGATGGGCGGCATCGCCATGATCACCGCCGACCACGGCAACGCGGACGTCATGACGCAGCCGGATGGCAGCCCCATGACCGCCCACACCACCAATCCCGTGCCCTTTATCCTCTGCGGCGCCGGAACGGAACTGCGGAAGGGCCGCCTGTGCGACATTGCCCCCACCATTTTGGACGTAATGGGCCTTGCCGTGCCGGAGGAAATGAACGGACATACCCTGATCGTAAAATAAATAGTCGAGCCTATTCGGGGATACCCTTTGAAACAGGGTATTCCCTTTTTATCTGCCTTTGCGGTCAGGAAAAATTCTATGATATAAAAAGCCGGAACCTTTGGCGTTTTTTTGCGTCTATACAAATAGAAATACAATGTTGAAGGAGGTTATCCGTATGCGAAAGAAAGCAATATTTACCGCGGCAGTTATAATAGCCATTCTGACAGCAGGCGTGATGATTTCGAGAGGAAAAGCGCCGTATAAAAATTTGAAGGCCGCCAATATTGTTTCCGCGGCAGTCTATCTATCTCCGCCGGATGAGACAGTCCAAATTACAAATGCAGAAGAACTTGTTTCATATCTCCGCAAGGTTACCATCTACAATGAAGATACTTCATATACCGACTATTGCGGTCAAACGGTTATGTTCACACTCACAATGGCTGATGGGTCTCAGGAAAAAATTACAGCATGCAATCCATTTGTCATCATCAACGGTATCGGATATAAGACAAAGTACGAACCGTGTGAACAGCTTAGCCGCTATGCAAACAAATTGCTGAACGCCGGATAAAAAACGATAAAGGTCAGAGAACAAAAAGGGGCATTTTTTGAAAAATAGCGTAAAAGAGCACGGTTTGCACCGTGCTCTTTCACATTCTTTTTCTTTCTTATTTCCGGCAGCGGGCCTTTAGCTGCTCTGCCGTGATGGCCCAGCCCTGCGTCATGTAATTGTCCACCGGCACCTCCGGGCAGCTTTCGCCCCGATGCTTGTAAATGGTCTGCACCATGATCCGCAGCAGCGCCGGATTCTTCACTAAAATAGGGCCGGTGAGCTGACTTGTGAACACGCTGCCGCTGTGATAGCCCTCCGGGCCGCAGGGGCCCTCGTTGCCGCAGCCCAGCTCCATATCCGTCAGCAGAGGTGTCTTGACACCTGTCAGGACACTACAGCGATTCACAAAGCCCACTACGGCGTCTTCAAAAAGCGCGGTATGGCCGTAGACATCCTCCACAAAGCGCTTCTTCCCCTGCACGGCGGTAAAATCCGCAAGACCGATACCGGCGTATACCTTACCGGCGTCATCGGTAATGGACGCGCCCAAAAGCTCCATGGAGTTTCCGGCAAACAGCATGGCCGTGCCGTTCTCCGCCGCCGCCTTGACAGCCGCGCCGTACCGGGCAAAGTCCGCCAGTGCGGCCTTCTGCGCCCGCTCCGTACCGGCGCCCATGTAAATGAAATCGGCATCTGCGATGTCGGCGTCCTCGCCGGGGCGCACCCGCTCCACCGCAACGGTATTCCCCATGGCCTCCAGTGTCCGCTTCAGGATAGACACATTGGCATAGCTGCCGTAAAGACTCATGAGATCGGGATAAAAATGCAGCAGCTTCAATTCCATGACTCAGCCCTCCTTCTCCACATCCGGCAAATTCAGCAGCTTGTCCCGGTCAGAAAAGCAGGTGACCACGTACAGATCCTCGCTGCCCTGGGCCTTGATGGCCGCCGCCGCGTCCGGGATGCCGGGAATGACCTCCCAATTTTGGACACCGGTAAAGGTGAAGCGCTCCGCCAGATCGTTGCGGTACAGGCCGGAGATGATGACCCGCTTCACATGGGGGACGTTGAGCTGGTCAAAGTCGATGTCCCACAGCCAGCTTGTCTCGCTGGTGAAATACTTCCTGGACACGGCGTCCACAATGATGAGCACCGTGCAGTCCTGATTGGTGGAGGCAATATAGCGGAGGTTCGTATCATAGGCGATGGAATTTTCATGCTTGGAGGTCAGCAGCGTGCCGTGGTGCTGGCCCAGCCGGAACATCTGCATCCGGCCGTTTTTCAGGATATAGCTGCTGAGGGTATCCGCAATGGCGCCGCCCTCCACGCCGCACTCCCGGCAGGCGGCATAGGCCGCCAGAATGTTATAGACATTGTAGATGCTGCGGAACGCCAGCTTCACGGTGAACCGGCCATCCAGCGTCAGCGCGCCCTCCGTCAAATTCAGCGCCGTGGCGGCGTAATCGGGCTTGGGGCGGGCGTGGCCGCACTTGGTACAGCGGTAGGCGCCGATGTGATTATAGTGCACGTAGTCATACGCCATGGGAGCATGGCACACCGGACAGTAGGCACCGTCATGGTACACGCCGGTGGGAGTGTCCGTATCCGTGGCGCAGTGCTCCAGCCCAAACCACTTCACCTTCTCATGGCCGATGGCAAAGCAGCTGGACAGCGGATCATCCGCGTTCAAAATCAGTTCCGTATCAGGGTGGAGGGCGGGAAGAATGGCGTCAAACACGCTCTCCGGGTGGCCGTTCCGGGTGAGCTGGTCCCGGTAGAGGTTGGTGATGACAAACTCTGTGGGGTGAAAATACTTGAAGCTGTGGGCGGCATAGCGCTCGTCGCTTTCCAGCAGCAGCACATCGGCCTTGACCCTGCCGCCCAGCGTGGCGTGGGTCAAAATCAAGGTGGTAACGCCCTCCACCTGATTGGAGCCCTCGGCATTATAGATGACGTTCCTGCCCTGCGCCCGCAGCACCGTGGCGATCATCTCTACAGTGGAGGTCTTGCCGTTGGAGCCGGTGACAGCGATGATGTGGGGCGGCAGCGTCACCCGTTTCAAAATATCCGGGCATATCTTCAGGGCAAACTTGCCGGGCATGGAACTGCCCTTGCCGATGAGCTTTCCCACAAAGCGGCCCAGCTTGCAGACCACAATGGCTAAAAATTTTCGCATGGTTCTCCTTCTTTCAGCGGTTATTTTCCAACCAGATCATCAGCGCCGTTACGTCGGCGGGGCTGACGCCGGAAATACGGGACGCCTGTCCCAAATCCATAGGCCGTACGGCAGAGAGCTTTTCCCGCGCCTCCAGCCGGAGACCCTGAATGGAATTGTAATCCATGTCCGGAGGGAGCTTATGTCCCTCCACCCGCTTGAACTCCGCCACCTGCTGAAGCTGGCGCTTGATATAGCCCTCATACTTTACGGAAATTTCAATTTCCTCCGCAACATCGGCGAGCAGCGGCGGGCGGTCCGGGTCAAAGGGGGCCAGCTCCGCATAATGGAGCTGAGGCCGCTTCAAAAGAGCCAGCAGTGAGCAGCCATCCGGCGCGTCGGCGGTACCGTGGGCCGTGAGGAACTCCGTCAGCGCCGGGGAGGGGGCCACGCCGGTATGCTCCAGCCGCTTGATCTCCCGCTCCACGGCAGCGTACTTTTCCTCCACCGCCCGGAGCCGTTCCTCCGGCACAAGGCCGATGTCATAGCCCCGCTTCGTCAGCCGGAGGTCGGCATTGTCCTGCCGCAGCACCAGCCGGTACTCGCTGCGGGAGGTCATGATGCGGTAGGGCTCGTTGGTGCCCTTGGTCACAAGGTCGTCAATGAGGGTGCCGATGTAGCTCTCCGCCCGAGAGAGGATAAAGGGGCTCTCCCCCTTCAGCTTCCGGGCAGCGTTGACACCGGCCACAAAGCCCTGCACGGCAGCCTCCTCATACCCGGAGGAGCCGTTGAACTGCCCCGCGCCGTATAGCCCGGGAACCTGTTTCGTTTCCAGCGTAGGCAGCAGCGCCAGCGGGTCAATGCAGTCATACTCAATGGCGTAGGCCGGACGGGTCATCACCGCGTGGCGCAGGCCCGGAACGCTGTGAAGCATCTGCACCTGCACCTCCTCCGGCATGGAGGAGGAAAAGCCCTGTATATACAGCTCCTCGGTATTCAGTCCCATAGGCTCCACAAAAAGCTGGTGGCGGAGCTTATCCGGAAAACGGACGATCTTCGTTTCAAAGCTGGGACAGTACCGGGGGCCGATGCCCTCGATAAGCCCGGAGTACATGGGAGCGCGGGAGAGGTTTTCCTGCACGATGCGCTTCGTTTCCTCCGTGGTCCATGTCAGCCAGCACACCGCCCGGTTGTGGGGCGGCGATTCCGTGGAATAGGAAAACGGCACCGGGCGCTCGTCCCCCGGCTGAACCTCCATTTCGTCAAAGTCTACCGTCCGGGCGTTGACCCGGGGCGGCGTACCGGTCTTGAACCGCCGCAGAGGCAGCCCCAGCTTCAAAAGGGAGTCCGTCAGCGGCCCGGCAGCGTGCATTCCGTCCGGGCCGGAGTCCTCCACGCAGTCGCCGATGATGGTGCGGCCCTTCAGATACGTGCCCGTGGCCAGAACCACAGCCCGCGCCCCGTACACCGCGCCGGTGGAGAGCGCAACGGCGCTGACCGCGCCGTGCTCTGTCCGCACCTCTGTCACCTGTCCCTGCCGCACGGTCAGATGGTCCTGCAGCTCCAGCGTGTGCTTCATCCGCTCCTGATACTTCCGGCGGTCCGCCTGCGCCCGGAGAGACCAGACAGCGGGCCCCTTCCGCAGATTCAAAAGGCGGTACTGAATGCAGCACTCGTCCGCCGCTCTGGCCATTTCGCCCCCCAGCGCGTCCAGTTCCCGGACAAGGTGGCCCTTGCCGGTGCCGCCGATGGCGGGATTGCAGGGCATATTGCCCACAGCGTCCAGATTGATGGTAAAAACGATGGTCTCAAGGCCAAGGCGGGCGGCGGCCAGCGCCGCCTCGATGCCGGCGTGGCCCGCGCCGATGACAGCGATATCAAATTGTCCGGCAAAAAAGGTATCCATAGCTCTATCCTTTTTTCAGGGTAATGACCGCAAGCTGCGGCCGGTTAAACAGGCGAAGCGCCCATTTGGGAGAATTGCCGAGTCCCCGGGAGACAAACACCTCCGCACCCGCGCAGTCCTCGTCCGTACAGTGGTAAAAGCCGCTGGTGAAGGAGGGGAACCAGTTCAGGTTCGTGTCCAGCAGCCCGTCCGTAAAGGGCAGGCGCCAGATGCCGCCGTGGGCGTGGCCGCTGAAGGTCAGGTCCGCGCCCAAGCGGCAGTAGCGGCCGTTAAAAAGATTATTCCGATGGGCCAGCAGCAGCCAGAAGGGGTCGGCGTATTGCGTATACAGCCGCTGCGCCAGCTCCGCGGGCGTCAGTTGGTCGGCATAGCCGTTGGGGTCATCGATTCCGGCAATGAAAATCGTCTGCCCGTCTTGCTCCAGCGGCACAAATTCGTTGGAGAGCACCGTAACGCCGCTCTCCGACAGCGCAGTCTTTACCGCCTCGGCTACGGCATTGCCCTGCGCCCACTCATGGTTCCCGGTGACAAAATAGGTGGGTGCGATAGCGTTGAGGGCCGCGCCGACGGTCCGGGCATAAGAAACAGGCTCCTCCGCATACTCGTCAACAAGGTCGCCGGTAAGAAAAATCAAATCCGGGGCGGCCCGCTCCACAGCAGCGTACAGCCGGGTGTTGTCCGCGCCGAACTCCTTGCAGTGAAGGTCGCTGAGCTGTGCGATTCGCAGACCGTCAAAGGCGGCGGGCAATGCATCGGAGGTATAAACGGCGTTGTCCGTTTCGATAGAGGCGTTGCCCCAGAGGACGTACAGAATAGCTGCCAGCAGCACAAGGCACAGTCTGCGGAATATGCGGCGTCTTCGTGCTCTGCTGCGGCCTGCCATGTGCGTCCCTCCCCCATTTTCAGGCGATCAAGCCGCCCTGCCAATCACGGTCATATAGTATACCACACTTCTGCTCTCTGCGCGAGAAAATTTTTATAAAATAGGGGGGTATTTTTCATAAAAGCTCAGGCGCTTGCAAATAACACGGTTTTGTGTATACTATCGTATTTAGTGATAAAAAACGTGAGGTGCGCCATGCCGATTTTCGATACCCATGCTCATTATGACGATTCCCGCTTTGACACCGACCGGGACGCCCTGCTCTCCGCACTGCCGGACGCCGGTGTAGGCCTTGTGCTGGACCCCGGCTGTGATATTCCCTCGTCCCAAGCGGCAGCGGCGCTATCGGAGCGATACAGCCATGTTTACGCCGCCGCCGGAATCCACCCGGAGGAATGCGGCGGCTTTCATGAAGGTGAGCTGGACACGCTGCGGGAGCTCCTATCGCGGCCCAAGGTGGTGGCCGTGGGCGAGATCGGCCTCGACTACTACTGGGAGGAAAATCCGCCTCGGGAGCTTCAAAAAACAGTGTTCTGCAAGCAGCTTGCGCTGGCGGAGGAGCTAAGGCTGCCGGTCATCATCCATGACCGGGAGGCCCACGGAGACACCATGGACATCATCCGGGAATTCCCCGCCGTGACCGGTGTGTTCCACTGCTTTTCCGGCTCCCCGGAAATGGCGGCGGAGCTGCTGAAGCGTGGCTGGTACATTGGCTTTGACGGGCCTGTGACCTATAAAAACGCCCGCCGCGCACCGGAGGTGGCGGCTATCACACCGCCGGAGCGGATGCTGGTAGAAACCGACTCCCCCTATATGGCGCCGGTGCCGGTGCGCGGCAAGCGGAATGACAGTCGGAACCTAAGCTACGTGCTGGAAGCGCTGGCGGCGTGGAAGGGCATGACGCCGGAGGCGCTGACCGCTATCACTTGGGAAAACGGCCGGCGGCTGTTCCGTATTCCGTAAAAAGTGCGGTCAGGCAGCCCTGAACGCAGAAAAAAGAGCACTCCTACGGGAAATTTGAAATTTCCAGTTGATAATTTTTACGGAATATCGTATAATAGCTTTCGCAATTCATCCTCCGCTTGCAGACGCGGAGCCGGTCTCGCGCAATGGAGCCCCGTGAACCATGTCAGGCGGGGAACCGAGCAGCATTAAGCGGGATGTTCCATGTGCCGCGAGGACGCCGGTTCCGTGTCTGCAAACGGAGGATGCTTTTATGCGGTCATGCCGCATGATGGCAGACTGTTTTTCAGGAGGTGTGTTCCATGTATCAGGCGCTGTACCGCAAATGGCGGCCCAAGGTGTTCTCCGACGTTATCGGACAGGAGCACATCACCGAGACGCTGAAAAAGCAGGTGGCGGAGGGCCGCACCTCCCACGCCTATCTCTTTACCGGCACCCGGGGCACCGGCAAGACTACCTGCGCCAAAATTCTGGCCAAGGCGGTGAACTGCGAGCACCCGGTAAACGGTGACCCCTGCTGTCAGTGTCCCAGCTGTCTCGGCATTGAAAACGGCAGCTTTCTGGACGTTTTGGAGCTGGACGCTGCCTCCAACAACGGCGTGGATCAGGTCCGCGCTCTGCGGGACGAGGCCATTTACGCCCCGGCCAACGTGAAAAAGCGGGTATACATCGTGGACGAGGTGCACATGCTCTCCACCGCCGCCTTCAACGCCCTGTTGAAAATTTTGGAGGAGCCCCCGGCCCACCTGATGTTCATTCTGGCCACCACGGAGCTGCACAAGGTCCCGGCCACCATTCTCTCCCGCTGCCAGCGGTATGCCTTCAAGCGCATCCTGCCGGCGGATATTGCCAAGCGGCTGACATACGTGGCGGGACAGGAGCACATCGACCTGACACCGGACGGCGCGGAGCTTTTGAGCCGGTTGGCGGACGGCGCTCTGCGGGACGGACTGAGCCTTTTGGACCAGTGCGCCGCGGCGGGCGGCACGGTAGACAGCCGCGCCGTTTTGGAGGTGCTGGGCCTTGCGGGCAATTTGCAGACCGCAAAACTCATGGAGCACATTTTAAACCGCGACGCCCAAGGCGCGCTGCTGCTTTTAAATGACCTGTATGCCGGGGGCAAGGATGTCGGCGCGGTGCTGGGGGAGCTTTCCACCCTGACCCGCGACCTGCTGCTGCGATGCACTGCCCCGGAGGGGGGCGCGGCGCTGCTCTCCGGCGGCTTTGACAGCGCCACGCTGGACAGGCTTTCCGGAAACGTCCCCTCCAACCGCTTTTTGTATTTAGCCTCCACGCTGCAAAGAGCGCTGGCAGACCTATATTACAGCGCCGACCGGCGCACAGATGCGGAGCTGTGCCTGCTGCGGCTGTGCGATGAAAGCCTGTGCGGCGACCTTACCGCGCTGGAAAGCCGCATCACCCGGTTGGAGACCACCGTGGAGCGAGGCGCTGTGATTTCCGCCGCCGTGAATGAAAACACTCGCGCCGCCAAAACAGCGGAGCCCTCCCGACCCGCTGGCGGCAGTGCAGCGGCAAAGCCCGCCCAAGCGGCAGCGCCGCAGACGAAGAAACCGGCGCAAACGGAGGACGCTCCCCCGTGGGACGAACCGCCGCTGCCGGAGGAGCCGCCCATGCGGGAGGAGCCCGGCGAACGGGTCTTCGACATTCCCCCGGATGCCGCCTCCGTGCGGTCAACTCCCCCTACCCCCCATCCGGCGCGGACAGCGGCTCCCGCCTCCGTTCCAACGGAGGCAAAAAGGCCGCCTGCCGGCTCCACCGCTGTCAGCGGAAGCTGGTGGCGCGCCCTGTCCGAGAGCTGCAAGGGGCAGCTTCCCCCCATGTACCGGGCGTTTCTGGATTTGTGCGGCGGCACGCTGGAGGGCGACCAGATCACGGTCTACGCCCCGGATGAAATCACGCTGAGCCGGTTGGACAACGATCGGGTGCGGGGCGTTTTGTCCGCCGAGGCGGAGAAGGTCTCCGGCCAGCCGGTGCGGCTGCTGCTCCGGGTGGGCGAGGCCCCGTCGGCATCCCCAGAGGAAAATCTGAAAAGTCTGCTGGAATTTGGCAGTCAATTTGACAATATTCAGATCAAATAATCAGGAAAAAGGAGAAATTTACCATGGGTTACAGTGCACGCCGTGGTTTTACCAACGGCAAAATTTCCGGAGCCGCCCGTCAGGCGGAGCTGCAGCAGAAGATTGCGGATATGCAGGAGAAAATGACCGAGGCGCAGAACGCCGTTGAGGCGCAGGAGTTTTCCGCCAGCGTCGGCGGCGGCGTTGTGGAGGCCAAGGTCAACGGCAAGAAGGAGGTCATCTCTATCCACATCAAGCCCGAGGCCGTGGACCCCGAGGATGTGGAGATGCTGCAGGATCTGGTGGTCTCCGCTGTCAACGAGGCGCTGCGTCAGGCCGGTGAGGCCATGGACAAAAGCATGGACGGTATCACCGGCGGACTGGACCTGAGCAAGTTCGGTCTGTAAAAAATCGCACGGAATAAGCGGAGCCCTCCGGCTCCGCTTATTTTTCAATCCGCTTACTTTCAAATCGGGAGGTTTTTATGAACAAGCGTATCCCAGCGGCGGCGCTGGCGCTGTGCCTGCTCACCGGCTGCGGCGCCCGGGCGCCCTTGGAGCTGCCGGAGGCCGAAGCGGACAGCACCGCCGTTGCCTATGTTCCGCTGGATGACCGGCCGGACAATGTGGGCCGGGTGGTGTATCTTGCGGAAAGCCTCGGCTACACTTTAAATATGCCGGAGGAATGGACATACAAAACGCTGCTGGACGGGCAGAGTGAGGACTACTGCGCGGAAAACGGTCTGGAACCCATGCCGCAGAGCTTTCCCCACGGCTCCCCCTCCGCGCTCTATGACTGGGTTTTGGAGCAGGAGGCGGCGGGGTGCGACCGCTACATTCTCTCCATGGACCAAATGCTCTACGGCGGGCTGGTGGCCTCCCGCGTGGCCGGGACCACCGCGGAGCGAAACGGCATGGACTGGCCCCTGACGGAGTTGATAGACGGACTTTTAGGCGCGCTGGCCGCCGACCCTGACAATGAGGTATGGCTGCTGGACAGCGTAATGCGCCTTGCCCCCACCGTGGGCTACGCAGGCGGGACACTGGAATACTACAACGCCATGCGGACCATGGGCGCGGCACCCCGGAAAACCCTCACCGGCGACGAGCTGACACTGGAGAACATCCGGCACACTTACAATACGGACGCCGATGGAGACAATCTGCTGCATTTTGAGGGGGAAAATGCTGATGCGCTGTATGATGGTGCCCTTCGTTACATGGAGCACCGGCTCGATAAGCTGACCCTCAGCGCCGCGCTGCTGGAAAAGGTGCAAAGTCTTGGCAGCGGCCAGTTCCATGTGCTCATCGGCATTGACGATTCCTCCTCCGAGGACTGCATTCAGAAAAACGAAATCGCCTATCTCCAAACCCGGCTGCGGGAGGGGGATGTGATTCTCTCCGGCGTGGACGATCTGGCCTTCAAGGCGGTGACAAAGCTGTACCTTTCCGAGACGGAGGATACCCGGGTCTATCCCCATGTGTTCGTGTCCTACTTTGGCGGCACGGAGAATCAGCCCGCCTGTGAGTATGACTATAAGCCCCTGACGGAAATCGTAGATGAGCACATCGACTATTTCGGCATGAAGCGCGTCCCCTCGGCGGAGCAGGCAGAGGTGCAGATTTTGGTGCTGACCCAGCCGGCGGACGAGGGAAAAAAGCAAACGTACTATGACGAGCTCATCCGCACACTGAACGCCTGCGAGAAAAAAGGGCAGCTTGTCATTCTCATCGATGCTGGGAATGGCCGGTACGGTACGGCGTTCCATGATGCGCTGGTAAAAAAGGCGGCGCTGGGCGGGCTTTTGAGCTATGCGGGCTTTCTGGACATGGCCATCGTCACCGGCACGGCGCTGAGCCACGGCGCGGCGCGGTACGCCCACCTGGTGCTGGGACAGACCTCGCAGCGCGAGGAGGCCGCGTTCCAAAAGACGCTGGCGGACAGCATTATAAAGGACTTCTGCTATAAAAACGTGGTACGGGAGGACATTCTATCCTACGTGCGGAATGAGCTGGGAGGCGACCCCAACAATTTCTGCAATCCGGAGCTGGACCGCAGCGCCATCACCGCCCGACTGGAGGTCGGGATGGAGCAGGCCGCCGCGCCGGTGCTGAAAAACTTGGAGCGGAGCCGAATGTGTATCCGGCTGACGGACGGAGCGGCCGAGACCGCCCGGTGGGGCACGGTCAGTCTTTCCGGCTATCGCTTCCCATGGTACCGTGCCTTTGAGATAGACATGGACATCACCCTTGGTCCCCTGACTCAATAAAGCTGAGAGCAGAAAGGCCGTGCCCCGCATTCAGCGGGGCACGGCCTTTTGTAATTTGTTTACGGGTAGTCAGAGGGCAGACGCATATACAGCAGCGGATAGGGGCCGCCCTCCTCGTCCCGCTCCGTCCGGCGGTAGGTTCGGAAGCCAAAGTGGGCGTAAAAGTCCACGGCCTGCGGGTTCTGCTCGTTCACCGTGACCTCCCGAACGCCGTACTGCTCCATGCCGCAGCGGAGCAGCCGCCCGCCAAGACCGCAGCCTCGGGCTTCCGGTGCAAGGAACAGCATTTCCAGCCGCCCGTTCTCCACGCCCATGAAGCCCACCGGCTCCCCCGCCTGATTTTCCGCCGCGACAAGCTGCGCGACGCCGCCGACGGCCTGCGGAACGTAAGCGCGAATCCGCAGAATCTCCGGCTCGGAGAGAAAATGGTGCGTGGCCCGGACGGAATGCTCCCACACGGCGGTCAGCGCCTCGATCAGCCGTGGCGTTCGCTCCTTAACAGCCGCCAGACGGATTTTCTTATCCACGGTGCACCTCCGCACGGACAGGCGTTACATAGAGCTTCACACCCTCTATTCGCTCCACGGTCACTTCTGTGCCGATGGGAATGGTCGCGCCGCTGCTGCTGCGGGCTGTCCACATTTTCCCCTTTACATATACGGCGCCGGTACCGGCGGCGTCGTCGATGTCCTCCGTCACCCGGGCAGAGGCGCCGATGGCCTGGTCCAGATTGGTGGGCTGAACATGGCCCGCCATTTTCTTCACCAGCGGCCGGGTCAGGGCCAAAATCACGGCGGACACCGCAAGAAACAGTAGTATCTGAAGCCACAGCGCCCCGCCCAGCAGGGACACCAGCAGCGCGGCCACCGCGCCGCCCACAAACCATACGGACACCAGCGCCGCCGTGGCGGCCTCGATCAGCCCAAACACAACAGCCGCACCCAGCCAGAGCCAATTCATCATCAAACAGCACCTCCTGTTTTCAATTCTGCTGCTATCGTAGCACAATTCCGCGCAAAAAGCTATTTTCATTTGTGTTACAATCTGTTATGATACTATCAGTTGATAAGGGCTAACACGGTTTTTCGGAACTGAAACAACATCCAGCTTCGTTTTCCTCATTGCCGGGCAGCGGCCCGGCTGCTTCGTCAGCCTCGCTGAGCCGCCGTTTCCGATCCCGAAAAACTCCGAAGGACTTTCCAGCGAGCAAAAATGGGCGCTGATGCGGAAGCGGACGAAGGCTTGCTGGTGCAAGCCAAGGACAATGACAAAATCAGCGGCTATTTAGGCCGCTGGAAAGCATATTTGCCCTTATCAATTGATGGTAGAGTGTAAAAATGTTTGAAAGGAGACACGGGCTATGACATTGACGGTCCCTTGTCTATTTGGTTTGGAGAGTCTGGTGGCGGAGGAAATGCGCCGTTTGGAGCTGAAGAACGTCCGGGCGGAAAACGGCCGGGTGCACTGCGACGGTACCATGGCGGACATTGCGCGGCTGAACATCAATCTGCGCTGCGGCGCACGGGTGCTGATGGAGCTGGGCTCCTTCCCCGTTCGGGATTTTGAGGCGCTGTTTCAGGGTGTTTACGCGCTGCCGTGGGAGGATTATATCCCCCGGGACGGGGAATTTCCTGTAAAGGGCTATTCCTTGAACTCCCAGCTCCACTCTGTTCCCGCCTGTCAGGCCATTGTCAAAAAGGCCTCCGCTAAGCGGTTAGGTGAGAAATACGGTCTGGAGACCCTGCCGGAGTCCGGCAGCCGGTATCAAATTCAATTTGCCATTATCAAGGATGTGGCGACGCTGTATCTGGACACCTCCGGTGAGGGGCTTTACAAGCGTGGCTACCGGGCGCGGAACATGGGCGCCCCCCTGCGGGAGACGCTGGCGGCGGCGCTGGTGACGCTTTCCCGCTACCGGGGCCAAGACCCGTTCTGCGACCCCTTCTGCGGCAGCGGCACCATTCCCATTGAGGCGGCGCTCATCGCCAAGAACCGGGCGCCAGGACTGGACCGCAGCTTCGCCGCTCAGAAGTGGAAAAACATGGACTCCAAGCTGTGGCTGGAGGCCGGGGACGAGGCCATGGACAAGGAATTCCACGGCCATTATGACATCTGGGGCGGTGACATTGACCCCGCCGCCGTGGATTTGGCGCGGCACAACGCGGAGCTGGCCGGTGTGGAGGACTGCATCCGCTTTGAGGTGGCGGACGCCGGAAAATTCCACCGGGACAGCGAGTACGGCCAGTTGGTCACCAACCCTCCCTACGGCGAGCGTCTGCTGGAAAAGAAAGAGGCCGAAGAGCTGTACCGGGTGTTCGGCGCGGCGCTCCGGGACCTGCCGCCCAAGTGGCGGGTGCTGGTGCTCAGCTCCCATACGGAGTTTGAACGGTGCTTTGGAAAGCAGGCGGGCAAAAAGCGCAAGCTCTACAACGGCATGATCAAATGTGACGTATTTATGTACGGAAAGTGATTCTGATTATGCCGATGCGGCACATTCATCGGAAATTTTTAAATACAAAAGATAATTTTATTGTCGAATATTACATTTTGTATCTGAATTTTCACAGAATTTGCCGAAATGGCGGTACATGAGCGGAACCATAGCGGCGAAAACTTCATAAGTTATTTACAAATTCCCCCTTTACAAACCGGGTCAAGTGTACTATGATAACAGCGTTAGCACTCGAGAGAGTTGAGTGCTAACGCTGAATTTGTTTTATCTTATGAAAATATATAAGGAGGAATCCCAAATGAAACTCACCCCGTTATCTGATCGCGTGATTTTGAAAATGGTAGAGACTGAGGAGACCACCAAGGGCGGCATCATCCTCACCGGCTCCGCCAAGGAGAAGCCCTCTGTGGCAGAGGTCATTTCCGTGGGCCCCGGCGGCATGGTGGACGGCAAGGAGGTCACCATGACCGTGAAGCCCGGCGATAAGGTCATCACCAGCCAGTATGCCGGTACGAAGGTCACGCTGGAGGACGTTGAGTACGTGGTCGTCCGTCAGGGCGATATTCTGGCAATCGTGGAGTAACTTAAAGAGGGGATTTCATCCCCCTTTAAATTCCCCCCACCAGTTTGAGAACTGGTGAACGCCGCCCCCGGCGGCTGAGTCAATGTATTTTCGCCACGCGTATGTCACGGCGAAAATGATGAAAATGCACACTACACTTTACTTCTAAATTTGGGAGGTTTTCAATTATGTCTAAGCTCATTATGCGCGGCGATGAAGCCCGCAAGGCTCTGCAGGCCGGCGTTGACGCTCTGGCCGATACCGTAAAGATCACGCTGGGTCCCAAGGGCCGCAACGTTGTTCTGGATAAGAAGTACGGCGCTCCCCTCATCACCAATGACGGTGTGAGCATCGCCAAGGAAGTGGAGCTGCCCGATCCCTTTGAGAACATGGGCGCACAGCTGGTGAAGGAGGTCTCCACCAAGACCAACGATGTTGCCGGTGACGGCACCACCACCGCTACGCTGCTGGCACAGGCCATGATTCACGAGGGTCTGAAGAATCTGGCTGCCGGTGCTAACCCCATCGTGGTAAAGAAGGGCATGGCCAAGGCTGTTGAGGCCGCTGTGGCCGAGGTGAAGAAGCAGGCCAAGAAGGTGGACGGTTCCAATGACATCGCCCGCGTCGGCGCCGTTTCCAGCGGTGACGAGGAGATCGGCAAGCTCATTGCTGACGCCATGGAGAAGGTTTCCGCCGACGGCGTCATCACCATTGAGGAGTCCAAGACCGCCGAGACCTATAGCGAGGTTGTGGAGGGCATGCAGTTCGACCGCGGCTATATCACCCCCTACATGGTCACCGATACCGAGAAGATGGAGGCTGTCATTGACGACGCCTACATTCTCATCACCGATAAGAAGATCTCCGTTATCTCCGACATCCTGCCCATTCTGGAGCAGCTGGTCCAGTCCGGCAAGAAGCTGGTCATCATCGCCGAGGATGTTGAGGGCGAGGCTCTGAACACCCTGATTGTCAACCGTCTGCGTGGCACCCTGAACGTGGTGTGCGTCAAGGCTCCCGGCTTCGGCGACCGCCGCAAGGAGATGCTGCAGGACATCGCTGTCCTCACCGGCGGTACCGTTGTCAGCGAGGAAGTGGGTCTGGAACTGAAGACCGCTACCATCGACATGCTGGGCCGTGCCCGTCAGGTGAAGGTCACCAAGGAGAACACCACCATCGTGGACGGCGCCGGTGATGCCACCGCCATCAAGGACCGCGTGGCTCAGATCCGCAGCCAGATCGCCAACACCACCAGCGACTACGATAAGGAGAAGCTGCAGGAGCGTCTGGCCAAGATGGCCGGCGGCGTGGCTGTCATCAAGGTGGGCGCTGCTACCGAGACCGAGATGAAGGAGAAGAAGCTCCGCATCGAGGACGCTCTGAACGCTACCCGCGCCGCCGTTGAGGAAGGCGTTGTGGCTGGCGGCGGTACCATCTTCGTGAACATCATCCCCGCTGTGGAAGCTCTGCTGGACAGCGTGGACGGCGACGAGAAGACCGGTGTCCGCATCATCGCCAAGGCTCTGGAAGCTCCTATCCGCCAGATCGCTGCCAACGCCGGCCTGGACGGCTCCGTGATCCTGGAGAAGGTCCGCAATTCCGGCAAGCTGGGCTACGGCTTCGACGCTTACAAGGAGGAGTACTGCGACATGGTCGCCGCCGGTATCATCGATCCCGCCAAGGTGACCCGCTCCGCTCTGGAGAACGCCGCTTCCGTCTCCGCCATGGTGCTGACCACCGAGTCCCTGGTGGCCGACAAGCCCGAACCCCCCGCACCTGCTGCTCCCGCTGACCCCGGCATGGGCGGCATGTACTAAGAGACACCGCAAAGCCTTGAAAATAAAGGGCTTTTCCGTGGCAATCTGATGAATTTACCACAAATTTACAACAATTGCCAACGAAAAAGCGCCGAGATATGTATGAAGCTACCGTCTGCATTTTGCAGGCGGTAGCTTTTTTTGCAATTTCTCTATACAAAAGATTAGCCGATTTTTTGCTTGCGGGGGAAGCATCCGGTTTTGGCAGAGATATTCCCCTCAGTCCGTCAGCTTGGCGCAATCGGCGGGGCGGCCGGAGAGCATTTCCAGACCGTGACCGATGGTGGGCAGCACCGCCTCCAGATTCTCCTTAGCCGCCTTGGGGGAGCCGGGGAGATTCAGGATCAAGGTCCCTTTCCGGATGCCCGCCAGCGCCCGGGACAGCATGGCACGGCTGGTGATCTGCATGGAGGCATAGCGCATGGCCTCCGGGATGCCGGGAGTCAGCCGGTCACACACGGCAAGGGTGGCCTCCGGGGTCACGTCCCGTGGGGCGAAGCCGGTGCCGCCGGTGGTCACAAGCAGTTGAATGTTACCGCCGTCGGCCATCTGCCGCAGCGCCGCTTCGATCTGCGCCTGTTCGTCCGGCACCACATCGGTCCGAACCACCTCATAGCCTGCGTTTTTCAGCAGCTCTGCCACCAGCGGACCACCCTCGTCGGGGCGCTCGCCCCGGGAAACACGGTCGCTGACCGTCAATACAGCAGCACGATACATACGATCATCTCCTCATTTCAATAGTAGAATATCCCTTGGCTGGACGGCGATCCAAAGCCCCTCCGGGCGGTTCAGCCGCCGCCAATCGTCCCGTTCCAGTTCCATCCGCAGGAGGGGGGCACCGTCCGCGGCCCCCTCCGGCCGCAGCAGGACGATGGTGGTGAACACATCCTGAATGACCCGCTCCACCGTGCAGTAGAAGGCGTCCGGGGTGCCCTCCGGCACCGTCATCACGTGTCTTGCCCGGATGCCTGCCTGACGGACATCCGCCGGGACCGGTTTACCGCAGTTCAGCGTCAGGCCCCACGCAGGCAGCGTTACGGCGCTGCCTGCCGGTACGGCCTCCACGATGTTTTTACACCCGGAGAGTCGGGCGGCAGCCTCCGTTTCTGGCTCGTGAAACAGCTGCCGCAGAGTGAAGGTTCCTTGCGAGGCCCCCTGATCCAGTATGCACACCCGCTTGCAGTTGCGGAACACCTCGCCCCGGTCATGGGACACCCACAAAATCGGCCCGGAGAAATTCTCCAGAAAATCGGACAGCTTCAGCTCCAAGTCCCATTTCAGATAGCTGTCCAGCGCGGAAAACGGCTCGTCCAGCAAAATGACCTCCGGCTGGGAGCAGAGAATCCTCGCCAGCGCCACCCGCTGCTGCTGTCCGCCGGAAAGCTGGGCGGGATACCGCTTTTCCAGACCCTCCAGCCGAAAGCGGTGGAGGGTCGCCGTCAGTGCAGCGTTTTTTTCCGCCTTGGAACCGGAGCGGATGCCGCAGAGGATGTTTCTCTCCACCGTCATGGTGGGGAACAGGGCGTAATTCTGGAATAAATACCCCACCCGGCGCTGCTGGGGCGGCAGGTCAATCCTGGCCTCGCTGTCAAACAGCACCCGGCCGTTCAGCACGATCCGCCCCCGATCCGGGGTCATGATCCCCGCGATGCATTTGAGGGTCATGCTCTTGCCGCAGCCGGAGGCCCCCAGCAGGGCCAGCGTTTCCGTCTCCGCCTGAAAACGGACGTCCAGATGGAAATTCCCCAGCTGCTTTTCAATTTCTACAAGCAGGCTCAAGCCGTCCCCCTCCTTTTCCCGCCGGACATCAGAAAGTCCCGGCGTTCCAGCATATTCACCG
>ENA-ORCM01001467-ORCM01001467.1-human-gut-metagenome-genome-assembly--contig:-NODE-1467-length-19707-cov-7.333928_pt1 | contig 19707 bp, 15 predicted proteins | sample MGYA00242906_ERZ507928 | MGnify/ENA primary metagenome ERZ507928 (study PRJEB26167, sample SAMN06115497) | human gut metagenome | host: Homo sapiens | place: China:Shanxi | collected 2015-05-07...
TCATTCATCAGGTGGCCTACAACCTGCTGGACAACGCCATCAAGTTCACCCCGGCAGGCGGCACCATCCGCTTCTCGGTGGAAAAGCTGGGCCCTGAAGTGGAAATCTCGATCTGGAACTCCGGCCAGGGCATCAGCCCGGAGGCACTGCCCTATGTGTTCCAGCGGTTCTATAAAGAAGACCGCTCCCGCGGGCTCCATGCCCGGGGTGCCGGCCTGGGCCTGAACATCTGCAAGGTGCTGGTGAACCTCTCCGGCGGTCAGATCCGGGTGGAGAGCCAGCAGGGCGAGTGGTGCAAGTTCGTCTTCACCCTGCCCACCCAGCCGCCCAACCCCGGCGAGATGAAGCGCCTGCCCGACGAGAGCGGACGCCCCGGCGCGGTGGAAGACCCCGCCAGCATGAAACCTGTCAACTGAATCACGGCAGTCAGACTACCCCGGGCGCTCGGGATGGTCTGGCTGCTTTTACATTTGCCGCGGCGGATTGCGTTCTTTCCGTGAAAAACACGGCCGCGGGTTTGATTTTTTGCCCGTTTTCATGTAAACTAAAGAGTAACCATGTCAGGGCTGTTTCCCACCGCAAAAACGACGGTTTTGACATGACTTGCAGAATAAAATTCTCTAAAAATAACGGAGAGTAAATTAAAATGACGATCGTAAGTCCTTCGATTCTTTCAGCCAATTTTTCCAGCCTGGGTGCGGACTGCCGCATGGTGCTGGATGCCGGCGCGCAGATGCTGCACTATGACGTGATGGACGGCCACTTTGTGCCCAACATCAGCTTTGGCGTGCCCGTGCTCAAGAGCCTCCACAAGGCCATGCCGGACGCGTTCTATGATGTCCACCTGATGATCAGCCACCCGCTGCAGTATGCAGAGCCGTTCATCAAGGCGGGTGCCACGCTGTACAATTTCCACCTCGAGTGCGAGGATGACATCCAGCAGACCATCGACGCGGTGAAAGCGCTGGGCTGCAAGGTGGGCCTGACCATCAAGCCCGGCACCGCCCCGGAGGCGCTGGAGCCTTATCTGGACCAGCTGGATCTGGTGCTGGTGATGAGCGTGGAGCCCGGCTTCGGCGGGCAGAAGTTCATGCCCTCGGCGCTGGACAAACTCCGCTGGCTCCGGGCCGAGCGGGAGAAGCGGGCTGCCCACTACCTGCTGGAAGTGGACGGCGGCGTGGACGCCAAGACGGCTCCTCTCTGCGCGGAGGCCGGGGCGGACATCCTCGTGGCAGGCAGCGCCGTGTTTGGCGCAGCCGACCCGGCGGACGCGGTGCGTCAGCTGGCCGCGCTGTAAGGAGCTGCCCATGGAAGAAGCATTGATCCAATGGCAGGAGCAGGAGCTGACCCAAACGGGCCACTATTACAAGCACATCTGCTGGATGGTGGTGCCGCTGCTCTGGATGTCCTGCTATTTCTACGGCCCGCGCCCGCTGCTGCTCTGCGGTGTGGCATTGCTGGTGGGCAACCTGTGCGACCGCCTCATCTCCCTGCTGCGGCGCCGGGTGTACCAGCCCAAAGATTATTCCAATGAGAGTTTTGCCCTCATCATCGCCCTGCTGATGCCCGCCACGGTGGACTGGTATGTTCTGGTGGCGGCGGTGCTGGCGGGCGTCCTCATCGGCAAAGAGGTGTTCGGCGGCTACGGCAGCTATCCGTTCCACCCGGCCGCTGTGGGTTATGTGGTGGCCGCGGTCTCCTGGCCGGAGCAGGTGTTCCGGTATCCGCAGCCTTACGCGAGCATCCCGCTCTGGGATGCCTCCGGCGTGGCCGTGTCCAGCACCATCTCGGACACCCTGCGCAGCGGCGGCACCCTCAACATCAGCACCCTTTCCCTGGGGCTGGGCGAGTACGCGGCCCCCATGGGCACGGGTGCCGCCCTGGTGCTGGTGGCCTGCGGGCTGTTCCTCTGGGTGCAGAAAGACATCCGTCTCAGCGCGACGCTGAGTTTCCTCATCACCAGCGCGGTCATCGTGTTCCTGTTTCCCCGGCAGGTGGGTCTGGACAACGGCCCGCTGCTGATGAATCTGGCGTTCCGCCTGCGCTGTGTGCGGGACGAGCTGCTCACGGGTGCCATGCTGTTCAGCGCCGTGTTCCTCCTCAACGAGCCGTACACCTGCGCCCACCACCGGCTGGGCCGCATCCTGTACGGCGTGCTGATGGGCGTTGTGACCGTGGGCTTCCGCTATTTCGGCGTCTATGAGACCGGTGTCTGCTTTGCGCTGCTGGCGGTCAACAGCATTTCCGGCTGGATGGACCGCACCGAGACCCATCTCTATGCACTGCTGCACTCCCGGAAAAACGCGGGAGATGCCACCGGAAAGGAGGGGGCCGAATGAGACGTTCTGTTGCTGAAATGATCGTCCGGGACCCGGAAAAATACGCACACCATGACCGTGTGTTCCTCAATAACCCGGTGGTCATGCAGGGCATGGGCCTGGCCCCGCTGGTGGTGCTTGCCACCACGGGCAAAAACGCCCTGATGCTGGCGGTTTCCGTGGCTTTGCTGCTGACGCCCTCCCGGATGCTGGCCTGCCTGCTGAGCCGGGCGTTCCCCCTGCGGGACGAGCAGCCCGCCAAAGAAGAACTGGAGAAAAAACTGCTGCCCCGCGGCCTCATCTACAGCGGCAGCGCGGCAGTGGTGTATCTGGCCGTGTATCCCATCCTGAACGCGCTGTTCGGGGTGGACCTGCTGGCTTTGGGCATCTACCTGCCCATGCTGGTGGTGGAGCCCCTGCTCATCTACCGTTTTGGCCGTGTGCAGGAGACCATGCATAAAGCGGTCTCCAAGGGCCTGCGCATCACGCTGGGCTATGTGCTGCTGCTGCTCCTGCTGGGCTGTGTGCGGGAGTGGATGACACTGGGCACGGTGTTCGGCCTGCCGCTGCTCAGCCGCCCGGTGCTGCCCATGGCCGGAATGCCGGCAGGCGGCTTCATCGTGCTGGGCATCCTGTGCGCCATCTGGCGCGCCCTGGCCCAGCACCGGAAAAATTACCTGAAGACAGAGGCCCGCAATACAGTGGCCGTGCATCACCAGAAGGAGGCGAACCGCGAGCATGAGTGAAGTCCTGCGTGCCGTTGGCATCTTCTGCAGCTATGCGGTGCTGGCTGTCTTTGCGCAGAGCGCCGTGTTCACCCGCGGCCTGGGCGTGTCCCGCCTGGTGCAGCTGGTGGGCGACGACCGCACCAACAGCTGGTGGTTTGCGCTGCTGCTCTGTGTCACCCAGCTGCTGGTGGCCCCGCTGGCGTTCTACGCCGGCTGGCTCATTGCCCCGCTGGCAAACCGCGCCCAGCTCCGCCCGTTGGTCTATGTGGCCTGCGTGGCGGTGGTCTGCATTTTTGAACATCTGGTGCTCCGGGCAGTCAAAGGCCCCCGCAGCGGCCAGCTCCTCCGCATCCTGCCGACGGCAGCCATCAACAGCTGCGTGCTGGGCACGGTGCTGGTGGATCGCACCCAGAGCTTTACGCTGGGCCAGTCCCTGGGGTTTGGCCTGGGCAGCGGCCTGGGCTACCTGCTGGCTGTCCTGCTGGTCACGGAGGCGCGGCACCGCCTGCGCAGCCGGGCCATCCCGTCGGCGTTCCGCGGCCTGCCCGTCACGCTCGTCTACATCGGCGTGCTGGCGCTGGCCATCTATGGCTTTACCGGACATTCTGTGATCCTCTGATCTCTGCAAGGAGGGGAGTAACGAACTATGGCACACTATAAAAAACGCCCCAAAGTCAAGCGCTACCGGCGCAGTTTTTACAGCCGGGAAATGAAGCTGAAAAAGGGCATTGGCATTGCGGTGCTGGTGCTGGCGGTGCTGGGCATCGGCTGGCTGGCCGCGCCCCATGTGCTGGACTGGGCCACCCACACCTGGTACACGGTGGTGCGCAACCGCGACCTGAGCGCTTCCTCTCCGGCCGTCTCGGAGGCAGCCAGCAGCACGGCCGCGTCGGAAGCGGCGGCTTCTTCCGTGGCGGAGCCAGAGCCTGCGCCGGAACCGGAACCCACCCCCGGCACCGCCATTGTGGCGGGCAGCTGGGCGGAAGTAGATGTGACCACCCTGACCGATGAAGCTGCCATCACCGCCGCTGCCCAGCAGCTGGCGGCACAGGGTGCCGTGTATGCGGTGGTCCCGCTCAAGGATACGGCGGGCAGCCTGTATTATGCCTCCCAGGTGCCTGCAGCCGCGGGCAGTGTGGCGGCAAACCCGGTGGATGCGACAGCCATTGCCCGCGTCTTCAAGGCAAACGGCATCACGCCGGTGGCGCAGCTGGCCGCGTTCCGTGACCCGGCCGGTGCCCGCGCGGACCACGCCATGGCCATCCGCTATAAAGGCCAGGAATACCTCTGGCTGGACAACAAGGCCTCGGCGGGCGGAAACCCTTGGCTCAACCCCTATGCGGCGGAGGCGGTGCAGTATATCGGCGACCTGATCGAGGAAGTGCACGGCATGGGCTTTGATCAGGTGCTGCTGAAGAACGTGCAGTTCCCGTCTTCCACCAGCTCCAAGCAGGATTACGGCAGTACCAACGGTGTGGACCGTGCCGGGCAGCTGGAGGCGGACATTGCCGCCTGGCAGAGCCGTTTTGGCACCGAAGTCACCCTCTGGTACGGCTACAGCCTGAGCCAGGTGACGGATGCCACCAGCGCGCTGGGCGTGCCGGCTGCCCAGCTGGGCATGAAAAACCTGCTGGTGGAGGTGCCCGGCTCTTCCACGCTGGATGAAGCTGGCCGCACCACCCTGACCCGGATGCTGGAGGACGCCGGTGTGGAGCACACCGTCATCCGGGACGACGCGGCGGGCCGGTTCGAGTGATCGCAAGTATTGCGTTGGCTGCATTTTTGGAAAGATGAAAGCGAGGGATCCACTATGAATCAGACATCGTGCTTTTCCCCGGCACACATTCTGCTGCCTGCGGAGCAGATCCCGCTGGAGCAGTGGGGCTGTGTGGCCTGTGATCAGTTTACCAGCGACCGTTCTTACTGGGAGCGGGCCGCGGAGGCGGCAGAAGGCAGCCCCAGCGCCTTGAACCTGATCCTGCCGGAGGTCTATCTGGAAGAAAGCGATGTGCCCGCCCGGGTGGCCAAGATCCACGAGACCATGGAGGACTATGCCCACAACGTGCTGACCCGCGCGGTAGACGGCTTCATTTATGTGGAGCGCACCGAGCGGAGCGGCCGTGTGCGGCAGGGCCTCGTGGGCAAGATCGACCTGGAAGCCTACAGCTATGCCCAGGGGGCCCGCCCGGCCATCCGCCCCAGTGAGCGGACGGTGGAGGAGCGCATCCCGCCCCGCATGGCGGTGCGCCGGGGTGCCTGCCTCGAAACGCCCCATGTGATGATGTTGGCCGATGACCCGGCCTGCACCCTCATTGAGCCCATCGGCGCCCGCAAGAACGAGCTGCGCAAGGTGTACGAGGGCGAGCTGATGCTGGGCGGCGGCCACATTGCGGGCTGGGCTGTGGAAGACCCCGCCCTGCTGGCCCGGATCGACGCGGCCCTGCAGGGCCTGGGCAGCCAGGAGGCTTTTGACGCCAAGTACCCGGAGGCCAGGGGGGCCAAACCCCTGACGCTGGCTGTGGGCGACGGCAACCACTCGCTGGCCTCCGCCAAGGCTTACTGGGAAGAGCTGAAACCCACCCTGACGCCCGAGCAGCGGGAGACTCACCCCGCCCGCTGGTGCCTGGCCGAGGTGTGCAATGTCCATTCGCCTGCCATTGAGATCGAGCCCATCCACCGGGTGCTCTTCAACGTGGACTGCGGGGCCGTGCTGCTGGCCCTCATTTCCTGGAGCGACGGCAATATGGCGGGCATCTGCTTTGGCAGCTCCAAAAAGCAGTCCTTTACCCTGGCAGGCCCCCACATCGCCAATGTGCTGAGCTTTGAAGACCCGGTGGCCCCCCTGACCGTGGGCACCATTGATGAATTTATTGAGTACTTTATGGCCCGCCATAAGGAAGCCCGGGTGGATTATGTCCACGATGAGCCTGCGGTCCGTGCCCTGACCAAACAGGGCGGGGTGGGCTTCCTGCTGCCGCCCTTTGAAAAGAGCGACCTGTTCAAAGGCATCGTGATGGGCGGCGTGCTGCCCCGCAAGACGTTCAGTATGGGTCATGCGGAGGAAAAACGCTATTACATCGAGTGCCGGAAAATTATCGAATAACCCAATAGGAGAACCATGACTTTTAACGAACTGAATCTGTCCGCCCCCCTGCTGCGTGCCATTGCGGAGGCGGGCTACGAAACGCCCTCGCCCATCCAGGCCAAAGCCATTCCGCCGGTGCTGGAAGGACGGGACTTAATGGGCTGCGCCCAGACGGGCACCGGCAAGACCGCTGCTTTCGCGCTGCCCATGCTGGACCGCCTCAATGCCGCCAAGCCCCGCAAGCCGGGTGCCATCCGGGCGCTGATCCTCACCCCCACCCGGGAGCTGGCGCTCCAGATCGGGGAGAGCTTTGCCGCCTACGGCAAGTACCAGAAGCTGCGCGCCACCGTCATCTTTGGCGGTGTGGGCCAGGCTCCGCAGGTGGAGGCCATCAAAAAGGGCGTTGAGATCCTCATCGCCTGCCCGGGCCGGTTGAACGACCTGGTGGGGCAGGGGCTGGTGGACCTCTCGAACATTGAAATTTTTGTGCTGGACGAAGCCGACCGGATGCTGGACATGGGCTTTGTCCACGACGTGAAGAAAGTGATCGCCAAGCTGCCCAAGCAGCGCCAGAACCTCATGTTCAGCGCCACCATGCCCAAAGAGATCGAGCAGCTGGCCGCCGGCATCCTGCAAGACCCGGCGTTCGTCAAGGTGGACCCGGTGTCCAGCACCGTGGACCGCATCGACCAGAGCCTGTATTTTGTGGAGAAAGGCAACAAGAAGTTCCTGCTGCCCTGGCTCATCAAGAACCTGAACCCGCCGGTGGTCAACGCACTGGTGTTCAGCCGCACCAAGCACGGCGCGGATAAGATCGCCAAAGACCTCAACAAGCAGGGCATCCCTGCCGCCGCCATCCACGGCAACAAGAGCCAGTCCGCCCGCGTGGCGGCGCTGGAGGGCTTCAAGGCCGGCAAAACAAAAGTGCTGGTGGCCACCGATATCGCGGCCCGCGGCATTGACATCAGCGAGCTGTCCCATGTTTTCAACTACGACCTGCCCGAGGTGCCCGAGACCTATGTCCACCGCATCGGGCGCACGGCCCGCGCCGGTGCCGACGGCACGGCGGTGAGCTTCTGCGCACCCGAGGAAAAAGAGTATCTGGCCGGCATCGAAAAGCTGAACCGCCGTCAGATCCCGGTCATCTCCGGCCACCCTTGGGACGGCGTGCCCGCCCCGGTAAAAGCAGCGCCCCCGGTGCGGGGCAGAAAACCCAAGATGGAGGCCGTAGCCGAGGCCCCGGCCCCGGTTGAAAAGACTGTAAAAGCTGCCAAGGCGGAAAAAGCACCCAAAGCAGAAAAAACCGCGAAAGCGGCAAAGGCCGTCAAGGCCGAACCCAAAGCCCAAAAGGCAAACGCGACCCCCAAAATCGAAGCAAAAGAGGAACATCTCATGGACGAAAACCAGAAGCGCACTCCCGGCGGACGCAATGAAAACCGCCGTTCCAATAATAACCGCCGCCGTGAGGGCGGCGCCGCGCAGGTCCCGAGCCGCGGCAGCAACGCACAGCCCAAGTTTGACCCCCACTTTGTCAGCGCCCCGGAGACGACTCCGCTCCGCCCGGCCAAGAAGAATCTGAATCAGAACCAGAATGCCGCCCCGGCCGCCAAGCCCGCCGCCCCGGTGCAGAGCAATAACGGCCCCAAGAGCGAGAACAACAGCCGCCGTGACCGCAATGCCCGCGGCAGCCGCAATGAGCGGAATGACCGGAATGACCGGAATGACCGCGGTGCCCGCCCGGCCCAGAACCAGAGCGGCAGCCAGAACGAGCCCCGGAATGCACAGCCCGGCAGCCAGCCGCAGGCAAACCGCCGTGGCAGCGCGTTCAGCGCGGGGCAGGGGGCAGGCCGCCCGGCCCGCGCCCCCAAGGCCGAGCCCAGCCGCCGGGGCCGTGTGGCCGCCGCCAAGGACGAAGACCCGGGCCTTGTCCTCATCAGCCGCCGCCCGCCGCAGCAGAAGTTTACCAACTTTGAAGAGTATATGAGCGCCCACGGCGGCGCAACGGCCCCCATTGAGGACCACAGCGAGGAAGTGTAATGGGCACCGCTGCGTTTGCACCCTGGTGCTGCCCGCTGTGCGGGGCGCCGCTTGCCGGGGATGTGACCCTGAAATGCCCCTCCGGCCACTGTTTTGACCGCGCCAAAGAGGGCTATTGGCACTTACTGCCCGTCCAGAATACCCGGACGAAAGCCCCCGGCGACAGCAAGGAGATGGTGGCCGCCCGCCGCGCGTTCCTGAGTGCCGGGTATTACGGCATCTTCGGGCAGGCGCTGGGGGAGCTGTGCCTGGAATACGGCATCCCCGCCGCACAGGAAGCTCCCCTCCGCCTGCTGGATGCAGGCTGCGGCGAGGGCTGGTATGACCGCTGCATCGCGCGGCAGTTTGCCGCTGCCGCCCGTCCGCTGGAGCTGGCCGGGTTTGATATTGCCAAGCCCGCCGTGCGGCTGGCCGCCAAGGCTCTGCCCACGGCCCGGTATGCGGTGGCGTCCAGCTTCCACCAGCCGGTCAAAACCGGCTGGGCCGACCTGCTGCTCAACTGTTTCTCGCCTTTTGCGCGGGAAGAGTTCCTGCGGGTGCTCCGCCCTGGCGGACGGATGATCTACGTCGTGCCCGGGGCGGAACATCTCTACCAGATGAAAGCCGTTTTGTACGCGGAGCCCTATAAAAACCCGGTGCAGGAGGTGGCCTACGAGGGCTTCCGCCCCATCGGGGAGCGGGAAGCGCGCGGCACCATCACCGTGCCTGCCTCCCAGCTGGAGGCCCTGTTTGCCATGACGCCTTACTACTGGAAAACGCCCCGGGACGGCGCTGCCCGTCTGGCCGCTCTGCCGGAGCTGACCACGGAGATTGCATTCCGGTTCCTGGTGTTTGAAAAACTGTGACAAAATAACGGAAAAGCGCCCAGCCAATGACTGGGCGCTTTTTCCGTTGTGTGAGCACGGCGGGGGGAGCCGTGAAAGAAGAATTTACTTGGTTTCGCCCTTGGTCAGGAGCTTTGCACGCTCCAGAGCGGGACGCAGAGCCAGGTACAGGATGACGACGCAGACAGTGGAGGCCACACTGTTGACGAGCGTGACGCCGCCGGCGATCTTGGACAGGGCCTGTGCCACGGTGTATTCCTGGCCGAAGATGAACACGTTGCGGAAGTAGCCGAGGAACGGGTCCGTCAGGACATTGAGGAACAGGCCGGAACCGGCGGCCACGATGACCTTGACCAGATAGCCTTTCTCATGGGCGTTCCGGTCGCGGAGCTTGAAGACCTTGTGGGCCACGGCACCGCAGGTGATGCCGATGATGAATTTCAGCACAAAGGTGGTGATGGCGTAGCCCGGGTCACCGGCCAGGATATCGGCCAGAGCCAGACCAATGGCACCGGCCAGACCGCCGGAGACGCCATCCAGCAGCAGAGCCGTCAGGGCCGTAAAGGTGTTGCCCAGATGGAACGAGGAGCCGCCGTAGAACGGGATGCGGAAGAACAGGTAAGCCACAAGGCTCAGAGCGGCCATCACGCCGGTCAGGGCCAGCTCGTGGACGGTAAAGGTGCGCTTGTACAGCACACTGGCAAAGACGATCAGGATCACAACGACTGCCAGCAGCAGCCACATTACAGTGGTAGACATCAGATGATTCCCTCCAATTTTAAGGTCTTACGAACTTGTCGGGGCGGGGCCCCTCCATCTTGCCTTGCAAGACCGTTCGTTTCGCTTCAAAGCCCCACTGGGGCTTTGATTGCTTCGCAACCGCTTACCCACCGGAATAGTTGACATTTCTGCTCCGAACGGGTATGCTCCTATTATACGCGGAACTGACACCATGGAAATACCCAGAATAAAGATTTTTTATGGGGTCAGTTCGGGCCTTTGCCCAAAAAGAGGAGGGGTTTTGTGTTCCATTTGACCACAGCACTGGACGCGGCTTCCGCTGTGCCGCTGTATGAGCAGCTGTATCAGAGCCTTGCCGCCGAGATGCGCGCCGGGGCCATCCCGGCAGGCACCCGGATGCCCGGCAAACGGCGGCTGGCGGCAGAGCTTTCTGTCTCTGTCAACACGGTGGATGCCGCGTATCAGATCTTAGCGGCGGAGGGCTATCTGGAGCCAAAGGAGCGCAGCGGCTTTTATGTACAGGAATATCTGGCGCTGCCTCCCCGGCCGGAACGTGCTCCGGGCACTCCGGCAAAGCCCATGGAGCCGGAAGCGCCTGCCGGGGAGGCCGCACCGCCCTCTCCGCCGGTCCGGTATGATCTTTCCACCCGGGGCGTGGACCCGGCGCTCTTCCCGTTCCGTACCTGGGCGCGGCTCCAAAAGGAGCTGCTCTACTCCTCGCCGGAGCTGCTGACCCACGGCGATGCTCAGGGCGACTGGGAGCTGCGGCAGGCGCTGGCGGATTATCTGGAAGAATACCGGGGCGTGCAGTGCTCGCCCCAGCAGATCGTGGTGGGAGCCGGCCTGGAATACTTGCTGGGCCTGCTGGCCCCGCTGCTGCCCGGCAAAGCCGCCGTGGAGACCCCCGGGTACCCCCGCGCCAAACAGGTGCTGGAGAACAATGGCGTGGAGTGCTGCTGTCTGCCCGTGGACGAAGACGGCCTTTCCATCGAAGAACTTTCCCGGTCCGGGGCGTCGGTCTGCTACGTTACCCCCAGCCACCAGTTCCCTACAGGCGTCACCATGCCGGCGGGCCGCCGGGCCGAGCTGCTCCACTGGGCGGCCAAGCGCCCCGGGGAGCGGTATATTATTGAGGATGACTACGATTCCGAGTTCCGTTTTGACACCCGCCCCCTGCCCAGCCTGCAGGGGATGGCGGGGGCCGACGGCCCGGTGGTCTACCTTTCCACCTGCTCCCGGAGCCTGGCCCCCAGCATCCGTATCGCCTATATGGTGCTGCCGGAGCACCTGCTGCCCGCCTGGTGGAAGACCTACCGCCTCTATGCCAGCACGGTGGGCCGGTTTGAGCAGCAGACGCTGGCCCGGTTCATCACCGAGGGGTATTTTACCCGGCATCTGGCCCGGGAGCGGGTGGCTTACAAGGCCCGGCGGGATGCCCTGACGGCAGCCCTGAACGCTGCCTTTGCCCCCGGGCAGCTGCGGCTGGCGGGGCTCCATACCGGCCTGCACCTGCTGGCCTCCCTGAAAAATGCCCCACCGGATGAAGCCCTCCGCCGGGCTGCCGAGGCCGAGGGGGTGCGGCTGAACCTGTTGAGCGATTACGACCTGACCGGAGCCCGGCACCAGACCGGAACGCTGGTGCTGGGTTACGGCTCGCTGGACGATGCCGCCTGCGCCTCGGTGGGCCAGACGTTGAAGAGGGTCTGCACGGAGGCCCGGGAGGCATCCGTCAACCCGTAAAAGCGGCGGGTGGGGTTCCACGCGCCGGGCAGCGTGTCGGCGGAAACGACGGCATTGCCGTTGGCCAGAAACTCCAGCGTGCTTTCCAGTGTCAATAAGTCCTGCGCCGTCAGGTCAGTCAGCAGCTCCGAGCTGTGGGCTCGGAGGGCCGCAGGGAGGGTCGTGGGGAGCAGTTCGAGATCTTGCCGGAAAAACGCGTCCCACACCGCCGCCCGGGCGGCAGCCCGGTGGCTGGGCGGGAGGGTGCCGTCTTTGTCCCACCCGGAAAAGAGGCTCTGCGCCTCCCGGGCCGAGAGAGCCTGCACCCCGCCGGAAAGGCCGCACTGGGCCAGCTCGTCGGCGGTGAGCGCGCCGGAAAAGCCCACCCGCAGCATCCCGTACCGGTCCGCGATGGCGGCCAGGACACTGGGGGAGAGAGCGAGATAGCGGGTGGTCTCGGGCAGAGCCAGAGGCTCCAATAAGGCTTCCCGGCAGCGGGCTGGGCCGGCCGCGGCATAACACTGGGCCAGCGTGGCCTCCCCCTGCCCAAAGGGGATGGCAGTCTCCGCAGGCAGCGCCGCCAACCGGATGCAGTTCTGGCTGGCGTTGAGGTAGAGCAGCACAAAGCCCGGCTGCTCGCCTGCGGTGCAGACCAGCAGGGTGAGCTGGTTTTCGGCCTTTGGCATCCGGACAGCCACCCCGCTCTGGGGTTTGGCGGCCAGCTTGGTGCGGAGGGACTGCCGGGTGAGCAGGATAGTGCCGCCCACCAGCGGCAGCAGTACCAGAAGCGCTGCCCCCAGTGCGGCCCAGAACGGCTGCCAGCCGCGGGTTTTATCGTGATGAGAATGCAAAACAGCCCATCCCCCTTTCAGCAGGAGGATGGGCTGTTTGTCTGGCGGTTATACAGGATGCAAACTCTGAACAATCGAAAAAAGTCATACCATATTAAAATTCATCTCCGGGCATGATGGATGAAAATGCAGCATAAAATGGGAGAAAAACCTTGCACGCGCCGGAAAAATATGATAAAGTTTTCTTATTGCAAACAATTGTCCTTGTGAGAAGAACAGAATGCGCGGGGCACTGGGGGAAAGAGTGCAGCGCGGGTTCCAGAGAGTTTTTGTGTATAGAGAGGGAAACGTATGGTAGAGTGGATCACGAAGATCAACGGGGTGGTCAACGGCATCGTCTGGGGGCCCATCGGGCTGGCACTGCTGTTCTGCACCGGCCTGTGGATGACATTGCGCACCGGCGGCTTCCAGTTCCGCCGGGTGGGCCACTGGATGCGGCACACCATTGGCGCGGTGTTCACCAACAAGGAAGTCACCGCCCACACCAGCAAAGAGGACATGGCCATCAGCCAGTTCCAGAGCATGTGCACGGCGCTGGCGGGCACCATTGGCACCGGCAACATCGTGGGTGTGGCCACGGCCATCGTCTCGGGCGGGCCGGGCGCCATCTTCTGGATGTGGGTCATGGCCATTCTGGGCATGATGACCAGCTTTTCGGAAAACGTGCTGGGCGTGTACTACCGCCGCAAAAATGAAAAAGGCGAGTGGTCCGGCGGTGCCATGTACTACCTGACCGACGGCCTGGGCGCAAAGAAAGGCTGCAAAACGCTGGGCAAGGTGCTGGCGGTGCTGTTTGCCTGTTTCTGCATTCTGGCATCGTTCGGCATCGGCAACATGAGCCAGATCAATTCCATCGCGGGCAACATGAACGCCGCGTTCCACACGCCCTACCTCGTCACGGGCGTGGCGCTGATGGTGGTCACGGCCCTCATCGTGCTGGGCGGCCTCAAGCGGGTGGCCGCTGTCACCGAAAAACTGGTGCCCCTCATGGCACTGTTCTACATCGTGGGCGCTGTCGTCATCGTGGTGCTCCACGCGGGCAACATCCCGGCGGCATTCCGGGCCATCTTCCGGGGCGCGTTTAACCTGCAGGCCGCAGGCGGCGGCACGCTGGGCTACGGCATCAGCCAGAGCCTGACCTGGGGCTTCAAGCGGGGCGCGTTCTCCAACGAGGCTGGCCTTGGCTCGGCCGTCATGGTCAATTCCTCCGCCAATGTGAAAGAACCCGTCCAGCAGGGCATGTGGGGCGTGTTTGAGATCTTTGCAGACACCATTGTGGTCTGCACCCTCACGGCACTGGTCATCCTGACCACCGGCGTGGTGGACATTGAGAGCGGCAGCGTGCTGGCAGGCGTGCAGGACAATGCGCTGGTGGGCCAGGCGTTCACAGCGGCCTTTGGCAGCTTTGGCCCCAAGTTCATTGCCATTTCGCTCCTCTTCTTCGCCTATTCCACGGTGCTGGGCTGGAGCCACTACGGCACCAAGGCTGTGGAGTATCTCTTCGGCCAGAAAGGCACCCGCGTCTACAAAGTGATCTTCGTGGGCATGGTGGTGGTGGGTGCCACCATGAAGCTGGGCCTTGCGTGGGATCTCTCCGACACGTTCAACGGCCTGATGATGATCCCCAACCTCCTCGCGGTGCTGGCACTCTCCGGCACGGTGGTGCAGATCACGAAAAACTATCTCGACCGCAAGGTGAACGGTAAGGACATCCCGCCCATGTGGTCGGTTTTTGCCGAGTACCAGAAAGCCGAGGAGGCGGAAGCTGCCGAGGAAGCCAAGCAGGCACGGGAAGCTGAAGCACTGGCAGAGCTGGAGATTCTGGGCGGCCATGCAGTCAACGAATAAAAAACAGCAAAAGGGCGTCTGCCATGAGCGGACGCCCTTTTGTGGTATCAGCGTTTCTTTTTGGGGTTTGAGGGCTTTGGGGGCCGGGCAGGCTTTGCCGCACTGCGCCCGGCCACCAGGCCGCTGCCAAAAGCCCAGTGGAGGTTGAACCCGCCGCAGCTGCCGGCGCAGTCCAGCGTCTCGCCCACAAAGTAAAGGCCCGGGCAGCCCTGGAACTGGAACCGCTCGTCCATTTCGTTGAGGCAGAGGCCGCCGCCGGTGGTCTGGGCCTGCTTCCAGCCGCAGGGGGTCAGCCCCTCAAACCGCCAGTGTTTGGCCGTGCGGGCCAGCGTCTGCCATGCCTGCGGGGGCAGGGCGTGGAGAGAAGTTTCCGGCAGCTGTGCCGCCGCCCAGAGGGCCCGGCCCAGCTTGGGGTGGACAAGGCCCAGCCAGAATTCCGCCGGGCTGTCCCCGGCAAGGCGGGGCGGGCGGGCCGCAAACAGGGCGGCAAGGGCCGCTTCGTCCAGCGCGGGGAAGAGGTCCAGCTCCACGGCGGGCTGTTTCGGCCCACGGCCCGGGGCCAGCAGGCCGGACAGCTGCATGATGCAGATGCCGGAGAGGCCGTAGTCCGTAAACTGGACCTCACCGGTCTCTGCGGCCAACAGAGTTTTGCCATCCAGCAGGGAGGCCGTGGCTTTGGCCCGGATGCCCGCCAGTGCTTTCTGTGGCTTTGCAATTTGCAGAGCGGTCAGGCAGGGGTAAAGGGGGGCCAGCTTTCCGCCGCACTGGGCGGCAAAGGTGGTGCCAAAGCCGTCGGTGCCAAACTGAGGCCCGGCGGCCGCGCCCATGGCACAGATGACGGCGTCCGTCCGCAGGCTCTCGGGCTGGCCTTCGGCGTTGACAAACTGGACGGCGTACCCGCCCCGGCTCTGGCTCAGGGTGCGGACAGTGCACCCGCAGCGGATGCGGACGTTGTATTTTTCCAGATGGTGCTCCAGCAGGGCAAGCACGTCTGCCGCCTGGTTGGAGTAGGGGTACACCCGCCCGGCCTCGTCGGTGCGGGTGTAGAGGCCGAGCGACTCAAACCAGCCCAGCGGGTCGGCCGCGTTGACGGCAGCCAGCAGAGGCTTGAGCCCGGCCGGGTCCGAGGTGAAATACCGCTCGGGCGCGATGCCGGTGTTGTCCAGATTGCAGCGGCCATTGCCGGTGGCCAGCAGCTTTTTGCCGGGTTTTGCATTCCGCTCCAGCACCGTCACCCGCGCCCCGGCCCGCGCTGCCGCCAGTGCGGCGGCAAGCCCGGAGGCTCCGCCGCCCAAAACCAAAACCTGCTGCATCTTTTTCCGCCCTCTCCCTGTACATTGCAGTATAAAAACGTGGTTTTATTGTAACATACACGTCAGGGAAACGCAAACGCCGAAAAACGGCAAAGATTTGGCAAAGGTATAGAATTTTTTGTCCAGATTTTGAAAAAATCGTGCATTGACTGATTCTGGAAATCTGGTATATTGGGAATCATGAGCAGAACCTTTTTCTTTCCTGCATTTTTTGGCCGGGGGGGGGGTAACATTTCGGTGAAAAAGACGGAGGAAAGCGAAAAAATGCGTAAAAATAAAGAAAAAGTCTTCCTTTCCATGGCTCTCGTTCTCCTCATGACCGTGAGCATCTTCTTTTATGCGCTCTACATCCGGCAGCAGATCTACTACGAGGGCACGCGGGCCATGCTGGAGACTTATGAACAGGTGAACAAGACCTTTACCATGTTTGCCCAGCGCAACTGGAATGTCCTCGCGGACTGGGGCGGTTACTTGAGGGAGATGGCCGCCCCCGAGACGGCTACCCAGTGGAAGGACTTTAAAGAGGAAAAGAAGACCTGGAACTACAGCGATTTTTATATGGCGAATGAGAACGGCGATTACTGGACGGTAGACGGCCGTGAGGGACTGGGAAGTGAAAACATCCAGGCTGTGTTTACGGCGCTGCAGGTGGCGGGAGAACCGATCGTTTCCAGTTATACGGCGACCAGTGGGATCCGCAAGGTCGTGTTTGCAGTACCGGTGGACCCCATCACCATGAACGGCGTCACCTACACCAGCCTGGCGGTCAGCTATGATAATGATACCATTGAAGAGATGATCGGCGGCCGGGCCTACGGCGGCCGGAGCGACTGCTACATCATCTACCCCAACGGCGATATCATGCTCTCGGAAGAGCCCAAGAGTGAGATCACGGCCTGGATGGAAAACCTGTTTGATTATCTGGAAACCAACACAGAGGTGAACGAGACGTGTCTCCGGGAGATGCAGGAGCAGACGCTGCAGGGCGGCAGCGGCAGTGTGCCCTACCGTTTTAAGGGCCGGAACTATTATCTGGTGTACCAGCCCGTGGGCTTCCAGGACCTGACCATTGTGGGCATCGTGGATCGGAACGTGGTGGACGCCGGAATGCGTAAAGTGCAGTGCGTCACCATCTTCCTGCTGGCATTCCTGGCACTGGCGGTGGTGGCCGCGCTGGTGCGGAGCATCAAGACGGACCTTCGTTTTGTGCTGGCGGAACAGGAAGAAGCTTTCCACCGGGAGAGTACCGAGCGGCAGAAGATGGAGGACCTTGCCAACACCGACGGCCTGACCGGCCTTTCCAACGAGAGATTCTTCAACGCGACCCTGCAGAAAAAGGAGAAGGCCGGGGAGCCGTTTGCGCTGTTCTATCTGGATCTGGACAGCTTCAAACCCGTCAACGACACCTACGGCCACGATGTGGGCGATCAGCTGCTCAAGGCTGTGTCCTTGCGGCTGCGGACCTGTGTGCGGAGCACGGACTACGCGTTCCGCATCGGCGGCGATGAGTTTGCCCTCATCGTCAACGGAGCCGTCAACGAGGAATTCTGCGCCAAGCGGACCGAGCGGATCAAAAATGTCTTGACTCAGCCGTTCGTCATCAACGGGCAGGAGCTGCACATCGGCACCAGCTGCGGCAGCGCCCTTTACCCGGCGGACAGCACGGAGGTAAAAGAAATCCGCATCCTGGCCGACCAGCGGATGTACGAGGATAAAGCCCATAAGCCCGGCAGACAGGGACGATAAAAGACATTATTATAAGAATAGAGAGACGAATAATTCCAGCCTGCTTTCCACATAATACCCATGCTGTACAAAATCTAGGAGCCTGAGCCCCACGGGGCTGGAAAGCGAGGAAATGGAACCCATGAAAGCAACTGGAATCGTCCGCCGCATCGACGAGCTGGGCCGGGTGGTCATCCCCAAGGAGATCCGCCGCACCCAGCGCATCCGCCGGGGAGACCCGCTGGAGATCTTTACCACCGGGGACGGCGAGGTCATCTTTAAAAAGTATTCGCCCATCGGGGAGCTGCAGGGGGTGGCGATGCAGTACGCTGAGGTGCTGAGCAAGAGCTTTGCCCTGACGGCCTTTGTGGCCGACCGGGACCGGATGATGGCCGTGGCGGGTGCCGGGCGGCGGGACCTGGCCGACCGGAGCATCAGCCAGCCGCTGGAAAAGCTGATGGAGAGCCGCAAGCCCTACCTGCGGCAGGACGCGGAGCAGACGGTGCTCCCCTGCGAGGGCTCGCCCCGGGTGCTGCTGTGCGCGTTCCCCATCATCGCGGCGGGAGACGTGGCCGGGGCCGTGGGCCTGCTGACAGAGGACCGGAGCGCCAAACCGGACGCCTCCCAGCAGAAAGCCGTGGCCGTTGCGGCCGCTTTTCTGGCAAAACAGATGGAAGAATGAAAGTGAAAAAAGGGCCCGTGCTGGACACGGGCCCTTTTTTGCGTGCGTGGTTATTACGAATTTGTGAATCTTTCAAAACTTTTTTGGGAAGCTATTGACAGCGCCGGAAATTTGGCTATAATGGTCTTAGCACTCAGGAAGATGGAGTGCTAAAGAAACAAAAACAACGAATGGAGGCAGGCGCTATGACAATGGATGCACGCAAGCAGCGAGTCTTGCAGGCGATTGTAGCGCTGTATGGCCTCGAGGGCGAACCCGTTGGCAGCAGTGTGCTGGCAAACTACTTTGACATGGCAGTCTCCAGCGCCACGCTGCGCAATGAGATGGCCGCACTGACAAAGCTCGGGCTGCTGGAGCAGCCCCACACCAGTGCGGGCCGTGTCCCCAGTGCCAAGGGTTACCGTTATTATCTGGATCATCTGCTCACCGACGACCAGCCGCTGGACCGTGTGACCCGCGCCCGTGTGGACGCGGTGTTCGCCAGCCTGGACCATGAGCCGGAAAAGCTGGCACAGGGCGCTGCCAAGGCGCTGGCCGCCATCAGCGGCTGCACCGCCGCTGTCAGCACCCCCTGCGCCGAAGACCTCTGCATCGCCCATTATGAGGTGGTGCAGGTGGGCCGGAGCGCCGCCGCCGTGCTGGCGGTCACCACAGCCGGTTACGTCCGCACCCGTGTGGCGAGGGTCCGCACCGGGCTTTCCCGGGAAAACGCCGCCATGCTGGCCGCGCTGCTCAACCGCAACCTGACGTTCGTGGCACCCGTTGATCTGTCGTCTCGGCTCCTGAGCGAGCTGTGCAGCCAGATCAGCCCGGAGCTGGTGCCGGTGGTCAGCGCCGCCGCCGCCATCCTGCAGGACTCCACCACGCCTCATGTGTTCCTGGGCGGTGAGCAGCACCTGCTGGACTGGCCTCAGCTGGACGGCAAGGTGGGCACCATCCTGACACTGCTGAACGATGAGGAAGAGGCCGCAAGGCTGATTGCCCCGCTGGATGAGCAGAATGAGAGCATCCTGCTGGGCGAGGATATTGAGCCGCAGATCCCCGGCCTGTGCATCGTCAGCGACCGCTACCTGGTCGGCGGCGGGCTGTGGGGCTCGATCGCGTTGATCGGCCCGACCCGGATGCCGTTCCAGAAACTGATGCCGCTGCTCCACGCCTTTGCAGACCAGCTGGGCGAGGGAATGAGCGGCAAACGAAAAGACACCCCGCAGATGGCCGCACCCCGGCGGACTGTGATCTATAAGGAGGACTTGGAATGAGCGAAGAAACCAAGAAGACGGTGGAAGAAACTCCCGCTGAGGAGCCCAACACCGCGCCGCAGGCCGAGCCGGAAGCAGCGCCGGAAGAGACCGCCGCTGCCCCCGAAACGGACGAGGCTGAAAAGACCGACGGCAAAAAGAAAGAGGGCTTCTTTAACAAGAAAGCCCGGGAGCTGGAAGCCGTCAAGGCCAAGCTGGACGCCGCTGAGAAGAATGCCAATCAGGCAAAGGATCAGCTGCTGCGGATGGCTGCCGAGTACGAAAACTACCGCAAGCGCTCCACCCGTGAGGCTGACCAGAAGTTCAACGATGGCGTTTCGTTCGCCGTGAACCAGATCATCCCCATCCTGGACACGCTGGATATGGCCGCCAACGCCCCCACCACCGACGAGAACTACAAAAAAGGCGTGATGATGACGCTGGACAAAGCCGCCAAGGCGCTGGCTGCCCTGCATGTAGAAGAGATCGAGGCGCTGGGCAAGCCCTTTGACCCCAACTTCATGAACGCCGTGCAGCAGATCCCCGCCCCGGACGGGCAGGAGAGCGGCACGGTGGTCACCGTCTACCAGAAGGGTTA
>ENA-ORCM01001476-ORCM01001476.1-human-gut-metagenome-genome-assembly--contig:-NODE-1476-length-19629-cov-18.593852_pt1 | contig 19629 bp, 9 predicted proteins | sample MGYA00242906_ERZ507928 | MGnify/ENA primary metagenome ERZ507928 (study PRJEB26167, sample SAMN06115497) | human gut metagenome | host: Homo sapiens | place: China:Shanxi | collected 2015-05-07...
ATCCCAAAGTTGGAGACGAAGTGACAATTACAATTTCTACGGATGCCCAATATCTTTCTCTCTTTACGGGAGATGAAGGAAAAATGTTCGAACGTTCGCGCATTAAGGCAATCATGGAAAATGACTGGAATAGTTTCTATGAAAAAGGCTATCGGGTTTCTTATGCGAAGAATGGAGAGAAGACATTATTCTATAAGTACTTCAAAAATTATCAGACTGTTGAAGAGGTGAAAAAGGATTTTGAATTTTTTGGTGCGATAGAAAATATCCAACTGATTCCTTATAAGAAAGGGGATTTTCCGGAAGCATTGATGGAAATGAGCTATATCGGGACTAATCAGTTGAAGTTTACAATATCAGATCGCAGGATTCCTTCAGGCATACGGATGAAACCGGATATTCATATTTTAGGAGGCCTTGATAATCAGCCTGGTAATACGGTGATTGAGAGCCGCTTTGTTGCTTGTGATGCGGATCGTGCTATTCGAAAATATTCTAATGATCCTTGGGTAGCTGCCTATTTTGGATTACATACGGAGCAACTGGCGGATTTTGCCGGACATGCTGCCGGTTATAAATACAGCACTCTTATGGACGAACGTTCTTATGGAGCATTTCAGACAAATGATCCTCTTTCCGGCAGACCGACAGAAGGTTTCTATAAACTTGGAGAGATGTATAACCGTGATTCATATTTGCAGCAGTTTCTGAATGATGGAGAAAAGCTAGTGCTCCGTCAAGTCGATATGTATGTGAATGGGCGTCCTACTTATGCAGCAGCTGATGATTCACCTTATAAATATGATTTGGATGGGGATGGAATAGATGAGGCTTACGAATGTGAACTTAATCCTGCAACAGGCTTGCCCGTCCACGAAGCAGATTATGCCAAGTATAGAGGTTTTCAGGGAGACGTATACCTTTCGTTTATCGAAATGGGAACGGACGAATATGAACCGTGGCATACAGGTGTTTCTTTGGGCTCTGTATATGCGACTGGAGGAATTCAGAAAACTTATAAGTATATTTATACCGAACCTGGTGAATTTACCATTACGGCTGTAGCTACCAATGTAGGTGATAAGAACTATAGTGGTATAGATTATAGCGATCAAAGAAGTAATTCATTGAACGATTATGCTCACAAAAGATCTTTAAGTACATTCAAGATAACAGTGAAAAATTGAACTTATGAGAATGAAGCTTTGTATGACCGTTTTGTTGGCTTGGCTAGTTTTTTGTGGGAGTACAGTGGCAGCTGTAGTCCCACGAATTGAGGTCAATCCAGATGGAAAGGGGCTTAAATTACTAGTTTTCGAAAGAAGCGATCATCACAGGAACTATGTCGATCGAGGAAAGATTCTGGGCGATTTATATTTTAATTACCTTGTTGACAATAAGACTTACTCTGTTAAGCTTTCTGATTTGCAGTCTGAAATACTGGAAAATACGGCGGGAAAAATACAGATATTCTGGCAACTTCCTGCCGGAGTCCGGCTTTATCAGACCTTCACTGTCAGTGGGGAAGAGATTGAATGGGATATTGAATTCTTCAACCGAAGCCATCATACGGTTAATATTCTGGATATGTGTCTGACAGTGCCGATTGGAGCAATTGATGAATCCGTACAAGCTTGTCAAAACCTGAATAGGCATTTCTCTTTAAATGGAAATTCTTCTTTTCTCTATTGGATACCATATACCGGTCAGGGGGACATTTTATTGATGTCAATGAAAAAAGGGACTGCTATGGAATATGCAACTTGGGATGGTAAGTATTATTTGCATGCAACGAATGTTGTCGATCGGGCGAGCGATACCTGGAGAATACCTTCTACCTCAAAGACGGTGGCCCCTTATCAGCGTTATCTCACAGGCTTTAATTTTACTGTAGCCAAAGACCACACTGATTTAAGGGGGAAATTGTATGATAAAGGAAATGTCTTGGTGAAAGTTGCTCCGGGAATGGTAGTAACCCCTGAAATGGAAGTGTATTGTGCTTTACAGACACAGTTGCCTGTTGAACAGTTAACTGTTGAGTGTCCGGAGCAAATCAAAGTAGCTAATATAGGCAAGACGAAAGATAACAAGTATATTTATAAGTTTCGTTTTTCCCGTTTAGGTGAGAATCTGATTACGGTAAACTATGGAAACGGACAAATGTGTTATTTGGATTTTTTTGTAACAGAACCTTTAGAAACGCTCATAAAGAAACGTGCCCGTTTTATTGTAGACAAACAGCAGCATCGGGATTCGACGAAGTGGTATAATGGTTTGTATAGTTTGTGGGATATGAAAAAAGCAGAACTGCTTTCACCCGACTATTTAGGAGAACTTCGGGAAGAATTTATGGTGGGAGGTTCTGATGATCCTTCGAATAGTAAGCCTATTTATGTAAGTGAGAAGAATGTGATATATCCGGATAAGGATGAAATAGCTTCGTTGGAATATTATCAGAAGAATTTTGTTTGGGGTAAACTGCAACGTACAGATAAGGAATTCCCTTATCCGTATGGTATCTATGGAAGTGAAAACTGGTATCAGAATCGTAGTGGTAAATATGGAGGATATGAGGATGGAGGTTCAGGCAAAGGACGCATGTGGAGAACGTTTGATTATACCACTCATTTTGCTATTTATTATAATCTGTACAGGATTGCGAAAGATCATCCGGATATGGTGACTTACCTGGATGCGAATGGATATTTAGAACGGGCTTACCGTACGGCGATGGCCTATTTTGAAGTGCCATATAATATATTGATGGGAAAGCAGTGGGCTTTCCACGGTTGGACTGACTGGGCTTATAAGCAAGGAAATTTTCATGAAAGGTATTTGTTATATATTATTTCTGCTTTAGAAAATACAGGCAGGAAAGAAGCAGCAGCTAGATTACGTCGCGAATGGGAAAAGAAGGTGACATATATGATTTATGAAGATCCCTGGCCGTTCGGTTCCGAGATGTTTGTTGACCGCACTGCCTTTGAATCCTCCTATTACATTGCCGAATATGCAAAATTGAATCCGATGCAACCGGAGGAGCAATTCTGGTATGATAAGAATAAGAAAAAATGGTATTCGTATACCTCATTTGACACTGTCTCCATAGAGCGTTTCATGCAAAATCAGTTAGATGGGAATCTTGCTTTGCGCGGAATTTTTGAACCTGGATATGCCAATTTGGGTACGGCATGGAGCGGACAGTACGTAAATCTCGATTATATGACGCAGATGGGGGGTGTGGCATTGCTGGATTATGCGTATAAATTTTCCAGTGAACCGGAGAAGTATATTAATTATGGCTATAATTCTTTGTTAGCTTCATGGGCGTTGATGAATACAGGTACGCAACAAACTGACTTTGGATATTGGTATAAAGGGAAAGAAAATGATGGAGCTGTGGGCTGGGCGTTTTCTCCTTATCAGAATTCCCGTACCTATATGAGTTACATAAAAACCGGACGCGCCCCGTGGCGATATGATGGTGAAATAGATCACGGGCTTACGGGAGGAATTCATGGAGCCGGAGTCTATTTAGTGGATGATCACGATTTTGGGCTGATAGCTTATGGAGGCAATGTGGCTGTGGATAAAGAAGGAACAATTAGTATGGTTCCGTATGACGGAGTACGCAGACAGATACGGTTTCTTACACCTGTCCAATTTTCGGTAGAATTAGAGCAGGATGGTTTCAGAAAGGATTATCCTGTTACGTTGAAAAAAACAAATGAGCTTGCTTTTGTCATCGAAAATCGTTCTGGGAAACCTCATCATACAAGAATGACTCTTGAAGGTAAACTTCCTGAAGGAAAGTATACTGTTATAGCTGGACAAAAAGAAGTGGAAGATTTTGAAATAATGAATCAGGCGCATCCGTTTTGTCGGCTGGAAATACCAGTCATGGATAAATATACGCAAGTAATAATTAAAAAGAAATAGGAATGAGACATCTATTAGTAGGATTTAGTTTGTGCATCTTGTCGACGGCTTGTGTGGAGGAAGAACAGCAGATCATCCCCATCCCCTTTAATCAGGTAACGTTAACTGATGGTTTTTGGAAAGAAAGAATGAAGACAGAGATAAGCGTTACAGTCCCTTTTTCTGTTTATCAGAGTGCACCGGCTGTTGAACGCTTCAGGCGTTGTGCTGCTTTTCGTGCAGGTAAACCCACCGAACTGCCGGAAACACATCGCTTCATCAGTTCAGATTTATATAAGGTAATGGAGGGAGTTGCCTACTCACTTATGATACAGCCGGATGAGAAACTGGAAAAGTTCATGGATGATGTGACAGAGTTGATCGCTGCTTCGCAACAAGAAGACGGGTATCTGTACATTTCTCATATTTGTGGTAATCCTGATCCTCGTGAGATGGGAGAGAAACCTTATTCTTGGTTGGTGCATAGCCATGAACTCTATAATGTAGGGCATCTGTATGAGGCCGCTGTTGCTTATTATCAGGCAACAGGTAAAGATAAACTGTTAAATGTTGCTATTAAGAGTGCCAAACATGTGAATAAGGTTTTCTTTGAAGGAGGAGATCCAAATTATAATAATGGAAAACCGGTTAATCAGGCTCCCGGACATGAGGAAATAGAACTGGCTCTTTGTAAATTGTATCGGGTGACGAATGATCCATTGTATCTTGATATGGCTAAAAAATTTCTGGAGATTCGCGGAGTTACTTACCGTCCGGAGGGTGAAGGGGTGATGGCAGCTACTTATGCACAACAACATGCACCGGTCAGCCAACAGACGGAAGCGGTGGGACATGCCGTGCGTGCGGCTTATCTTTATACGGCTATGGCACAGGTGGACGCACTGACCGGACTCCATGATTATGACAAGGCACTTCAGGCTATATGGAATAATCTGGTAACAACACGTATGCATATAACCGGAGGGCTGGGTGCAGTAGAAGGTATGGAGGGTTTCGGTGCTCCTTATGAGTTACCTAATCTGACAGCTTATAACGAGACATGTGCTGCTGTAGCAAATGTGTTTTTTAATCAAGGATTATTTCTAGGTAGCGGTGATGCGAAATTCTGGGATATTGCCGAGCTGTCTTTATTCAATAATGCTTTAGCCGGAATTAACTTGAAGGGGGATCGTTTCTTCTATGTGAACCCTTTGGAAGCTGATGGAGAAAGGCGTTTTAATCATGGTAATGGTGGCCGGGCCGAATGGTTCGGATGCGCATGCTGTCCTCCTAATATCTCTCGCCTCATCCTGCAAGTTCCGGGATATATGTATGCTTATAGTAAAGATAATATCTATCTTACTCTTTATGGTGGAAGCAGGACAACGATTCCTTTGAAAGGAGGAAAAGTTGCTTTGGAGCAAGAATCAGGGTATCCATTTGACGGAAAAGTACGCCTTGTTGTTATTCCGGAGAAGAAAGAACGTTTTTCAATAAGCATGCGTATTCCTACTTGGGCAACGAAAGATGAATTTGTGCCGGGCGGACTTTATCCTTACGAAGAACAGCGGCACCTGCCAGTTGAGGTGCGTGTAAACGGAGAAAAAGTGAAGTATGTGATGAAGAAAGGTTTCGCAGTAATAGAACGTGACTGGGTGAGTGGCGATATAGTAGAGCTTGAATTGCCAATGCCTGTTCGTTTTGTCGACTGTATTCCGGAAGTGGAGGATAATGTGGGGAAAACTGCTGTGACACGTGGTCCATTGGTTTATTGTGCGGAAGAAATAGATAATGGAAGACCTGTTCAGCAATTATTCTTGGGCGATGCGACGGAAGAAAAGGCACAGGTTACGATTGAAGAAACCGGTGAACTGAAGGGGCTTGATTTTATAAAAGTGGGCGGAATTTCTTTAGTGCCTTATTATGCCTGGTGTAACAGAGGAGATAATCGTACAATGCTTGTCTGGCTGAATAAGGAGGTTTCGACTGTAGGGTTGCAACAAGGAGAAATGAAGTATATGGATTCGATTGGGAAAATATCGGCTTCGTCTGTCGCAAGTGGAAATGCAATATCAGAGCAGGCAGTTTGCGATGGGAAAGTGGCTACTTCTTCTGCTGATTTTAGTTTGGAGAGATGGGTCTCTATTCCTGCAGAGAATGGAAAAGGACAACAATTGACGTTCGATTTTAAAACTCCGTATACTTTAAACTCTCTTTCCGTATATTGGTTGGAGAATCCTCAAGAAAACATTCTGCTACCTGTAAGCTGGAAGGTGGAATATAAATCAAAAGGAATCTGGAAAGTTCTTGAATTATATGTTACAGATTCTTATCAGTTGGGTAAGGACAGGTTTAATGTTATCCATCCGAGTAGTAATGTTGAGGTAGAGGCTATACGCTTGAATATAGATGCTCAACAGGGAAAATCCGTAGGTATCTCTGAAGTTCGCTTTGAATAGTAAATAATGAATGTGTCAAAAACCTGAAGCATTTTTCTATAGCTTCACTTTTGACACATTTTTTTAGTCGCTTTATTTCTTTAAATATACTACCGTCTTACCTCCTCCATACTTTCGTATCATTCCTTCTTCTATGTGCTTATTCAATAGCCCGATAGCCTTGTCCCGATTTATTCCGGTCAGTTTCATAAAATCAGTTCGGGTGACGCAACTTTCTTTTTCTAGGTGTTGCATAAGGACAGTGCGGCAGTTGTCTTCATCGAGACTACCGTCGTTGCGATAGGGGGATTCCATACGTTCCAACTGTAACGGTTCCATGCTTTCGCGGAATTTCTTGTTGACACGAAGGTTTATCTTATTCAGATGGATGGAAGAAGAACGGATTTCTTTCTTTTCCATTACTGGCCGCCCGCATTTCAGAGATAAAGAGAAATGGCCTAATTCTCCGACTTCCACAATCCAGCCTTGCTTTAACCAATGCTGTAATTCGTCAGTAACTGCTTGCAGGCATCCTTCAATAGTGGCTTGGCTGAAACCATTGCTTTTAGATACTAACTCTATGAATTTCTTGGCATTAAGAGTTCCCGATGGAATCACTCGTGCGTGAAGTGGCTGCTGTTCATCCTTTTTTTGTGGGTTGCCACTGGCATAAAGATCGTAATAAACACTCATGTTTTATTTTGTTTTTAGTTATTCAGTAAATATAGTTTCCGATTGTCTGATTTTATTCGTCGGACTATAGTCCGACGCAACATTGGCTATAGTGTTCCTTTCGTCGGACTATAGTTCTTTGAAAGATTAACTATAGTCCGACGAATTAATTTGTGCACTCAAAGGTATTAATTATTTCAGGTAAAGACACTAATTTATGCATTAAATGAGAAAATACGATATCCCCCCCTTTATATTTTCTTTTAAAAACGATACCTTTGAAGTGTTTTCTTTCTTTTTTATCAAGTATGGATTGATTTCCGGCAAGTTCTCCTATATTTCCCGAATTAATATTCATTAACTTATTTGCCGTAATACTTTTTAATGCCTCTTGTGTATTAGCTAATAGATATTGAACTATTAACTTTAAAGACTAATATTATGGAAAAAGATTCTCCTTTTTCATCCACCGGCAGAAGGTGTATTGTAACCCTAATGTGCATATTTGTCACTGCTTTTGTTTATGCACAACAGCAAAAAATATCGGTTAGTATCAAAGAGCTTCCTCTTAAAGAGGCTATCAGTCAGATAGCAGAGAAGGCATTGATGAATGTAGCCTATAGCAAAGAATTTGTGGATACGAGTAGGAAAGTGTCATTGGAGGTAAAAGACACAGATGTAAACAAAGCACTAACTCTTTTGCTAAAAGGGACTAACATTGGGTTCCGTTTCCTGGATGACAGTATTTTATTTTATAATAAAGAATATCAAAATAAAACTGACCCTGTTGATTCGCAAGGAGAGAAAAAGGAACTGTATGTGAAAGGTAAAGTTACTGACGAGAATACGGAACCGATCATCGGAGCCACCGTATCGGTAAAGGGATCGACTACGGGTACAATCACCGATATCAATGGTCAGTATTCCATCAAGGTACCCTATGGAAGTACACTTCGGTACTCATACGTCGGCTACCGTGAAGAAAGCGTCATAGCGAAAGCAACGGCAGTAAACGTAGTGATGAAAGAGAATGCTGTCAGCCTAGAAGATGTAGTAGTTGTAGGTTATGGCGTGCAAAAGAAAGTGAATGTAACAGGTGCCGTATCTATGGTTAAAGCGGAGGCTATTGAGAACAGGCCTATAACTAACGTAACTACGGGGCTGCAAGGATTGTTGCCTGGAGTTAGTATCGTTTCTTCTTCGGGGCAGCCGGGTGCTGTGCCCAGCATCAACATTCGTGGTACGGGAACTATTAACAGTAGTACAGCACCTTTGATCTTGATTGATGGAGTAGCCGGGGGAGACATCAACTTATTGAATCCTTCGGACATCGAAAGCGTATCCGTACTGAAAGATGCCGCCTCATCAGCTATTTATGGGGCACGTGCCGCTAACGGTGTTATTCTTGTAACGACTAAAAAGGGAGAAAAGAAAGAGCGTGTAGTATTTCAATATAACGGATATGCCGGATTCCAGACTCCCACAGCATTGCCCGAACTTGTTAACGGAAGGGAATACATGGAACTCTCCAACGAAGCCATGAGTGCTGCCGGATTTTCCAAGCCCTATACGCAAGAGGCTTTCGATAAATATGATTCGGGACTGTATCCCAACGAATATTCCAATACTGACTGGATTGACGAAATATACAAAAGCCGGGCTTTTCAAACGGGGCATAATGTGAGTGCACGGGGTGGAAGCGAGAAAACCGGATTTTTTATGTCGTATGGTTTTCTGGATCAGGATGGACTGGTTGTAGGTGACGGATATAGTTCCAAAAGACATAATGCGCGTATCAGTGTAAACACGGAGGTGTATGATCGTCTGAAACTGACCGGACAGATGAGCTATGTCGATTTCTATAAAAAGGACTTAGGTTATAGCGGCACATCAGGAGTATTCCGCCTGTCACAGCGTATGTCTCCGTTACTTCCCGTCATGTGGCAAATTCCTGACGAGAATGGCCGGATGGTAGATAGTGAGAACTGGTCGTACGGTTCGGTACGTAACCCCTTGCAGGTAGCTTATGAGTCGGGAATGGAAGAACGGAAAACACGTGTGCTCAATGGTATTTTCAATGCAGATCTCAAAATTATAGACGGACTGAACGTAGGTATGCAGTACTCTGCAAATATATATACCCGCCAGGTGGATGAGTTTAACCCGAAGATGTTGTCTTATTACTCGGACGGTAGCCCGTTGAAAGCAAATGAAGATGCCAAGGACTATATCTCACAAAGCCATCTCGACGTTATGACCCAAACGTTGCAATTCACAATGAACTTTAATAAGACCATAGGACGCCACGAGTTGGGAGCATTGATGGGATTTTCGCAAGAGTGGGAAAACAGAAGCACACTGGGTGCTACGCGTGATAATGTGATGGTTGAGGATATTCACGTTATTAGTGCCGGAATGATTAATTTTATGAATAGCGGAACAAAAGACGAGTGGGCTTTGCGTTCTTACTTTGGTCGTGTCAACTATGCTTTTGACGGTAAATACCTGTTTGAAGCTAACCTGCGTGCCGACGGAACTTCAAGATTTGCCAAGGGCAATCGTTGGGGATATTTTCCATCGTTTTCGGCAGGATGGAACTTTTCACGTGAAAAATTCATGGAGTTCGCTACTTCGGTATTGAGCTCGGGTAAGCTGCGTGCTTCCTGGGGTGAGTTGGGAAATCAAAACATTCCCGGTAATTACTACCCCTACTTGTCACCTATCATAACCGAAGAGTCTTATCCTATCGGAGCTTCTAATACACCTGTTATGGGACTTTGGCAAAACAAAATCGGTAATCCCGACATCAAGTGGGAAACCATCCGCATGCTTAATTTCGGGGTAGACCTTAGTTTTTTGAACAATAGACTGAATGTGGACTTTGATTGGTATAAGAAAGAAAATATTGATGCATTGGTTCGTCCCGATGTTCCGGCTATTGTCGGGGTTTCCAGTAGTAACGTAGGTTATGTCAATCTTGGTAAGATTGATGTCAAAGGATGGGAACTTAATCTGTCATGGCGTGATAAGATCGGAAGTGTAAATTACAATCTCGGGTTCAATCTGTCGGACGCCCGTAATAAGATTACCGATTTGGGTGGAACTCCGGAGTCGCTGACCAGTACGGCTTCCGGTTCGTATCGTCGGGTAGGTGATCCGATAGGTGCTTTCTATGGTTATCTGACTGATGGGCTGGCGCAAGTGTATGACTTCGAATCGGTGAATACAACTACAGGTAAGTACCAGAAACCAAAATTTCCTCTTGTTGCATCACAAAACGGCATTGTACAGCCCGGAGATATTAAGTATCGGGACATCAGTGGTCCTGACGGCGCTCCCGACGGGGTAATTGATGACTACGACAAAGTGGTGTTTGGCGAGAAAGAGCCCCATTACACCTATGCAATCAAGGGTGGTTTAGAATGGAAAGGCATTGATTTCAGTTTCTATTTGCAAGGAGTAGGCAAAGTTGCCGGTTACCTTGAGGATGAGGCTCGGCATGCGTTTATCAATGACTACTCAATCCCTAAAAAAGAGCATCTTGACAGATGGACGCCTATGAATCCAAATGCTTCTTATCCCAGACTTTATCAGTCGCAGGAGCACAACAGGCTCTTCAGTGATTACTGGAAAGAGGATGCATCGTACTTGCGCCTGAAGAATATTCAGATAGGTTATCGTTTTCCTGCCCGGATGGTGGCACCTCTTGGCATTAATAGTCTTAGAGTATATGCTTCGGCAGATAACTTGTTTACTAAAACCGATTACTTCGGAGCTTATGACCCTGAAGTGAGGACCACCAGCGGAGATGTCTATCCGCAAGTAAAAACCTATGTTTTTGGATTATCAATAACATTCTAACCTATTAAACGACTATAAAGATGAAATACTCAAAATACTTTTTAATCATTGCTTTCTTTGGTATAGTTACCTCCTGTAGCGATTTTCTGGATAGAACGAACCCTAACGAGCCGGACAATGTAACATTCTGGGTGAATGAAGATCAGCTTAAAAATGCCTTGCCTCCCTGTTACGAAGCTTTACAAAAAGACTATCTCGTGAATTGGAGTGAATCGACGGCCGAAACTGTCATGTGGGGGAATATTACTAGTGGACTAAGTAAGGTTTCGGGAGGCAAGCACTCTTATACTGACGGCTTCCCCTTCACTACCTATTGGACAGGAGCGTATAGCTATATTTATCGCTGCAATAATTTTCTGGACAACTATAATAAAGCGCAGGTAGCTCAAAATAAGAAGGACGTTTATGCCGCAGAAGTAAAAACCATCCGGGCGCTTATGTACTTTTACCTCACGACATTTTGGGGTGATGTACCTTGGGTAGGAGAAGTCATCCAGCCCGAAGATGCATATATCGAACGTACTCCCAGAGAGAAAGTCATCGACCAGCTCGTCGAGGATTTGAAATGGGCGGCGGAGCGTATGCCTGAAGAAAGGTATACGGGCGATAAACTGGGAAGACTTGACCGTTGGGGCGCTTTAGCCATATTGGCACGTATTGCCTTGCAAAACGAAAGGTGGGAACTGGCTGCAAAAACGAGTGAGTATATCATCGAAAACAGTCCCTATGGCCTGTATGAATATGAAAAGCTATTTCATCACGAAGGAGATGTCGAGAATGATCCGAAAAATATCGAAGCCATCGTATATAGCCTTTTTGTACCTGAAATCCGTACACAAAGTCTACCCAATGAAACTTGCAGTCCGACAGACTATATACGCCTCAATCCAACGAAGTCATTAGTGGATGCTTATCTGTGTACAGACGGTAAACCGGCAAAAACCGGATTGGAATATTATAAAAAGACCGGTGTGCAGACCTCATCGTTATACAAGTCGCCTGAAGAGCATTATGTAGATTACTTCCAGAACAGAGATCCCAGAATGAAGATGACTTTATATGCTCCGGGTGACAAATGGCCGGGAGGAGATGACGGTGACCCTGATACGGATAAGGCCAACGAGATATTTAATCTGCCTCGTTTTGCTTCATTGCAAGATAATAACCGTGTGGGGGCAAATAGCCGTACAGGTTTCTATCTGAAAAAGTATAACGATATTGATTTGGCCGGTTCGAGTGTGGGTGGGCATGGGAATCTCAATGTCATCCGCTTTGCCGAAATCTTGCTGATTTATGCCGAAGCCACTTTCGAACTACAAGGCAAGAAACTGACACAAACACAGATTGATTACTCCATCAACAGGCTTAGAGATCGTGTGAATATGCATCGTATGAACCTTGACGAACTTAGCGCATGGGGGATGGATCTCGAAACCGAATTGAGAAGAGAACGTCGCATTGAGTTGGCAGGTGAAGGAACAAGATACGCCGATGTGATGCGCTGGCGTGAAGGCGAACTTCGCTTTGGACGTGCCATCACCGGTCCCAGCCTGAAAGTTTGTATGAATGATTTGGGCGCTAACCCATATCCCGATACCGGAGTAGATGAGTTTGGTGATGTTATCTACGAAAAGTCTACCGCGGAAGGCGGAGCACGCTACTTCGACGCAACGAAACATTATTTGTGGCCCGTGCCTAATCCCGAGCGTCAGAAGAATCCTCTGTTAGGACAAAATCCGGGCTGGGAAAAGTAATCATTAAAAAATAGAAACCATGTATTCAATGAAGAAATATTTATTATTGTTTTTATGCCTGACTTTGGGTGTTGCCTATGCGCAAGATACTCTACGGGTGCGGGTAATGACCTATAATTTAAGATTTGGCGAACTGGCATCTTTAGAGGAACTTGCTCATCACATCAAATCCTTCAAACCTGATTTTGTGGCGCTTCAGGAAGTGGATAGCAAAACAGACCGTAAGCGTACCCCGCATCAGAAGGGGAAGGATTTTATATCCGAACTTGCCTATCATACAGGGATGTTTGGGCTTTACGGAAAAACGATTGACTATTCTACCGGTTATTACGGTATTGGGATGTTAAGTAAATATCCATATATTTCTGTCCAAAAGATAATGCTGCCCCATCCGGTCAAAGAGCATGAGAGGCGGGCCATGCTGGAGGGATTATTCGAAATGGGTAATGATACCATTGTTTTTACCTCTACGCATCTGGACGTCAACTCTCAAGAAACACGGGCGGAGCAAATAAAATTTATTACCGGGCATTTCAAAAATTATAAATATCCTGTAATTTTGGGAGGTGATTTCAACGCGCGTCATTACTCGGAGGCAATACGTGGTATGGATAGCTGGTTTGCTGCAAGCAACGATGATTTTGGAATGCCGGCATGGAAACCTGTGATTAAGATCGATTACTTGTTTGTTTACCCGCAAAAAGGATGGCGTGTGATTAGTACACAAACTGTTCAGTCGCTTTTGTCAGACCATTTACCGATTATTACGGAACTGGAATATGTGAAAGAAGCATCGAAGAAAAAATATTGATACTCACTTATAACATTTATGATTTTCTATGATACATACAATAATCAAGTATTTACTGATTTCAGCAACGCTTTTTTTCTGCTCATGCCACAAGCCTAAGACGGATATTATCACCCCCGCCAAACAGTTAATAGAACGTCAGATTGGGGAAAGAGCACAGTCTATCCACTTTGAATATATCGAACCATCCGACGGTAAAGATATATTCGAAGTGATAGCAAGCGACGGCCGGCTTACCCTAAGGGGAAGTAGCTCCGTTGCTATCTGTTACGCTTTTCATACGTACATGAAAGAGGCCTGCAAGAGTATGAAAACATGGAGCGGTGAACATATAACGTCGGTGATGCCGTGGCCCGATTATGAATTGTATGAACAGGTGTCCCCTTATGAGTTGCGCTATTTCCTTAATGTTTGTACATTCGGCTACACTACCCCTTACTGGGACTGGGAGCGTTGGGAAAAGGAAATTGACAGGATGGCTCTTTATGGTGTAAATATGCCCTTGGCTACCGTGGCCAGCGAAGCCATTGCGGAACGGGTATGGCTGCGTATGGGATTGAACAAAGAAGAAATCCGTGAGTTTTTCACTGCCCCTGCACACCTTCCCTGGCATCGCATGGGCAATTTGAACAAGTGGGACGGTCCCTTATCTGATGCATGGCAACAGAACCAAATCGCTTTGCAGCATCAAATCCTGACCCGTATGCGCGAGTTGGGTATGCAGCCCATAGCGCCTGCGTTTGCAGGTTTCGTGCCGGAAGGATTTGTGCAGAAACATCCCGACACACAATTCCGGCACATGCGGTGGGGTGGTTTTGATGAAGAGTACAACGCCTATGTATTGCCACCGGATTCACCTTTTTTCGAAGAGATAGGCAAACTGTTTGTCGAAGAGTGGGAAAAAGAGTTTGGAGAAAATACGTATTATCTCTCGGATAGTTTTAATGAGATGGAGCTGCCTATCGATAAGGAAGATAAAGAAGCGAAATATAAGTTATTGGCCGAGTATGGAGAAACGATTTATAAATCGATTACAGCCGGAAACCCGGATGCCGTTTGGGTTACACAGGGATGGACATTCGGATATCAACATTCATTCTGGGATAAAGAATCGCTTAAAGCCTTGTTAAGCAATGTACCTGATGATAAAATGATTATCATTGATTTGGGCAATGATTATCCGAAATGGGTGTGGAACACCGAGCAAACATGGAAAGTACATGATGGGTTTTACGGAAAGAAATGGATATTCAGCTATGTACCCAACTTTGGTGGGAAAAACACCATGACAGGAGACTTGGACATGTATGCTAGTTCCTCGGTCAAAGCATTACGTGCCGCAAATAAAGGTAACTTGATTGGGTTCGGTTCTGCCCCTGAAGGACTCGAAAACAATGAGGTTGTTTACGAACTGTTAGCCGATATGGGATGGTCATCAGATAGTATCGACCTGGACGATTGGATGAAGATATACTGCGAGGCCCGTTATGGAGGATATCCCGATGCCATGGAGGAAGCTTGGAAACTTTTTCGGAAAACAGCATATAGTTCTTTATATTCATACCCCCGTTTTACCTGGCAAACCGTAATACCCGATCAACGGCGGATCAGTAAAATCGACCTTAGTGATGATTACTTGCAGGCTATACGTTTGTATGCTAGTTGCGCTGACGAACTGAAAAGCTCTGAATTATACAGAAACGACCTCATAGAGTTTGTTTCGTATTATGTAGCGGCTAAAGCTGAAAATTTTTATAAGCAGGCCTTGAAAGATGATTCGGAGAATCGTGTTCTCGCAGCGCAACGTAATCTGCAACAAACTGTTGATTTGTTGATGGACGTTGACAGGCTGTTGGCCTCTCATCCTTTATATCGATTAGAAGAATGGGTGGAACTTGCGCGCAATAGCGGAACAACTCTTCAGGAAAAAGATGCTTATGAGGCAAATGCCAAACGCTTGATTACAAGTTGGGGTGGTATTCAGGAAGATTATGCTGCCCGTTTCTGGAGCGGGCTGATTAAAGACTACTATATCCCTCGTATACAGCTCTATTTCACAAAAGACCGGAATAAAATCCGAGAATGGGAGGAGCAATGGATCACATCTCCCTGGAGCAACAGTACGACTCCGTTTGATGATCCGGTCGAGGCTGCATTGAGTTTAATAGAGAAAACAAATAAGTGATAGCTTTTATGAAAAAGATTGTATTGGCATTCGACTCGTTTAAAGGTTCGGTCGGTTCTTTCGAGATAGCGAAAGCTGCCGAAAAAGCGATTCAGGAGGAATTACCCGACTGTCAGATTATACGTTTCCCCATAGCTGATGGCGGCGAAGGGACTACAGAAGCTCTATGCTCTGCCCTTCATGCTCAAACGGTGTCATGTCGGGTGCATGATCCATTCATGAAGCCAATTGAAGTATCGTATGGCATCGTAAACAATGGTGCGATGGCTATTATCGAAATGGCCTCGGCCTGCGGTCTGCCATTGATTGATTCAAATCGAAGAAATCCCATGAAGACTACGACTTATGGAGTTGGAGAAATGGTTGCTGACGCATTAAAACGCGGGTGTCGGGAATTCATTATCGGTATCGGCGGAAGTGCTACGAATGATGCGGGAATTGGTATGCTAAAGGCTTTAGGTGCACGTTTTTTAGATAGCGGAAACGGTGAGTTGGAGCCTGTCGGCGAAAATCTGATAAAAGTCCATCAAATAGATATTTCCCAATTGAATCCGGCATTGAAGGAGAGTCACTTTACGATCGCCTGTGATGTTAGTAATCCATTTTTTGGAAAAGAGGGTGCAGCCTATGTATACGCTCCCCAAAAAGGGGCAAATAGTTTGCAAGTGATAGAGTTGGACAATGGGTTGCGGCATTATGCACAGGTGATAAAGGAATATACAAATATGGATATATCGCAGCTTCCCGGTGCCGGAGCAGCCGGAGGAATGGGAGGCGGCCTGCTTCCGTTTTTGAATGCAGAATTGCAATCCGGAATAGAAGTTATATTGAAAACGCTTCGTTTCGAGGAGGTCGTCCGACAGGCAGACCTGATACTGACCGGAGAGGGGAAACTGGATCGCCAGACTGGTATGGGAAAGGCGTTGGACGGAATTTTACGTGCCGGTGAGAGATGTCAGGTTCCGGTGATAGCGTTGGGGGGAGCGGTCGAAGCCACCGAAGCGCTTAATAGGATGGGGTTTACTGCCGTACTGCCTATTCAACCTTTTCCGGTAACACTTGAAGAGGCGATGCAACCGGAGTTTACGAAAGAAAACATAGAGAGAACGGTGCGACAGGTGGTGAGAATCATAAAACAATTTACTAAATAATACTCAATGACAGCGATAGGCGCATTAATCGGGCTTTCATTATCCATACTGTTAATCATAAGAAAGCTTTCTCCGACATACAGTCTGATTATCGGAGCGATAGTCGGAGGGTTGTTGGGAGGACTATCTTTAAATGAGACCGTTACGGTGATGACCGAAGGAGTGAAAGAGGTCACCCCGGCGGTATTGCGGATTCTGACAGCCGGAGTCTTGTCAGGCATATTAATACAAACCGGAGCTACCACGGTCATCTCCAATGCGATTATAAACAAAATGGGTGAAAAACGGGTATTTATGGCATTGGCACTCGCAACGATGTTGCTTTGTACGGTAGGCGTCTTTATTGATGTGGCTGTGATAACCGTTGCGCCGGTGGCTCTTTCGATAGGCAAGCGTCTAAACCTGTCTCCATCTGTATTGCTTATTGCTATGATCGGGGGAGGTAAATGTGGAAATATCATATCACCTAACCCGAACACCATTATAGCAGCCGGAAATTTTAATGCAGATCTATCGGCTGTAATGTTTGCCAATATTTTACCGGCAGTGATCGGTTTGTTTTTCACTGTTTTTGTTATTGTCCGTCTGATGCCTCAAACAGTGAAAAACAAAAAAACGATGATGCAAACAGAGGATAAAGAGGAAGAGAGAAATCTGCCCTCGTTAAGAACCAGTCTGATTGCTCCTGTTGTTACGATTGTTTTATTGGCATTACGTCCTGCGGCAGGAATCAATATTGATCCTTTGATAGCTTTGCCGGTAGGTGGTTTATGTGGTGCTATCTGTATGAAACAATGGAAAAATATTCTTCCCAGTATAGAATATGGACTGCAAAAGATGTCTGTGGTAGCTATTCTGTTGATAGGAACCGGAACTATTGCCGGTATCATAAAGAACTCTTCTTTGAAAGATTGGATTCTTACAGGATTGGATCATGCTCATATGAGTGATGCATTGATTGCTCCTATATCAGGCGCGTTGATGTCGGCGGCTACCGCATCGACAACAGCCGGAGCAACACTGGCTTCTTCTTCGTTTGCTGAAACGATATTGGCTATAGGCATTTCTGCAGTTTGGGGAGCGGCTATGATTAATTCCGGAGCTACAGTTCTTGACCATTTGCCACATGGTTCGTTCTTTCATGCGACAGGAGGCGTATGCGAACTCAATTTTAAGGAACGTCTGAAGCTGATACCTTATGAATCGCTTATAGGGATAGTGTTAGCTGCCGGAACGACTATTTTATATATAATAAGTAATTAAAAGAATCAAATATTATGAATCCGAACAAACGGTTACTTTCGCTTGATGTACTTCGGGGTATTACTGTTGCCGGGATGATCTTGGTCAACAATACAGGAAAGTGCGGGTATAACTTTGCCGCTTTTGCACATGCCAAGTGGGATGGCTTTTCGCCGGCCGATCTGGTATTTCCGATGTTTATGTTCCTGATGGGTATTTCGACCTACATCTCCTTGTGTAAGTATAACTTCCAGTGTCGACCGGCCATTGCGAAAATCATAAAAAGAAGTCTCTTATTAATATTTATAGGTCTGGTTATGGAGTGGTTCATTACATCAATCGATAGTGGTAACTATTTTGATTTGAGTCAGCTCCGGTTGATGGGAGTTATGCAACGGCTTGGGATTTGTTATGGTATTACAGCCTTATTGGCCGTGACAATACCGCATAAGCGTTTTATGCCATTAGCTATTATCTTGCTGATTGTCTACTTTATTTTTCAGTTATTTGGAAACGGATTTGAAAAGAGTGCGGATAATATCGTCGGGATGATTGATTCGGCTATTTTAGGGGCTAACCACATGTATCTTCAGGGCCGCCAGTTTGTCGATCCCGAGGGGATACTTAGTACGATTCCCGCTGTGTCTCAAGTAATGATCGGTTTTGTTTGTGGAAAGATAATCATCGATATTAAAGACAATGACCGCCGGATGCTGAATCTATTTCTTATAGGTACCACGCTGTTGTTTGCCGGCTATTTGTTAAGCTATGCCTGTCCTTTGAATAAACGTTTGTGGTCTCCTTCGTTCGTTTTGCTTACTTGTGGGATTGCGGCATTGTCATTGGCATTGCTGCTCTATATCATTGATGTGAAGCAGAATAAAAAGTGGTTTTCGTTTTTCGAAGCATTTGGAGCGAATCCGCTTGTAATCTATGTGTTTAGCTGCATAGCCGGAGGATTGCTTGTGCATTGGCATATCCATACGGCTGTATTCAGTAATTTGCTTAACCCGTTATTCGGAAATTACTTCGGTTCATTTATGTACGGTGTATTTTTCCTGTTGTTCAATGGGCTGTTGGGATATGTTTTGTTAAAAAGAAAAATCTATATAAAATTATAAATCAGAATGAAAAGAAAAAGTGTATACACGTGTCTGGTTATGCTGCTTATGTCGTTGGCTCTTCAGGCTAAAGACAAAGACGTAGCTGTTGCGGAAGCATTATTGAAACGTTTGCTGCCGTCATACATCGAGAGTTTTCAGTTTCAAAAGTTAAAAGGAGAGAAAGACTGCTTTACGATAGAGTCCGTAAAAGATAAAATTGTAATCGGTGGAAACAACGCCAATTCAATGGCGATGGGACTGAACCATTACTTGAAATATTACTGTCTCACTACAGTGTCATGGTATGCGGATATAGCCGTTGAAATTCCTGAAGAATTGCCGATGGTTGGTGAGAAGGTCGTTTCGGAAGCGAGAGTGGATACTCGCTTTTTCCTGAATTACTGCACGTATGGTTACACGATGCCTTGGTGGCAATGGAAAGAATGGGAGCGCTTTATTGACTGGATGGCCCTTAATGGTATAAATATGCCTTT
>ENA-ORCM01001479-ORCM01001479.1-human-gut-metagenome-genome-assembly--contig:-NODE-1479-length-19611-cov-17.398024_pt1 | contig 19611 bp, 20 predicted proteins | sample MGYA00242906_ERZ507928 | MGnify/ENA primary metagenome ERZ507928 (study PRJEB26167, sample SAMN06115497) | human gut metagenome | host: Homo sapiens | place: China:Shanxi | collected 2015-05-07...
GTTATGGAGAATATCTACCACTCGTTAAATAGATATTGAAGAGTTACAAAAGCTAATCGTAACTGTTCATTAGAAAAACAGAACGGTGGATTATCCCATAAGGAAATCCACCATTTTTAATGTAGTTAAATTAAAAGAGAGAGAAGGAGTTTCACAACTCCGATTTATTTTTATCTGCTGGCAGTCAGCAGAGTTGCTTCATTAGTTGCCGGAGTAGATACATTCATAGCCCAGCTAGCAGCGGATTCTTCAATCCATTTATCATTCCATTTATAGTTCATATAAGCAACCGGCATATTAGCGTCGTTCAGTTCATAAACGCTCTTTTCAACAGATGCGTCGTAAGCTCTGTGAGAGTCATTCCAGCGTGCATATACCAAAGTGATTTCATTAGATGAATAAGTATAATCAATTTTAAAGTACGGTATCCATTTTTCAGTAGAAGCATCCCATTTGAAAGCTTCTTTGGAGGACATTCTCTTCTGATCGTCATAGGTAAAATCATATTTCATGTGGCGATAGAGAGAACCATCGAGTCTGTAAATCACTTTCGATACTACAAGTTCATCTACTTTTTCTTCATTAGTAATGAAGTTATTACCCTGTGCCTTCACTGTTGTATTAGCGATTCCTGCAAATACCATAGCAACTAAAACGATCATTCTGAATAATACTGTAGTCTTCATAATTGTATATTTTTTATTTGTTCAACATTCTGTTTTTGTTCTTCTGTTTATTAGACGGATCAAGCGTCTCAAACGGTTGCAACCTTCTGAAGTTTTTTTCATTTTTCTTCGTTGTCCGCTTGCGACTATAGAGATGCAACGAGCGTGCCAAAACGATAACTAGCTAATAATCAAGGAAATCATAAAACAGAACGGTGTACGAAAACGAACAGTTGTACGCTTAAAAGCGAACAACTAACCATTTTTTTCGCATTTTCTTCTTTCTACTGATGAATATAACTCTAAAAATGGGAAAATACTCCGCTTGTTGCCCGAATTATTATCTACCTTTGCAGCGATTATCATATCAAGAAAAAGAAGATGGAAACGTCCAACAAAAAAAGAATTATCATTCTATCGGCTATCGGTATCTTGCTTACCGGCCTTATTTGTCTCTTTGCATTCCGCAATGTCATTTTATGCCATATCGTTGACAAACGAACTACACGTGCCGAACAAACATACGGTCTACAAATTCATTATCAGGAGTTACGAATGAAAGGCTGCAATGAAGTGGCTTTACAAGGACTTTATATTGTTCCCAACCAACGCGATACCCTCCTGACATTACAATCCGTCAATGTAAAACTAAGTTTTTGGGAATTGCTAAAAGGAGAAATCGAAGTACGGAATGTGCTTATGAATGGCCTGGCAATCAACTTCATCAAGTATGATAGCATAGCTAACTACGATTTCCTGTTCTTTAAACGGCAACAAGAAGCAGAACCCCAACCTGTCATAGAAAGTGACTATGCCAACCGTATTGACCGGATATTAAACCTCATTTACGGTTTCCTGCCTGAAAACGGGCAACTCAGGCAAATCAATATAACCGAACGTAAAGATAGTAATTTCGTTGCAGTCAACATTCCTTCTTTTATTATTGAGAACAATCATTTCCAATCAACCATTCAGATAAAAGAAGATACACTGCCTCAACAACTATGGGAAGCCACCGGCGAACTAAACAGAAGAGACTATACATTAAAAGCATCTGTCTTTGCCCCGGAAAAAAGAAAAATCTCACTACCTTATATTACCCGCCGTTTTGGAGCAGAAGTCACTTTCGACACCCTATCTTATAATATGACTAAAGATAAGCGTGCATCCAATCAACTGCTCCTCAAAGGAAAAGCGAGAGTGAACGGACTTGACGTATTTCATAAAGCCCTCTCTCCTGAAGTAATTCATCTCGATCGTGGACAACTCTGTTACGAGATGAACATTAGCGGGCACTCACTCGAACTGGATAGCACGACCATCGTTGATTTCAACAAACTCCAGTTTCATCCTTATTTGCGAGCCGAGAAAGAGAAAGGAAACTGGCATTTCACTGCTGCGGTCAACAAATCCTGGTTTCCGGCAGATGATCTGTTCAGCTCTCTCCCCAAAGGATTATTCAGCAATCTGGAAGGCATAAAAACAAGTGGCGAGTTGGCCTATCATTTTCTATTAGATATTGATTTTGCACAACTAGATAGTCTCAAACTGGAATCCGAACTGAAAGAGAAAGACTTCCGCATCACAAGCTATGGAGCCACTTCACTCTCCAAAATGTCCGGCGAGTTCATTTATACAGCTTATGAGAATGGAATACCGGTGCGGACTTTTCCTATTGGTCCCTCGTGCAAACACTTTACACCATTGGATAGCATTTCACCCATCCTAAGAATGTCCGTTATGCAAAGTGAAGATGGAGCATTCTTTTACCATCGCGGTTTCCTGCCCGATGCCCTACGGGAAGCATTGATTTACGACCTGCAAGTGAAACGCTTTGCACGTGGAGGAAGCACGATCACCATGCAACTCGTAAAGAATGTATTCCTGAACCGTAATAAGAACTTTGCACGTAAATTGGAAGAGGCATTGATTGTATGGCTAATAGAAAATGAAAGATTAACTTCTAAAGAACGCATGTACGAAGTATATCTGAACATTGTTGAATGGGGACCGCTCGTTTATGGTATTCAGGAAGCTTCTGCTTATTATTTCAATAAACGCCCTTCACAACTGAACACGGAAGAAAGTATTTTCCTGGCTTCCATTATCCCGAAGCCCAAGCATTTCCGCAGCTCTTTTGCTGAAGGCGGACAGTTAAAGGAGAATATGGAAGGCTATTATAAGTTGATAGCCAAGCGGCTTGCACAGAAAGGAGTAATAAGTGAAATCGAGGCGGATAGTATCCGCCCCGATATCCAAGTTACGGGCGCTGCCCGGAATAGTCTAGCCGGTGAAAACCCGGAGTCTAGTTCTCCTTCCGCTGAGGAGTAATGAGATTGATATAAATAATAAAGGAATAGGTTATCTTCTTGAACTGCTGCTGTTTCTTTCAGAGGAACGGGAAGAACTTTGAGTGCTATTGCTTCTCGTACTTCCGGAAGAAGAGCGTCTTTCTGTTTGTCCACTAGAAACATTGCTCCGGGTAGAGCTACCGCCGCTTCGAGTAGAGCTCGAGCTACCGCTACTCCGGTTAGAAGTGGTACTGCTGCTACGACTAGTAGTACTACCGCTACTGCGACTGGAGCTACTACGACTGGAACTACCGCGACTGGAACCGGAAGAGCTATTATTTCTCTCGGAACTGTTATTTCTATTATAGGAACCACTATCGTTTCGTTTACTTGAACTTTCTCTCGAACTGCTACTTGTTTTTCCACTTTCACGATTGGAGGAACTGGAACCAGTTGAACTTCCGCTTGTTGGTCTGCGATTAGAGCTTGAAGAACCGGAACCTGTTTCCGGACGACGACCAGAATTACGATCACTTTCTACTCTATTCGTATTCCCATTTTTATCAGGAGCAACATTGTTACCAGGTCTCCCACTTCCGGACGGTGTAGATGGTCTGACAGAAGTCGAAGGCCGATCTCCTCCAGATTCCGGACGGGGACGTGTTGACGTACCAGGTCTTGTTGTCGTTCCGGGACGAGTAGAAGTATCAGGACGAGTAGAGGTACTTGGGCGAGACGTACCAGGACGCGTTGTCGATGAACCCGGACGGGAAGAATTACCCGGACGTGTCGGTGCATTATGCGGACGAGTGGAAGTATTCGGACGGAACCGGACAGAACCGAAATCCGAACGACGATAAGAGTGGAATACTCGCTGATCTCTCACCCGATGCGGTGCAGAATAATGGTTGAAATTAGTATATCTGCCCCGATAATAACTCACATGGTGAAAGTGTGGACGATAATGTGCTCCACAATAAGTACGGTAATGGTAAGGCACACCAAAATAAAACAAACTGCGATTCGGGTAATTAACATAAACCCTGAAACTCCATTTCCCTCCGGTTACATAGATTGGCCGATAGAAATACTCGGCACCGAGGAACCGGCGATACTGTGCATCACTCAATACCCAGCGAAGATCGTCGTTACGGATATCCAACGCTTCATAATAATCATCCAATGCCCATTCGTAACCACGTGCTACGTAATCCATGATATTACGGACAGAATAAATAAAGTCGTAATTAATTTCATACGCATCATTATATTGCTGTGTACTCAAGCTCAATTCATATGCCATCTTATCGGTAAGAAAACGCGTCTCCTTACGTACCTTGCTAGTGCTCATTCCAGCCATTACGGTCATATTGGCAGTCAGACCGACAGCAAAGAGTAAAAACAGTATTCGTTTCATAATTCAATCTCCTATCATTTATTATTCTGATGATATTCCTCAATAAACTTACGCATCTCATCTTTATATGCATTAGAAAATAAAATATCGATCACCTTATTAAAATATCTTTTATCCCTTACATAAGGATACAGCTTCTTCATCATCTCCACCTGGTCAGGAGTATACGAAATCTCCTTCACTATTTTCACACATTGATTTGAAGTGACATCATACGTTCTCAACATCCGATCGACAAGCTTCTTCTGGTCTTCATTCATAACCGTTATTTTAAGCTTATTGATAAATTCATCAAACTCCGGATCAGTCATCAAACGAGCTTCTTCCACCTGTTCATGATTAGGAAAGACTTCAACGGTAGTGTTCACAGCAGGCGGTACTACAACGGAATGCATTGGTGCAGGTCTGCCATAACCTTTGAACGTATCCATACTAACCACCTCTCTATTTACAAACTGAACGATTATCGTCACAGGTTCCGAAGTAAGTACAGGCGTACCGTTATCACGATGGAATTCCCATTCTTCCATATCACCGTCAAAACGCCGGAAATCAGGTTTTCCTAAAACGGACTCTACCTGAGATTGAGTCATTCCCTGATATATACCCATCATCTGTTTGGTAGATACATAGCTGGTAAAACAGCCACTGACCAATATTCCCAACGCCAAACACAGCATAATATGTATCTTTTTCATAACTGTATCGTTTTTAGTTAATAGTATCAACGTTTACCGTACCCTATGATAAAATCCTTCATCTTTTCCTTGCTGGAGCTAAATGTCAGGGTATTAATCACCGTAAAGAAAGCTTCCTTATCTACAATCCGGGGATACATGATCTTCATAATCTCCATCCGGTCATCATCGAATGTATATAGTTTGGTCAGTTGGAGACATTGGGCAGATGTGAAATCAGAACCAGCCAATGCAGCATTGAGCAACTTCATACGGTCATCTTTAAAAGGCTCATTCTTCATCTCTTTATAAAACGTTTGGAAGAGCTGATCGTTCATCACCCTGTTGTAACCATATCCCGGACGATGTTCTCCCTGTTCGGGACGGCCGGGTCTTTCCGGGCGCATGTTATCACGTCCGTCTACCCATATTTCTGTCACTCCTCTCCCATCAAAATAAACGAGATCTTTATATAATTTTTCTCCTTTCCATACTCGCTCTCCCGCACGGGTAAAGCGGGTGGCAAACACTTCAACAGTATAATGTCCGGGATTTAAATTGGCTATAAAGCAGGTAGTAGTAGGTAAACATATCTGGTTCCCTCCCAAGTAAACAAGAATCGGAGTATTCCCGCCATCGATACGGATTCCGTTAACAGACTGCGCTTGTAAGGAGAGGGCAGCGAACAGGATGCAGAAACTTATTATAATCTTACGCATAGCTTATCTAGTTTTTATTATTTATATCTTTAATCTGATAGCACAAAAATAGGGTGAGGAAACTCCCCACCCCAATGATTCTCTCTATTCGTATGTAGGGAAATCCCTATTCTGTTTAGGAATCCGCCAAAGCAATGCCATCCTCATGCAAGGTAATCAGACGTTTCTTATACAAGTCGCCCACTCCTTTCTTAAAGGTTTTCTTGCTAACACCAAACGTGTCATAAATATCTTCCGCAGGACTTTTATCATTCAAGTTGATCCGTCCTCCATGCGCTTTGATATAGTCGAGCAGCGTTTTCGAAAAATCGTCAATCTTTTCAAAACCGGGTTTCTGAAGAATCAGGTCTACCTTACCATCTTCACGCACCTGTTTCACAAAAGCTTTCATCTCCATTCCTGTTTCCAACGGACAGAATATTTCATTTTCATACAGCAAACCGCTATACTTATTATCTATAATCGCTTTAAAGCCCAAATCCGTCTTCTGCCAGATAAGGATATTCACTTCTGCTTCCGGAGTATATTCCGGCTTTTCTTTCGACAGATAACGTTCCACCTTTGCTGAAGCCACAATACGATAACTCTCTTCATCCAAATGCGCATGGACCACATATTTCCGCCCAACCTGCATTTTCATCTTCTGCTCACTGAACGGAACGAACAGGTCTTTCATCAATCCCCAGTTCAGGAAAGCTCCGTATTGATTCACCCAGGAGACTTCCAGACAGGCAAACTGACCTACCTGCACCAACGGAGTCAGCGTCGTAGCAATCAGTCTTTCATCCATATCCAGATAAAGAAACACGTTCAAAAAATCTCCTATCTTACAGTCTTCGGGCACATAGCGGGTAGGCAACAAAATCTCACCTTCTTCCCCACCATCGAGATATACGCCGAAATCTACTTCTTTCACGACTTCAAGCTGATTGAACTTTCCTAATTCGATGCTCATATTCTTATCTATTTATTGTAATAAGACACAAAGATAATCTATTTTGAATAGATCTCTCAAACAGTCAGCCATAACTTTTCGTTATCGGGCAAAACTATTTGCAATGAACAATCTGCTTTCTAATATGTTAACTTTGTAGCGACAAAAAGAAAAAGTAAATTATTCACCTTTAAACATATAAACTTATGGAATTTCTAACCAACGAGAAACTTACGATTGTAGGAGCTGCCGGAATGATCGGCTCCAATATGGCACAAACAGCCATGATGATGAGACTCACTCCGAATATTTGCCTGTATGATCCATTTGCCCCGGCTCTGGAAGGAGTAGCTGAAGAATTGTATCACTGCGGTTTTGAAGGTGTCAACCTTACATTTACTTCCGATATCAAAGAAGCGCTGACAGGAGCTTCTTACATTGTCTCTTCCGGTGGAGCTGCCCGTAAAGCAGGTATGACCCGCGAAGATTTGCTGAAGGGAAATGCAGAAATTGCCGCTCAATTCGGTAAAGATGTTCATCAATATTGCCCGAACGTAAAACATATCGTTGTGATCTTTAATCCTGCAGACATCACCGGATTGATTACTTTGTTGTATTCAGGTTTGAAACCCTCTCAAGTTTCTACACTGGCTGCCTTGGACAGCACCCGTCTGCAAAACGAACTGGTGAAATTCTTCCATATCCCGGCTTCCGACATTCAGAATTGCCGTACGTATGGTGGTCATGGCGAACAAATGGCTGTATTCGCATCTACAACCAAAATAAAAGGAGAGCCTTTGACCGATTTCATCGGCACTACCCGTCTTCCATTGGCAGATTGGGAAGCACTGAAAGTACGTGTCATCCAGGGTGGTAAGCATATTATCGACCTGCGCGGTCGTTCTTCTTTCCAAAGCCCGGCTTATCTTTCTATCGAAATGATTGCCGCTGCTATGGGTGGACAACCTTTCCGCTGGCCTGCCGGAACGTATGTTTCTAACAGTAAGTTCGACCATATCATGATGGCGATGGAAACTTCAATAACTAAAGACGGCGTCACTTATAAAGAAGTAGCCGGAACTCCTGCCGAACAGGAAGAATTGGAAAAAAGCTACGAGCATTTATGCAAACTTCGTGATGAAGTGATTGAAATGGGGATCATCCCAGCTATTAAAGACTGGCACGCATTGAATCCCAATATTGACTAATCAAACAATATTAGCAAAAAGCCGAAAAAGAGAAAATACATCTCTTTTTCGGCTTTTATTCCAATTACTTACATATCACATATACCCCCCACTTAGTCTATAAATCTTTCAAGACTCCAATTCAAATGACTATGCAAAGTTGGGGATAATTCGTCAATTAAAAAAATAGACAAAATGGGGAAAGTACCTAAACTGAAGTTACAGGTACTCAAAGTGCGAAATATAGTGATTATCCTATCCAAATTAGTGAATGGAATAAAACTGCGCATCGAAGTTTATAAAATATCTGTCATTTTTGAGAAGTACATTCGGAACAAACTCCTTTTAGTACATAGTTTATACTATGCAAAGTAAATCCTTTAGGCAAATCAATCACCGGGATATGTGTACCTTCCAGGCAGAATGTACGATGACATTTCTCACAATAAAAATGCGAATGTAAATCCTGTACCACACAATTGCAGGAGTTGTCGCAAACGGCATACTTCAACGAGCCACTCCCATCGTCTATGCTATGTATGAGGTGATGAGACAAGAAGAGAGCGATGGTACGGGATATAGTCGATTTATCGACTGTATCGAGCAGTGTTTCCAAATCGAGCAATGACACCGCACGCTCTGCCTGCATCATCGCTTTTATCACCAGAAGCCTTATGGCAGTTGGCTTGATACCTCTTCTATCCAACTTATCCAAATAAATATCTTCTTCCATCTTTCTCCTATTTTATCATTTTCTGTATTCTGACAGCATTCATAATGGCAAGTAGCGCAACACCCACATCTGCAAAGACAGCTTCCCAAAGAGTAGCAATTCCACCGGCTCCCAAAATCAATACAAGTAATTTCACTCCAAATGCCAGTGATACATTCTGCCAAATAATTCTTCGTGTCAGTTTTCCTACTTTGATAGCTTCGGCTACCTTCGACGGCTGGTCTGTCTGTATCACGACATCGGCTGTTTCAATAGCCGCATCACTACCCAGTCCTCCCATAGCAATGCCAACATGACTTAGAGCGAGCACCGGTGCATCGTTCATTCCATCACCGACAAATGCGATCCGGTTTGCCTCATCCTGCCGCAGCTCTTCCAGATGATTCACTTTTCCTTCCGGCAACAGGTCACCATAAGCTTTCGATATACCGAGCTTTTCTGCAAAGTTAGTAACAATACTCTGTTTATCACCGGATAGTATCTGGATGTTTTCAATATTTAAAGCTTTTAAATTGTCAATAGCTACCTTTGCGTCCTCTTTCAGGGCATCAGCCAGCAGCAGATAACCTGCATAACGGTTTCCAACAGCACAGACCACGATGGTATCCGTTATTTCCAGCAGTTCTTTTGGATAGGATATATCAAACTTAGACAGTAACCGGCAATTACCGACCAGAACCATAGCCCCGTCTATCGTTGCTTCCAAACCATAGCCGGCAAATTCTTTTGTACCGGTAACAGCTACACATTCAATGTTTTGTTCTTTCGCATAATTCACAACAGCCTTGGCAATCGGATGAGTACTATCACTTTCTACCGAAGCAACCAGTTTCACTAATTCTTCTTCCGAAACCTCGCCTGCACTTTTACAGGCCTGTACTTCAAAGGTTCCTTTTGTCAGGGTTCCAGTTTTATCGAATACCACTGTATTGATCTTAGTGATAGCATCCAGATAATTACCACCCTTGAATAAAATTCCCAACCGGGATGCCGCTCCAATTCCCCCAAAGTAGCCCAACGGAATACTAACCACCAACGCACAGGGACACGAAATCACCAGAAAGACCAAAGCTCTGTATAGCCAATCATTAAATGCAAATACAAATGGAGGATTAATAAGTGAATAAACAAATGGACACAAAACAATTAACACTGCAAGCGCTATAACAATAGGTGTATAAATGCGCGCAAACTTACGAATAAACAATTCAGCCGGAGCCTTACGTTCGGAAGCATTCTGAACAAGCTCCAATATTCGGGCAAGTGCACTCTTATCAAAAGGTCTCGTTACCTCGAGCCGGATAACCTTATCGGTTACAATCATTCCGGCAAGTACTTCTTCACCTTTCCGAATATTACGAGGAACGCTTTCACCTGTTAATGCGGCTGTATTGAAGGCAGCCACTTCATTCTGCATAGTTCCATCCAATGGCACCCGTTCGCCTGCCTTTATTTCTATGATTTCACCGACTTTTATCTTTTTAGGGCTTTCAATAACAAGATTGCCTTCCCGGAGCACTAATGCTTTCTCGGGTCTTACATCCAATAAGGCTCCAATATTACGTTTGGCTTTATCTACCGCTTTATCCTGAAACAGTTCTCCTACTGTATAGAATAACATCACGGCTACTCCTTCCGGATATTCACCAATATAGAAAGCTCCCAAAGTAGCTATAATCATTAGAGTGAACTCACTGAAATAGTCTTTTTCCCTGATACTTTCCCAGGCTTCTTTCATCACTGGAATTCCTACCGGAAGATAGGCCACGATATACCATATCAAGGCAACAGATCCTTCACGGAAGAATGCTAAATCGAGAGCATTCATAATTATTCCACTTGTCAGAAGCAGGAGAGAGAATATCACTTTCCCATATTCATGGAATACCGAAACCTTTGCATCAACCTTTTTTTCTGCTGCGCATGAATGAGCGCCACAACTACAATGTCCCATAACATTCATCATTTAGTTGATGCAAAGGTAGCAAATGATTCATGCAACAAAGTTGCAAAATCGGTTTCAGAACATATATCCCAACGAGATCATCAGGTTTCTGTTCTTCATTCCGAGATCTTTTGCCACTTCAACGAGTCCAAAATCATAACTAATGGCCACCTGATATTTCTTGCTGAACTCAACGCCTGCTTTCAACCCAAGACCAAAGTCGAACCGTTTCAGACCATCATCTCCAAATATATCTTCGGAGGCTGAATTACCGTCCAAGCCCGCTATATCCGCAATATCACCATCCACCTTCGCTTTCATCTTTCCAAACAAACCAACAGCAACATAAGGTCCTACACTTCCAAATAGCGCAAAGTCATCATTGACTGCATATTTATACCCAACACGCACCGGTACTTCCAAATAATACGGATTGAATGTCAGACTCGCCACTGATCCTCCGTCAATCTTAGCGCCTTTCAATGTCAGCAATGCAGCGAAATCCATATATGCGCCACTGCCATTCGCATCCTGCGACAATCCGACCTCTGCTTTAACTCCTGCGTGAAAACCTATCCTGCTGTCAAACCCTGTAATGGTGTATTTGCTAACATTCATACCTGCCATCACACCCCATTTCAGGTTGTCTTGAGCATTGATACTCACTACGCTTATCGCTACTAAAGCGAACAATAACAAGACCTTTTTCATACGAATAAATAATTTAATTATTGTTTAGAAATTATGTGAGGCAAAAATAATAATAATTTGCACAATTCTGCGAGATTTGGAAAGAATATATAAGATTAATGATATGAATCTTATGAGGTATAGGCATAGCAAGAAAACTAGGTTATTTCTAAGATTTTACGGAACATAGAACAAAAACACTCTGCATAGAGAAAAAACAAAGAATGAAAGGCCGTATAAATTAATTAATTGTTATCTTTGCACAGTCAGTCGTAGCGCGGCTGTATTTTTTTTATGAAAGAAAAAGCGTTTAGCTGATTTCTGTGCTAGTGAAAAGTCCAAAAATTTCAAACACACAGAGAAGCAGATAAATGCTCCTTGCAATATGCGGGGAGTGTTTCCTGTGTGTGTGTTTAGGGCTTGGACTCCCTCACTGGCGGATAGGCAAATGCTCTCCGCTTTTTTTGTGCCTATAAATTTGCAATTAAACGACAAATTAGCAATAATCACAAAGGCAAGTCAATTCGGATGGAGCAGCACCCGAACGACTGCAAAGTCGAAAACGCAACATTTAGATGTTACTACTTGCCTTTAAAAATATAAGAGACAGAGGCTAGCTATACCCTCGAGGGGAACAAATGGATTCATTCAGGAGTTCCCCTCTATTTTTGTAAAGATGTGCACTTGAATCCCCCTACTATAAAGTTTGAAAAACACAGAAACATCTTGCACCTTGCACTTTTTCGCCTTATTTCCCTAATATACAACACTCTAATCGAGTGCAAGATACGGTTGCAGACGCGTGCAAGATACCTTTATCTTACACGCTGAATAAAACTCAAAAAGGACTGCACTACATCCACGGAAGATACGTAAGCACTCATTGTATGGCTGTGCCTTTCTCTTTCCTCTCTAGGGGGTATAGAGAATCTCTTCATCAAAAAAATTATTATTCTTTATTATTGTTGATAGGTAATAGTGACATATAATTTGTTTCTCCTGCCGTTAATTTAGTTAAAATCTCCGCTATATATTTCACCGGCCGTAATCCATTCATCTTACATGTTTCAATAATCGAGTATAGCATAGAAGCATTCTTTGCCCCTAGTTCAGAACCGCAAAACAGATAATTCTTCCGTCCCATGCAAATGGGTTTCATCATCCTCTCGGCCGGATTATTATCTATTTCCGCCTTTCCATTTTGCACATAACGCGATACTGCTTCCCATTCATTGACAGCATATCTGACCGCTTTTAGAAAAAGGTTGGCTGTATCCCCGCGGGTTTGCTCAAAAACAGGTTTTATCATCTGCCATATTTCTGCCAATATAGGAATTGCCCTCTTCTGACGTTCCATCCTGCGTTCATCTTCGGAGAGAAGATTAATTCTGCAATCCGCCTCCACCCAGTATAGGTTTGATATCAGGTTAATTATGTCTGCAGACCGATGGTCGGTCTGTAATGCATCGACAAACTTTCGCCTGACGTGTGCCATACATCCGTACCGTGTTATTGAGGAATCTTCCCGTTCAAACATTTTATAGACATTGTAGCCGTCGGTGGTGACACTTCCCCGGAAGCCTGCGAAGAACTTTTGGGCGACCTTCATGCTACGGCTGCCGTTGTCATACAGATAATAGGCTATTTTCCGGTCGGGATTCTTTATTCCCCAAATGTATTGTTTACGGTATTCATACTTACCCTTCTGCTGATTGTACACTCTGACCTGTTCGGTAGTCTCATCACTGAACAGCATGCTTCCGGGTGTGAGAAGCAACTGCCGGAAAGGTTCCTCAAGCTTGCACAACTCCTTCATGTGCCTCTTTATCCAGGCCAAAACGGTAGAGGTGTTGAAACGTGCACCGGCATCCTTGAGACGGTCTACGACCCGTTCAAGAGACAAACCGTACTGGTATTTGTCAACCAAAATGCGGGCCATCAGTTCAAAATCCACAGGATATCCTTCAAGGACGTTCTCAAACGGTCTGCGGGTATCATTTTTGTCTGTAGGCTGATAATAGTTCGAGATGTTTCCCTGTGTATCCACCAGCCGTACAAGTTTGAATACATGTTTGACCACTTGATGTTGAATCGAGTATTGAATCCATTCACGTATGCCTATCTTGCGTGCACCCGAAGGGATATCCGATTCATCACAGTAATGTACCACCACATTCTCCGCACCGGTGGACTGCTTGCCATAATCCTTACGGCAGGAAGGGGATTCAGACCGGGGAGCAGCCTCAGAAGAGGCTGATTCCGCAGCTTTCTGCTCCAAGTCTTCAACCGGAGCCGAAGGAGCGGATCCGTCAAAATCATCCTTATCCTCTTTGAGGTCTTTTTGCTTCATTGCGGACAAGGAAGATTTCTTCTCGGATTTACGCCCGTATAACTGCCGTTTCTGTCTGGCAATCTCATAAAGTTCATCAGCGCGCGTATTCTCGAGTGCTTCAAGGGCACTGGAAAGCTCCTGTATTTTCTCTTCTGCGGCTGACTTGGCCTCAAGGGCCCGGGAAAGACGGTTGGAAAGCGTCTTGTTGTCATGTCTCATGCTTTTCAGTTCCTCAAGTGCCCTGTCAAGTTTAGACAGGATCTGCATATTACCCGACTGCTGTTCACGCTGTAAGTCGTCAAGCAGGTTTCGAAGCCGCAGGATCTCATCATCCTTTGACAGTAGCTGGGCGATTAATATGTTGATCGTTTCCTTGTCTTCCATGTCGCAAATATACAAAATAAAGCTGACTTATGCAAGATTTTAAACATATTAATATATTGATAATCAAATATATAACCTCGTACAATCGATTGTTCTGTAACCTCGTACTACCCTACGAGTAATTCTTTGCGGACAGTACCCTGGAGCAGAACCACGAGTTTCTCCCAACCGATTTCATAACGATGACTGGCCTTGCAGAAAACAGGTAGGAGGAAACGGTCTTTGTCCAGCTTCTTCCAATAAAGCACGTATCCCCCTGTATCATGATGAAGGATTTTGATGTTCCGCCGGTCCTTGCTCAAAAAGATGAAAATATCCCCTGCGGAGGGCTCTTTACCCATTATTTTGCGTACCAGTTCGGCAAGGGTGAAAATACCTTTTCGCATATCTACCGGACCTTCGCACAGGTAGAAGCGCATGCTGGGATTCAGCCCTAACATAATGTTCCCAGGTTTTGAAGCAGAGCTGTTATGCTCTCAAGATTAGTGTTACATTTTCGGATCTCAACTCCATTGCCCAGTTTTAGACGAAACGAAACAATCTCAAAGTTGTCCGATTTGACAGATTTGGGAGATGATGTACAACGTGAATGACCGGAGGGGGAACCGTTCACATGAATGGGGGCCAGTTGCACATCGGAAGGGGAAGTTGAGTTACCCAGTTGGCACTTGTAATGACGATACCAGCCAAGGAATTTATAATAATCAACGCCAAAACGATGGCAATACTCCAAAAGAGAGACTTGGCAACCACTGTCGGATGACTGATAAGCAGAAAGAATCTCTAAAAAACAATCAGTAGAGTCCATAAGAATAAAATTTTAAGTTCTGTGCAAAGGTAAAGCTGACTGATAGGATAAACAAGAGCCATACAATGAGTGCTTACGGAAGATACGCATTAATTTATAGAATCTATGCAGAGAATGAGTTGTTCATGCCGGGAAACAATCTGTTTTCATGCATTGGAACAAAGTGTTTGCTATATCTAAACAATATGTTTCGCTATGGTGAACACTTTGTTTCAAGCTATCAAACAAAGTGTTTCAAACATTTGAGACAAACCGGAACAGCAATCAACCGGAAACAAGCTGTTCAGTAATGACGGAAAAGTCCTGGTTGACGGATAAAACAACCGGATTTACTTGTCAGACCGGATAGTTATGGTTACCTTTATAGACTATTTAAATCAACAAAAAAGATGAAGGTTACTCAATTGAGAGTCAAGGACAAATCCACTGCATTAACTACAATGGAAATTGAAACATGGATAGAAAAAACACGAACTGAAACAAAGGCACAGCCTGTATCCGCTTTCAGAGAAGTGTTACGATATAGCCTCCCCGACTCACGCTGCTATGAAGCAGACAAATTGCCGAAGATTCTTCCTGCCGCAGAATTCCGCAGAACGGAAGGTGGCATACAGATGAAAAGTTACAACGGGATAGTAGAACTCACCGTCGGCCCGCTGGCAGGCAGTTCGGAAATCGCATTAGTGAAACAACTCGCTTGGGAACAGCCGCAAACGTACTGCGCTTTTACCGGTTCGAGCAAACGGACCGTAAAGATCTGGGTGAAATTTACCCGCCCCGACAATTCGCTTCCTCAAAAAAGAGAGGAAGCGGAAATATTCCATGCACATGCCTACCGGCTTGCCGTGAAATGTTACCAACCACAAATTCCATTCAATATCTTATCGAAAGAACCTACGCTGGAACAATATTCACGACTATCATACGATACGGAACTCATGTACAGGCCGAATGCCGTACCGTTTTATCTGTCACAGCCCATGGGAATGCCCGAGGAATTATCTTATCGGGAAGCCGTACATTCGGAAAAGTCGCCACTGACACGAGCGGTACCGGGATACGATACGGAAAAAGCTCTATTTATGCTCTTCGAAGCGGCATTGAGGAAAACTCATGAAGAGATTTACAAAGCAGAAGACGAAGGTGCCCGCCCGAGAGAGGGAGACTTTCAGGCAGTAGTGACACAATTGGCCGTCAACTGTTTCCAGTCGGGTATTCCTGAAGAAGAAACTGTGAAACGTACTATTTTTCACTACTACTTGCGAAATCAGGAAGCGATTATCCGCCAGTTAATCAGAAATGTATATGACGAGTGTGAAGGATTTGGCAAGAAAAGCAGCCTGGGTAAAGAACAGGCACTGGCTTTTCAAACCGAGGAGTTTATGAAGCGACGCTATGAATTCCGCTACAACACCCAAATAGGTGAGGTGGAATACCGCGAACGAAACTCATTCCGTTTTTACTTCAATCCGATTGACAAACGGGTATTAAACAGCATCGCACTGGACGCACAAGCTGAAGGTATCCCCTTGTGGGACAGAGACATCAGCCGATATATCTACTCCAACCGTGTACCGGTATTCAATCCGTTGGAAGAATTCCTTTACCATCTCCCGGTCTGGGACGGACGCGACCGTATCCGTGGACTGGCGCAAACAGTGCCCTGTAAGAACCCCTACTGGACTGAACTGTTTCACCGTTGGTTCCTTAATATGGTGATGCACTGGCGTGGAACGGATAAAAAATATGCGAACAATGTGTCTCCCCTATTGGTGGGCGGACAAGGAACTCGTAAATCTACATTTTGCCGGAGTATTATCCCGCCTGCCATACGGGCATATTATACGGACAGCATTGATTTCTCACAGAAAAAGGAAGCTGAAAGGTATCTCAACCGGTTTGCACTAATCAATATTGACGAGTTCGACCAAATAAGCGCCAATCAGCAAGGATACTTGAAACATATTCTTCAAAAACCGGTGGTAAATATGCGCAAACCCTACGGGAATGCCGTGTTGGAAATGCGGCGCTATGCATCATTCATCGCTACAAGTAACCAGAAAGACTTGCTCACCGATCCTTCGGGCAGCCGCCGTTTTATCTGTATAGAAGTGACGGATACAATAGACAACAGTCATGCCATAGATTATGAACAACTCTATGCACAAGCCATGTATGAACTGGATCATAACGAACGTTATTGGTTTGACCGGGAAGAGGAACGGATGATGACAGAAAACAACCGGGAATTTGAACAGACTACACCCGAAGAGCAACTGTTCTATCGTTATTTTCGTCCGGCCAAAGAGCAGGAAAAAGGTGGTGAATGGCTTTCTCCGGCAGAAATACTGGAAGATATCAACAAAAACAGCACTATATCATTGTCTAATAAACGGACAAGCGTATTCGGCCGGATACTCTGCAAACACAATATACCTTCCAAACGTGCCAACCGAGGCACTCTCTACCATGTTGTAAGGCTTTCATAATACAAGCAGATGCGTGCAAGACACTTTATCTTACACGCATCTGCAACCGTATCTTGCACGCCGCCAATCAACTCATATTCAAGCCATTAACAGTCAAAAGTGCAAGATGCAAGATAATTACCATTTATATTCTTCTGTGTAGGAATCAAATGCAGGTTCTTCCGTTATTCCTTTTTGGCGGAAAATCCGCCGGATATATTCCTGCTGTTCGGGAGACAGATATTTCTCTTTACGATAGAAGCGGTAATACATTCCCCGTCCGAAATGACTTAACATCAAGCTTTTAAGTTGTTCCGCATCCTTATGGGGCACGTTATCCAACAAGCGCCTGACTCCCCACGCTACACGTATTTTCTGTACCGGCTTATAAAAAGAACAAGCATTCGCATCTTCCGGGATGCAATTGGGATTTACCACAGACAGAGTGGGATACTGGTCGGTACTATGCATTGCCACCAAACGATGCAGGCATTTTTCTCCTTTCGGACATCGGCTGTTAAAGCAATGAGCGAAACTATAAGGCACTGACTGATAGTCAAAATTATCTTCCATTATTATTCCAAGTTTTATTTCCTGTTTAATTGCCTTTATTATCCGCTTTTCCATAAAATATGCTTTTTATACTGTACAAATATAGTAAAATTATGCTCAATATATTAAGCAATACACCCTTTTTCTTTCCAACTATAGCTAATATTTCCTATATAGCCCATACCACACGAACTACCCAAAAAGGAGATGTACCTTATCTTTGACACATTTTTTTTCCAGGGAAGGATAAAGAATTTATAAAAAGAAAGAAAAAGTTTGCTGTTCCCTTAAGAATAAATATCTTTGTAACCGTGGTTACAGTAACCACAGTTACTAATACAATTCATTGACTATGAGGTTTTATAATAGAGAAGAAGAACTAAAAGAGCTAAAACGAATTCAGCAATTGGCATTTGAGGAAAGCTCTAGAATGACAGTCGTTACCGGTCGCCGTAGAATTGGGAAGACAAGCCTCATCATGAAAGCCGTTGAACAGACTCCCACTGTCTACCTATTTATAGGACGCAAAAATGAGGCAACTTTGTGCGAAGAGTTCATCCCACTTATCGCACAAGCCCTGCAAATCTTTGTTCCGACAGAAATCCGAAGTTTCCGAAACTTATTCCAATACCTAATGCAACTTTCGACACAACGGACTTTCAATCTGGTTATTGATGAATTTCAGGAATTCTATACTATTAATGAATCCATATTCAGCGATATGCAAAATATTTGGGACCAATATCGGAAGTCCTCTCACATGAATTTGATTGTCAGTGGTTCCATCTATTCCCTTATGCAAAAAATTTTCCAAGACAACAAAGAGCCGCTCTTCGGAAGAGCCGATAACATAATCAAGCTGTCAGCATTCAGTCTCTCTGTTCTGAAAGAAATCATGTGTGAGTATGCCCCGACACATTCGAATGATGATCTTTTAGCACTTTATACTTTTACTGGCGGGGTGCCTAAATACGTGGAACTTTTTTGCGACAACCATACGCTTCACGTGGAAAGCATGATCCATTTTATGGCTCGCGACAATTCTCCCTTTACCGAAGAAGGAAAGAATTTGTTGATAGAAGAATTCGGGAAAAATTACGGAACCTACTTTTCTATTTTAAGTGCAATTGCCGGAGGCAGAAATACACAAGCAGAAATTGAAGCAGCACTAGGAGAAAAAAGTGTAGGTGGCTATCTGAAACGCTTGATAGACGATTATAATATTATCATACGCCAACGTCCCATTTTAGCTAAAGAGAGCTCAACAACTGTCCGATATGAAATATGTGATAATTTTATCAGGTTTTGGTTCAATTACTTCGATCGTAACCGTTCATTGATAGAAATTAAAAACTTTGTAGGGCTGCGTAATATCATAGAAGCTGATTATCCAACCTACAGCGGAAAGATATTAGAACTTTACTTCAAGCAGAAATTCGCGGAAAGTTATCAATTCCGTGCTATCGGATCATGGTGGGAAACCAAAGGGAATCAAAACGAAATAGATATTGTTGCACTCGGTCTTGAAAAAAATAAAGCAGTAGTTGCTGAAGTAAAACGCCAACGTAAAAACTTTAAGCCAGAGTTGCTGGAACAGAAAGTTGAACATTTGAAGAAAAAGCTATTGCCTCGTTATACTATTGAAACAATGTGTTTATCGTTGGAAGATATGTAGTACTTAGTTAGGCACGGATGACAGGTTTTCTATGAGATCAGTCCCCATCACCTGTCATCCGTGCCCAATATAATATCATTGTTGGTTTTCTTCCCGGTCTGTCCGGATAAACTCCAGAAGTCGTTCTACCGCTT
>ENA-ORCM01001482-ORCM01001482.1-human-gut-metagenome-genome-assembly--contig:-NODE-1482-length-19565-cov-12.098420_pt1 | contig 19565 bp, 19 predicted proteins | sample MGYA00242906_ERZ507928 | MGnify/ENA primary metagenome ERZ507928 (study PRJEB26167, sample SAMN06115497) | human gut metagenome | host: Homo sapiens | place: China:Shanxi | collected 2015-05-07...
GGCGTCACCCGCCGCAGCTGCATCGAGCTGCTGAAGGACTGGGGCTATGAGGTCATCGAGGGCAAGCTGGCCATCGCCGACATCATGCAGGCTGCCCGCGACGGCAAGCTGGAAGAGGTCTTCGGCACCGGCACCGCCGCTGTCGTCTCCCCCGTCAAGGAGCTGGTCTGGAAGGGTGAGCACGCTTACATCGGCGACGGCAGCATCGGCCCTGTCACCCAGAAGCTCTATGACACCATGACCGGTATGCAGTGGGGCAAGATCCCCGATACCAAGGGCTGGATCGTCCCGGTGGAGAAAAAGTACTAAGAGCTGAAAGGCTTATGAACGCCGCCCGGCTGTACGCCCGGCGGCGTTTGCTGTATCCGGTGCGGATTGCAATTCTCTGCCGCGGGTGATACACTTATCGCAAGTCAAGAAATTAGTGCAACATCCAAACAGCATATTTGCGATATGCAATTCAACGCTGTTGCTGTTGCATTAAAAAGTTGAATTGCTATATCAGCTTTGGCTCAGTATAGCACGGCGGAGAAAATGGAGCAAATATTTTTGCAAAAAAGGTGTTGACACAGAGCCGGACCTATGGTAAGATAATGCCACGTTAGAAATAACTAACCAAGAAGCGGAAGAAGCTCGAGAGGGGCAGGCTGCCGCATTCTCTTTGGAATTCTGGTTAGTTTTTTCTAACCATATCTCCTGCATAAGCACCACACGGCAGGAGACAATAGTGGAAAACGGGCAGGGAGGCCGAAGACATGGAACGCAACTTTGAGACAGTCATGATCGAACAGTGCGCCCCGGTGCTGGCCAGCTTAAAGCCTGCGGGACTTTTCCGCTACGAGACGAGCGACTGCGCCGACCTTGCCTGCCGCGTCCGCAGCTGGAACGAACAGCTGGGCGAAAAGGGCCTCTGTGTCCGCGTCCTCAAGGGCTGTGTGCGGACCCATCGGTATCTGGTGTATGTCTACCGCGAGAGCAAGCTCCGCGCTGTGCTGTCCCAGCCGCAGGTGCGGGATTTCCTGTGCAAGGAAGGCTACACTCTGCCTGAGCAGTCGGACGACTACGCGCCGCTTTTGCGGCAGCTGTCCCGCCGGCTCTGCTGCGAGGCTGATTTCCCCCATGAGATCGGCGTATTTCTGGGCTATCCGCTTTGCGATGTGGTGGGCTTTATCGAAAATGCGGGCCGCAACTTCACCTGCTGCGGCTGCTGGAAAGCCTATGGTGACCCCAGTGCCGCCCAGCGGCATTTTGCTCAGCTGAACAAGTGTACGGCAGTGTATCTCCGTCTGTTCCGCAGCGGAACGCCCATCCAGCGTCTGGCTGTTGCAGCCTGACGCTCCTGAATTTTGACATTCTCTTCCAAATACTCTCTTTTTATCCTGGCGCCCGCCAGAGCGAAACCACGCACTGGCGGGAAGAATCCTCCTTTTGACACGCGGCCGCTCGTTGCAGAATACCCCCTGCACCGGGCGGCTGTGTCATTTGCGGGGAGTGTAAAAGAGAAAAATCGTAAATATGTGCAAACAAAGTTAGCATATAGAAACTGTAAAAATCTTCTTGAAATAAGGGAAGAAAATTTGTTTGTTCATACAAACTAACTTTTTTGAGTCGGAAAATGGTTGACAATGCGGGTTAGTAAGTATAAACTATCTGTGCTGATAGTTGCGACTGACTAACTGCCGTAGCTTTTCGGAGGGGGACGCGGGCATGAGCGAGCGCGTTGCGGCGTCTGGCTGGTGCGGCCATCCCCGAGGACGAAAAAAAGCGAACCGAAAAGCTCCCCGCAGAATGGGGAGCACGAATGGGAGTGGAACAATTATGATGCCTTTGACTATGGCAAAAGCAGGCGATACCGTCACCATCCGGAAGATCACCGGCAAGGACGAAGTGCGTCTGCATCTGGCGGAGCTGGGTTTTGTGGTGGACAGTCAGGTGACGATCGTCAATGAGATCGCAGGCAACCTCATCGTTCAGGTCAAGGAGAGCCGTCTGGCCCTCGACAAGACGATGGCAAACCGCATTATGGTTGGCTGAGCAGCGGCAAAACGCTGTTTGGGAGACGCTCCGAAACTGGATAGTCTCTGAATAGAAAGACAAGCAGAGGAGGATTTTTATGAAGACTCTGAAAGACGTTAAGGTCGGCGAGACTGCCACCGTGGCGCGCCTGCACGGCGAAGGCCCGGTGAAACGCCGCATCATGGACATGGGCATCACCAAGGGTGTGGAGATCTATGTCCGCAAGGTGGCCCCTCTGGGTGACCCGATGGAGCTGACCGTGCGCAACTACGAGCTGAGCGTGCGCAAGGCCGACGCCGAAATGATCGAAGTCGTTTGATCGCAACGAGAGGAAAGGAGCTGCAATGAGTATCAAAATTGCACTGGCCGGCAACCCGAACTGCGGTAAGACTACCCTGTTCAACAATCTGACCGGCTCGAATCAGTACGTCGGCAACTGGCCCGGCGTTACCGTCGAAAAGAAGGAAGGCAAGCTGAAGGGCGAGAAGGATGTCATCATCCAGGACCTGCCCGGTATCTACTCCCTGTCTCCGTACACTCTGGAAGAAGTCGTCTCCCGTACTTACCTGGTCAAGGAGAAGCCCGATGCCATCCTGAACATCATTGATGGTACCAACATCGAGCGTAACCTGTACCTGACCACTCAGCTCATCGAGCTGGGCATCCCCGTGGTCATGGCTGTCAACATGATCGACCTCGTCCGCAAGAACGGCGATAAGATCGACCTGAAGAAGCTGAGCGCCGAGCTGGGCTGTCAGGCGGTCGAGATCAGCGCCCTGAAGGGCGAAGGTACCGAGGCTGCTGCAAAGGCTGCTATGGCGGCTGCAAAGGCAGGCAAGGCCGGCGAGCTGCCCCACGTCTTCACCGGCAGCGTCGAGCACGCCATCGCGCACATCGAGGAGTCCATTCAGGGCAAGGTCGATGACCGCTTCCTGCGCTGGTACGCCGTCAAGCTGTTTGAGCGTGACGGGAAGGTCCAGGAGGAACTGAAGCTGCCCTCCGACCTGATGGCTCACATCGACCAGCACATCAAGGACTGCGAGGCTGAGATGGACGATGACGCCGAGAGCATCATCACCAACCAGCGTTACGCCTACATCAATGGTGTCGTCGATAAGGCTGTCAAGAAGAAGGCCCGCGTCGAGCACCTGACCGTTTCCGATAAGGTCGACCAGATCGTCACCAACCGTGTGCTGGCTCTGCCCATCTTCGCAGTGGTCATGTACCTGATGTACTCCCTGTCCATGGGTACTTCCATCGCCGACGGCGGCTGGGCCATCGGCACCTTTGCGACCGACTGGACCAACGACGTCCTGTTCGGTGAGATCGTCCCCAACGCGCTGGGCGGTTTCCTCGAGAGCATCGGCGTGGCGGGCTGGCTGTACGGCCTGATTATGGACGGTATCGTCGCCGGTGTCGGCGCGGTCCTGGGTTTCGTTCCCCAGATGCTGGTCCTGTTCTTCCTGCTGTCCATCCTGGAGGACATCGGCTATATGTCCCGTGTCGCCTTCATCATGGACCGTATCTTCCGTAAGTTCGGCCTGTCCGGTAAGAGCTTCATTCCCGTGCTGGTCGGCACCGGCTGCGGCGTCCCGGGCGTCATGGCTTCTCGTACCATCGAGAACGAGCGCGACCGCCGTATGACCATCATGACCACCTGCTTCATCCCCTGCGGCGCTAAGATGCCCATCATCGGCCTGATCGCAGGTGCTCTGTTCGGCGGTTCTTCTCTGGTGGCTGTCTCCGCTTACTTCATCGGCATGGCTGCCATCATCTGCTCCGGCATCATCCTGAAGAAGACCAAGGCCTTTGCAGGCGACCCTGCTCCCTTTGTCATGGAGCTGCCCGCATACCACATCCCCGCCTGGGGCAACGTCTTCCGTGCTACCTGGGAGCGCGGCTGGTCCTTCATCAAGCGTGCCGGTTCCGTTATTCTGGCTTCTACCGTCATCCTGTGGTTCCTGCAGGGCTTCGGCTTCGAGAATGGCGCCTTCGGCATGGTCGAGGATCAGGACAACTCCGTCCTGGCTGCGATCGCTACCAAGATCGCATGGATCTTCGCTCCTCTGGGCTTCGGCAACTGGAAGGCAACGGTCGCTTCCGTCACCGGCCTGATCGCAAAGGAGAACGTCGTTGGCACCTTCGGCGTCCTGTACCACTTCGGCGGCGAGGAGCTGTCTGAGAACGGCGATGAGATCTGGAGCCTCGTTGCTGCTGATTATACCGCTCTGAGCGCTTACGCATTCATGATCTTCAACCTGCTGTGCGCTCCCTGCTTCGCTGCTATGGGTGCGATCAAGCGTGAGATGAACAACGGCAAGTGGACGGCATTCGCTATCGGCTATATGTGCGCACTGGCCTACTGCTCCGCTCTGGTCGTGTACCAGCTGGGCGGCATCATCACCGGTGAGGTCGGCTTCAACTTCTTCACCATCGTGGCTGCTGTCATCCTGGTGGCCTTCATCTACCTGATGGTCCGTCCCAACAAGTATGTGAACGACAACGAGGTCAAGATCGACGTTTCCAAGATCAAGTAAAAACTTCTCAAAACGCGCTGAAAGGAGTGCATTGTTATGATGGAGTTCCTGGCTGCTAATTTCAATCTGCCGACGATCATCGTCGGAGCCATCGTGTTTGGCGGTGTAGGCTGGATCACCTGGCACTCTCATAAGCATGGTGGCTGCAGTGGATGCAGCGGCGGCTGTGACAGCGGTTGCAGTGGAAACTGCAGCGGCTGCGGCGGTGGCTGCCACTGAGCGATCGCGTAGGAGAAGGGGGCGCGGGTCAAGGCTTTGGCCCGCGCCCCTTTTGTAAACCAAGAGTTCGTGTGATATAACGAAAAGAGAGTGATACGAGATGGAACTGACGCCAGCACACCTGCGGTACCTGCTCGCGATCTATGAGGTCTCGCAGACCCATCTTGACATCAGCTCCCGCAGCATCGCCGAGAAGCTGGGCGTGACCAAACCCTCGGTGGTGCGGGTGATGAACCTGCTGATGGAGCGGGGGATGATCGTCAAGGAGTATTACGGCAAGATCTACCTCACCGACCGGGGCATCTTCGTGGCCCGGGAGGTCAAAAAGCAGCTGGACGAAGTGCTCGCGCACTTCCCTCCGGTGGAGGAAGCGCTGACCGATGAGGAGCGGTTCACCGCCGCCCTCGCCCTGACGGCGGCCCTGCCGGAACGGGTGTTCACCGGCCGGTACGACCAGCTGATGGGCGCAGAGGAAGCGCCCTCTGCCGCAGGCTGATGCCTTGAAAGGCAAAAGAACCGGACTCCGCGGAGTCCGGTTCTTTTCGTATGCGGGTCCTCAGACCAGATAGCCCTCGAAGCAGTGGAGGTCTTCGGTCTTGACGATGCCTTCGAGATAAAGGCCGTCTTCGCGGTACTCCTCGAGCTGGACGCTGCCGCGCTCCCGCATGGGGGCGGCGAGGCCCAGCTTATCGTAGGGCAGGAGAACGCGGATGGTGTGGACGCGGTCGCTGAGGGTCTCGTCCAGCTTGGCCAGCAGCTTGTCGAGGCCGTAGCCGGTCTTGGCGCTGGTGAGCAGGATGTCGGGGTCGAAGCTCAGCGCGCCGGGCTTGTCGCACTTGTTGTAGACGGTCAGGCGGGGGATGTCGGCGCAGTCGAGGCCGTCCAACACTTCGTCGGTGACGGCCAGCTGCTCCTCCCGCTGCTCATCGCCAGCGTCGGCCACCCGCACGATGACGTCCGACCATGCAGCCTCTTCCAGCGTGGATTTGAATGCTTCCACCAGATTGTGGGGCAGACGGGAGACGAAGCCGACGGTGTCCACCAGCAGCACGGCCATGCCGCTGGGCAGGACGAGCTTCCGGCTGGTGGGGTCGAGGGTGGCAAAGAGCATATCGGCTTCGGCGACGCTGGGGCCGCAGAGGGCGTTCATCAGGCTGGATTTGCCCACATTGGTGTAGCCCACGAGGCTGACCACCGGCATTCCGGTCTTGGCGCGGGCTTTCCGGCTCTCGCCCCGGCGCTTTTCCATCTCGGCCAGTTTCTCAGCCAGTGCGTCGATGCGGGCGTGGACGTGGCGGCGGTCAAGCTCGAGCTTCGTTTCACCGGCACCACGGCGGGCGCCGCCGCCGCCGCCACCGCCGCCGCCCTGACGGCTCAGGCTTTCGCCCATGCCCTGCAGGCGGGGCAGACGGTAGCGCAGAAGCGCCAGCTCGGTCTGCAGCTTGCCTTCGTTGGTCACGGCACGGCTGCGGAAGATCTCGAGGATGAGCATGGTGCGGTCGATGACCTCGAGGCCGCCGAGGGCCGTGGAGATGTTGCGGATCTGGCTGCCGGTCAGCTCACCGTCGAAGACGGCGCACTCGGCCCCCAGCTCTGCTGCGGCAGCAGCGGCTTCTTCCAGCTTGCCGCTGCCCAGCACGATGCCGGTCTCAGGGGTCTGGCGCTTCTGGGTGACTTCGGCCACGGCCTCCATGTGGTTGGCCTCACACAGCGCAGCCAGCTCGGCAAGGCTGCGCTCGCAGTCCCACAGGCCCTGGTCGAGGGCGAGAAGGATGACCTTCGTCGGGGGAGTTTCGACTAAAATATCGTAAAGTTCGCTCAAAATGATTCCTTTCTGTTATTCGTTTGGAGAATATAGCGATTCGTAGTGTTCTCGCGTCAGGGCATAGCACTTGCAGGGTATCGCCGTACCGTCGAATTTGTGGTAGACGGCCTCGTGGTCGTAGACAAAGCCTGCTTTCATCATGACCTTGCCGCTGGCGGGGTTCTCCACGGCGTGGGAGCAGGCAAGCCAATTACTGTCTGTATTCTTGAACCAGTATTCTACAAGAGCTTTCAGGGCCTCGGTGGCGCAGCCTTTGCCCCACCATGCTCTGCCGATGCAGTAGCCCGGCTCCCAGATGCCCTCGGAGAGGTCGAATCCCGGCCATTCATTTCGCTGTGCCGGTTCTCCCAGCAGGCTGTTGTAGATGCTGATGGAGCCGAACACCTGTCCGGTGGCCTTTTCCACGATGGCCCACTGGTAGTAGTCCTCGTTGGGATAGAGCAGCGCCCATGCGCTCAGAAGCTCCTGCGTCTCGGCCACATCCTTGTGCGGCGTCCAGCGCAGCCAGCGGGTGACCTCCGGGTCGTTGGCCCAGTTTGCGTACATCATCGGGGCATCCGACGGCATAAGGCGGCGCAGAAGCAGCCGCGGCGTTTCGATTTCCTGTGTGCCGGCGTGGCGCATGATACATTCCTCCCAACCATTGTAAATATGCATAGAATAGCACAAAACCGGCTTCGGCGCAAGCAAAATGGGCGGCTTCGGGGCAAAAATGCTTGACAAGTGCGCAAACTTCATTAAACTGAAGATGACTGCATAAAAATTCTCCCCGGCAAAGGGCCGGGGAGAATGCTCATGTTGGAAGAACATCCGCCCGCAGGATAGCCTGCCAGTCGCTGTGACCATACAGGAAACGGAGGATGTGGACGGTCTGGGTGGAAGAGTCGACTTTATAAAATGCAAGATAGTTTTGAACTGGAATGAGCCGGATTCCCAAAGAGGAAAGAAATGGGTCATTCACAAGTGAAAAACGCTGTGGGAAGGTGTCAAGAGAACGGAATTTCTTCCATGCGATGGCAACCAGCTTGTCGGCAGCAGAGGGATTTTTCAAGGTCAGGTCGATATAGTCGAAGGCATCTGCAAGGTCACGCTGAGCAGAAGCGGCAACATCGATAACGTAGTTCATCGAAGACTCCTTCTGTTTTGCAGTTCCTGCATGAACTCATCCAGCGGGCGCGTCCTTCCCGCCGCCACGTCATCCAGACCTTCCTGCAATTTTGCGTACAAATCGAACCGGGCGGTCAGGGCCTCGTAGGTCTCGATGCTCATCACGGCAAGGTCGCCTTTGCCATTTTTGGTGATGAACACCGGCTCGGCGTAGTCGTGGCAGAAGGTGGAGATCTCATTGTAGTTGTTGCGCAGGTCTGCGCTGGAACGAATCTTGGGCATCCAAAAACACCTCACTTTCATACAAAAATTATACCTGAATTTCTTTATAAAATCAAGGAAAATAAAAAAGGAGAACCTTTCTATGACGGACATCCGAGAGCATCTTGCCCACAAGCCGCTTTTGTTCGACGGCGGCATGGGTACCTATTATAAAGCGGCACCGGGCGCGGACTGCGAAATGGCCAACCTCACCGACCCCGAGGGCGTGAAGAAGGTCCATGCGGAATATCTGGCCGCAGGCGCACAGGCCATCAAGACCAACACCTTCGGTCTTCCCCGGATGGCGGCGGCCCAGATGCCGGGCTGGGAAGAACTGGCCGAGGCGGGCTGGAAGCTGGCCTGTGATGCCGCTGCGGAGAAGGACGCCGCCGTCTTTGCTGACCTCGGCCCGGCCCCGGACACCGAAGCTGCCCCGGCCAGCAGCGCCTACGGCCTTGTGGCGCAGCAGTTCGCCGCACTGGGGGCAAAGAACTTTCTGTTCGAGACGCTCAGCTCCGATGTAGGCATTGTGGAGGCGGTAAAGGCACTGCGTGTGGCCGTGCCGGACGCCTTTGTCATGGTGTCCTTCGCGGTGCTGCCGGACGGCTACACCCGCGAGGGCCTGCTGTTCCGCGACCTGCTGCGCCGGATGGAGCAGAGCGGCGTGGTGGACGCCGCGGGACTGAACTGCGTCTCGGCCCCCGGCGCGATGAAGAAACTGGTGCAGGGCCTTGGCAAGACGCTGCTGCCCCTGTCGGTGATGCCCAACGCGGGCTATCCGGTGGTCACCCGGGCGCGGGTGCTGTATCAGGGCAAGCCTGAGTATTTTGCCCGGGAGATGGGGCAGATCGCCGCTGCGGGCGTCCGTATTTTGGGCGGCTGCTGCGGTACGACGCCCGCCCACATCGCGGCCCTGCGTGCAGAGCTGGATGCCCTGCCCCAGCAGACCGAAGCTGCTCCGGCAGTGAAACTTTCCACCGGGACTGCACCGGCGGTGGAAAAAGACGACACTTTCCTGCGGAAACTGAACGCAGGTGAGAAGGTCATCGCCATTGAACTGGATTCGCCCCGGGTGGCCGACCTGAGCGGCTATCTGGACGGCGCACGGCGGCTGCAGGCCGCAGGCGCTGACCTGCTGACCATCGCCGACTGCCCCATCGCACAGGCCCGGATGGATTCTTCTCTCGTGGCCTGCCGGGTACACCAGGAACTGGGAATGTGCGCTCTGCCCCACATGACCTGCCGCGACCGCAACCTCAACGCCACCAAGGCCCTTCTTCTGGGCCTTTACGCCGAGGGTGTGCGGGAGGTGCTGGCCATCACCGGCGACCCCATCCCCACCGCAGAGCGGGACGAGGTGAAGAATGTCTACCAGTTCAACTCCCGCAAACTGGCCCAGTACATCGTCTCGCTGGCCGGGGAGGGCCGGGAGATGCCCTCGGCCATGACCGTCTTTGGTGCGCTGAATCTCAACGCCCGGAACTTTGACGTGGAGCTGCGCCGGGCCGTGGAAAAGTTGGAAAACGGGATGTCGGGCTTCCTGACCCAGCCGGTGCTGTCGGCACAGGCGGTGGAGAATCTCCGCAAGGCCCGCCAGACACTGGGCGAACGGGCTAAAATTCTGGCCGGCATCATGCCCGTGGTCAGCCAGCGGAACGCAATCTTCATGGAGAACGAGATCAACGGCATCCATGTGGAGGAGGACATCATCCAGCGCTTCGCGGGCCTCGACCGGGAGCAGGGCGAGGCGCTGGGCCTTGAGGTGTCGATGCAGATGGCCCGGGAGGCTCTGCCCTACGCCGACGGCTTCTATCTCATGACCCCCTTCAACCGTGTGGCTCTGATGGAGCGGCTCATTGCCCGGCTGAAAACGGAGCTTCTGGACGCGGAAGGCTGAAATATAGATCAATCGTTGAAAGCGCCGCAATGAGATGATAGTATAATAAAGAGCAATGAATCGAAAAATCTCGGCCTTCTGTGTGCCATGACGATGCAGCAGGCCAGGCCCGAAAAGAAAGGGGCATAAGGAAAAATGCGGACACGGTATACCCTTATCAATATGGTCGTCAATGTGGGTGGACAGCTCATGAATCAGGTGCTGCTGTTCATCAGCCGGATGGTGTTCATCCACTACCTGTCGGCGGCATATCTGGGTGTCAACGGACTGTTCACCGATGTGCTGGGCATCCTGAACTTTGCAGAGCTTGGCATCGGCACGGCGATGATATACAGCCTGTATGAGCCGGCTGCGAAGAATGACGAGCATCGGCTGGCGCAGCTGATGAACCTTTATCGGCTCCTCTACCGTATCGTGGCGGTCGTGGTGCTGCTCGTGGGCCTTGCACTGATGCCGTTTCTGGGCTTTTTCATCAAGGACAGCAGCGGCATCGAGCATCTGCGGCTCATCTATCTGATGTATGTGGCAAACTCGGTCTGCTCCTATCTGCTGAGCTATAAAAACTCCATCTATCTGGCCTACCAGAAAGCCTATGTCCGCAACCTCTGGGCGCAGCTCTGCGACGCGGTCAAGACGCTGCTCCAGATCGTCCTCATCGTGCTGACTGGAAACTTTATCCTTTATCTGGCGGTGCAGTTCGTGATGCAGTTTATCCCGAACATCATCGTATCGGTCAAGGTGGATAAGGAATTTCCCTACCTGAAAGAATGCAGGGAGCTGCCGGAAAAAGAAAAATTTCACGGCATCCTGCGGAACATCGGTGCCATGAGTTTCCACAAGCTGGGAACGATCATCGTCCGGAACACGGACAGCCTGCTGATGTCCAGCTTCGTGGGACTGCTGTCGGTGGGTATCTACTCCAATTATAAGCTCATCTTGTCCGGCATCGACAACCTGTTGAACAAATTCTCGAATGCCTTTGCCGGAAGTCTGGGCAATCTGGGAGCCATCGAGGATGAGACGCGGGTGTACAGCATCTACCGGGAACTGGATCTGATCTTCTTCGTGATCTACGCCTACTGGACGGCGGGAGCGTTCGCGCTGTTCAACGCCTTTATCACCCTCTGCTTCGGCGCGGAATACTGCTTCTCCACGGCGACGGTCGCCGTCCTCGTGACGGAGTTTTACGTTTCGGGTCAGCGGAGGGTCAACGTGCTCTTCCGTGAGGCCAAGGGCCTGTTCTGGTACGACCGGTACAAGCCGCTGTTCGAGTCGGCTATCAATCTGGCGGCGTCCCTGCTGCTGGTGAAGAAGTTCGGCGTGGCCGGCATTCTGGGCGGAACGATCATCAGTACTGTGACGACCTGCCTCTGGATGGAGCCTTACATCCTGATGCGCTACGGCATCCGGGAAGACTGGCAGGGCAAGCTGAAAGACTACTTTGTCCGCTACGCCGAACGCGCCGCTGTCGTCGCAGTGCTGGCCGCTGTGTCCTACGGATGGGTAAGCTTCTGCCCGGCGAAAAACATCGGCTGGTTCCTGCTGGACGGTGTGCTGTATACGCTGCTGTTCGGGGCTGTCATGGTGGTGCTCTACCGGAACACGCCGGAGTTCGATCGGCTCAAGGGACGTGTCACGGCTGTCCTGAAAAGGAGAAAAGAATAAGATGGATGCAAAAAAGCCCCTGATCTCGGTCATCGTTCCGGTCTATAACGTCGAAAAGTATCTGCCGAAGTGTCTGGACAGCCTGCTGGCCCAGACGTGGCAGGAGCTTGAGATCATCGTGGTGGACGACGGCTCCCCGGACAACAGCTGGGGCATCATGCAGGAATACGCCCGGAGGGACAGCCGCGTCCGGCCCATCCGGCAGAAGAACGGCGGTCTGAGCGCGGCCCGGAATGCAGGTGTGGAGGCAGCACGGGGCGAGTGGATCGGTTTTCTGGACTCCGACGATTACGTGGCCCCGGAGATGTATGAGCGGCTCTACCGTGCAGCGGCAGAGCAGGGAGCGCAGATGGCGGTATGCAGCTTTACATATGTGACACCGGACGGAAAGCCCATCCCCCGCACTTCTCCCATCACGAAGAATGAAGTTCTGAGCGGGATACAGATGATGGAACGTCTGGCAGGACCACAGAACTGGTACTATATCACTGCATGGAACCGTCTTTACCAGAAAAAGCTCTTTGACACTGTCCGCTTCCCAGTGGGAAAACTCCACGAGGACGAGTACACGGCCCACCTGTTCTACTGGCAGTGTGAGAGGGTGGCCATTGTAAAAGAGGCAATGTATTACTACGTCCAGCAGGACGGCAGCATCATGCACACGGAGTCTGTCCGGAAGCGGGTGGAAGGCGCTGCGGGAATGCTGGAGCGGGCAGATTTTGCGCTGGAACACGAGGTGTGCAGTCTCGCGTTCGCCTCCTGCAACGGCGCACTGGGCCGCATCGTTTTTGCAAAGGGCGGCTCGGAGGAGGAGCGTCAGGCGCTCAGACAGGTGAGAGAGCAGGCCGACCGGATCATCGACCGGCTGCTCCGGGTGCCGGGATACCGCACCGAAAAGGCAAAGGTGGCGCTGTTCCGCCTGTCGCCCGCACTTTACCACCTGGCCCTGAAAATTCGGGGGGGGGCAGAGGAATCTATGGACGGCTGTGAAAAATTTTATCCAGAGCAAAAAGAGATTGACAAAACGCACAAAAAACGCTATATTCTTTTTATAAATGCAAGGAAAAAGAGTGTGCGCTGTTTTTGCCATCCAGAGAGCCGGGGGCTGCTGAAAACCCGGTATGGCGGTGCGGCGTGCTGTCGCTTTTGAGCAGAGGCGGGGAAACAAGAGTAGTCGCCTCCGGGTCTGCCCCACGTTATCGGGGCATCAAGGGGCATACGGCAGAAAGCCGTGTGCAATTTGGGTGGTACCGCGGTTATATTACAGCCGTCCCATGGAACGCTCCGTGGGGCGGCTTTTTTCGTCCCACTTCACAAACCTTCTGGGAGGATACTATGAAAGAACTCGCAAAACAGTATGATCCGAGCCAGGTGGAAGACCGCATCTACCAGTTCTGGCTGGATGGCGGCTACTTCCACACCAAGGCCGACCCCGACAAGAAGCCCTACACCATCGTGATGCCCCCTCCGAACGTCACCGGCCAGCTCCACATGGGCCACGCCGTGGATAACACCATGCAGGACATCCTCATCCGCACCAAGCGGATGCAGGGCTATGCCGCCCTGTGGGTGCCTGGCACAGACCACGCCTCCATCGCTACGGAGGCCAAGGTCGTGGAGGCCATGCGTGCTGAGGGCCTGACCAAGGAAATGGTGGGCCGCGACGGCTTCCTGGAGCGCGCCTGGGCCTGGAAGACCAAGTACGGCAACCGCATCGTCAGCCAGCTCAAGAAGCTGGGCAGCAGCTGCGACTGGGAGCGTGAGCGCTTCACCATGGACGAGGGCTGCTCTGAGGCTGTCAAGGAAGTCTTTGTCCGCCTGTACGACAAGGGCCTCATCTACCGCGGCAACCGCATGGTCAACTGGTGCCCCCACTGCAACACCTCCATTTCCGACGCCGAGGTGGAGTATGAGGAAAAGGACGGCAGCTTCTGGCACCTGCTCTACCCGGTCAAGGAGACCGGCGAGATGCTGGAACTGGCTACCACCCGTCCCGAGACCATGCTGGGCGATACCGCCGTTGCCATCAACGGCGATGACCCCCGCTATGCTCATCTGCACGGCTGCCATGTCATCCTGCCCCTGCTGAACAAGGAGATCCCCATCGTCTGCGACGAGCACGCCGACATGACCAAGGGTACCGGTGTCGTGAAGATCACCCCGGCCCACGATCCCAACGACTTTGAGGTCGGCCTGCGCCATGACCTGCCCATCGTCCGCGTCTTCACCTACGACGGTCGCATGACCGGCGCCGCCGACAAGGCTGCTGCCGACGCTCTGTTTGCTGCAGGCAAGAACACCGTCAACGAGCCTCATGTGCTGGACTGCGGCAAGTATGCCGGCATGACCACCCTCGAGGCCCGCAAGGCCATCCTCGCGGACCTGAAGGAGGGCGGCTTCCTGAAGGAGATCGAGCCTCTGAAGCATGAAGTCGGCACCTGCTACCGCTGCCACTCCACCATCGAGCCCATGGTGTCCAAGCAGTGGTTCGTCAAGATGGAGCCTCTGGCCAAGCCCGCCATCGAGAGCGTGGAGAAGGGCGACATCAAGTTCGTGCCGGAGCGCTTCACCAAGAACTATATGAACTGGATGAAGAACACCCGCGACTGGTGCATCAGCCGCCAGCTGTGGTGGGGCCACCAGATCCCGGCCTGGTACTGCGACGACTGCGGCGAGACTGTGGTCGCTAAGAGCGCCCCCTGCACCTGCCCCAAGTGCGGCGGCACCAGGCTCACCCAGGACCCCGATACCCTCGACACCTGGTTCTCTTCCGCTCTGTGGCCCTTCAGCACTCTGGGCTGGCCCAATGAGGAGAGCGAAGACCTCAAGTATTTCTATCCCACCAACACCCTCGTCACCGGCTACGACATCATCGGCTTCTGGGTCAGCCGCATGATCTTCTCCGGTCTGGCTTACACCGGCAAGGCTCCCTTCGACACCGTCTGCATCCACGGCATCGTCCGCGACAGCCAGGGCCGCAAGATGTCCAAATCCTTGGGCAACGGCATCGACCCGCTGGAAGTCATCGCCCAGTACGGCGCTGACGCCCTGCGCTTCATGCTGGTGGACGGCTCTACCCCGGGCAATGACATGCGCTACAGCGAGAAGAAGGTGGAGGCTGCCCGCAACTTTGCAAACAAGCTGTGGAACGCTACCCGCTTCGTGCTGATGAACCTGCCCGAGGACTTCCAGCCCGGCCTGCCCAGCGAGGAGAAGCTGGACATGAGCGATAAGTGGGTGCTGACCAAGCTGAATCAGGTGGCCGGCGCCATGAGCGACAACCTCGACCACTACGAGATGGGTCTGGCCGCTGCCAAGATCAACAGCTTCATCTGGGACGTCTACTGCGACTGGTTCATCGAGATCGCAAAGCCCCGCCTGAACTCCGGCGACGCCGAGCAGGCCGACACTGCCCGCCGCGTGCTGGTGTATGTGCTGGACAAGGCCCTCAAGCTGCTGCACCCCTTCATGCCCTTCATCACCGAGGAGCTGTATCAGGCTCTGCCCGGCTCTGCCGAGACCATCATGACCCAGAGCTGGCCCACCTTCGATGAAGCTCACAACTGGGCCGACGAAGAGGAAGCTTTCGAGAAGGTGATGGACTACATCAAGGCGGTGCGTACCATGCGCACCGAGATGAATGTCCACCCCGCCAAGAAGACCAGCATGATCATCGAGACGGCTGACCCGGCTCCCTTCCAGAGCGCCGAGGTCTATCTGGCAAAGTTCGCCTTCGCCACCGATGTGACCTTCACCGAAAAGTATGAGGGCAGCACCGACGGCATGGTGCAGGTGTCCACCCACGCCGCCCGCGGTTTCATCCCCATGATGGAGCTCATCGACCGCGACAAGGAGCTGGCCCGTCTGAACAAGGAAAAGGCTAAGGCCGAGAAGGAACTGGCCATGTTCGAGAACCAGCTCAACAACCCCAAGTTCGTCGAGCGCGCTCCCGCCGCTCTGGTGGAGGACATCCGCAATAAGCACGCCAAGAGCCAGGATAAGCTTGCCAACATTGAGCAGAGCATCAAGGCCCTGGGCTGATGCGGAAAACGGGTCCTGATATGCAAAAAACTTCTCCCTGGCTCATTGCGGCACGAGTCATCTTTACCTTTGCGCTCATTGCCTGCATCGTCTTCATCTTTTCCAACTCCATGCAGATCGGTGACGTTTCGGAATCGGCAAGCGGACGAGTATTGCTCCTGATGAAAAAGGTGTTCACCCGTCTGGGAATGCCCGGCGTGGCGAACCATCTGACTATGCACTTTGTGCGCAAGCTGGCACATTTCTGCGAGTATGCGCTGGAAGGCTTCCTGCTCACCCTCTGCCTGCGGGTCTACACCCGGCACTTTTTCGTTCACATCTCGTGGCCGATCCTGGGCGGTCTGCTCACGGCTCTGACGGACGAGACCATCCAGATGTTCAGCGATGGCCGGAGCAGCCAGCTCACCGACGTCTGGCTGGATTTTTCGGGCGCGATGGCCGGTATTCTGGTGGGGGTGTTCTGTCTGGCCCTGTGCAGGATGTGCTGGCTGCTCTACAAACATCGAAACGAGGATTGACGCAATGACCATCGAACAGGCAAACGAATATTTTTCTTCTCTGCCCGAGGGCTTTGCCCCGGCGGAGGAGCTGCGCGCTGCCCTGACGGCGGATGTCCAGAAGGTGCAGTTCGTCGGTGTGGCCGGCACGGCGGGCAAGACCGCTGCTGCCGGTCTGCTGGCGGCTATCCTGCGGGAGGCGGCGTTCCACGTCGGCTTCTACCGCGCCGGATGCGAGCCGCTGTCGGCCCGCATCGCCATCGGCGGCGTGTCGGTGGACCCGGTGCTGCTTTGTCAGGCTGCCGAGGCTCTCAGTGCCGCAAAGGCTCTGCCCCGTGAGGCGGCAGAGCTGGCAGCTGCGGCCCGCTGCTTTGGTGCGGCGGGTTGCAAGCTGGCTGTGGTGGAGCTGCCGGATGCCGGTCTGGCATCGGCCCTGCCCCAGATGCCGGTCTGCGCCGTCACGGCCATCGGCCCGGACGGCGTGAGCCGCTCAGTGGAGCGTCTGGCTGCACTGGCCGCAGGCGTCATGCGGAAAGACGCCGTCTGCGTCACCGCGCCGGAGCAGCCGAAGGCTGTTCTGAGTGAGCTGGTGGTGGCGGCGGCCAAGGCCGAGTGTGAGCTCGTCGTCCCCGACGCCGAGGACATCACCTTCCTCGAGGCGGAAAAGTTCACCAGCAAGGTGGACTACGGCGGATACACCGCCCCGCTGGCCTTCCTGGGCCGTCACGCGGCGGGCAATGCTGCCGTCGCGGTCGAGCTGGCATTGGCCCTCTGGCGCAAGGGCTTTGAGATCCCCGATGAGGCCATTCTGGCGGGTCTTGCCGCTGTGGAGAACCGCAGCAGCATCCGCGTCCTGTCCCAGAAGCCCCTCATCATCCTCGACGCCTGCCGTACTCCGCAGCAGGCTGCAGCCCTTCTGCGCGTCCTCAATATGGCGAAAGTACGCCATATGAGCGCCGTTATCGGCCTGACTGAGGAGGAAGGCGCGGAGTCGTTCCTTGCCGCACTGGAGACCGGACTGACTTCAGAAGAGCAGAAGAAGGACAAGAGCACTATGCCCGGCATGGGCGAGAACCCCTTCGACAAAGTCTTCCTTGTCGCCCCGGCGGGAACGGAAGCGGCGCTGGCAGAGCGCCTGACCGAAAAGGCACGGTATCACTTCGACGCGGTGTTCTGCCCGACGCTGGCCGAGGCCGTGGAGCAGGCGAAAGCCAACAGCCGCCGCGGCCTGCTGGTCTGCGGCAGTGAGGCCATCGCCCTCGAGGCCCTGAAACTATTTTCATAAGCATTGCACACCGTCTGAACGGTCTTTTTGCCTGCATACTGCGTTGATTTCCCTTGCAATCCACCAAGGATTGCAGCGGAAAATCGCCTTGTCTGCGGGCAAAAATTCTCGTCATTCGGTGCACCCCGCTTACGAAATAGCTTCTGAGAAGCTGCTGGAGAACCGCTGAGCGACACCGTTCTCTAAAAAATAACCCGAAAGACCTGTACACTGAAAAGGTGTACAGGTCTTTTCTTTATGCCAGAAAAAAGGAGATGAGGATATGGCGACAGTGACCTTCAGCGCGGCAGACGATGTGCTCTACGCCTATCTGGCCGGCGAGATCGACCACGACGCGGCGCAGGGGCTTCGCATCCAGCTGGACGACGCCCTGCTCACCCGCAGCCCGCGCATTCTGGTGATGGACCTCGGCGGAGTGGGGTTCATGGATTCGTCGGGCATCGGGCTGATATTGGGTCGGCAGCGCTGCGCCCGGACGCTGGGCGGCAGTCTGCGCATCCAGCACGCGCCGGAACAGCTCCGGCGGGTCTTACAGCTTGCAAGCATCCCCTGCACCGAGCCGGGCGGGGAAGTATCAGGAGGGATATAAATGAAAGCGGAAAACAGTGCAAAGATCCAATTTGATTCGCTCAGTGCAAACGAGGCTTTTGCCCGGGGCGCAGCGGCGGCCTTTCTGGCTCGGTATGACCCCACCGTGCCGCAGCTGGCCGACATCAAGACGGCGGTGTCCGAGGCAGTGACCAACTGCATCGTCCATGCCTACCCGGATTCCATCGGTCCCGTGACCCTGAGCATCGCCGTCTACCCGGAGCGGCTGGTGAAGATAACGGTGACGGATAAGGGAATCGGCATCCCGGACGTCGAAAAGGCCATGGAGCCTCTCTTCACCACCGGCAACCCGGAAGAGCGCTCCGGTCTGGGCTTTGCGGTGATGCAGAGCTTTATGGATAAGGTCAAGGTGTCCTCTCAGCCCGGAAAGGGGACGCGGGTGGTGCTGACCAAGCGTCTGGATGAGCGCTCTACATAATAAAGAGAAAGAGGGCGTCGCAATGGTAACGGACAAGACCCGGCGGAGCGCATTCATCGAGCAGAATCTGGGGCTGGTGCATTCCTGTGCCGGACGGTTCCGGGGGAGAGGCATTGAATACGACGACCTCTACAGCGCCGGCTGTATGGGGCTGGTAAAAGCGTATGACGGCTTTGATGAGTCGCGTGGCGTCTGTTTTTCCACTTACGCCGTGCCGGTCATTCTGGGCGAGATCAAAAAGCTGTTCCGGGACGGCGGCACCGTAAAGGTGAGCCGGTCACTCAAAGAGCTGAGCCTGCGCATCAATGCGGCTAGGGAGCATCACAGCAAGCTTTGCGGAGCAGAGCCTACTCTGTCACAGCTGGCAGAGGAGCTGGGGGAAAGCGTGGAGAATATCACGCTGGCGATCCAGGCGGCGCAGCCTGCGGTGAGTCTGACGCCGGAGAACCGGGAAGAGAGCGACCGGCAGATAGATATTCCGGTGGAGTCGCCGGAGGAAGAGCTTGCGGATAAGATAGGTCTGGCGGAGGTATTGAAGAGCCTGCCCGAAGAGGACAGGCTTATTATCCAGCTTCGCTTTTATGGGGGCAAGACCCAGAGCGATACGGCAAAACTGCTCCATACCACGCAGGTACAGATCTCCCGGCGGGAGCGCAAGATATTAAAGGTGATGCGGGACAGGCTGTTGGACGAATGATGGACAGAGCGGCCAAATCTGAGAGAAAAAACTGGGCAAAAAGACGAACCGCAAAATAATTCAAAAAAAGTGAAAAAAGGACTTGCTTTTTGAGGGGGTCTGTGCTAAAATACATTACTGTCAGGCGGACGTCTGACACAAACACCTCCGAAAAAGCGACAGGAAAAGTACGAAGGTCGATTGATTCTCCTAAGAACTTCAAAAAATCTTCAAAAAAGTGCTTGACAATCTGGTACTTCGGTGGTAAAATAAGTAAGCTCTCAGCCGCATGGCTGAGGCGCTACAGGACCTTGAAAATTGAACAATATCGAAAAACTTGTAACGGAACCTATTTTCGTGTTGGAAAAACACGTTAAACAATTCCAAACAAAGTAATTCACACAGGACGCAAGCGATTGCGTGCTGAGCGAAGAGAGATTTAACACTTTTTAAGTGATAAATATCATTTATAAAGAGTTTGATCCTGGCTCAGGACGAACGCTGGCGGCGCG
>ENA-ORCM01001496-ORCM01001496.1-human-gut-metagenome-genome-assembly--contig:-NODE-1496-length-19484-cov-4.241871_pt1 | contig 19484 bp, 19 predicted proteins | sample MGYA00242906_ERZ507928 | MGnify/ENA primary metagenome ERZ507928 (study PRJEB26167, sample SAMN06115497) | human gut metagenome | host: Homo sapiens | place: China:Shanxi | collected 2015-05-07...
ATCCGAACACTCTGTCCGGAGGAAGTCCCAAAAGCTCTGCTTGCAGGTACAGCGCTCCGTCCAGCCAGTAGGCGAATATGCTGCCCTCGGCTGTCGGGTGGTCGGCGCTGCCGCGGAGCTCTCCGCGAAGCGCCGGGGCTTCCGCGGACATGTAAGCGAAGCGGTTTACGCTGCTGCGGGTTTCGGAACGTTCGGAGCGTTCAGTCTGCTCTGCTCCGGCGGTTTCGTATAGGTTCTGTTCAGCTTGTTCATTTTGCATATGCTGTACCTTCCTTTCAGGTAAGTATATGCGCGCGAGCCGTGAATTACGCCTGGGCGGCGAGGGAATTCAGCAGGCGGACAAGCTCCTCCTCAAGGCAGGAATAGAACAGCGTGAAGAGTATATCGGCGCTTCCCAGCAGGAACACATTCTTGTTCGTGATGGCGGCAAGCGTGGGCACGTAGGTGTAGATATACCCCTTGTACCACTCCGCGTCGTAGGCGGGGACAGGCTTTCCGGATTTCACCATGCGGCGTATCTCCTCGAAGTCGTCGGCGATAACGTTGTCGTAGTTTCCGGCGCCCTTGGATATCACCATATCGTAGATGGTCTTTATCTGCTTGTCGTTGAGGTATCCGCCGGAGGTCTTGACGTTCTTCAGCACCGGCAGCCTTACCGCAAAGGAATACACCATAAGGGAGAGCACGCGCTCGTACTCCGGGGTGTTCATTTCGGCGCAGCGCTCCTTGTCGAGCTTTATCCCGGTGTTGTAAAGGCAGGTGGTGTCGGAGATGTTGTTCAGCGCTATCTTGAAGATATCCTTGATGTTGATGTTGTAGAAGTCCTTGTCGGCTATCATGTAGATGTACTTGACCGCATTGAACAGCGACACTCCTGCTTTGACGACTGTTTCGGATATCATGGTGCAGGCTGTTCTTTCACTGATGAATTCCATTTTTGCCCTCCTGTTTATTCTTCGCCGCCGAGGTTGAGTTCGCTCCGGCTGCTGTTTTTGCCTAAAAGATTTCCGCCGTCGGGGAGTATCACGGTGAATTCCGTGCCTTTCCCGAGGTCGCTCTGTACGCCTATCCTGCCGCCGCACACCTCGACTATCTTCTTTGCCAGCGGAAGCCCCAGCCCGTTGCCCTTTGTGGCGTGGGAGCTGTCCGCCTGGTAGAATTTCTCGAATATGTGAGGGAGCGCGTTCTGCGGTATTCCCGTTCCCGTATCCCGGACGCGTATCGTGATGACTCCGGCGCTGCGGTGGCAGCTCACGAATATGCTGCCGCCCTCCGGGGTGAACTTCACCGCGTTGTCGAACAGGTTGTTCCAGACATGCTCCAGCATCTGCTCGTTCCAGAAGAATTTCACTTCGTCAAGCTCCATCGAGAGGTCGATGTTTTTTTCAGACCAGTGTGGCTCCAGGCGCAGCATGCAGGTGCGGAGCTGCTCGTCAAGCGAAAACTCCTCCTTGGAGATGATGTCCGTGGTCTCAAGCCGGGTCAGGAGCAGCGTGTTGGTGGAAAGCTCCGAAAGGTACTCGGTCTCCTCCAGGATTATCTTTGAGAATTCCTTCTGCTGTTCCGGAGTGAGGTTTCCATTATAGAGCTGCTGCGCAAATCCGCGTATCGATACCAGCGGGGTCTTGAATTCGTGCGAGAAGCTCGCGATGAAATCCTGATTGAACATCGCGTTGTTGTTTAGCTCCCGGGTCATTTCGTTGAACACCTTGATGAGGTCGGAAAGCTCCCGGACGGTGTGCTTTTCAGCCCAGCCCATGTCCACCTGCACGGAGTAGTCGCCCTGGGACACCTGCTTTGTCGCCTTGATAAGCTCCACCAGCGGTTTCAGGAACAGCCCGCTCACTATGAACGACATCAGCGTACCGATAATGATACTGCTGACGACGGAGGCTATGATGTTTTCCGTGTCGCTGCTTCCGTTGGAGACTATCATGTCTATCGAAATGCGGGCGGAAAACGAGAGCACGTCTGCGCTGACGGTTATAATGAGTATCAGCAGGCTGAGCTTCGCGCCCAGGCGGGTGAATATAGAGCTTTTCCGCTTTTTGTCTTTCATGACGCCCCCTGCGGCTTGTCCGCGGTCTTTACCGCCTTATAGCCAAGCCCCCGGACGGTCACTATCTGGATATCCTTGTTGTCCTTGAGGCGGTCGCGCAGGCGGTTGATGTGGACGTCCACAGTGCGTGCCTCGGATTCGCTGTCCATGTCCCAGAACTCCTCCATAAGGTTCGCGCGGGTGAAGGTCTTGTTCGGGAATGACAGCAGCTTGAACAGTATCTGGAACTCCTTCTTCGGCATCTGGACTTCCGTGCCGTTCTGTATCAGCGTGAAGGAATCGTATATCAGCGTTGTGGAGCCTACGGTTATCTTCTGCTCCTCGGATATCCTCGCGCGTCGCAGCAGCGCCCGGATACGCAGTATCATCTCCACGTCGTCCACCGGCTTTACCATGAAGTCGTCTGTGCCCATCGTGAACGCCTTGCGGACGTCCTCGGCGCTGTCCCGGGCGGTTATTATCAGCACCGGAATGCTGCTTCCGCTGTCGCGCATCGTTTTCAGGAACGTGTAGCCGTCCATCGTGGGCATCATCAGGTCGAGTATCACGAGGTCGATGTGGGTGGTCTCCATCAGCTTCAGCGCCTGCGCGCCGTCTCCGGCGGTGTAGGGCTGGTAGCCGTTCTTTTCAAGTGTGTATTCGTACAGGCGGCGTATATGCGCCTGGTCGTCGACGACCAGAATATTGAACATAATTACCTCCGTAAAACAGCTTCGGCTATCGCCAGGTCCTCCGGGCGGGTCACTTTCATGTTGCAGGCGGTCACAGGAGTTATGTGCACCGGTTCGCCGCACAGCTCAAGCAGGGCGCTGTCGTCGGTGAGCTCCTCGGCGCGGCTTCCCAGCTTTTCCATGCAGGAGGCGTAAAGCTCCCTGCGGAACGCCTGCGGGGTCTGGGCGGCGTAGAGCGTGCTGCGGTCCGGCGTGGACGTTATCGCTCCGCCGCTGACCTGCTTTATCGTGTCAGTCACCGGAGCGGCGGCTATCGCTGAGCCGTACTGTACGGCGTCAGTCAGCACGCGGTCGATATCCGAAGTGGATATAAGCGGGCGCGCTCCGTCGTGTATCGCGATGTACGCGTATCCGGCGGATACGTACTCGAGCGCGTTTTTTACCGAAAGGAAACGCGTCGCGCCGCCGTGTACCGCAGCTTTCAGCTTTGTTATGCCGTACTGGCTGCACAGCGCGGCATAGCGCTCCTCCTCGCCGGCGGGTACGGCAAGAATTATTTCCCCGGCCTGCGCCGAATTTTCGAACGCCAGGGCGCTCCGGATAACTACGGGGATACCGTCCAGGAGCGCGAGCTGCTTGTTTATCCCGTTCATGCGGGAGGCGCTCCCTCCGGCGAGTATCACAGCGGAAAACATCGCCATGTCAGTTCACCGCGAGGAAGTTTCCGTGGAAACGGAAGTAGCTGTACTCGGTCTGGAAGTTGTGCAGCAGGCGGAGCACAACCGGCTGACCGACATTTCCGGAGAACTCGAGGTAGAACATGAATTCGTCCTCCTCGGTGCGGAATTCCAGTGGGAGCGGCTTGCTCTGTATCTTGGTGAGGTCAAGTTCGTTGACCGCGAATTTTGTCAGCATTCTGTAAAGGGAGCCCGAAATATGCGGCAGGGAAACAGACACTGCGATAGTGTCCGCGCCGTCGTAGACCTCGGTCTCCTTTGAGATGCAGAAGAATCTTGTCGCGTTGTTGGGGTCGGCGGCTATCGCGGGGTTCACGATGTCCAGACCGTGCATTTCGGCGCACTCCCGGGAGCAGATACAGCCAAGCTCGCTGCTGCGGTTCTCCGCGACCATCTGCGCTGCCATCGCGTTGTTTGCGTAGGGAATGATCGTAAGCTCCGGACGGGAGGAGGCGTACTCGCTGCACTGGCGTATAGCCTGCTCGTGGCCGAACAGTATGCGGATATCCTGCTCCTTCACGCCGTGCTTTGCCGCGAGGACATGGGTGCAGGGTACGGTAACGGTGCGGTTCACGAAAACGTGGTGCTTTTCCAGCAGCTCCATGTTAACGCTGACCTCCCCGGCGGTGCTGTTTTCCACCGGGATAACGCCGTAATCGGCGCTTCCGTTTTCAACTGCCTCGAACACCTCCGCAAAGCTTGCGCGGAAGTTCATGCGGCCGTCCGGGAACAGCTTCTGCGCCGCCGCGTGGCCGTATGCGCCTTCGATCCCCTGCACTGCGACGTCGGGGGTATGCTTTATCTGCGTGCCGTGGGGAATGCTCACAGCGGGGGTTATCGCGTTGTTCTGGCCGCACTTCGATATGTCCATGATGTTGGTGAACAGGAACTCTGCGGAGCTTTTCAGCTCCTCCGGGGAGCGGTCCCTCACAGAACGGATTATCGCCTTTTCGCGCTCGCTCTGGAACACCACCATGTTGTGCGCCGCCTTGTACTCAGCGACCTTGCGGGTCAGCCCCATTCTCTGCTTGAACAGCTCAAGGAGCTGGTCGTCTATCGCGTCTATATTCTTTCTGATCTCGCCTAAATCAAGCTCCATGCTTAGTTTTCCTCAACTTCCTGTGTTTCGTCGCCGATTACCGGGATACCTTCGCTGGTGAACCACGGCTCTGCTGTGCCGTCCATGGTCGCTTCCACTGTGGGCGGGTAGTTCTCGGCGCAGTATACTGTTACTTCCTGACCGTTTTCAACGTCCACGAGGTCGCCTATCTCAACGCTGCACTTGAACACGTATCCGTCCTTGGCTTCGTTGGAGCGCTCCGTCGTTACTGAATACTTGATGTTGAGCTTGCTCAGCTCAGCTATATACTTGTCGGGGGTCTGACCGGTGTAGTCCGGCAGGGCTACCCTGCTGGGTCCCTTGCTGACCTTTACTACCACAGTTATCCCGGCGGTGACTTCCTTGCCGGCTTCAATGCTCTGGTCGTACATCAGTCCGTTTGCGTAGGTGTCGGAATACTCGTACTTCGGCACGAACGTGAAGGTGCTTCCGTAGCGCTCGGTCTCGTAATCGTAGCTTCTTCCGGAGAAGTCCGGCATTTTTATCGTATCCGACGTGATGATCTGATCCGGCTCCGGCTGGGAGGACGTGGTTTCCGCCTGGCTGGTTTCCGGCTCACGGGTCTCTGCGGTGGCTTCCACGGTGGAAGTGCTTTCCGGCGGGGTGCTGTTTCCGCCGGTGAAAGTTCCGTTCAGGGTCAGCACGAACACCACGATGAACGCTGCAAGAACGATCCCTGCGATGACCATTACCGCGATGGTCTTGTTGCGCTCGCGGCGCTGCTTCTGCTCCCTGCGGGTGAGCTTCGCCTTCTCGGCGGGAGCCGGCTCGGCTGCCTTCGGCTGGGTGAACAGGCGGTCGACAAACTCGGTTATGGTGCGGACGCGGTCCTCCGGCGAGATGTTAAGGCCTGCCATTATCACGGAGGAAATGTTTGCCGGAATGTTCCGGTTTATCATCATCGGCTCCATAAGGCTGGTGCCGTTTCTGGCTATTGCCTCGGTGGGAATGCAGCCGGTCAGGCAGCGGTAAAGCACCGCGGATATGCCGTAGACGTCTGTCCAGGTGCCGTTTATCTCGTTGGTGTACTGCTCTGGGGCTGCGAATCCCGCGAACATCTCGCAGGGGATCTCGGTTCCGGTGGTGCGCGCCGCGCATATCGCGAATCCGGTGAGCTTCAGTTCCAGCTTATCGGTGACGAAAATCGTGGAGGGGGATATCCCGCGGTGGATTATACCGGCGGAATGGATAAGGCTCAGCGTTGTGAAGAACGGTGAGAAAAGCTCCTTCGCCTGCTCCCAGGTTATCACACCGGAGGAGTTCGCAAGGTATGTCTTGAGGGAAATTCCGTTGATGTACTCGAATACCACGTAGGCGGTGTTGTTCTCGCAGAACACGTCGAGGACGGTCTGAACGTGGGACATTCCGCGCAGCTTCATCAGCGTGCGGTTGAGGTCGATGAATTCCGACAGGTAGGTCTTGTAGAGCGCCGCCGCTGACGGATCGACCGTTATGTCGGTCTCGCCCTTTCTGCGGGAGCAGAGGGTGTCCGGCATGAATTCCTTTATTGTGACCTTCGCGCCCGCCGCAGTGTCGTAGCCGATATATACTGCGCCCTCTCCGTTGTAGCTTATCACCTTACCGACGATGTAGCGGTCGGCAAGGAAGGTCTTGGGCGCCAGGTATGTGGGGATATTCGGCGTGTTGTCGCTGTATCCGCACAGCTTGCAGGGACCGTCATAGGTTTTGTCGTTCATGCAGCCCATGCAAAGTGAAGTTTCCTTGATCATTAGCTGTTCTCCTGTATCTGAATTTTATCTTTCGGATATTATTATCGTGTGATACACAAACTACCACTATAATAATATACTCCAAACGGCGGAGATTGTCAACAGTTTTGCGCGTTTTGTAACTGCAAGGAAACAAATTGTAGCCAAATTGTAATAATTTGATGGCAAATCGACGGACGGCGGCGGTTATTATGACGGAAATATGTGCAGAATTTTCGTACCGCCGTTGCATTTTCCGGCGAGTTGTGATATACTAGATACAAAAGATACATTATATCCGAGAAAGGAATAGTTATGTTCAGAAGCAAAAGACAGCAGGAGATACTGGAATCCACAGAATCGAAGCTCGCGAAGATGTTCGAGGAGATGAACACTGAAAAGCGCCCGGACAACGGCAGGACCGTATGCGAGACGGAATGCACCATGGCGCGTATCCGCTCGTTTTCCGACTTTATGTACCTGATGAAGGTGCGCCCGCTTCAGACTGCGTGCTACTATGCGGCGGCGGTGCTTTTCCTGCTTATGCTGGCGGCGTTCTGGTGCACGGAGTGGCTTCTGGGCGCGGTATTCGCGGTGCTTTTCCTTGTCTGCGCAACGCTTCCGCATAACATGCGGATACAGTATTTCAACAAGCGCGCCGACAAGCTGGAGAACAGCTTCGGCAAGGTCGTCAGCGTGGATCTTTCCGAGGAGGATAATCTCACGCTGACTATCAGCGCGCCCGATCAGGCGGAGTCCGACGGCGCCGCCGTCCCGGAACGTGCGGAGGCTTCCGCGAGGGTTTCCGAGGCGCAACGCCCGTGTTGTCGAGATACCATATAAAAATATCTACAGGGCTTACGAGTGCAGCCACAGCTTCTATCTCTTCCCGGTGATGGAAAACAAGGACGAGCAGCTCGACGCCATTATCTGCGACAAGACGCAGTTCATCTGCGGAACCCCCATGCAGGCCAGGGACAGACTCGCAAGAGGCTGCGGCAAGCGGTTCAAGATAAAGGTCAAAAAAGCCTGAGGCGTTTTTACACAATGTGGTATGAAACGGCATAGCAGTGTTTTGTTATGTTTGCCAAAAATCAAAAAAAATTTTGTTCAATTATTAGAAAATTAACATTATGCCTTGATTTATTAGGAATGTTTATTGTATAATGTAAACAAGAGTATTCTGACAAATAGCGTGCTTTCATGGTTCGTTTGATGGTATCTAAGGGTCCGGGCGCTGTTCTGCGTGCGGGCGGGGTTGCTCTGTTTACTATTTTATTGTAAGAGGATTGATGCGGTTGTTATTTGGAACTAAAATAGTTAAGACAGAAATTCTTGCCCAGAACGGTACCCTGCTTGCTTCGGCAGAGCGCAATTTCGTTTTCCCGAAAAACCTGGAATCCAGTGAGGAAAGTATTCTTATCATCAAGGGAAAGGATCTCCCGGAGCTTGAGCGCGGCACGAGAGTGGACGTTATCGCTTACTCCAAGGCGGGCGACCGAATAAAATACGCCGGGGATATCTCAATGTCGCACGACAGGCAGATGAATATTTCCCTGCTCAAATCCAACAGCACCAAGGTGCTCGAGGAGCGCAGGCGATACTTCAAGATAAAGGTCGAGCTGCCCGGCAGGGCGCTTTTCGTGGTTCGCGACGAGAACACCATTCGCTTTGAAGAACCGGTTGCTGTAGTGATCCACGACATTAACGTCGGCGGTATTTTCCTGACCAGTGCGTACGAGTTCCACAAGGACGACAGCGCATGCGTCGATATCGAGCTGGTGGACGGTTATCACCTCAACACGATGGCTACCATACTCAGAGTGCAGACCGACAGCGACGGCGTGATCATCGGCTACGGCTGCGCGTTCGAGGCGCTCACCGCCGCACAGGAGGACGCTATCGGCAGATACATAAACTATGTGCAGCTCCTTATGCGCGCAAAGCAGGGAGAGCAGGACTAACGCATTTTCACACAGCGCGGCGATACCGCGTCAGGTGACAGATAAAATGTTTTCAGGGGGATAAGATAATGGGCAATTTGAAGCTGAAGATCGTGCTTACCGCTGTCATGCTGGTATTCGCGATAGTTCCGGCGGTGATCGTCGGAGCAATAGGCACATTTTCCGTTATGGGATACGAAAGGTCTGCCAAGGAGAACACCCTCCAGCAGGTGGGTGAGTCCAAATCTGCCGGAATAAAGCAGGCGTTCAAAAGCTATTCCTCCATCGTGGGGGCTATCGCAAAGAGCGAGGCGGCTGTTGACGTGGCACACGGAATGGGCAGCGCTGACGCGGAGCTTGAAGCCGCAGTCGCTGCGGATCCGGATATCCTCGATATGATGATCCTCGACGACAGCGGTACAGTCATCGCGGCTGTCAACGGAAGCGAGGGCGGAGTTTTTGAGAACCTCCCGATGAACGATCAGGGCGTTATCAATATGCCTTCCGTTTCTGAAATGCTCAACTGGACCAGCTACGGCGACGCCATCTTCGTTGCTGACCCTATCCCTTCCGACAATGCTTCCGGCGAGGCAGGGTACGTTGTTGCCATCGTTTCCGCTGGTCCTGACAGCGCTGTTATGAAGGCGCTGTCAGGTCAGTTCGTTAACCTGAGCGGCGCAAGCTTCATGATCGTTGACAAGAACGGCGTTGCAGTCAACTACAAGCAGAGCGGCTCCATCAACAAGGAATTCGCAGGTTCCGCGCTCCAGAGCGATATTGCCCAGTTCTTCGATACCTCCAACTCTGGTTACAGCGACCTCAAGAACAGCAAGGACATCAAGTCCATCAAGGGTTCCGCGGGCGGCTCTACATACTTCGTAGGACTTGCAGGCACCGACGTTATGAACTGGCGCTGGGTGGCCTCCGCTGACAATGCGGCGTTCAGCCAGTTCTCCACTACTACGAACCTCCTCGGCTGGGTCGTTGTTGCGGCTTCCGCTGTTGTATTCTCCATTGCTTCCCTTCTCGTTATCGGCAGGTTCCTCGGCAACATGAACGGCATGCTCAAGACCATGACCGAGATCTCCGAGGCAGAGGGCTCTACCGATATCCGCTTCAAGGTCACAAACAGAAGAAGCGAGCTTGGCGAGATCCAGACCTCCTTCAACGAGCTGCTCGACGAGGTGTTCCTCAGCGAGGAGCGTCACCGCACTATCGCAGAGCTGTCTGACAACATGCTGTTCGAGTGGGATTTCCACAAGGAGAGAATGTACGCTTCCAAGAACATGCTCGCGAAGTTTGACATCGACACCGACAGCGCTACGCTTTCTAACGGCAAGTTCATCGACTCCCTCATGAGCCAGGACGACGCTGAAAAGTACAAGCGCGATATGAACGGCCTGCTCAAGAACAAGAACGGCTACAGCGCTGAATATCAGCTCAAGACAAAGAGCGGCGCGGTGATCTGGGTATCCCTCCGTGCGGTTTGCATCACCGACCGCCTCGGCGAACCGCTGAGAGTTATCGGCGTCATGACCGATATCGACAATGAGAAGAAGCTCGAGCTTCAGCTTTCCGAGCGTGCAAGCTACGACTTCCTGTCACAGCTTTATAACAGAAACACATTTATCAGAAACCTCACGTCTGAGATCGAGCGCCGCGGCACAAAGCGCGTTGCTGTTTCCTTCATTGACGTCGACGACTTCAAGTTCATCAACGACCGCTACGGTCACACCATCGGCGACGAGGTCATCAGATTCGTGGCTGACACGATCCGCACCAAGGTCGACGACAGGGGAGGTTTCGCAGGCAGATTCGGCGGCGATGAGTTCGTGCTCTGCTTCACAAATCAGGATGATATCGCGAATATCGAGAATATCTCCATGGATATCATCAACGAGCTGTACGAAGGCTACACCACCGCTGACGGCGCAATGCACATCGACGTTAAGGCAAGTATCGGCGTGGCGTTCTGCCCTGAGCACACTGAAGATGTGAACGAGCTGCTCTCCTTTGCGGATACCGCGATGTACTTCGTAAAGAAGAACGGTAAGACCAACTACCACATCTACATTCCCGAGGACAGCGCAACGGACGAGTACATAGATCCGGAGGGCTTCTGATCCTTTGATTAATAATCAGCGAGGGCGGACAGTTACTGTGCGCCCTTGTGATGTCTGAATAGTGCCGGGTTCCGGCATAATGCTACAGTTTCCGGGGGAGTTTTATGGCAAAGATAATTGCACTCACAAATCAGAAGGGCGGCGTCGGAAAGACTACCACCTGCTGTGCGATATGCGGAGGACTTGCACAGATGGGGAAGAAGGTCCTCGCGATAGACCTTGACCCGCAGGGAAACCTCAGCTTTTCGCTCGGAATAGACGACGAGGACGCATACACCATCTATGATGTTTTCAAGGGGAACTGCGATATTTCCGATGCTGTCCAGAAAGGCGGGATCTGCGACGTTATCGCTTCGAATATCCTGCTTTCCGGCGTGGAGCTTGAACTTACCGGCGTGGGCCGCGAGTATATCCTCCGGGAACAGATGGAGACTATCCGCGACGAGTACGACTACATAATACTGGATACGCCGCCGGCGCTGTCGGTGCTCACCATAAACGCGTACACCGCTTCCGATGAGCTTGTTATTCCCATGCTGTGCGAGATACTCAGTTTACAGGGAATCGCTCAGCTAAAGCAGACCATTTTCGCGGTACAGCGTTATTACAACAAGGAACTCAAGGTGGCGGGCATTCTGCTGAATAAGTACAATCCGCGGCTCACGCTGACGAAAGATGTCGAGGATCTGGCGAATGTTATCGCCATGCAGCTCGATACAAAGATATTCAAGAGCCGGATAAGCGCGAGCGTCAGCATTGCGGAGGCTCCCGCGCATGGCGAGAGCGTCATAACATACTCGCCGAAGTCAAAGGCGGCGCAGGAATACTTCGCGTTCATCTGCGAGCTTACCGGGGAAAAAGCCGGGGATAAGTCATGACCGACAGAATAACCGAGCATTATCAGGAGAATCCCGAGGGCGCAAGACTCGTCAGCGACGAGGATATCCGGGGCGGTCAGAACAGGCAGGCTCCAGGGAAGAAGTCTGCGGGCTCTGCGGCGGGAAAACCGGATAAATCCGCTAATCCCTCTAAGACAGATAAGTCCAATAAATCCACTAAGACAGCTAAGTCTGCTAAGCCTGTTAAGTCTGGTAAAGCTGACGGCGCCGAGAAGGCGGGGGCTTCCAAACAGGCAAAGCCGGGGAAGTCCGCAGGGTCGGATAAATCGGGCAAGCCCGCGAAAAAAGCCGAAAATCCGGCGGAATACGATGAGAGCGGGGAGCAGTCCCAGAGCGTGAAAACCCCGAGCGTTATGCGGCTGGTGGAGGAACGCGCGTTCTCGGAAAACCAGGTTGTCGCCGCCGGGAAGAGCCTTATTCCCAGGCAGCTTCGCGGCATCGAGCCGCTTTCTAAGGTCATGCGCAGGGAAGCCGAGCTTCAGCGCGGCGAACAGCCCGACGATGAGGTGAGCCGTTCTCCGTTGGTAATGCGGGAACTTACCGAGATGGTCATTTCCGAGAATGTTCCCGGGATAATCAGGAGGTTCAACGCCTGCGACTGCGAGAAGTGCATGTCAGAACTGGCAAGGCTCACCGCTGAGGAGATCCCGGCGCGGTACATGAAAATGCCGGAGCTGGCAGACCTCAACTGGAGCGGTTTCAGCAGCGATGAGAGAATGCTCATTGATTCGCTGAAAAAGAACGCCGTAACGGTCATGATAAGGCTCATGATCGCGAATAAAAAGAGAAATTTCCATTGATCACAAAGCCGGTGGGATATCCCGCCGGCTTTTTTGCGCGATATGTGCAATATGCTACCGGAGTTGAAAATCGACAACAAATCTTAAAAAATTGTTGAATTATCCGGAGGTTTATGCTATAATAAATTATAAGTAACTGTATAGTAACAGGGGGTGTCTCGGTTGGATTGCTGCTTATGGCTCAACAGGAAAAAAATCAGCAGTGCGGCTGAGATCGTTGATAATTTCGACCTGGCTGCCGTTCGTGGATATTTCCTCGGGGGGAGCCTTTCGGAGTGGCTCCGGGAGCACGGCGGCACGGTCTACGCCGATCGGCTCGACAAGCTCAGGACGCTCGATCCGCAGGATCCTCAGCTTAACGACAGGCTCGCGGAGGTGTTCGGAGTAAGCGCCGGAGCTGTAACGGAGGTCTTTTGCGGGAACGCTCCGGATAACGGCGGGTCACGGTGCGGCTCTTTCGGGAGTTTCTCGGGCGGCTTCCGGGGTGGCTCCGGAAGCTTCAATTTCGGAAGCTACGGCGTTTTTCAAGGTTCCGGCTTGGGAATCGGTTCCGGCGGACTTACCGCGCTTGGGAGCTACAGATTCAGCCTCTGGGAATGGGAGTGGGAATGGCGCTTCGCTGGGCGTGGGTCGTTCCGGGGCTCGTTTGGTTCGTTAGGTTCGTTAGGTTCGTTTGGCTCGTATTGGTTCGGTTCTGGGAGCTATCTTCTCGGCTCTTTCGGGAGCTTTCCGTGGGGGAGCTTTTCCGGCTCGTTCGGCGCGGGAAGCTTTGGAGGGTTCGGCTCCGGCGGATCCATCACCGCTGACGAGTACGACCGTATAATGTACGAGTGCCTGAGAAAATGCCCGCTGAACTGCTATGGATACGGTATACACATAGTCTGACATGAGGTAAGAGTTTGGACGCATTTCATATTATTTCTACGGCTCCGTTTTTCGCGAAAAATAACGGGGCTTTTGCTTTAGAGGATTTCGACCTGTTCACTGCGGTCATCTCCGCGCTGGAATGGCGGAGGGACGGAAGCAGGATCTTTCTGTACTGCGACGCTCCCGCTGCGGATTATATCCGCAATGCCGGGCTTGAAAAGGTCTGGGACGGTGTGCGTGACACTGTTCCCGACGACCTTGACGGTATCGACCCGGAGATGTTCTGGGCTGCCGGAAAGCTCCTTGCACTGCGGCAGATGGACGCACCCTGCGTGATGATAGACACCGATCTTATCGTATGGAGCAAGCCGGAATTCGGGAGGGACATCATCGCGGCTCACCGTGAGGACATCAACCCGGACGTTTACCCGCCGCTGGAGTACTTTTCGGCTGCGGGGCATATCCTGCCTGGGTTCAGCCGGGAGGTACTGCCGCTTAATACGGCGTTTTTCTACGTTCCGGACAATGATTTCAAGGAGTTCTACACATCGCAGGCTGTCGCGTTCATGAAGTCGGCGGAACGGTGCGGGGAGCGCCTGCGCTACATGGTTTTCGCGGAACAGCGCATGGCGGCTATGTGCGCGGATTACACCGGCACCGGCGTGCAGACCCTTCTCGACAAGGACGCGCTGTTTTTCCCGCAGGACAAGTACACGCATCTGTGGGGAGCGAAACAGCAGATGAGGGAACGCCCGCTGCTGCGCGAGGAATTCATCTGGCGGTGTATCGCGAGGATCCTGCGGGATTTCCCGGAATATGAATGGACCATCGACAGGATAAAGGGGGCGGAGAGATGATATATTTCGACAACGCGGCGAGCGCCCCGGTGCTGGAATGCGCCCGGAAAGCGGCAGAGCCGTTCCTGTGGGAATGCTGCGGGAATCCCTCGTCGATACATTCCGAGGGACGGCGGGCGGCTCTGGCGCTGATAGAAGCGCGGGAGAAATGTGCGGCGGCTGTCGGCGCGGACCCTGACGAGATAGTGTTCACTTCCGGCGGCACCGAATCCGACAACACGGCGGTACGGCAGGCGGCGGCGCTCGGGGCGTCCGCTGGGAAGCTCCGCGTTGTCGCCTCCGCGATAGAGCACCCGGCGGTGCTGAATGTGTGCAGGGCTCTTGAGAAATCCGGGTTTGAGGTAAAATACATAGGCGTGGACGGCGGCGGCTACGTCGACATGGAACAGGCTCGGAAGCTCATTACGCCGGAAACTGCGGTGGTTTCCGTGATGGCGGCTAACAACGAGGTCGGAACGATCCAGCCGATAAGGGAGCTTGCCGCGCTTTGCCGGGAGCGCGGGGTGCTGTTCCATACGGACGCGGTTCAGGCGGCGGGGCATATCCCTCTTGACGTCAGGGAGCTGGGCTGTGATATGATGTCGGTTTCAGCTCACAAGCTGGGAGGGCTTCGCGGGGCGGGTCTGCTCTATATCCACAGTGGGCTGGAGCTTCAGCCGCTTATCTGCGGGGGAGGTCAGGAGAACGGGCTTCGCTCCGGGACGGAAAATACTGCGGCTATAGTTTCAATGGGTGCGGCTATGGAGTATGCGTGCGGGGACATCAACGGGCGGTCTGAGAGGATTTCGGCGCTTCGGGACAGGCTCGTCGCAGGACTGCTGGAGATTTCCGGGAGCAGGCTCAACGGCGGGATTACGCCGCGGCTGTGCGGCAACGTCAACGTTTCATTTTCCGGGGTGGAGGGGGAATCCCTCGTGCTCGGGCTGGATATCCGGGGTGTGTGCGCGTCCTCGGGGTCGGCGTGCTCGAGCGGGAATGAACTTCCATCGCATGTGCTCAGGGCTATGGGCGTACCGGAGGATATGCTCAAAGGTTCGCTGAGGCTCACCCTGTCGGAGTTCAACACTGCCGACGAAGTGGAAACGGCGATCCGGGCAGTCCGGGAGACAGTGGAAACTCTGCGGGAGCTTCGAGGGTGGGAAGGCTGATATGAAAATCAGATGGATATTCAACGCGCTGGCGGCGATGGAGGCAGTACTCTGCCCGGCGCTGTGCCTTATGTACGCATTCTGCGGGCTTGCCCTCTGGACGCAGACCGTATATTTCTGTCCGCTGCTGGGCGCGGTGCTGGCGGCGCTCCTGTTTTCGCGGGATAAGCGGCGGTTTATCTGGAAATGCGCCGGCTCGCTGTGCCTGTTTGCGGCGCTTTTCATTCTGGCGCTGAAGCTTGGCTGGTGGGGAGATGTATTCGCTGTGTTCAATGCGCAGTACACTGCGGAATACGGCGGAATGAACATGGGAGACGCGGCGGGTATTTTTCTGCTGTGGACGCCTACGGCTTTTGCGGCTCTTATCGGAGGGGTTATCGTAAGCGCCGGGGTGCGGCGTTCTGTCATTGAAAAGGAAAATCTGCGGGCTTCGGCTGGCGGTTTGCTGGAGGGTACTGATGATACGGGAACTTGAAGAAAAGATGTGGAGAGCGGCTCAGGCGCGCGACAAGGCGGCGTTTACGTGAATGCAGGCATGGTTTGCGGGGGGACACGGTGCACAGGGGCGGAATATGCGGAAATAATCGCTGATTTCGACTGCGCCGCATTCGAAATCGAGGAGTGACGGTGTGTGAAACGCCTGATGCGGTTCAGGTGCATTATGTCATCACCACCACGGCGGAGAAGCCTGAAAACTCAGACCTTTCCGGAAAGTTCCACATAACATCGACATGGCGGAATACCGGCGGCAGATGGAAGCTTGTCTTCAATATGGACAGAAATGTGCCGGAGCGGTAAGTTCCCTTTTTCGGGAAAAATCCTGTCAGACTATTGGTCACCTCTAAAAACCTTGTTTGAGTGAAAATGTGTATAGCACACCGACTGCTTCTTCAAACCTCCTCGTAAGGCATACAGCCTTACTTCGTCGGCTTTCATCGCATTCGGCGCACTCTACCCATTTTCCCTTTTCAAACCGGTTTTTAGAGGTTCCCTATTGACAAAGGCTGAAATCTGTGATATAATCACAAATAGAATATGTTGAAATGCGACGATAGGAAACAAAGCCCTGGCGAACTTCCAGAGAACCGGCGGTCGGTGCGAGCCGGCAGAACGGCAGGGTCATAGCTCCTCCTTGAGCAGAACGGCTGAACGGGCGGCCGGCAGGCGGGCAGTCTGCGGTCACTAATTAAGCTGTTACGGTATCTCCCGTTATCGAGAGGCACATTGTTTGATGTGTACGAGTGGACAGTCTTTTTGCGGCTGTCAATGAGAGTGGTACCGTGGAGTTTCAAGCTTCATCTCTTAAATGAGATGGAGCTTTTTTATTTTGCGGTCAAATGCAGTTCAACAGTTCGCTGTATTAATAGCGCGTGCGCGCGGGGCTTAGCCCGGAAAGGAAAGAGATATGACAAACGCAAGCAAGTACGCAAGAAGATATTTCATGCCGCCGTTCAGATGCATGGACTGGGCTGAAAAGGACTACATCGAGAAGGCTCCCAAGTGGTGCAGCGTCGACCTGCGCGACGGCAACCAGGCGCTCATTATCCCGATGAGCCTTGACGAGAAGCTGGAATTCTTCAAGAAGCTGGTCGAGGTAGGATTCAAGGAGATCGAGATAGGCTTCCCCGCCGCTTCCGAGACCGAGTATGAGTTCTGCCGCGCGCTTATCGAACAGAACCTTATCCCTGACGACGTTACCGTGCAGGTGCTCACCCAGAGCCGCGAACATATCATCAAAAAGACCTTCGAGGCTCTCGACGGCTGCAAGAACGCCATAGTTCACCTGTATAACTCCACCTCCGTCGCTCAGCGCGAGCAGGTTTTCCGCAAGAGCAGGCAGGAGATAATCGACATCGCAGTTACCGGTGCAAAGCTCCTCAACGAGTACCGCGAAAAGACCTCCGGCAACTTCCGCTTTGAGTACTCCCCGGAGAGCTTCACCGGAACTGAGCCGGAATTCGCCGCAGAGATCTGCAACGCAGTAATAGACATCTGGAAGCCTACCCCTGACTGGAAGGTGATCATAAACCTGCCCGTTACCGTCGAGGAGAGCCTCCCGCACGTTTACGCACAGCAGGTAGAATATATGTGCAAGGTACTGCACAGCCGCGATTCCCTTGAGATATCCCTCCACCCGCACAACGACCGCGGCTGCGGTATCGCCGATACCGAACTCGGACTGCTCGCAGGCGCTGACCGCGTTGAGGGCACTCTGTTCGGGAACGGCGAACGCACCGGTAACGTCGATATCGTCACCGTTGCGCTCAATATGTATTCCCACGGCGTTGAGCCGAACCTCGATTTCAGCAATCTGCCGGAGCTGGCTTCCATCTACGAGCGGCTCACCAGAATGCACGTTTACGAGCGCATGCCATACAGCGGTCAGCTTGTGTTCGCGGCGTTCAGCGGCTCTCACCAGGACGCTATCGCAAAGGGCATGAAGTGGCGCGACGAGAAGGATCCCGAGCACTGGAACGTTCCGTATATCCCGATCGACCCGCACGATATCGGCAGAGAATACGAGGGCGATGTTATCCGTATCAACAGCCAGAGCGGCAAGGGCGGTATCGGCTTCCTTATGGAGCAGACCTACGGCATTATCATGCCGCCTAAAATGCGCGAACATTTCGGCTATGTTGTCAAGGGAGTTTCCGACCATCAGCACAAGGAGCTTCACCCCAGCGAGATCTACGATATCTTCGAAAAGACCTATCTGGAGCCGCAGGGCAAGCTGAAATTCGTGGAGGCTCACTACAACCAGGGAGAGCACATTACCGCCTTTGTGACTATGGAGGTCGGCGGACAGAAACGCACATGGGAAGGCGTCGGCAACGGACGTCTGGACGCGGTTTCCAACGCAATCAAGACTGGCCTCGGCATAGACTTCCATCTTGAGACCTACACTGAGAACGCAGTAGAGCAGTCCTCCAAGTCCAAGGCGGCTGCGTACATCGGAATATCCAAGCCGGACGGCTCCGTAAGCTGGGGCGCGGGTATACATACCGATATCATCATGGCTTCCGTACGGGCGCTGGTGGCTGCGGTCAATAATTCCGGGCTTATCTGATTATGAATAGCTTTAGGGCGCGCTTCGGTGCGCCCTTTTTCTTGACTTTAAATAGTTCGTGTGATATAATTAAATCTGAAAATGTAGTCTGTGAATGGAGTGCGTATGGATAAAATAAGGGTCGAGATGAAATGCAACGACAGATTTTTTAATGCTGGTATGGCAGCGACAGTCATTATTCTTGCGATTTGGTTTGCTGTAATGTTAACATATTTCTCGGTGGTCAGTCTGGTACTGTTTCTGATTTGTACGGGTTTGTTCGTCGGAATTGTAATAGCTTTCGAAAAGATACCGACAGTCGCAGAAGCTGACGGCAACGAACTCAGATGGAAGCACCTGCTCGGCTGGAAAACGATCAGATATGCGGATATTCTGACGATCAACTGCGAACCGGAGGAGCTGCGCGGTCGATACTCCAGCACGCAATGTATGAAACTGCATATAACCACTGGCGACGACGAATGTGAGCTGAGCCAGAAAGTAAATACGAACAAAATGCTTCAGGACAGGCTTGACGGACAGGAAACGGATATTCCGGTCATGCGGCTATATGAATTTATTAAAGAAAAAACCGGAAAATAATTTTAACTTTTTCTGTTGAAAGAGTTGAAAAATTCGCGGGCTTGTGATATACTATATCTAGAAATTATATTGCAGAAAGCGAGTGATATATCAACATGAAGTGTCCTGAATGCGGCTGCGAGGAAAGCAAGGTAATCGACTCCCGCCCGACCGAAAATAAGGTGCGCCGCCGCCGTGAATGTATCCAGTGCGGATTCCGTTTCACAACATACGAAATAATCGAGGATATCCCTCTTATGGTTATAAAGAAGGATAATTCCATAGAGCCGTTCGACCGCCAGAAGCTCGTCGACAGGCTTTGCAGAGCCGCTGTCAAGCGTCCGGTAAAGCTTGAGACTATTGAAAATATGGTGGACGAGATCGCCGCAGAGCTGAAGAATTCCCTTCAGCGGGAGGTCACAAGCGAGAAGATCGGCGAGATGGTTCTTCACAAGCTCAAGGCTATAGACGTCGTGGCGTATATCAGATTCGCTTCCGTGTATAAGGACTTCAACGATGTTGACGGTTTCGTCAAGATCATATCTGAACTCCAGGAGAATGCATGATCATGCTAAAGACCTGCCTCGGCGGGTCTTTTGTTATTTTATGTATTCGAAAACGTATATTTTGTGTAAAACTCGGAAAACTAATTGTGCAAAATTTTTTTGAATATTTTTGAAAAAGGGGTTGACTTTTTCGAACAAAGAGAGTATAATATAAAAGCTGTCGCGAGAACGGCTTGAAAACATCACAAAGTGATCGAAAATCAAGAAAAAACTTCAAAAAAGTTTGAAAAACCTCTTGACAAATCGAAAACAAAGTGATATAATAAATAAGCTGCTTCGAGAGAAGCGACAAACTGTTAAATCAGATATTGAAGGCTTGAAAAGCGGTTCGAAAAATAAAATTCAAAAACCTCTTGA
>ENA-ORCM01001505-ORCM01001505.1-human-gut-metagenome-genome-assembly--contig:-NODE-1505-length-19390-cov-5.569150_pt1 | contig 19390 bp, 18 predicted proteins | sample MGYA00242906_ERZ507928 | MGnify/ENA primary metagenome ERZ507928 (study PRJEB26167, sample SAMN06115497) | human gut metagenome | host: Homo sapiens | place: China:Shanxi | collected 2015-05-07...
GATGCAAAAAAATTGACATCTTATGATGCTTATGATATGCTGAATTCTCAAGATATCTTGAATTTGTTTTTAAAAAGGGCGTATTTTAATGAAACAGACTTCCAAAAAAGTATTACAGGTAGCAGCTTCTGTTGCAAAAAAAACGGCTTCCTTTTCGGCAAATTTACCTTGTCTTTGGTGGGGTTATCAGCCAAAGGCACCGAAATCCGTGAAGAAGATGCGGAAATTCTGATGCTGCAAACATGCTCGGAAAAATTTGCAAAGAAATTGATACAGGCGGAAATCATTCCGGAATCCGATGCAGATATTTATGTGTTCGGATGCTATCAGTTTGGAATGATGCTCTTAAACGTTGTGACGACAATTGGTTTGGGCATTCTGTTTCGACTTTTTTTGCCATGCGTGCTGTTAAATCTGTCGTTTATTCCCATTCGCATTTCTGCGGGCGGACACCATGCGGATTCCCCCGTGAAGTGCTATGTGTTATCGACACTTTTGATTGCAGCATTGCTGGCAATTCTGAAGTGGGTTTCTGTTTCGCTGCTTGCTGCTTGGATTTTGATTCTGGCTGCAAGTGCGGTGCTGCTCTGGCTTGCACCAGTGGAAACAGAAAACAATCCATTGGATGAAACAGAAGTTCGGGTTTATCGCAGAAGAACCAGAATCGTCTTAGGCATTGAGCTGCTTGCGGCTCTGCTGGCGACACTGCTGCACCGGAACTTTCTGGTAACCATTATCGGATTTGGATTACTCACCGCATCGTTCATGCTGGTGGTTGGAGCATGTGCGAATCTGAAACAGCATTGGAATCGCTGCGTTTAAGCGAGGGAAGAACGCTTTTTCACAGGGAATCCCGTGTTGCTTTGGTGCAGATGTCGGCACGAAGATGCGGAAATTTTTCAAGAAAAAAGCGGTAACAGGGACAAGTGTGTCCTGTGTTACCGCTTTCTTTTTTATTCAGTTGGTTCTTGCGGTTCGGAAACAGCATGGATGAACGCATGAATGATGGTCAGCAGGTCGTCCTGACGGTCAGCCGGACACTTTTGAATGAGAGCATCCATCATTTCCAGTTCTGCGGTGTGTTCGGGCTGCTCGTCGCCGAAGAGAATATAATCTGTTCGCAGACAGAGCAAATCCGAAAGCTTTGCCAGCGTCTGAATGGAGATGCCCTTGATGCCCAGTTCAATATCGGAGCAGAATTTTGTCGAAACATCTAATTTTTCCGCAAGCTGCTCTCTGGTGTATCCCAGGCGTTCTCGCTGTGCACGGATGCGAGCACCCATTTCTTTATACTGAATCGTTTTCATGAGAAAACCCTCCTTGTTGGTTGTTCCATTTCTCTTATTATTGTACAGGAATTTTGGAAACATGAAAACAAACTGCCGGCGTTTCAGAAAGCATGCTTTCAGATGTTTCAGAATGGAAAAATCCACAGGCAAAAGGTTGTCTGTGGATTTTTATGGAAATGCGTCAGACGAGCATTAGTAGTTCAGTGTAACAGCCTGCAAGCTGCCCAATCCGTAATAGTTATAAATGGTCATGACATCCTGCGGATTCTGAATCTGGAAGGTAATCGTTCCGTTCTGCAAGTCGGAATATGCAATCGGATGCTGTTCGTTCCAGCAGTTTCCCAATACGAGGCAGCCGCCGGAATTTGGAATGCTGCCCTGGAATTGCAGCGTGATGGAGCGAATCTTCTGATCGTTGTATGGTGTCAGGTCAAACGCTGTTCTGTATGAAACATTTTTCAGAACGACTTTTTTGCCGGAGCTTGGCTTTGTGGTGGTAGTCGGTCTTGTAGTCGCACGAGTGGTGGTTGTTACCGGAGCAGCTGCATTTCCCACAGCAGAGAACTGGAGCGTAGAAGCATCCCGTTCCACCATGTCATTGGCAGATTCATCCCACAGTGCATACCAGTTCACCAGCCGTGACCGAGTTCATGTTCCAGAACGTGCAGGTTTGTGCCGTTCAGCATATTCAAGTAAGCATCATCCGACAGCCGCTGCCCCCAGTCACCGCCGCATCCGCCGATGGACGGGAAGCCCTGTGTTGCCCAGAGGTACCTATCGAACCGTTCGCCCGGATAAACATAGTTCGTATCCATGAAGTGATCCATCCGAGAGCGTTCTGACGGTGCACTTGGCAGTTTGTTCGGAATGGTTTCATAGCCGTTGGAGGTGTCATAGGTGCTGTCGTAGTCGCTAATCAGGGAGTCATAGACGACTTCATCCGGCTGCAAGCAGTTTTTGAGGTGTTTTCATATAAATTCTCCTTTTGTGTTGGTTTGTGTACGCAACTATTCCCAGTATAATCCGGAATTTGTACAAAGTCAATAGTAATTTTAAACATTTTCAGAGAATTCACACAAAAACAGGTAATTTTATGAAAATACAAAGTCGCCAGCGGAATTTCTCTGTTTACACCTTACAAAAATGTCACATTCCTCCGGCAAAATGTCACACAAATCAATCGCGCAGCGATGGGATTTCTGATACAATAAAGACAACAACACAGAAGGGGGCAATTGCAAATGGCAATGCTACAAGTAGAATGTTTGAAGAAAATCTATACCACTCGCTTTGGCGGGAATCAGGTGCAGGCACTTTCGGACGTTTCGTTTTCCGTCGAAACGGGCGAATATGTGGCAATCATGGGGGAATCGGGTTCGGGGAAGACCACGCTGCTGAATATACTCGCAGCCCTCGACCAGCCGACCAGTGGGAAAGTTTTTCTGGATGGAAAAGATTTGACAATGGTCAAGGAACGGGAAATTGCAGCGTTCCGGCGGGATAATCTGGGCTTTGTATTTCAGGATTTCAACTTGCTCGATACGTTTTCCCTGAAAGATAATATTTTCCTGCCGTTGGTGCTGGCTGGGAAGTCGCCGAAAGAGATGGAATTGCGGTTGAATCCGATTGCGGAACAGCTGGGGATTACGCACCTGCTGGAGAAATACCCCTATGAAGTTTCCGGCGGTCAGAAACAGCGTGCAGCGGTTGCGAGAGCGTTGATTTCCAAGCCAAAGCTGATTCTGGCGGACGAACCGACCGGAGCACTGGATTCCAAGTCCACAGATGGCTTGCTGGATGTCTTTTCCGCAATTCATGCGACCGGACAGACAATTTTAATGGTAACACACTCCACCAAGGCGGCAAGCCGTGCAGACCGGATTCTGTTCATCAAGGACGGCGTGCTGTTCCATCAGATTTATCGGGGCGGCTGCACGAATGAACAGTTGTATCAGAAGATTTCCGATACCTTGACGATGTTGGCAACAGGAGGGGAACAGGCATGAAAACGCTCTATTGGAAGTTGGCATGGCACGGCATTTATAAAAACCAGAAAATCTATTTGCCGTTTCTGCTGACCAGTATCGGCATTACCATGATGTATTACATCGTATCCTATCTGACGTATAGCAAAGCCATTTATGAAATGCACGGCGGGCGGGAGATGCAAATGATTCTCTCGTGGGGAACAGTCGTCATTGCAATTTTTGCAGCGATTTTTCTGTTCTATATGAACTCATTTTTGATGCGGCGGCGAAAAACAGAATTCGGGCTGTATAATATCCTCGGCATGGGAAAATGGAACATCGCTCGGATTTTGTGCTGGCAGAATGGCATGCTGTTTGGAACGTCCATGGTTGGCGGTCTGGGGCTGGGCATTCTGCTGTCGAAACTCTCGGAGCTGATCGCTGCGAAGATGCTGGGGAACGGCAGCCCGATGGGCTTTCGGATTGAACCAAACGCCGTGCGGAATACGGTCTTGCTGACAGCGGTTTCCTATGGCATCATCCTGCTGTATTCGCTCGGACAGATTCACGTTTCCAAGCCGATTGCCCTGCTGCGAGGGGAAAAACAGGGCGAAAAGCCACCGAAAGCCCGTTGGCTGCTGACGCTCTGCGGACTGGTTATGTTAGGCATTGCGTATTACTTAGCTGTGACGATTCAACAACCAATCGCTGCCTTTTCGATGTTCTTTCTGGCGGTGGTGCTGGTTATTCTGGCAACGTATTTGCTGTTCATCTGCGGTTCTGTGGCTCTGTGCAAGCTGTTGCAGAAGAATAAGCGGTATTATTACCAGTTACAGCATTTCATTTCGGTTTCGTCCATGCGGTATCGGATGAAGCGGAACGGTTCGAGTCTGGCTTCGATTTGTGTGCTGTCGACGATGGTTCTGGTGATGATTTCCAGCACGCTTTGCCTGTATTCCGGTTCTGAAGATGGATTGCAGCAGCGGTATCCAAGGGAGATTTCTGTCACTGCCTATGCGAAATTTGATCCGGAAGTGCTGGAGGACAAAATTACAGAAGTGTTGTCCCGTCATTCCTTACAGGAAAAAAACGAAGTGCATTATACGACTCTGCAAATCAGCGGTTTGCTGAAAGAACATCAACTGCAATTGGAACGGGATTTGGTTGTGAACTATGAGGACATCGCAACAATTGCAATATTCACCTTGTCGGAATACAACCGTTTAGCCGGAACATCGGAAACATTGGCGGATGGCGAAGTATTGCTTTCTGTGATAAATGGTTCGTATTCCGGAAATACGATTCAGATTGGAACAATGCAGCCGTTTCACATTCAGAAGCAAGTTCCGAAGTTCTTGTCGGATGGGAATGCATTTGCCAACGTCAGCCGGACGCTGTATCTGGTCGTACCGGATATGGCGATGATGCAGGAACTCAATGAACGACAGGCGGAAGCCTATAACGGGTATGCCTCCGTCATTCAGTTCTACAAAGGCTTTGATTTGGATGCGGATACAGACACACAGCTTGCCATTCAAGCAGAGTTGGAGCAGCAGCTTTATGATGAAGGTTGCGTTTGTGAGAGCCGGGAAGGTGGGCGTTCGAGCTTCTATGCCCTGTATGGCGGACTGCTGTTCCTGGGCATTCTGTTGAGCGTGGTATTCCTGTTTGGAACGGTATTGATCATGTATTACAAGCAGATTTCAGAGGGCTATGAAGATGCTGGACGGTTTGAGATTCTGCAAAAAGTCGGCATGACGAAAAAAGAAATCAAGCGAAGCATCAACTCGCAGATTTTAACGGTCTTTACTGCTCCGCTGCTCATGGCAGGGGTGCATCTGGCATTTGCCTTTCCGATGCTGTACCGGTTGCTGACGCTGATGGGGCTGACGAATGTTTCCTTGTTTGCAATCACAACCGTTGGTTGTTTCCTCGTGTTTGCTGCTTTGTATGCGTTGATGTACAAGCTGACCTCGCATAGCTATTATCAGTTGGTGAAATCATAAATGAAAGAAAAACTTACCATGGGAATTGGGATTGGTTGCCTGCTGATACTGGCGATTCCAATCGGCATTCTGATTTTGTTGGCAACGCTGATTTGGAACGGTATGGATGTGCTTTTTCGGTTTTGGAGCAGGCGAAAATGAGAGAGAAACAGATTATGGGCGGATTGCTGTGCAGTTGTCTACTTCTCGGCAGCCTGACGGGATGCGGAGCGAATTGGAAAAGCAAGCTGCTGTATGGATACGAAAAGACACTATCCAGCCTAGGCGGCTTTCAGCGAACCAGCAAGCAGCAGCTGTATGGAATGCGGTTGGATGGAGAAGATGCCTATACGGGAACGTATCAGGCAGATTGTCGGAACGTACGGGGGAAAGATGTGGTATTTGGCGGCTGTTCGATTCAGACAAGAACGCTGTGGCTAACCGGAACGGTTGGAGCAAGAAACGGTATTGTAGAAATCTATGTGCTAAACGGAGATAAAGAGAAAGAATATCTGACCCCGAACGAGCAGGGCATGTTCTCCAAAATCATACAAAATCAGGGCGGGAATTGCTATGTGGTGGTAGATTACGCAGATTATACCGGAACGGTGACACTGAGCAGCGAGTATCCGACATAATCGAAAAACAGAATAGAAGAGAGAAATAGAGAACAAAAACAAGAAAAGGACAGGTGAACACCATGCAAGCAGAAGCGATGCAGAAACAACGAACAACATCCAAAACAAAAAGCTACATTTGTCGTATACTGTTGCTGCTGGGCGTGCTTCTGCTTGCCGTGGGGCTTTGGTATGGCGTACAGGGCTATCAGATGTACCGGAATGCCCTTGCAGAAACCCCGATTGCTGAGAAAACCGCTGCCATTGAACAGCAGGAATCGTTTGTCCCCTATGATGCATTGCCGCAGATTTATGTGGATGCTGTCATTTCCGTGGAAGACCAGCGGTTTTTCTCCCATTCCGGCATCGATGGTTTGGCAATGATACGGGCACTGTGGAACGATTTGCGAACAAGGTCGTTTGCAGAGGGCGGCAGTACCATTTCCCAGCAGCTGGCGAAGAACCAGTATTTCACGCAGGAGAAAACCTTGCAGCGAAAAATTGCAGAGATGTTTCTTGCTCACGCTTGGGAGCAGGTCTGTGAGAAGCAGGAGCTGTTCGCCCTGTATGTCAACACGATTTACTTTGGAGATGGCTATACGGGCATTTCTGAGGCAGCAGCGGGCTATTTCCAGACAACGCCGCAGCAGTTGACGGATTATGAAGCGGTGATGCTTGCCGGACTGCCGAACGCCCCCTCCGCCTATGCGTTGCAGGAGCATGCAGATTTAGCAGAACAGCGGATGCAGCAGGTCTTGCAAGCGATGGTTGCGAATCAGAAGTTGACCCAATCGGAAGCCAACGAGATTTTACAGGAGAAATCGTAAATTTTTTTGAACAGATAGGCGAATGTTCCACTTTTGATGGATAATAGAGAGAAATCACAAGATGAGGAGTGGAATGAAGATGCGTATTTGTAGTTTCCCGTTGGATGATGCAGCCATCCAGACGATCCATCCAAAAGATGTCTATCTCATAAAGATGGCGGACGAACAATCTATGGAACTGTTCGTGATGCAAGAAGATTTGCTCACGACTTATTACACCTGCCACATGAGCCCGTATCTATGGAAGAGAATCAAACGGGCGTTCTCAATCTCCAAAAACACAAGCAATGATTTGTGGGAATGGAAATCGAGTGGCAGGGGCGATGATTGGTACTGGAAACGGTCGATTCCGACCCAATATCAAAAAGAACTGGAACGCTTGATTCTGTTAGACCAGTTCTGGGCGAAGCAATGGATGATACAGCTGGCATTCTGCCCCTCCGTCCTGCGGCTGCTGCATAAATTGGCAAGAAGAAAGAACCCCAGTGCACCGTTTTACAAAGTCGATCAGGCATAACAACTCTTTTACACCCCCTCAACAAAGCCTCCGTTTTGAAAAGAATCGGAAAAGAACAGAATCCGAAAAACGGAAAATGTTACCGCAGATTTTCGCACTGTTCATAGAATCCCGTTGACAAAATGCAGAAAAAATGATACAATTATAACAATCATTTGCATGTTCCGGCAAAATCCGGACATGCTTTCTGTAAGAAAATTTCTGATGGGAGGTTCTGTTTGATGAAACGGAGAATTGGAATTTTGACCAGCGGCGGCGATTGCCCGGGACTGAATGCAACCATTCGTGGCGTTGCAAAGGCATGTTACCAGATGCTGGGGACGGAAAATGTGGAAATCGTAGGGATTTCAGACGGCTACTATGGACTGATTCACAATATTTGCAAGGAAATGAAACCGGATGACTTTTCTGGGATTCTGACCCGTGGCGGTACGATTCTGGGAACAAAACGGCAGCCGTTCAAGATGATGAAAGTCATTGGCGATGACAATATCGATAAAGTAAAAAATATGAAGAAAACCTACCAGAGCCAGAAGCTGGACTGCCTGCTGACACTGGGCGGAAACGGCACGCACAAGACCTCGCAGCTGCTCTCGGAAGAGGGGCTGAACGTCATCGGCTTGCCAAAGACCATTGACAACGACATCTACGGAACAGACGTTACTTTTGGATTCCATACGGCAGTGGACATTGCAACAGATGCGATTGACCGCCTGCACACGACTGCAAACAGCCATTCTCGCATTCTGCTCTGTGAGATCATGGGCAACAAAGCCGGCTGGCTGACGCTGAGTGCCGGAATTGCCGGCGGTGCAGACATCATTCTGATTCCGGAAATTCCATATGACATTGACAAGGTTTGCAAGTCGGTTCTGAAGCGGAGCGAAAGCGGCAAGAACTTTTCGATTATTGCCGTTGCAGAGGGCTGCTTTGACAAGGAAGAAGCCAAGCTGAAAAAGAAAGAACGGGCAAGACTCCGTGCAGAAGCGGGCGTGATTACCGCAACCAATCGCATCGCTGCACAGATTCAGCAGAAGACACAACTCGAAGCACGGGTTTGCGTGCCGGGGCATATGCTGCGGGGCGGCAGTCCGAGTGCATACGACCGGATTCTTGCAACCCAATTCGGCGTATACGCTGCACAGCTGATTAAAGAAGAGCACTATGGCATGACAGTTGCCAAAGTAGGCGGAACGATTACCGCCAATCCGCTGGCAGAGATTGCCGGAAAGACGAAGTTCGTCACACCGGATGACCAGCTGGTTGCAACGGCTCGGAATCTGGGCATTTCGTTCGGCGACTAATTTTTCATACAAGCATATCATGAACAAAAAGACTGGAGGATACAGAAGTCTGCTCCAGTCTTTTTTTGTCGTTCCGGAAACTTTTTTACAGAACAGCGTGACCCAATCAGAGCCAATCCGGTCTATGGAGATTGCAGGAAGAAACCCTATTAGATTTATATTTCTCCCGTTCGGAAACGGCACTGGAGCAGACGAAACAGCAATACGGAACATACTGCTATGCGATTGCCTACCGCATTCTCGCACAGCCGCAGGATGCAGAGGAATGCGAAAATGAAACCTACTGGAAAGCATGGCAGGCAATTCCGCCCAATCGACCGCACTCTCTGAAAGCATTTCTCGGAAAAATCACCCGAAACCTCGCCCTACACTTCTGGGAGCGAAACCACGCCGCAAAGCGTGGCGGAAACGCTGTGGATTTGGCATTGGATGAACTGACAGAATGCATTCCGGCGAGCGACTCCGTGGAGCAGGCAGCCGATGCAGCTGCCAAGAGCAACCAGAATCGTATTTGTGCAGCGGTATTGGTATTTGAACTCGATTGCAGAGATTGCCCAGAAAAACGGCATGGGAGAGAGCAAAGTGAAAATGATATTGCTGCGGACAAGAAAAAAACTGAAAGCAGCACTCGAAACGGAGGGGATTTCGATATGAGGAAAGACAGAGAAGCAGCCAAACGGCTTTTGCATGCCATCGGGGACATTGACGACCAGTATTTATTAGAAGCGGAGGAACAGCCTATGAAACAGACAAAGAAGCAGATTTCCAACCGTTGGATGAAATACGTTGCCGTGGCAGCCTGTGCAGGAATTGTGCTCACGTCTGGGATTTTGATTCAGCAGGAACGAAACAAGTCACATCTTACGCCCGCTACCACGCAGACAGATTCAGCCACGACCGAAGAAAGCGTGCAGATTCCCAACCCGTTCATTCCCTGTGCCACGCTGCAGGCAGCGGCGGACATCGCTGGCTTTTCGCTGGATGCTCCGGATGCCTATGGGGCATATGACCACACGACCATTCAGGCAATCGAAGGGGAAATGATTGAGGTGATTTATGAAGATGCAAGCGAAACCGAGGGCTTGCGAATTCGGAAAGGCGTTGGAACAGACTCCATCAGCGGCGATTATAATCGTTATGACAGCGAGGAAACACAGACGATTGCAGGCATTTCGGTTTCTGTCCGGAAAAATGGCGACTTGATTTTTGTCGCAGAATGGACGGATGGCGGATATGCCCATTCGATTACGTCAGAGGATGGCTTGACGGCGGACGAACTGGAAACGCTATTTTCACAAATCCATTGATACAGAAAAGGGGGAGCAAGATTGAAACTAGATAGACTGATTGGAATTCTCTCCGTGCTGCTGCAACGGGAGCAGGTCACAGCGTTTGAACTGGCGGAGAAGTTCGAGGTATCCCACCGCACGATTTTACGGGATATGGATGCCCTGTGCTGTGCAGGAATTCCCATCGTAACCGAAAAAGGGCGAAACGGCGGCATTCGCATTATGGAGGGCTACAAGCTGGATAAAACCGTCCTGCTGCAAAGCGAGATGCAGGCGATTCTTGCAGGGCTGCAAAGTCTGGACAGCATCAGCGGCACGCATCGCTATCGACAGCTGATGGAGAAACTCTCTGTATCAACCGCCAAGACAATTCCGGTAGAGCATCCGGTTTTGATTGACCTCTCCGCATGGGATTCCGGAGCAGTCTCCCAGAAAATCGAACAGATTCAAGCGGCAATGGAACAGAATCACAAGATTTCGTTTTCTTACTCTGCCCCAAGCGGCACGACCTCCCGTAAAATCGAACCCTATCACTTGATTTTTCAGTGGGGGCACTGGTATGTCTGGGGCTATTGCAATCTGCGGCAGGATTACCGGCTGTTTAAGCTGACTCGTATCACGGATTTGCAGATAGAGCCGGAGCAGCGAGCCGCCCGCAGCGTGCCAGCGTATACCCCCGACCCCATGCTGCCGGAAGAGCCAGCTGTTCCCGTGCTGGTGCGGTTCTCCGCAGCGGTGAAATGGCGAGTGATGGATGATTTCGGAACAGAAGCCCTCCAGACCGAGCCGGACGGTAGCCTGTTGGTGTCAGTCCGCTGGCAGGATCTGCAGGCATTGTATTGGCGATTGCTGGCATACGGCGAACAAGCGGAAATTCTATCTCCGCCAGAAGCACGGGCAGACTTTGCAGAAATGCTGCGAAAAATCTTGAAAAAGTATGCGGAAACATCAGGCGGTTTTTGATGGCAACACGGGCAAATTTTACAGAAATATTGTGAAAAATTCTGAATATTCAGATTTTATTCAAAAAATAAATCCGCATTGGAAATGAAATTCTGTTATCCTATCAATAGTGTGATGCGTCAATGTCTTAGAAAGGATGCATTGACTGTTATGGTACTCTATTTGTTATTTCTCATTTTCTGCAATCTCATTTGTTATGTGATTGCTTATTTTGTAAGGGGGGATGAAGAAAAACCGATTCCTTCTCATTGGGTCAAGTGCGGAATCACAACGGTTTTGGAAATCGTCCTGCTGTTCATCCTGCGGGGGATTGCAACGGCGTTTTTCGATGCGGACAACCAGCCGTTTGCAGTCGCTCCGCTGCTCGTCACGCTGCTGCTCGTTGGCTTGGGAACGGCGTTTTCCAGACGGAACACCACCTCCAACCTGCGGAATTATCTGCGGAAAGCGGCATGGATTGCCGGCGTCGTGTTTGTGCTGGAGAGCTTTGTGTTTCATTACACCAGCTTCACCACCCATCCGGAAACAACGGATTTGGTGCTGTCACAGGCGGAAATTAACGATGCTTCGGCAGCACAGATTGTCGATGATACCATTCAGATTTCCGGAAACTGTACGCTGACGTTTTCCAACTTGGAACAAAATCCGGATTTTCGCTATTTGATTCTCAATATTGACGGAGAAGATTGTTATTATAATGTAAGTTGCTCCATCAAGGACGACAACTTGAGCAATCGGTTTGAACAGGCAGGGAAGTCGCAGGGAACTGGAACGTATTCCACCATCCGGTTTTCGATGCTGCCGTATCAGACCTTACATACCGTGCAGCTGCAGTTCACGGATGTGAACGCTGCACTGGTGCTGCACAACGGGACGTTCCACACCGCTGTTCCGTATCAGTTTTCCGCTGCACGATTCTTTTTGATTGTCATCATTGCACTGGTGCTGACAGCCTGCAAGCAGTTCCGCATCTGGAACATTCGCTATCGGGCACACAGCTGGAAGCACAATCTTGCCGTACTGGCAACGCTGTTCGGCTGTATGGTAAGCGTGTTAGCGTTCCGTGTGCCGGATTTGGAGGCGACCACGTTAAATGACCCAATTGACATCAACAACGTCTATGCGATGACGCTAGAGGCATGGGAGAAGGGGCAAGTCTATATGGACTTCGAGCCGTCGGAAGAACGGCTATCACTGGAAAACCCCTATGATAATTCTGTCCGTGAATCCTATTTTGATTGGGACTATGCTTTTTATAATGGGAAATATTATTGTTACTTTGGCTGTGCTCCGGTTGTCCTGCTGTATGTGCCGTATTACGAGCTAACAGGAAACGTATTGCCGCTGAACTGGGCGTACTGCATCATGACAGAAGCCGTCATTGTGACGCTGTTCGGCTTGATTCTGACGCTGGTGCGAAAGTTCTGTAAGCGACCGCCACTGATTTTGTTATTGCTAGGGCTGGTTTCTGCCGTGGCGGGAAGTGGTGTGCTGTTTGGCTTGAACTACAGTGACCGCTATCATCTCTGCATTTTAACGGGGATGTTCGGGCTGTTTCTGGCACTCTGGACGGGCTTTGCAGCGATGTATTCCACGCAATCGGTTCGAACGACCAAGCAGCTGCGAAAACTGGCATTGCGTGCCAAGCAATGCGGCGGTGTGGAGGAAACAGAAGAACCGATGCCCGTTTCTTCTTATACCATCCGAGAACAGAAGAACTGGAAACGGTTTGTTCTGCTGGCAGTCAGTGCAATTGGAACGGTGATTACCGCCGCCTCCCGTCCGAATATGCTGCTTTATGTCCTGATTTTAGTGCCGGTATTTCTGCACCTGCTGTTCCGGAAAGACCTCAAACTTTCCGCAAAAATCACCAGTGCCGCTTGCTATCTGATTCCGGTTGCAGCCGGAGCAGCAGCAATCATGTGGTACAATAAAATCCGGTTTGACGACCCGTTCCAGTTTGGGTCGATCTATCAGATGACGGTAGACAACACCGCTGCCAATAAGATTACGCTTTCCCGACTGCCGGCAGCCATTGGCACATATTTCTTCAGCGGATTGGAACGGCTGAACGATTTCCCGTTTTTGCGGACGAAATATGTTACCATTGCAAATCGGCAGATGTATCTCTATGGAGAATCCACCATGGGAGCGTTTGCGTTGCCGTCTGTGCTGCTGGGGGCGTTTAGTATCCCGTTTGTATGGAATCGCTGGAAACGGCAGAATTCCGGTGTGCTGCGGAGAGTGGTGCTTGCGTGCACAGCAGTTGCAGTTGTGCTGTTGGCGTGGATTGATTTCTGCATGGCGGGGATTCTTCTGCGGTATATGCTGGATATTCTGGTGATTCTGAGCGTCTTTTCAACGATTCTACTGTTGCAAGTGCCTGCTCTGCTGAAATCGTATCACGCTGGCTTGGCACGGGTCAGTGAAAAGGTGATTGCAGCGGCGATGGTGGGAACGGTGGTTGTGTGCCTGTGTATCTTGATTACCTCCGGCGAGAAAGTTTCTCTGTTCAAGGCACATCCAACGCTCTGGAACACATGGAAAGAAATTTTTGTATTCTGGCGATAACGCACACACTTTGACATGCGAATAAAAAATAGCAGGGACATATGATTGATGTACCCTGCTATTTTTGTTTTGAATGGGAGAGCAGGAGCAACTAGGCTTAGCTCTTCTTTTCTTCGTGATATTCCTTTTCGGTGTTGACTGACCAGATGTTCTTCTTGTCCTTCTTGCCGGAAATGATGTTGTCGACTGCTTCAAAGGAAGTTGCCATAGAGTGATCCATGTTGTTGTAACGGTGCTGACCGTTTCTGCCGACACAGTAGAGGTTTTCAAACTGGTTCAGATAGGCAATCAGGTCATCAATCTGTGCATAGGTATCGAAGTAAGCCGGATATGCCTTCTTGACCTTTTCTCTGTGGGAATCCTTGACATCCGACGGCGAGCTGATAACACCCATGGAAACAAGTTCCTTGATTGCCATGTTGATGCAAGCCTTGTCATCCATGTTCCAGAAGCTGTCGCCTTCTGCACAGAAATATTCCAGACCAATCCAAACGGTGTGTTCTGGGTCTTCAACCATGTACGGTGACCAGTTGTTGAAAATCTGAATCCGTCCGAGTTTCACGCCGACATCCTGTACATAAATCCAGCAGTCCGGAACGATGTTGCCGAGGGTTGGGATATTGGTTTCGTTTTTCAGGTTCAGCTTGTCGACCAGCAACCCAACGGTGACGAAATCCCGATACGGCAGACCCTTTGCAATGGCTGCGATGTTGTTCGGAACGTCATTCATACCAGCCACCAAATCCTTCAGCGGCATGGAGGAGATGAACAAGTCGCCTGCAATTTCCTGTTCCTTGCCGTCCTGCTTGTAAGTCAGGGAGAGAATCTTTCCGGTCTTGTCGGTGTGAATCTGGGTGACTTCGCTGTTCATGAGAATCTTACCGCCCATTTTTTCAATTTCGGAAGCGGTGATTTCCCAGAGCTGACCCGGACCATACTTCGGGTAATAGAATTCTTCAATCAGGGAAGTTTCCACCTTGCGGTTGGTCTTATTCGGATTCAGCTTGGAGAACATATCCTTGATAACCGCAGTGATGGACAAGCCCTTGACACGCTGCGAGCCCCAGTCTGCGGAGATTTCTCTTGGATGGCGACCCCACAGCTTTTCGGTGTAGCCCTCGAAGAACATGGAATACAGCTTTTTGCCGAAGCGATTGATATAGAAGTTTTCCAGAGAGGATTCTTCCTTTTTGCCGACGGTGCTCTTCAAGTAGCTGCATCCGGCTGCAACGGTGGTAGCGAAGCCCATGTTCTTGATGGTATCCCACTTCAGGGAAACCGGATAGTCAAAGAACTTATGCTTATAATAAATTCTGGAAACACGATTCCGCACCAGCATGACACGGTCGGTTTTTTCCGGGTCTGGGCCGCCGGCAGCGAGCTTCTTTTCCCGATGCAGCTTGATGTCGTCGAAAGACGGCTTACCCTGACGTGGCATCATCTTCTGCCACCAGTCCATAACCTGCTGGTCTTTGGAGAAGAACCGGTGTCCGCCGATGTCCATGCGGTTGTTTTTATATTTTACGGTTTTCGAGATACCGCCGATGGCATTGCTTTCTTCTAAGATGGTGATGGAATACTCCTTTGGGGCACGCTGGAGCAGCTCATAGGCTGCGGTCAACCCTGCCGGCCCTGCACCAATAATGACTACGTTTTTCATGATGGTAATACCTTCCTTAATTTGATAGACGTTTTTTAATTTTGGGCTTGCTTCACAAAAAAAACTGTAAATCTCGGTTGATTTTTTGTGGATTGCCAAACAAATTTATTATATCATATTTTCAGAACGCTATCAACAAAATGAGCGGTTTTTAAATCTTTTTTCTTTTTTTACAAGATTTCCGGTTTGGTTTGTGGTAGAATCAGAGATAGAAAAAGGAGGAATGCGAGATGCAAAAAGCATATCAGAAAAGCGAGCATGAAATTTATCTGGAGAACGAAGCCGGCGAGCGAATCGCAGAAATTTTGTTTCCGGAGGTAGAACCGAAGGTCTATTGCATTCAGCGGACGTTTGTGGACGACAGCCTGCGGGGGCAGGGGGTTGCCGGAACGCTGATGGAGCTTGCAGTGCAGGCGATTCAGGAGCAGGGCGGAACGGTTACGGCAACTTGTTCGTATGCTCAACATTGGCTGGAGAAGCACGCCAAGTAAACGAACCGCAGAAGAACCGGATGTTTGTGGGCGGAGCAGGGCGGAACGGTCACGGCAACTTGTTCGTATGCTCAACATTGGTTGGAGAAGCACGCCAAATAAAGCCTCCCCTTTCATGGGAGATAATTAGAAGACCCATCCGTATCGGAACAGTTGACGTTCCGGTGCGGATGATTTTATATTGCATTCAAAGAAGCACCCGTCCAATCAGGCTTTCGTAGATGTCGGCATTTTCAGAGCGTGGTTCTTCTTGTTTTGTTTTTTTGTGGGGTGTTCCCTCGGACTGATTCCAATAGAGCAGGGTGCTTTTCCAGTTGGTAATGGGCTGCTGATTTTTCGTCATCCAGCCCGTTTCCGTATAGTAATCATAAAACTTCTGGACATCCACGCAAAGCCCCTCTTGTTCCGCAAACGTCTGAATCTCTATCAGCGTTGGAATTTTTTTACTGGTTGCATCTAAGATAGATAGATTTCTTTCTTCTTTTTCTTCTTGTTCTTCTATCTTCTTATTCTGTTGCCCGTTGCTTGCCGTTGGCTTGTCCATGGTTTGCCCCTCGTTTGACCGCAGGCTTGCCCCTGCCTGAAACAAATCGAAGTTTTTAATCGCAAATACGGTACAAGTTGGGTATGCAGTCTTTGCCACACACCCTGCCGCTTCAAGGTGTTTGATGGCAGTCCGCACCTTTTTGACAGATAGTCCGGTTTTCTCCGCCAGCCGTGCGTAACTGGAAACCATACCGCCCCTTGGAACAGGCATTCCGTGCCAGCTGTTCGGGACAATATCCGCTTCAATGAGCAGTCGTACAAAGACTGCCACGGTGTTTGCATCGTCAGACCATTCCCAGTTCCGAAAAAAGAGCCGTGGTAATGTTACATAGCCGTTTTCTAGCATCGCTTCTCACCGCCTAATATTTTGCATGAAATATTGCTGGTTTGTAGGTGAATGGATAATATCATCAAAAATTCCTCCCTTTCTTGTATGACTGGAGGTTGCCGAGATGGACAGCCCCCTTCATATTACAGGGATTTTCGGGAAAAACTTGTATGCAAACGTACAAGTTTCGAAACGAATTTACAGCTTTGTCAAAAAAATTGGAGGATGCGACAAAAATAAATCTAAAAACTTGTATGAAATGCCGAACGGATGGGAGCAACTTTGTGAATAAAATCAGAATGAAATGTGTATTTTTGCTTCATAAATCGCACGCCGATACAAAAACAGGTAGAAAAAAACCGTCAGTTCCGTTGGCGGCTTTTTTGTTGTATGCTGTTGTATCTTTTTATAGCTTTTCAAAAAAATAGTGCCCTCATAGTGCCCTAACATTTGATTTTCAGAAACGCAAAAAACCCACGCAATTCCGAAAAAGCCTCGAAACTGCGTGGGTTTTCTCTGGTCTGAGTGACCGGACTTGAACCGGCGGCCTCTACCACCCCAAGGTAGCACGCTACCAACTGCGCCACACCCAGATAAACGGGGAAGCGTGCCACTGCACGCATTTCCCCTATTTCATGTAAAAAACTTAGTGATTCAAGCCGTTCCGCAGAGCATCCGCACAATCATCGCCAACTTCTGCACTGACGATTTCCAGTGCATTGCAGTCATACTGGAACCGCAGAACAAAGGCAACCATGCCCGGGTTATCTGCAATCCGGAACGATACGGTTACTTCATCGCCCTGCTTTGCAGTAACAGAATCCGCAGTCAGAACAAAGTCGCTTGCATTGGTTGCAGTCTGTGCTTCTGGTGTTGCATCGCCGACCGTAATGCAGCCGTTGGTGACAGACGGAACGAGTGTCTTTGCATCCCAGTTTGCAAATTCAGAATTATACTGCGAGTCAGACAGGTGGATGACATAGTTGCCGTCCGGAGTGGTTTCCTTTACCTTAAAGGTAACGTTGATCATATCGCCATTGAATACGATATCCTGCGACTTGGTCATATCCATCCAGTAAGCCTGGAACGTATCCAGCTTTTCGGTGTAAGGAGCAGCAGTGTTCTGGTTCGGGTCAACCGCTGCACCGCCGTTGCTGCTCGGTGTGGTAACCACTTCGGTAACAACCTTGCCGTTGTCGTCCACAACCTTGTTGCCGCTGTCATCGGTTACTGCTGCATAAGAGGTAACGACTTCGCTGTTGCCATTAGAAGCACTGTTGCCGTTAGAAGCATTGTTGCCGTTGCCATTGGAAGCATTGCCGTTTGCCGGTGTTGCGGAGTTGGAAGAGCCGCCTGCTGCGGTAGTAACAGCATTGCCGTTGCTGTCGGTTGCTTCGGTAGCATCCTGACTGCTGTCGCTAGAGCCATTCTGGTTGCCCCATGTAAATTCAATTTCTTTTACCATGAAATCAGTCGCACCGGATGCCAGAACTTCATTTCCGCTTGCATCGGTCACAGCTTCGCCCTGTGCATCGGTTTCAACCGGCAGGGTTGCTGCGGAAACTTCTGCGGCATCGCTGTTCTTGCTGCTGGAATCGTTATCCCCAGAGCATCCAACTGCGGCCATGCCCAAAAAGCAAGCCAGAAGAACTGCAATCCCTTTTGTTGTTTTTGATTTCATATAAATCTTCCTTTCTATTTTTCAATCCGAACAGTCCACAGATGGGACGGGATTCATCATCAAACATCGTGTTGCAAAAATTACAACGACCTCTATTATACTGCATTTTGTTCCGTTCGTCAAGTATTTTTTCGCTTTTTCTGTGGAACGTGTTTATTATACTGCATTTTTTTTGGTTCGTCAAGTCCTTTTGAGAAAATATCATGTAGCTTTCACACAAATTGCACAGTATTTTCGTGTGGAATTGCAGAACTGCTGTGAAACCATACAAGCCAGTGGAAATTTCCGTTCTTTTTTCCAAATTATCACAAAACCATTTGCAATTCAACGCAAAAAAGGGTATACTAAAAGAAAAAAGAAAAAAACGGACAAAAAGGGGAAGTGGAACATATGAAAGAAAAAGAAACCACAAATGCAATGTCTTGTCCAACCAAATCGCCGGAGGCATCCGCCCGCTGGAAAATGATTCTGTCCGGCGTCATCTTTCTGGTGCTGGTGGTCGCCGTGACCATCCTGATGATACCGGTGATGCGTCTGATGATGCAGGAGGGCGGAAAAGAGCAGCTGATTGCAAAAATCCAGTCCTATGGCATTTTTGCACCGCTGTTGTTTGTCCTGTTGCAGGTGATTCAGATTGTCGTTGCGTTTATTCCGGGCGGGCCAATCCCGATGATTGGCGGAGCGGTGTTCGGCATGGTGCCGGGGATTCTGCTCAGTCTGGCAGGGTCATTCCTGGGAACGGCAATTGTCTATTATCTGGTGCAGTGGATTGGACGACCGCTTTTGAATCTCTTTGTAAAAGAAGAGCACCTCGAACGGTTTTCCTTTTTAACGAATCGGCGGAAAATGGAACGCATTGTGTTTCTATTATTTTTGTGTCCGGGCTTGCCGAAAGATGCCCTGACGTACATTGTCGCCTTTAATAAGACGATTCCGCCGCTGCCGTTGTTTTTCCTGACAACGATTGCCCGATTTCCGGCGATGGCGTTGACGGTGAAGATGGGCAGCAGCTTATGGGAAGGCAACTGGAAGATGACAGCGTTGGTCGTTGGCATTCTGATTTTGATTGCAGTGGCTGGCGGCTTGATTCGCTGGCATCATAAAAAGAAACATGGAAAAAGCCTTTGACGGCTCAAACATCCCCAAGCAGGCAGGCGAAAGAATCGTGCTGCCTGTTTTTGTGCAGTTTTCTGATTGATTCTTGTCGATTTTTCGCTTTTCAATCGAAGCTGTGCATCGTTGGCACTCGATTCACTGGTATTACAAACAGAAACATGAAAAACGTCTTTGATGGCTCAAACATCCCCAAGCAGGCAGGCGAAAGAATCGTGCTGCCTGTTTTTATGCAGTTTTCT
>ENA-ORCM01001523-ORCM01001523.1-human-gut-metagenome-genome-assembly--contig:-NODE-1523-length-19256-cov-3.586318_pt1 | contig 19256 bp, 16 predicted proteins | sample MGYA00242906_ERZ507928 | MGnify/ENA primary metagenome ERZ507928 (study PRJEB26167, sample SAMN06115497) | human gut metagenome | host: Homo sapiens | place: China:Shanxi | collected 2015-05-07...
GTCGCCTCGTTGGTCTTGCCCTCGTTGTTCACCGCCACCTGCGTGCGGCTCTCGTTGGACGGGGCGACCTGCTGCGATGGCACCCTTGGTGGCACGGCTGATCTCGCCGCTCAGGTACCAGCCGCCGAAACTCTCGTATTTGCGACCGTACATGTTCCACACCTCGTCGATTACATATTTGTTATGTTCGACCTCATGCGACATGTCGCCCGTGTCCCAGTATTCGCCCGAGTCGTAAAGCCCGAAGTAGAACTTCATGCCGTACTTGCCGGCCAGGCGCAGGAACAGGTCGAGCAGGTCGACCGACGGCATGTAACACCCTTTTTTGAGCAGGTAGGGCGAAGGGTAGGTAATGAACTTGCGGTAGCCCGAGCGAATCCCGATCACCGTGTCGATGCCGATCGACTTCATATGGCGGAAATCGGCGTCCCACTCCTTCTCGCCCCAGTTCTGGTGCGGGATGTCGTGCGAGATTTCGTCGAGGAACGTACCCGTGATGCGCAACCCCTCCCCCTTGGGGACGATCAGCCCGCCGTGCCCCGGAGCGGATGCGGCCAGGGCATCGTCCATCCCTTCTGCACCCAACTCCGAAGCTGCCTTGACCAGTCCGGGGACGGCGACAGCCGAAGCCGCCGTCACAGCTACTTTCTTAAGAAAATTCCTTCGACTCGAAGTTTTCATATCAGACGGGATTTTATAGTTTGCATAAAATAAAGTAAATTTTATCGTTTTTCTATGCAAATATAATAAATAAATTTACAATGAGGCAATATTATAGTCTTTTTTATTCTAATCGACCAAAAAAAACATTTGTGACAGGTAATATCGGACAATAACGGGTATAAAAAAAAGTCCGTAAGGCTACGGACTTCTCTTTATAGCTAATTTTTTTGGTTCCGGACTACATCAGCCCCAGCATCTTGCTACGGCTCAGCATACAGGCGCCCACGGCCCCGGCTTTTTCACCCAACTTACTGAGTTTTATGGTAGTATCCTTATTCACGAGTTGCAGAGAATATTTATTGATGGCACTCTTGAGCGGCAACATGATATAATCCTTGGCCACGGCCAGCGTCCCGCCCAGCACGATGAGGTCGGGATTGAAGAGGTTGATGAGCCCCGCCATGGCCTTGCCGAGCGTATGCCCGACGGTTTCCATGACTTCGATGGCAAGCACGTCCTCCTGTCCCAGCGCTTCGAGAATATCCTCCAACAGGATCTGTTCGCCGCGATTGTACTTGTCGGAAAGCATCGAAACACGCTTCTGCGCCAGCTTCTCCATGAATATACGGTGCACGGCCGAGCCCGAGGCACCGGTTTCGAGGCAGCCGCGCTTGCCGCACCGGCAGATCACCTCGTTGTCGAGCAGCGGGAAATGCCCGAACTCGCCCGAGAATCCCGACCGGCCATAGAACAGTTTGCGGTCGATGACCAGCCCGACGCCCAAACCCCAGCTGGCATTGACGAATATCATCGTATCCTCGTTGTTACCCACACCGCACATGTACTCCCCGTAGGTCATCGCCCGGGTATCGTTCTCGACATAGACCTTGCAGCCCAGGCGTTTCTCCAGCAGCATCGTGAGCGGCTCCTCCTCGACGAAGAAATAGCTGTAACTGTACCCCGTCTTGGAATTGACCCGCCCCGAGAGGTTGAAGCCGGCCGAAAAAATCTTGGCACGGTCGATCTTGCTCTTGGCGATGAACCCGTTGACCACGTCGCATAACCGGTCGAGCGCCTGCACCGAATTTTCCATGACGAACGGCACGCAATCGCGCATGTCGACGACCTGCCCCTTGAAATTGATGATCGCCAGGGTGATGATGTCCTTCTTGATGTCGACACCGACGAAATAACCCGCGTAAGGGTTCAGTCCGTAGATGTTGGGCCGGCGCCCTCCGGCAGTGCCCTGCTTCCCGAAATCGTGCACGAAGCCCTCTTCGATCAGTTCGCTGACCAGTTTGGTGACCGTCGGCACCGACAGGTTCATTTCATGGCTCAGATCCGTGATACTGAAATCCCCTCCCATGATGTAGTGTCCGATCAACTGCAGTTTCAGCAGAGCGGTTTTATTGCCTTCTTCGGCTTGTCCCAAAAAAGAATCGACCATAATTCGCAATGATTATTTGGTTTGGTGCTGTACTCCCGCAAAGATAATAATTTTTACTTTAAACAAGCTTTTTTCTACGGTAATTGGCCGTCTGCAACAGGCAAAATAAATAAATACGGAGAAAGCCGGGGAAAATGCGAATTTTATTTCTTTCCCGCTGCCGCCTGCCGTCGCCACACCGGACAATTCCGTCCGGGCAAACGAAAACGGGGAAGCCGCAGGCACGATGCCTGCGGCTTCGGCGCGCTGCGGGGGGGGGCTCCCCGGCAGGGCGCTATGCCGGCAACAGGATCGAAAAGCGGCTTCCCTTGCCGATCCCGCTTTCGACCGAAATCGTACCGCCGTGCGCCTCGACGAACTCCTTGGAGATGGCCAGCCCCAACCCGCTGCCCTGCACTTTGGTACCCGGCACGCGGAAATAACGCTCGAAAATGCTCTTATGGTAACGCGGGTCGATGCCCCGTCCGAAATCCTGCACGAAAATCTCGACCGCCTTTTCATGCTGCACGGCCCCGACGACGATGCGCGAATTCTCGGGGGAATGGTGGATGGCGTTGGAGAGGAGGTTGGTGATGACCCATGCGATCTTTTCGTTGTCGACGAACAGTTTCGAAATCTTCTCGGGATACTCCACCTCGACGAAGCAGCGGAAACGCTCGGCCAGCACCTGTGTCGCCTTGACGGCATAGTCGATCAGCTCGACAGGCTTCACGACCTTGGGCATGAGCCTGAGTTTCCCGGACTCGACCTGCGTCATGTTGAGCAATTCGCCCGTGATATTCAACAGGCGGTCGCTGCTCTCGCGGATGCTGCCCACGAGTTGTTTCTGTTCTTCGTTGAGCTGCCCGAGACGGTTGTCGCCGAGCAGTTGCAGGCTCATCAGGATCGACGAGATGGGAGTTTTCATCTCGTGCGAAACCGTCGAGATGAAATTGGTCTTGGCCGAGTCCAGCTCCTTGTACTTGGTGATGTTGTTCAGGACGATCAGGTTGCCGACGAACTGTTGCTCCCGGCTGCCGACCGGCATGATGTAGAGCGGCGTATCTTCCATCTGGAAATAGCTCTCCTTGTTGTCGGCATAGATCTTCAGCGGCTCCTGCCCGGCGTTTTTCTTCTCGCCGTAAAGCTCGCGCAGCAGGCGCCGGAGCAGGTCGTTGGCGAGCGCCACTTCGGTGGCATCGCGCCCGATGACGGTTTCGGGCAGGTTGAGCACCGACAACGCCTCGCGGTTCATGAAGAGGATGGTCTTCCGGGGATCGAGTCCGATGATCGGTTCGTGGAGCGAATTGACGATCGCCTCGATCCGCGTCTTGGCCGTCATCAGGTCGTCGAGCGAACTGCGGCGGTACTCGTCGAGCTTGGCCGCCATGTTGTTGAACGACTCGGCGACGGATTCGAACTCACGGTTGCCCGTGAAGTCGAGCCGCTTCCCGTAATTATGGCTGGCAATCTCCTTGATCCCCTTCTTCAGCTCGTCGATCGGGCGCAGCACCATCCGCGGGAACCACACCAGCACGGCGCCCGCTACCAGGGCGCACAGGGCGGCCACGACGATCAGCCACCACATGACATAGTCGGCACGCTCCTCGACCTCCGAGCTCTTGGCCCGGATGGCCGCCATGTTCACCTCCATAATGCGGTATAGGTCGGCACGCACGGTCTGTATCTCGGCCTCGGTGACGGGGTCGCTCAGGCTGGCGACATGCTGCTGCAAGGCCGCCGTAAGCTCCTTCTCGCTGACTTCGGTGATGTTCTGCTGCTGGAGCGCCAGGCTCTGGCGCAGGGCGTGCCGCGAAACGGAATCCTGGCCGATGTCGTTCAGCGACCGGAGCATGTCCCCGGCGTATTGCAGCGAATTATAGTTGTCGGCCAGGATGGTGCCCGTAGCGCGCGAAAGCTGGCGGACATAGCTGACCGACTGGATGCCGAGCAACAGGATCATGGCGAACAGCACGCCGATGCCCAAGGTAAGCCTCCCTTGTATCTTCATAGTCATGACATAATAAAAAGGTCGATGTTCATACGCGACAGGCGGCCGATCAGGCTGCGCAGCACGATCGCGTTCTTCAGCAGCGAAAATAATGAAAATTCGGGCCGCCCGACGCAGACGATACTGATTTTTTGTTCCCGGCAGGTTTCGAGGATCACCTCGACCGGACGGTTGGAATGCACCCGGCGGATTTCGCCGCCGAGCTCCGTGGCGAGGTTCAGGTTGTTGATCAGGTAACGCTGGTTGGCCAGCGGGATCCGGTCGGCGGCCTCGCGGTCCCCCTGCACGTAGAGCACGACGAACGAGGTGTTGATGTGCGTGGCCATGCGCGCCGTCTTGCGGATCACGCGGCGCGACCGCTTTTCCGAGGAGTCGATGACGGCCAGCAACCTGTCGTGGCGGCACTTGTCGCCTGCGGCGACCTCGTTCTCGACCTTCTTCTCCACGCGCAGCGCCACCTCCTTGAGCGCCAGTTCGCGCAGTTGGAGGATGTTCTCCTGCGTGAAGAAATTGTTGAGTGCCGCAGCGACCTTGTCGGGTTTATAGATTTTGCCTGCCTTCAGGCGGTCGATCAGTTCGTCGGCCGTGAGGTCGATGTTCACCACTTCGTCGGCCATGGCCAGCACGCTGTCCGGCACGCGCTCGTGCACCTCGACGCCCGTAATCTCCTGCACGGACTCGTTCAGCCCCTCGATATGCTGGATGTTGACCGCCGTGATGACGCTGATCCCCGCATCGAGCAGTTGCATCACGTCCTGCCAGCGCTTGGGATTGCCGCTGCCTTCGATATTGGTGTGCGCCAGTTCGTCCACGACCACGATCTCGGGATGCAGGTTCAGGATGGCCTGCGTGTCCATCTCCTCGAGTTCCTTGCCTTTGTAGAAGAGCCTGCGGCGCGGCACGAGGGGAAGCCCTGCGACGAGGGCTTCCGTTTCGGCACGGCCGTGCGTTTCGATAAATCCGATGCAGACGTCCACGCCTGCGTCGAGCAACTGATGCGCTTCCTGCAACATGCGGTAACTCTTACCCACCCCGGCACTCATGCCGATGTAGATTTTGAACTTGCCCCGGTGCGAGCGGCGGATCAGATCCAGGAACCGCTGAACACTGCCTTCCTTGTCCATAATCACATGCGGAACGATATTCCGCCCACGAAATTAACGTCCTCGGCCGCCGGGTTCCAGCTCAGCGAAGTGAAAAGTCCCAGTTGCAACGACCCCGCTACCGTCCAGCCCTTCGCTGCATTGACGAAGACGTTTTGCACATAGAAATCGCGGTCGATGCCATAGGTGCCGACGGCGTTCCACGGTACGACGCCTACGCCGGCCTTCATATCTATGCCCTTCACGGCGAAAGGATAGGATGCCTCGATGTAGGTGGCATAGGCACGGTCGCCGGCGGCATCGACATCCGCGGCGCCGAACAGTACCGTGTTCCATGCCAGGGTCAGGGGCACCCTGGGCGAGATGCACCAGGCTATCCCGGCCTCGACACGGTGCGGGGAGTCGGCACCGAAACGGAAATAGTTACGACTGATTGTGCCCCGGTCACCGGCGCCGCCTTCCCAGTAAAGGTCGGCCAGCGAGAAAGTCACGGGGCCGAGGGCATAAGCCATCGTCAAGTCCATCTCCTTGTAGGAGGTCGCCGCAAAATCGACCGAACCCCAGGCGGTCACCGAAAAATTCCCGGCAGCCAGTGCCAGCGTGGGCTGAAGGCTCACGCCCGCTTCCCAGACACCGCGCCATACATAGCCGCTCACGAGGTCGGTGCCACCCGAAATTTCCACACCGCGCTGCCTATCCTGCGCACAGAGGTCGACGGTGAGCATTACTGCCATGGCGGTTAGCAGAATTACGATCCAGCGTTTCATATATTTATCCTTTTCAGTTTTCTTTTCCATATCCGTTTCATGTAGTTTCCATTAGTTTTCCGGGGATACACCCTCCCCGCACCCGCCGGCCTGCCGGACACCGGCCGAGGCCGTGACGTTCGGTTGCAGGGTTTCCAGCGCGATATTCAGGCGCAGGACGTTGACCTTCGTCGTGCCGAAAAGCCCCAGCCACGGTTTTTGCGTCAGCGAGTCGACCAGCCGCTGCACGACGGCCTCGTCGAGCCCGCGGGCCGCGGCGACGCGGCGCACCTGCACCTGCGCCCCGCGGGGCGAGATGTCGGGATCGAGGCCCGAACCGCTGGCTGTCACCATTTCCGAAGGCACCTCTCCGCGGGAGAGGTAAGGATGCGCCGCGAGGAAATCCTGCACGCGCTGCTCCACATCGGCCAGGTATTCGGGATTGGTCGTAGCCTTGTTGCTGCCGCCCGAGCCGCCGCCGTTGTAATCCACGGCCGAGGGACGCCCCCAGAAATAGCGCCCGCCGGAGAACTGCTGGCCTACGTTCGCGGCGCCGACGACCCGGCCATCGAGCGTAAGCATTTCGGCCTGCCCGCCGTTGGGGCCCGCAAGGGCCGAAACCCCGCGCAGCACGAGTACATATCCCACGCCGAGCAACAGGCACATTGCCAGCGTTATCTTCACTGAAATCCAAAGGTTTTTCATAATTGCAACACGTTAAAAGAATACACTTACCAACATATCTATCAGTTTGATGCCCACGAACGGCACGATGACACCTCCGAGCCCGTAGATGAAGAGGTTGCGGCGCAGCAGGGCCGAAGCCCCGATCGGCTTGTACGTCACGCCGCGCAGCGCCAGCGGGATCAGCAACGGGATGATGACCGCGTTGAAAATCACGGCCGACAGGATAGCGCTTTCGGGCGAATCGAGGTGCATGATGTTCAGAGCCTGCAACGAAGGGATGGAGGCGATGAACAGCGCCGGGACGATGGCGAAATACTTGGCCACGTCGTTGGCGATCGAGAAGGTGGTCAGCGTGCCGCGCGTCATCAGGAGCTGCTTGCCGATCTCGACGATCTCGATCAGTTTCGTGGGGTCATTGTCCAGGTCGACCATGTTGCCGGCCTCCTTGGCGGCCTGCGTACCGCTGTTCATCGCCACGCCCACGTCGGCCTGCGCCAGCGCCGGGGCATCGTTCGTGCCGTCGCCCATCATGGCGACCAGTTTACCGGCCCGCTGCTCGCGGCGGATGTATTCGAGTTTATCCTCGGGGCGGGCTTCGGCGATGAAGTCGTCGACGCCTGCCTGTTCGGCAATGTATTTTGCCGTCAGCGGGTTGTCGCCCGTCACCATCACGGTTTTCACGCCCATCTTGCGCAGACGCTCGAAACGCTCGCGGATACCCGTCTTGATGATGTCCTGCAATTCGACCACCCCCCTGATCCGCTCGTCCTCGCAGACGATGAGCGGCGTTCCGCCGTTCTCGGAGATACGGCGCACGGTGGCTTCGATACCTGCGGGGCATTCGTGCCCCGCCTCGGCACACATGCGCAGGATCGCTTCCGAAGCGCCCTTGCGGATACGGCGGCCGTCGGGCATGTCCACACCCGAGCACTTGGTCTCGGCGGTGAACTTCACCATGTGCACGCCGACCAGTTGCAGGGGATCGGTCTTGATGCCCTGCTCGGCACCCAGTTCGACGATGGACTTGCCTTCGGGCGTCGGATCGGACACCGACGAGAGGACGCACAGCCGGACAAACTCCCGGGCACCGAACCCGTCGACCGGATAGAAGCCCGTGGCCTTGCGGTTACCGATGGTGATCGTACCGGTCTTGTCGAGCAGCAGTGTGTCGATGTCGCCGGCAGTCTCGACGGCCTTGCCCGACTTGGTGATGACGTTGGCGCGGAGCGCACGATCCATACCGGCGATGCCGATGGCCGAAAGCAGGCCGCCGATGGTGGTCGGGATCAGGCAGACGAACAGCGAGATGAACGCCGCGACGGTGATGTTGGCGCCGACGTAATCGGCAAAGGGCTTGAGCGTCGCGCAGACGATGACGAACACGATCGTAAAGCCTGCCAGCAGGATGGTCAGGGCGATTTCGTTGGGCGTCTTCTGGCGCGAGGAGCCTTCCACGAGGGCGATCATCTTGTCGAGGAAACTTTCGCCCGGACGCGCCGTGACCTTCACCAGGATGCGGTCGGAAAGCACTTTGGTACCACCCGTGACGGAACTTTTGTCACCGCCCGCCTCGCGGATCACAGGGGCGGACTCGCCCGTGATGGCGCTCTCGTCGATCGAAGCGAGCCCCTCGACGATCTCGCCGTCGGCGGCGACCGTGTCACCGGCGACGCATTCGAAGAGGTCACCCTGCCTGAGGTCGGAACTGCTCACGATATGCGACTGTCCGTCGGGGTCGATCCGCTTGGCAGGGGTTTCCTCACGGGTCTTGCGCAGCGAGTCGGCCTGCGCCTTGCCGCGCGCCTCGGCAATGGCCTCGGCGAAGTTGGCGAAGAGCACCGTGGCGAAAAGCACCAGGAAGACCACGACGTTATAGAGCAGCGACCCCTGCGAGGTATTGCCCGTCACGGCAATCCACACGATCAGCAGCAACATGACGAAGGTGACGGCTTCGACGGTGAACATGATGGGGTTCTTGACCATCTTGCGCGGGTCGAGCTTCTGGAACGAGGCGCGCAGGCTCTGGCGCAGCAGGGTACGGTCGAACAAGGAATTATTTCTGTTTCGTTTCATAGTCGTAACATTTTAGAAAGTCAGGTAATCGGCGATCGGGCCCAGTGCCAGCGCAGGGAAGAACGAGAGCGCAGCGACGATGATGATGACGGCGAAAGTCATCAGCGAGAAGGTTCCCGTATCGGTCTTGAGCGTACCGGCACTTTCGGGGATATATTTCTTCGAAGCGAGCAGCCCGGCGATGGCGACCTGCCCCACGATCGGGAAATAACGCCCCATGATCAGCGCAATGCCGGTCGAAATATTCCAGAACGGCGTATTGTCGGCCAGCCCCTCGAAACCCGAACCGTTGTTGGCGGCCGAGGAGGTGTACTCGTAAAGCATTTCGCTCAGGCCGTGGAACGAGGGGTTGTTGAGCCAGCCGATCTCCGGGTCGGCAGCGGCTATGGCGGCTGAAATTCCCGTGCCGACGAGGATCAGGAAGGGGTGCATCAGCACGACCAGCGTGGCGATCTTCATCTCTCGCGCCTCGACCTTCTTGCCGAGGAACTCGGGGGTACGGCCCACCATCAGGCCGCTGATGAAGACCGCGATAATAAGAAATGCGAAGTAGTTCATCCATCCCACGCCGACACCGCCGAACCAGCAGTTGATCTGCATGTTGAGCATTTGCAGCATACCGCTCAGCGGGGTCTGCGAATCGTGCATCGAGTCGACCGACCCGTTCGAGGTGACGGTCGTCGTCATGCCCCACATGGCCGAAGCCGCCGAACCGATGCGAATCTCCTTGCCCTCCATCGAACCGAGCTCCTGCGCGATACCCATCCGGTCGATCTGCCGGCTGCCGCCCGTCTCCTGCCATACCGAAAAGACGACGCCCGCGGTATAGGCGAAGAGCATCACGGCGAAAATCCACGCGGCGAGCTTACGGCGGCGCGTATAGAAGCCGAACGCGAAGACCATCGCCATCGGAAGGATCAGGATCGACCAGCACTCGAGGATATTGGTAAAGGCATTGGGGTTTTCGAGCGGGTGTGCCGAGTTGGTGCCGAAATAGCCGCCACCGTTGGTGCCCAGTTGTTTGATAGGCACGATGGCCGCTGTGGGGCCCTGCGAGATGACCTGCTCCTGGCCTTCGAGCGTAGTGATGGTCTGTTTGCCGTCGAACGACATCGGGGTTCCGTTGATGACGAGCAGGATACCCACGACGAGCGACAACGGCATCAGAATACGGGTTACGCTCTTGGTAAGGAACACCCAGAAGTTGCCGATGGTCTTCGTGGTCTTGGCAGCCAGCGCCTTCATGACACCTGCCATGGCCGCCATGCCGCAGGCTGCGGTGACGAACTGGAAGAGCATGATGACGAACAGCTGGGTGAAATAGCTCAACCCCGTCTCGCCGCTGTAATGTTGCAGGTTGCAGTTGACCATGAACGAGATACAGGTGTTGAACGCCAGATCGGGCGACTGCCCGGGGTTGCCGTCGGGGTTGAGCGGCAGCCAGCCCTGGAAAACCAGCAGCAGCATGCCCCAGAAGAACCAGAAGAGGTTGACCATCAGCAGCGCCTTGAGAAACTGTTTCCAGTCCATCTCCTGCGCGGGGTCGATACCGCACACGCGGTAGACGAACCGTTCGACAGGAGCCATGAAGTCGAGCCACGTGCGCTCACCTCGGTATACTTTGGCAATGTAGCGTCCCAGCGGATAGCAAAGCACCACCAGAGCCACCCATTGCAGGATAACGCCTAAAATTTCGGTATTCATTTATTTGCGTTTTTTCGGGGTCAGACAATCAGAATCTTTCGGGTTTTACGAGCACGTACATCAGATAGACGAATCCGACGATGCTCAGAATAAGCAGTCCTGTAAACATTTTTCATCAGATTTTTTCAAACCAATCCACACATTTCGAATAAAACCAGTAACACAGCGACCCGAGGGCGCACAGCAACAGGAACAACACAGTTCCATTCATCTTCGTTCTTTTTTTGAGTTAGACAACAATTTCGTAAAACCGCAAAGCATCCGGCACAGCAACAGCATTGCGCCGCAGAATATCAGGATCAGGATCACGATTACCATGTCGATTTCTTCTTTCGGTTTGTGTCCAAAGGAATACGAAGGGAGTGCCAAAACAGGAATTTCGGCACTATGCGACTAATTGTCAAACAGATGCGGCTTTGGCATACCTGCCAAAAAGAACGGCCGCCCTATCAAAATGATAAGGCGGCCGTCTCAGAATGATATGCCTGGCGCCGGCGTCAGGGCTTCATGCCGTAACTTTCCAGCTTGCGGTAAAGCGTGGCGATGCCGATGCCCAGCAGGCGGGCGGCCTCGGCCTTGTTGCCTTTCGTGTATTCGAGTACCCTAAGGATGTGGTGCCGTTCGAGGGCGTCGAGCGCCATCGAGTCGGGCACGGAGCCGTCGCACGATGCGGCATGGAATTCGGGGGAGAGGCAGCCGACGGTGAGGGCGTTGCCTTCGGCCATGATCAGGCTGCGCTCCACGACGTTGCGCAGTTCGCGGACGTTGCCGTGCCAGGCATGGCGTTCCAGTGCGGCGATATATCCCTTGTCGATCGTGTCGATCCGGCGCCCCATCCTGTCGGCGAACTGCGCCGCAAAGAACCGGGCATATTCGGCGATATCGCCCGGCCGTTCGCGCAGCGACGGCAGGTGGATGCGGAAAACAGAAAGTCGGAAGAAGAGGTCTTCGCGGAAATTCCCGGAAACGATCTCCTTTTCGAGGTCGCGGTTCGTGGCGGCGATGATCCGCAGGTCGACCTTGGTCGGGCGGGTCTCGCCGATTTTGATGAACTCGCCGCATTCGAGCACGCGCAGCAGCTTGGCCTGCAGCTCGACGGGCATCTCGCCGATCTCGTCGAGGAAAAGCGTCCCCTTGTCGGCCTCCTCGAACAACCCTTTCTTATCCTTGGTGGCACCCGTGAAGCTGCCGGCACGGTGGCCGAACAATTCGCTTTCGAGCAGTTCCTTGGAGAAAGCCGAACAGTTGACGGCGACGAACGCCCCCTTCGCGCGCGGGCTGGCGTGGTGGATGGCCTGCGCAAAAACCTCCTTGCCGGTTCCGGTTTCACCCGTGAGCAGCACCGAGGTATCCGTGACGGCGACCTTGCGCGCCAGCGCGACCGCACTGCGGAGGGCTTCCGACGAACCGATGATGCGGTCGAACGAATGCTCTTCGGAGAGTTTGTCCTCGAGACGAGCCAGCCGGCGCTGCATCTGCGCTTTCTCGGTGGCACGGCTCAGCAGCGGCAGTATCTTGTTGTTGTCGTCGCCCTTGGTTATGTAATCGAATGCCCCGTTCTTGATGGCCTGCACGCCGTCGGGGATATTGCCGTAGGCCGTCAGCAGGATGACCTCGGCCGACGGCATGGCCTGCTTGATCCGTCCGACCATCTCGACACCGTTGCCGTCGGGCAGCTTGACGTCGCACAGCACGACATCGGGTTCATAGCGGCGGAGCATCCTGAGCCCCCCGGCACAATCGGCGGCCTCGGCCACCTCGTAACCTTCCAGAGCGATGATGCGGGCCAGCAGCTTGCGCAACTGTTCCTCGTCGTCGATAATAAGAATCTTTGCCATTCGGTTCGTTCATTCTTTTCGGCAAAGGTAACACAATAATTCCACATATCGTTCCGGCAGCCCCATACAACACGGAGCCCCCGCGATGCAGGGGCTCCGTGCGAACCGGCAATACCGGGTCTATTTCACGGAGTTCTTATACCACTCCTTGTGTTTTTCGCCACGGCTCTTCACCCAGTCGGCGAAATAGGGATAGAAGACGTCGATTTTCACCATCTCGTCCGGGATCCGGTAATCGGTAACGGGCAGGTCGATGGCAAAAGGATACAACTCGGAAGTCGCATAATAATAGGGCCCGATGGGGTTCCCCGCCTTGTCCAGCGAGCTCTTGTCATCGTTGCGGCCGAAAGGATAGGGGTCGGCCAGCGACGTGGGCGGATAGTTGGTCAGGTGTATTTCCTTGCGGACGGCCCCGGGAACAAACCCTTTGTCGCTCACGCAGATGAACGGGTTGTAGAGCGACTTGCGGGTCACCTTGTCCATCGACAGGCTCCCGTCCAGTTTGATCTCGACGCTAACGGGCCCCCGGGCCACGGCCTGCTCGATGTCGTCGAAGAGTATCACCACGGCTTTATCCTGGTTCTTTTCGAGTCCGGCCGTCGAAGACCCGTTTTCGATCTTCACGCCTTTGACGGCGGTTACGGGAATGTCGAGCTGGTAACCGAAGGCGCTCCGGAGTTTACCGCCGCTGTGCAACGGAGTGACGACATCCCGGATCGCCACGATCCGGTTGTCTTTGTCGACCGTGAAGGTCGTGCTGTACCCGACCACCACGTCGTTCATGTCGTAATCGCCCTGGCTCGGCCACAGATCCTCGAAAGCCAGCGTGCCGACCACAGGGTCGCCCGCCACGTCGGGATACTTCTCGTCACCGGGGGTCGGTCGTCGGGCGGTCGGGGTCGTAAATGGCATCGGCAGGATCGGAGTCCACATAGAAAAGCACGTCCTTATAGTCGTTGTCGCCGCCATCCTCGAAGCCGAGCACGGTTTTGCCGCTCACTTTGTCGTAAAGGCTGACCATATAGCGGCCGTTCTCCGCATTGAACTCATTGTTCGAATAGCGTGCCGGGTGTTTCGAACCGGTGATATCGAGTTTTCCGGTATAGTCATAAGCCGAAATTTCATACGCATCGGGCAGCATGAACCAGCCCACAGTCGTACCGGCTGGGAAAATGTCGGTAGCCTTGCCTCCCCTGAAACAGGTCAGCCGCAGCTGTTCGCCGAAAAACAGGGGTGCCGTCCAATCGCCGCCACCCGACCCCAAATCGTCCGGGTCGTCGAAATTGGTCGTAAAAGAAGAGCAGTTGGGGAAGGCCACGTACTTGGGCAGCGCATCGAACTCGGCTTGCGTCCGGGGAGGGTTCTGCGTATCATAATAATAATAACCGATGGCATTGCGCCATGCTGCCAGTTCTGCGGCGAACACCAGCGTCAGATGGGCATCCTTCGTCACATTGAGGTTGACCACCCCGGTCGGCATGGCGTATTTCGAATTGTCGACGCCCGGCATCAGTACGTTCTGAATGCGGTTCATCATCCCCGCAGGTGTCTGTGCGTAATCAGGTGCGATATTCAGGTAGGGTTTCTGACCATGCACTGTACCGAGGATGTAGAGCGGTTTGCCTTCCCAAGTCCAGTCGCCGAGCTGCTGCACGTTATAAGGATTGGCCGCATCGGCACAGGTCGCCGCAACCCGGTCGGCAACCACGGCGCCGGAAACTTTCCCGGCCGCCTTTTCATAGAGCTGCCGCACGTCGAACGAAATACCGCCGGCTGTCACGTCGACCCCGATACAGGCCGGGAACCCGTAGGATTCGCTATACACGTACACCTTGCTTACGGCAGTCGGGAGGTTGACCACCCCCGAGTATTTACTGTCGTTATCGGTATAGGCCCTGAGCAGGGCTTTTACGCCGGGCTTCAGGGTAAGCACGCCGTCCCCGGCATCCACGGGGTTCTCCGCATAAATTTCGAACAGCGCCTTGCTGCCCCTGCGGGCGTAGTCCAGGTTCAGAGGGACATCCCGCGTCGTGGCGTAATCGTATTTATTTCCGCCCTGGGCCGTGCCATCCGGGCCGGGAACTTCATCCGGCCGTTCGATACAGCCTGTCGGTAACATGGTGCATACTGCGAGGGCATACAGCAGGCACAGGTTTCGTAAATTTTTCATATGAGAAAAAAATTTGGTTAATCACATCCCTTTCCGACAGCCATCCGCACCTACCGCTCCGCCCCGCGAAAGTAAAGTTCCGCAGAAGCCCGCATTTCTGTCTTGGCAAATGTAAAAAGAAACCTTATTTCGCCCAAATTTGGTCGATAATCGCATGTTATTGGGGAAATACACGCAAATTACACAACAAATACGACTATATTACAAAACATTTCAGCCCTCGCATCCAACAAAAAAAGAAGCCGGGCTTCCGGCCCGGCCTATCGTTCAGAAATGAATATTCTTCCGGTATTGGGACGGGGACATGCCCGTATACCTGCGGAAAAAGCGGCTCAGCGTCGACTGGTCGGGGAAATTGACACGCGCCACGATCGTCTTCAAGTCCATCGCCGACTCACGAAGCAGCGCCTTGATTTCGAAGATCGTATAGTAGACGATCCAGTCCCGTGCCGACTGCCCGCTGATCTCGTTCATCAGGTTGGTCAGGTACTTCGGAGTGATCCCGAGCCTCTCGGCGAAATACGCCACGTCCCTGTTGGGAGAATGTTCCTCGACGACCGTCTGCATGAAACGGAACGCCAGTTCCTCCTTGTGGGTATAGGCTGTCTTCTCGGCCTGCGGATCATTGAGATAGATGGCGTAGATGTCCCAATAGAACACCCGCAAAAGCTGCATCACCGACTCGCGGCGGCAGATGGCGGGGGCATTTTCGGCGCGGTAGGCCAGCAAGTCGCAGAAATTCAGGAACCGCCCGACATACTCTTCGCGCGGCTCCGAGGCGACATGCGTGCGCATGTAAAAAAAGAAACCGGGCCTGGGTCTCCACAGGGAGCTGAGGGTGTCGGTAAACATATCGTGCGATATGCGGAAAAACCTGATCCCGAAATCGTCGCTTACCTCCTTGATGGAAGCCAACTGCCAGGGAAACAGAGCAAGTACCATTCCGCGCACGATCCGGAAACGGTGGCCGAAAACCTGTACCGTAGCCGTACCCGACAGGCAGATGCCTCCGACCCCCTTCATAAGGTATACCGGACAACCGGATACCGGCAATTCGTCAAGCTCTGTATAGATACCGAACTCCCCCGGCTCAAGCGGCCTGAAAAGTCTCGTATCGTCTTCATCTATATTCATTATTACAAAATTAGATATTTGTCCGTTCTGAAAACACCCCGTTCTTCACCAATAACATGCAAAAATTGCCGCACATAAAAAATCGCCACTTGCACCCGCTTTTCTCAGCTATCGGCCGGTGCAAAAATTGCCGGGCCTTCTTCCGCACGCAAAATACCCCGAAAAATTTTGTCGGCTCGAAATAAATGCCTACTTTCGCATAAAACATCAGATGATATGATGAAACCCGGTTCGAACATGCAACTCAGCAAGAAATCGCTGGCCGAAGAGCTGGCCGGGCGGTTGCAGGATCAATTCATGTCGGGGAAATTCGAGGTGGGCGAAAAACTGCCGCCCGAACCGGAATTGATGCAGATTTTCGGGGTCGGCCGCTCAACCGTACGCGAAGCGGTCAGAATCCTGTCCAACATGGGTTTCCTGAAGGTACGGCAGGGTGCCGGGACATTTGTCGAACGCCTCACGCCGCCGGACGAACCGATGGAGCGGCGCCTCGGACGCGCCGACCTGCACGACCTGGACGAGGTGCGGAAAATACTGGAAGCCGCGATTGCAGAAAAAGCCGCCGAACGGCGAACGGCACACGACGCCGCAGTCCTCGAAAAGCACCTCGCGAAACGGGGAGCGACCGCGGCTTCCGGGGCATTGCAGGCCTGTATCGAAGCCGACGTCAACTTCCACATCGCCCTGGCCGAGGCCACGCACAACGAAATCCTGTGCGAGCTGTATCGCTCGACGGCCGCCCATCTGAAAAAGAGGTTCAGCAATATATACAGGGACACGGAGTGCCTGCTCGCCCCCAGCCCACGCACGGGCAGTTACTCGGATACATCCTCGCCGGGGACGTGCGGAACGCCCGGGAGGCGATCACGCGGATACTCGAAGAACCATAGCCCGCAGCAATGGAGACGCTTACAAAACCCACGGACACACGCCTGCGGCGCTTCACGGAGACCGGAACGGTCTACCCGATACTGTTCATGATCAGCATCACCCACCTGCTGAACGACATGATGCAGTCGGTGATCCCGGCCGTCTACCCGCTCCTGAAGGAGAAATTCGGCTTCACGTTCGCCCAGATCGGAATCATCACGCTGGTTTTCCAGATGACCTCGTCGCTGCTGCAGCCCTTCATCGGACTCTATGCAGACCGCCATCCGCGCCCCTACTCGCTCGCCACAGGGATGTGTTTCACGCTGGTCGGGCTGCTCATCCTCTCCGTCGCCCCGGGCTTCTTCCCCATCCTGCTGGCGGTGGGGCTGATCGGCTGCGGCTCTTCGGTCTTCCACCCCGAATCCTCCCGGGTGGCGCAACTCGCCTCGGGAGGCCGGAAAGGACTGGCACAGTCGATATTCCAGGTCGGCGGCAACGCCGGGGGCGCCATGGGGCCGCTGCTGGCCGCGCTGGTCGTCATTCCCTTCGGGCAGGCCTCGATCGGCTGGTTCGCTTTGGCCGCGATCCTCGCCATCCTCATCCTCACGAGAATCGGGAACTGGTATAAACTTCGCCTCACCGTCACCGCAAACCGCCCCGCAGCAGCCGCAGCGGCCCCGGCACACCACCTGGGAAAACGCAAAATCCGCCTCGCCCTGGGCATCCTGGGCGTGCTGGTATTCTCGAAATACTTTTACATCGCCAGCATGACCAACTACTTCACATTCTTCCTGATGGATAAATTCGAAATCTCGGTGCAGGGGGCGCAGTACTGCCTCTTCACATTCCTCGGGGCATCGGCTGTCGGCACGGTCGCCGGCGGGCCGCTGGGCGACCGTTTCGGGCGTAAATACGTGATCTGGGGCTCCATCCTCGGGGCTGCGCCCTTCACCCTGCTGCTGCCCTATGCGAACCTGACCTGCACGATCGTGCTCGCCGTCATCATCGGACTCGTCATCTCCTCGGCATTCTCCGCCATCCTGGTCTACGCCACCGACCTGATGCCCGGCAAGGTCGGGATGGTCGCCGGGATCTTTTTCGGGCTGATGTTCGGCCTCGGCGGCCTCGGCTCGGCCTTCTTCGGCTGGCTGGCCGACAAGACCAGCATCGAATTCATCTTTCGGATCAGCACCCTGCTGCCCCTGTTGGGGATAATCACGGGTTTCCTGCCGAATATCGAAGGCAAAACGACAAACACATAACCGATGAAAGCATGCCAAATGTAATCGTACTACGCCCCCGGGCTGTTGCACGATAGCTTCGAGAGAAGAAGCCCCGGAAGATTCCAACCTTTACTTTAACCGATAACACCATGCAGTACATTTGTAAATACCAGTCGCCCCTCGGCGGGATAACGGTCTCCGCCGACGGCAACAGCCTGACCGGGCTCTGGTTCGACGGGCAAAAATACTTTGCCGCCACACTGCCGGCAGCACACGAAGAGAAGCAGCTCCCCGTATTCGACCAGACACAGCGGTGGCTGGACTGCTACTTCAGCGGGAAAAACCCGGGATTTACACCCCCGCTGCGCCCCGAAGGGTCGCCCTTCCGGCAGGCCGTATGGGAAATATTACTGCAAATACCGTACGGGGAAACAATCACCTATAAGGATATTGCGGAAGAAATCGCACGGCAGCAGGGAAAGCAAACCATGTCGGCGCAGGCCATAGGCGGTGCCGTAGGGCACAATCCGATCAGCATTATCATCCCCTGCCACCGGGTCGTGGGCAGCGACGGCAGCCTGACGGGATATGCCGGCGGCATTCCTAAAAAGGTCAGGCTCCTCACCCTCGAACAGGCGAACATGTCCGGACTGTTCATCCCGGAAAAGTAATTCCCCCTGCGGAAGCAAAAGATCCGCCGACGGGTATAAAAGAAAAATCCTCACAACTCGCTGATTCGCTTGTCGCAAGGATTTAATTGTCTGTTTGGAGCGGAAAACGGGAGTCTGACCTACGACTTCCTTATGCTTTGTTCATCAAGCACTTCCCTTTGTTTTGCCGGGTTGTTTTCCCAAAGTGGGACACCGGCGGGGACATTTTTCGAAACCCCTTTCCTTTGGTGTTTTCACCCTTCTGGAAACTGTTTTTCTCGGTTTACTGATACAAATATAGTGTTATTTTTTGTGATGTGCTATCAAGTCCTGCAAACACTCATCGGTACTCTTGATTACGTTCGCTTTGAGTAGTTTTTTGATCTCGCCGATCTGGTAGTAATACTTCCCACCCATGCAGGAGTGGGTGATCTTTCCGTTTGTCCGAAGCCGTTGCAACGTCCGTTCGATTATCTCCAAAAATCGACAGACTTTCTGACTATCTACCCAAGTTTCATCGTCATTCCCTATCACTGGTCGCTCCATCGAGCACACGTACTCCGACAATGCATCCAATTTTTCGACAAGCTGCTTAAAAGCTCTCGACTCTATCGTTATGACCTCCATAATTAACCTGCTTTAACTACACAAGAATAGTGGTTAATACCCCGAGCAGGTTAGGAAAGATGTTATTAGTCTTTGTCCTTATACTTAATTGCCGGAGGAAAATCGGCATCCCACCTCCAAGAGTGATTAATTATAGTTGTCAGTCCGAGTTTAAGTTTGAGCCCTACATCTTCATGAAGCCTACTTCTATCTAAATTGAAGTATGGAGAACCCTATATAACCCCGTATGCTTTAAGTAATTTCAACTGTTTCTCTAATTTCTCTGGATCCATTGATGGATCAATATCAATGTTTATACTGACATTAGAAATTGGACCTGATTTTCTACTAA
>ENA-ORCM01001553-ORCM01001553.1-human-gut-metagenome-genome-assembly--contig:-NODE-1553-length-19045-cov-6.179671_pt1 | contig 19045 bp, 18 predicted proteins | sample MGYA00242906_ERZ507928 | MGnify/ENA primary metagenome ERZ507928 (study PRJEB26167, sample SAMN06115497) | human gut metagenome | host: Homo sapiens | place: China:Shanxi | collected 2015-05-07...
CTTTTTTATAGGCATAATGACGGAAAGTTATGTAAATCCGCGCATCATGAAGAAACTGGTAAAAATTCTCTGAAAAAATAAAAAAAAATTTACCAGATGTGGTGCGAAAAAAATCCGGGTTTGCGATATGTAGTAGTTTTATGTAAATCAAAAAATTCTGTTTAAAATTGCTATTTGCATTTTTATACTGATATATTATAATAGGATGGTACCTCTTTTTCGGGTACATTTTTTACATTACAGGCGGAAGGGTTAAGACGTATATGACACAGGAAATTGAAAATTTTATTATGTATATGCATGAGGAGAGACATACCTCCGAAAATACAGAACTCTCGTATGAGAGAGATTTGAATAAACTGTGTCAGTTCCTGGCAGAGCAGGATATGGAAGATGTCGAACAGATCAGTGAGACGATGTTAAATTCTTATATTTTATATTTGGAAAAGATCGGGCGCAAGGCGTCCACGATCTCAAGAAGCATCGCATCCATGAAAGCATTCTTTCATTATCTGGCAAGAGAGGAACGGATCGAACATGATCCGTCAGAGAACTTAAAGGCGCCTAAAATAGAAAAAAAACTGCCTGAGATCCTTACGGTCGAGGAGACAGAACGCCTGTTGGAACAGCCGTCGGGAACGTCGCCCAAGGAATTGCGCGACCGCGCGATGTTAGAGCTTTTGTACGCAACCGGGATCCGGGTTTCAGAACTGATCCATTTAAAAATATCAGAGATCAATCTGAATCTTGAATTTGTAACATGCAAAGACGCGCATAAAGAGCGTGTGGTACCGTTTGGTGATAAGGCAAGGGAAGCGGTTTTGGCATATCTGGAAAATGGAAGACCGTTTCTGGTGGATGATGACGCCTGTGAGCTTTTGTTTACAAACTGCTCCGGTAAGGCGATGAGCCGTCAGGGCTTCTGGAAGCTGATCAAACATTATGGAGCAATGGCAGGAATCGAAGCGGACATTACACCGCATACGCTGCGTCATTCTTTTGCGGCGCATCTGGTTTCAAATGGAGCGGATTTACATTCGGTGCAGGAAATGCTCGGGCATTCGGATATTGCGACAACGCAGGTATACAATGCGCTCAATCAGGGCAGAGTGCGTGAGGTTTATAAAAAAGCGCATCCCAGAGGATAAAGTGATAAAGAAATAAAAAGAGAAATAATAAAAAAGAATACCGGAAAGCCGTTTGACTTTCCGGTATTCTTTTTTGTAATGACGACCGCTGATCAGATGTGTTGGCTTAACACATTTCAGCGATATCGTAGATCAGATGCTCGGAATCTTCCCATCCAAGGCAAGGATCCGTAATGGATTTTCCGTAAATGTGTTCTCCGATCTTCTGGTTGCCAGGTTCAATGTAACTTTCTCTATGAAGAAACGAGGGAACTTTATTCCCCCGTTGTTTCGTTGTTGGCTTCCTCAATCCCTTTTGCGGTAGCAGACAGGATTTTCAAATCCTTTTCGCTCATGCCGTCGAGCATGGTATCAAGCTGACGGCGGCGGGTGGACTTTTCCTGTTCCCGTTCCGGGAAAAAGAACTGGTCTACCGATACGTCAAGCAAGGTTACAAGCTCATACAAAATCTGCAAACTTGGGTGCTGTCCGCTGTTCTCAATGGACGCGATATATCGCGGCGCAATGTTCAGCTTATCCGCTAACTGATTGCGGGAAATCCCCTTTGCTTTTCTTGCCGCTTTTATAGCCTGTCCGAAAGCCTTAAAATCAAACTTTTCTTTGTTCTGCTTCATAATCATTTCACCCAACTACATTGTATATTTCATCTCTCTTTCGAGATATGATTACACACATCATAGTATGGATAGAAATAGAGCATATCATACACTTGCTATTATTCGGTTATCCGATTATAATTATATTGATAAAGTTTGAGGAAAGGGCGGTTGAACTATGGAATATATGTCTTGTCCAGAAGCAGCGGAAAAATGGGGCATTTCTGAACGGCGAGTACAGATACTTTGTAAACAGAACAGAATACCGGGAGTTTCAAAAATCGGTTATATGTGGTTGATACCCAAAGCGGCAGAGAAGCCTACTGATGGACGTAGGAAAGGGAATAAAAAATAGATAATTCCTTACGTAAAACCTTACATCAAATGTAAGTGTTACATTGAGTTATTACGCAGTAAAATTATAACTTGTAAACAATCAACAATCCACAAGGCGAGGTGTAAAAATGAATTATACAGAAAAACTCTTGGAAGTGTGCGACTTGCATAAAGTTTACACAAAAGATGGTGTCCCCACAAAGGCTCTAAATGGGATTTCATTTAATGTTCTCAATGGTGAATATTTGGGTATTATGGGTGCAAGTGGTTCCGGTAAAACTACATTATTAAATTGTATTGCGACGGTAATTAAACCAACTTCAGGTCAAATTTTACTTTCAGGTGCCAATATAAGCTCTTTTGATGGCACGAAGTTGGCTGAATATCGTGGCAACAAGATTGGTTATCTATTTCAAGATTTTGCTTTACTTGATAATCTAACTGGTAAAGAAAATATTATATTGCCTTTATCAATTCATAATATTGACATTGTTACAGCGGAAAAAAAGCTAAAAGATATAGCAGATTTTCTTGGAATTACAGACGTTCTTTCTAAATTTCCGTCACAAATGTCGGGCGGTCAAAAACAACGCGTAGCTGCTGCACGTAGTTTGATTTCTGACCCCGATATTATTTTGGCTGATGAACCTACAGGTGCATTAGATACAAAATCAGCACGTTTACTCATGGAGAAGTTACAGGAAATCAATCTTAGGCGTGGACGCACAATCCTAATGGTCACGCATGACCCTAACGCCGCGAGTTTCTGTTCTCGTATTTTGTTCATTCAAGACGGTGTTATTTTCCATGAGTTACGTCGTAAAATTCCAAATGAAACACAGGAAGATTTTTATGCACGTATTTTACAAGTGATGGCTCAAATGGGGGGAGGAAGTGCAAATGTTCTTTAATCTCACATGGCGAAACGCCAAACGGAGCCGTAGCGAAAACCTAATTTATTTTCTGACAATGATAACAGCCGTAGCAATGTTTTATATAGTGCTTTCTCTTGGACAACAGGACGTAATACGTTTTTTAAGTGAAATTGAGAGCGACGCAGTAGAACGGTTGCTTACTAATCTTTTACCGACGGTTTATCTTTGTGCTTTATTATTTGTGTTCTTTCTCGTAGTATTTGCAAACAAATATCAACTTGAATGTCGTAGTCGAGAACTGGGGCTTTATTTGATGTTTGGAATGACAAAGATTAAATTATTTATTCAAATAATGACAGAGGGGCTAATCACGTCGTTTTTAGCTCTTTTAGGAGGGCTTGTATGCGGTGGCTTTTTATCCGAAGCTATAAGTCTTACAACCGCGCGTTTAGTAGGGCATGGTATCATTACACACCAATTAAGTTTTTCTGTAAGTGCCGCTATTTTCACATCGTTAGGCTTCTTGATTATTCAGTTTGTAGCATTGTTTGTTCTATGCGGAAAGCTGTTCCGTAAAGAGCTACATCAACTTGTTTATGGAGAGATGGCGAAAAAGCAACGCACAGGGAATCCATATGTAAGTTTCGTATCGTTTGCTATAGGCACCGTAATTTTGCTTGTCGCGTACTGGATTGTTGTAGAGCATTTTATGGCTGCGAGTGGGGCAATGCTGCTTATTGCCGTTTTACTTGGAATTATCGGAACAATTCTATTTATTCGAGGACTTGCAAGAATTTTGAGTATATGGGCAGCTTCTATAAAACACAAAGCCACAAGAGGACTTTATGTATTTACTTTACGGCAGTTGCATGAAAATGTCGTTAATAAATATATTTCAATCAGCGTAGCGTCCATTCTGATGATGCTTACTATTATGTTAATTACCGACGGCTCAGTGCGCATAATGTCATATGGAAGTGAATTGACACGAGGTACTTCTGTTTATGACTTTACTGTAATGGGCAACGACCAAATTGTTGAGAAGTATCTTTCCAACGAACAAATTCGTCCTTATGTATCAAATCTGAACCGTATGGAAATAGGAAATATAAAATCCACTGCTTCGGATGGGATAAGTTCTCCTGTTGATTGGTCGAAATTTAGGAAACAAATCGTGCAGCATTTACCTCAAGATGTAGTAGACCCTGCCACACAAGAAGATGGTATGTATAGTTTTGGCTCCGACCAACCTGCTGCCTTAAACCTTTTAGGTCTTATTGATACTGGTAGTTCTTCTCCTTATTTGCTTCCTGTATCTTCCTATAATCGGTTATTGGATGCCGCGGGAGAAGAACAGATTAGCCTTGGGAACAATGAAGTTGTCTATTATCTCAACCCAGATTTTTTAGGTAATGCTCAAGATGAAACGGTTACACTGTTAAATCAAATTGCAGCAGACGCACAGGCGAATAATGAAGCGTCGCTTTCTATCAACGAAAGACCATTTTATCTTGTTCCCTCCGTACCGATGAAAGGGTTGACCGCAGATGAAAATATCAAGATTATAACTGCATTGATTGTTTCAGATGAGATATATTCAGAATTTGTAAATTCAGACACTTGTATGGTTTATTGGAACTTTTGTATTCCTAATGAACTTGTTGAAACAAAAGGTTTAATGTTACCGATTATGGAAGCTCGTGATTTGTTAAAACCATCTGGTCTATATTACGAAAGCTATCTTAATAATTTTGGGCGACAATTATTTTATGTTATTTCCGGAAGTTATACAACACTATACATGGGATTTATGTTTTTGATTATTGCGTGTGCATTACTTGCCCTGCAATTCTTGACGCAAATGCAAACTACAAAATCAAGGTATCTAACACTCTCTATTTTAGGAGCACGACGTGAACAAATTAAGCGTTCTATCAACCAACAAGTATTATGGTATTTCCTGCTTCCTCTTATATTAGCGTGTATCAGCGGAGCAGTAGGGATATATGCCATGCAGCTATATTTATATTCAGGAGCGGAACACCTTGAACAGTCCTATCCTCTTTTAATTGCTATGGCTGTTATTGTTGTTCTTGTTATGGTAATTTACGGTGTGGCTGTTGCTCGAACAGCTAATCGTGAAATAGGAAAGCTCAATTACAAGCCCAATTCTTAACAGGCTTATAAATATTATGGGAAAGGAGGCGGACATATTGGCAAAGATAGTTGTGGTTGAAGATGATGTTTATATGCGAGAAGAACTGTTGAACTTATTAGAAAAATCGGGATATGATACGATTGGATTATCGGATTTTGAAAACGCAGTATCAGAAATAGCAGCATATTTTCCCGACTTAATTTTGCTTGACATCAATCTTCCCTTTCGTTCGGGTTTTGAAATATGTAAAGAGTTGAAAGCTAAACAGATTGGTACGGTACTCGTATTGACTGCAAGAGATAAATTGCAGGACGAACTGCACGCATTAGACTTGGGGGCTGATGACTATTTAACAAAACCTTGTAATATGTCACGTTTACTTGCCCGAATTAAAAATCTTCTTCGACGTAAAGAAGAACAGGTACAGCAAGGGTTACTTGATGGAGGTGGTTTTTTACTTGACCCGAATACCTTTACAATTTATGTAGGGAATAGCTCTTACCTTATGCCACCGAACGAAGGAAAAATATTACTTGCTCTCTTGAAAAATAGCCCTAAGATTGTTTCTAAAAAAGAATTATGCATTAGACTATGGGGAACAGAAGAATTTATAGACGAAAATGCATTACAAGTAAATTTTACTCGGCTGCGAAAAACGCTTCGGGAGTTTGGGCTTGAAGAACGTATAGAAACGGTGCGAGGGCAAGGATACCGTTTGAAAGAGCAGGTGGACATATGAATAAATGGAAAAATCTTTTAATTGCTATTTCTTCTAATCGAATTTGGTTTATAACATTTATGTGTTTGGATTTGTTCTTTATATTCCTTGCTTGGTTGGCTTACCCGGAATATTTCACAAGCTATGTTGCCTTGATAATTTTTGTTTCATTGGCTGCACTTACTATACCGATTACTATATCAATCAAAAAAAGTAACAAAGCTGATGTTGTTTTTCATAGTTTTTTATTGGAACCAGATGATACTAATGAATACTTACTATGTGAAATTGTACCCGCGTTATTACGTCCCTATGTTCGTGAATTGGGACAGCATTTGAGAACACAGCAGGAATATGTGAACGAACAGAAAATAAAGATTTCGGACTATGAACAATATATTGAAAATTGGGCGCATGAAATTAAAAAGCCACTATCGCTTATGACATTGTTATTGGATAATCGAAAAAACGAAATGTCCCCTTTAGTGCATACTCGTATGCTTTACGTGCGTGACCATGCGCGGCAAGATGTTGAACAAATCCTTTATTTTTCTCGGCTTGGTGCTGTCCATAAAGATTATTATTTTGAACCACTATCTATTCTTAGGACTTGTCGAGAAGCAGTTGAGGATAATGTAACTCTGCTTGAAGAAGCCGGATTTTCTATTGAGTTTTTGGGGAATGAATATCAAATTATATCCGACAAAAAAGGGCTAATGTTTATTTTAGGACAGATTATTAGTAATAGTGTAAAATATGCTGAAAAAAAATCTTCTCCCTTTCTTCAATTCTCAATCAATGAAGCTTCACAAAGTGAAGAAATCATCTTATCTATTAACGATAATGGAATGAGCATACCCATATCGGATTTGCCATTTGTTTTTGATAAAGGTTTTACCGGCGATACAGGAAGTTATTTAAGCCGTTCTACAGGCATGGGGTTATACCTTGTTCAAAAAATGGCTAATGACCTAACTATAAAAGTGGAAATACAGACTAATTCTTATGGTGGAACAACCGTAACCTTGACGTTTCCAAAAGTGGAACGTCCTTTCTTTCGGGAGGTGTAGAAATGCAACAACAGAGTAACGTAACAAACGGACAAAAGCAAAATTCTATTTTGGTATTGTTACTGAACTGGATAATTATTTTAGGAGTGTACCTTTTAATTCGTATTGTATTTATTGTTTTAGGCTTTCATTTATATACACCCCTTTTAGGCGGTTTACTTGCTATTATACCGTATCTTTTAGGAACAATATATTTATGGAAATCCTGTAATCAATACAAAATTTGGTTTTATGTATTGGCTATTCTTCTACCATCTATCGTTGAAAAAATCACATTATATTTGTTTGGCTCGTTTTTATATAATTTAAGTCCGACAAACATTGTTGAAGTTATGGAAACTATTGGTAACAATATGCCATATGTTAACTTCATTAAAAGTCAATCTGCACAATATTTAATCAATATTTCATTTTTTAATTGGACGTACATTATATGTAGTATTGTATTTTCTCTTGCTTGTGTTTTGTTTTTGGTAAGGCGAAAAAAGTGACTGAATAACCACAGAGAATAAATTTAGATATTGCAAATATTATAACAAATGGATATAAAATAGACTAAATCTGCCGCGCGACGGCAAAAGAAAAAAAGCCGTCGTAAAGCAGACATATTTTCACGCGCCTTTGAAACGGTGGCTTATGGAAAAGCCGCCGTTTCTTTTTGCTTAAAGCACTTTGACACTCTCTATCCCATGCAATCAGCAGGGGCGGTATATTGGGAGGTTGTCATTGTGAAAAAAGGAAAGAATGAATACATACAGATAAGGAATACCTTATCAAAAAAAGCCCGCCTCCTACAAGGGGTTATTGCGGCTATATATATGAATTGTCAAATCATCTGAATACTTCTTTTAATTCCTCTGCGCCTGTCCGAGTTTTTTCGGGCGGGCGTATTTTGCGTTTACAGAAGATTTTTTCAAAAACTTTGTCCTCTTTTTGGCAAAGCAAAAAGTCGCCTGTATTATCCCGCGAAAAGGGGAGGTACTACCGCCTTTCGGCAGAAAGGAGGTGAACACCATGACACCTAATCGCAGGGAATTTGAAAAGCAATGTGCGTTTCAAAAGTTCTGTAAATCAGTGCTGCACAACGAAGCGTGCAACGCCCATGAAGAAATTCGTCGGCGCAGAGTTCGGGAGGTTACTTTTTCCAACCTTGCCTTGCATGAGGAACGGCAACTTTATACCGTCGATAAGTATTTTCAAGACGAAGAAGCAGAGCCGTCTTATCAAATGGCAGGAAAAGAAATAACCCCAAAACTGCTACTTGAAGCTATCCGGGCTTTGCCCGAAGAACGGCGCAAAATTATACTGCTGTATTACTTTGAGGGATTGACTGATATAGAAATCGGAAAGCAACTCAATATCTCAAGAAGTACGGTACAGTATCGCCGGACAAGCTCCTTTGAGCAGTTAAAAAAATATTTGGAGGAAAACGCTGATGAATGGATTGAATGGTAAACCGACCGAGTACCCGGAAAATGCCCTTGTTCCCTATCCCGTTATTTTGGCGGCGAGCAAAGGCGACCCGGACGCAATGAAGATTGTATTGCAGCATTTCAGCGGCTATATAGCAAGTCTTTCCATGCGGAAGCTCTATGATGAGCGAGGAAATGTTTATTTTGGAGTAGACGAAGAAATACGCGAAAGGCTGCAAGCAAAACTGATGAGGGCAATCCTCACATTTAGGGCTGAATAAACCAACGCGGTATTGGAACGCTTCTCCCTTTTCCGTTCCATATCGCAGAACAGCTCTCTGCTCTTTGACAAAGAAAGCGGCGCAATAGAACGGCGACGCAGTATAAGGCAAATCGGATACGTTCCTTTTGTGCCGAGCCATGCGGTGGGTACGCCATGACCTTTTTCTTAACCGAAAAGCGAGCGAGAAATACCACACCGTAAAGCAGGGATAGCACCCTGCGGGCGATAACGCACAGAATATATAATGATACTTCCTTACAGCCATAGTCCGAGCGTTAGAAGCGTCGCAGGCAATGGGTAGGGCTTCGGCAGACCGCCGGAGGGGTGCAAGTCCCATGAGGTTACGCTAATAGCTGTCCGATTAAAGCCTATGTTACACATTAACTTTTGACCCATTAAGAAAGGGGGACGACAAATTGAACAATAACGACGTGCCGATTTGGGAAAAGTACACTCTTACCATAGAAGAAGCGGCAAAATATTTCCGTATCGGAGAAAGCAAGCTGCGGAAACTGGCAGAAGAAAATCCCGTCCCGGACTGGGTAATGATGAACGGAAACCGTATTCAGATTAAGCGGAAGCAGTTTGAAAAAATGATTGATACGGTGGACGCAATCTGATAGTGAAATCGAGCCTTGAATGTGGTACAATGTAGTCAAGCATATCAAGGCTCTTTCCATTATGGAAAGGAGCATAACGATGTCGGAAAAAAGACGGGATAATAAAAATCGTATTCTCCGCACCGGAGAGAGCCAGAGAAAAGACGGGAGATATGCCTACAAATATATAGATACCTTTGGGAAACCGCAGTTTGTTTATTCTTGGAAGTTAGTGCCTACGGACAAAACCCCGGCAGGAAAGCGCGACGATATAGCGTTGAGGGAAAAAGAGAAAGAAATCCAAAAAGACCTTGACGACGGTATCGACCATATCGGAAAGAAAATGACTGTCTGCCAACTCTACGCAAAGCAGATACGCCACCGGGCAAATGTGCGGCATGGTACAAAGCAGGGGCGAAAACAGCTCATGCGGATTTTGCAGGAGGATAAACTTGGAGCCTGCCGGATTGAAAATGTGAAGCTCTCCGACGCAAAGGAATGGGCGTTACGCATGAAAGAAAAAGGTTACGGCTTCAAAACTATCAACAACCACAAGCGTTCCTTAAAGGCTGCCTTTTACACAGCCATACAGGACGATTGTATTCGTAAAAATCCGTTTGACTTCCAGTTGAACACAGTCCTTGAAGATGATACAGAACCAAAGGAACCTCTATCCCCTACGCAGGAAGCGGCTTTCTTGTCCTTTGTGCAGCATGATAAAGTCTATCAGAAATACTACGACGAGATTATCATACTGTTAGGGACAGGGCTTCGCATTTCGGAACTCTGCGGATTGACGGAAGCTGACATTGACTTAGACAAACAGCTTATCCATGTAGACCACCAACTTTTGAAGATTGCAGACGTGGGCTACTATGTGGAAACACCTAAGACGAAAAGCGGCAACCGGGTTATTCCTATGAGTGAAAAAGTGTTGGAAGCATTTCAGCGGGTGCTGAACAAACGGAAATATGCACAGCCTGTTATTTTGGAGGGCTACACAAAGTTTCTGTTCCTTAACCGGAACGGCTTGCCAAAAGTGGCGGTCAACTATGAAAGTATGTTCCGGGGGCTTGTAAGGAAATACAACAAAACGCAAAAGGTAGCATTGCCAAAGGTAATGACACCGCACACCTTACGCCACACATTCTGCACCACGTTAGCAAATGCAGGAATGAACCCAAAGGCATTACAGTACATCATGGGACATTCTAACATCAACATGACACTGAACTATTACGCGCATACGACTTCCGAAACGTCGATAACAGAAATGAAGCGGCTGATTGCATAAGTAGTAAACGGAGAATTTACTACTCCACATACTACTTTTGAACATCAAAACATACGGGGATATAAGAAGATTTGAGAATATCTTCCATAACGAAAAATGCCGGAAAAGCCTGTAACAATAGGCTATACCGGCATATAAGAACTTTTGAAAAGATAGTCAAAAATTACTTTGTGATTTAATTGAAATAATATTCCTCATGAAGCACAGAAAAGTATATTACTATGACAACGAGCTGGAGGATGAATTTTCCGGCATAAAGAGGAACACGATAACTGTCGATGAAAATTACCGCTACAGCCACGGAAGGCTGTGGAAGGTGGCTGCATGGGTGCTGTATCACATAATAATGACTCCTGTTGCCTTTATATACATGAAGCTGCGGTTCTGCATGAGGATAGAGGGGAAAGATAAGCTGTGCGGACTACGGGATGGCGGTGATGGGAGGTGCAGGCCGGCATTTTTCTATGGAAATCATACCCAGATCCCGGGGGATGGTTACATTCCGGCATGCATAAGCTTCCCGAGGAAAGCCATCATACTGGCACACCCGGACAATGTCTCCCTCTATGGCACAAAAAATATCATGGAGATGCTGGGCGCCTTTCCGATACCTAATAAGCTCGGGGGCATGAAAAATTTCCTTGGGGAGCTTGAGAACTACATCGGCACGGGACACCCGGTTTTTATTTACCCCGAGGCACATATCTGGCCTTATTACACGAAAATTCGTCCTTTTAGCGAGAGCTCCTTCCGTTATCCGGTAATATATGACCGCCCTGCATTTTCTTTTACTATAACTTATCAGAAACACCTTTTCAGGACAAAAATCACAGTATATATCGACGGCCCATTCTATCCGGACACCACAATAAACCCAAGACAAGCTGCCGTGAAATTGCGAAATCAAGTGCACGATGCCATGACGGCACGCAGTGAAAATTCCACCTATGAGAAAGTAGAATATATTAAGAATAAGTGATTTTACTATTATAAAGCAACAAAGCGGATTGCGGATAACGGATTGAATTACTAATCTAAGGAGGCTCCCATGAATATCCTGTTCTGCGGCAATTCACGCGCCTTTGACGGCATCCTGATAGCTGTACTTTCTATAATAAAATATTATAAGGGGGAGCTTGTAATCTACATTATGACGGCAAACCTTCAGAATATGCGCGAAGATTATGCGCCGGTAAGCTGGCAGCAGGCGCGGCTTCTTGAGGATGTGATTTCGTGTGTGTGCCGGGAGAGCAGGGTCTTTCTGATTGACAAGACGAATGTATTCAGGGCTGAGCTTGCCGGGTGGGCTAACAGGGATACCATATACACACCTTATTCAATGCTTAGATTGTACGCGGACGATATTCTTGTGAACAAGCTCCTCTATCTTGATGCGGATGTGGTTGTATGTGATGACATAGAACGGCTGTATAATATGGATATTTCGGAGTTCGAGCTTGCAGGGGTGAGGGATTTCCTTGGAAGATGGTTTATTGAATATAATTACATGAACACAGGCGTACTGCTCTTTAACATGCTGGAATGCCGGAGGAGTAAGCTGTTTAAAAGGGCAAGGCGGATGTGCTGTGACAGAAAAATGTTCTTTCCCGACCAGACCTCGCTCAACCGGCTGTGCAAGAGGAAATTCTTTCTGCCGGAAAAGTATAACGAGCAGAAGCGTTACAGACCTGACACAGTGATACAGCATTTCTGTAAATCGCTCAGGATATTTCCGTATATACACACGGTAAATGTGAAACCATGGGAGATTGAGAAACTGCACAGTATCTATAAGCTTCATGCGCACGATGAGATATTAGAGCAGTATGAGAAGATAAAAAATATAATACGTTAAACACGCTAAGTTTACAGAGCATGTTCTGTCTCCAACATAGTAGCGATTAGGTATATATAGATTATGGGAGGCAGAGAAATTAAATTTATTTGTATGTTAGATAATATATTTAAAACATTTATATGTATGTAAATTTTGCAGTGCAGCTGATTAAAAAGGGGATAATATATGGAAAACAATTTTTTGATTTTTATTACAATAATATTTCTGGTACTGTATTTTCCGCGGCTGATTGGCTGGTTCGGGTGGATTTTTCCGCAAAAAAGATTGAAGTGTGGGAGGAAGCACCGCTTTGCGCTCATTGTTCCGGCGCGCGATGAGGGCAGGGCGGTGCTGCCGCTTTTTAAGAGTATAGAGGAGCAGAGCTATAGTGCGGATTATAGTCTGTTCGACACCTATGTGGTTGTGAAAAATCCGCGCGACGAGGTGATTGACTATGCGCGGGAGATTGGGGCGAAGGTGTATGTCGATGAGGCGCAGAAGAGCAAGGGTGACTGTCTTGATTACTGTATAAGGCATATTCTGGCAGCGGGAAAGAAGTATGATGGTTATATAATCGTCGATGCGGACTGCCGGCTTGATGTGGATTTCCTGGCAAATATGAACGATGCGCTTGCAAGCGGGGCGCAGGTGATAACGGGGCGGAAGCTGGTCGGAAATTATAGCATGGGTTATTTAAACAGCGCTTCAGAAAAAGTGGTAAATGCCATAACCTGTCAGAATGGTCTGGTATGGCCGATTATAGATGAACTAGGAAACAGGTACAAGAGCGCACTCGGGCTCACCACTATGCCGATAACAACGGGAATACTTATAAGAGGAGATCTGGTCGAGGAGTGGGGCGGCTGGATTTACAGACAGACGCTCACGGAGGACATGGAGCTACAGCGCGACTGTGCGTGCAAGGGGATAAAGACCTTTCACTATTCATTTGCGAAGCTGTATCTTGAGGAGACACCATCGCATACGGACACCAATAAGCGCAGAACACGCTGGATGACAGGAATGGTGGCTGCAGACAGGCTCTACTGTCGCAAGCTTCTAAAACGCCGCGGGGTGAGGGCTTCTATCGATAATTATTATATATTGTCGCTGTGGCTTGTGTATGCATACATCGGAACCTTGTCCGTGGCGGCAGTATTTAATCTGGTTACATTTAGAATATGGCAGGCAGCGGCGGCATTCATGCTTATCTATACCGCTTTTTTTGCGCTGTCCGTGATGGCAGTGCTTGCAGACTGGAAAAATATCGGACTGTCATGGTTTAATAAGCTGTGCCTAATGCTGGTGCACCCATTTTTTTACATGGAATACATCCTCATCGTGGGGCGTGCGGTGCTTGGCGTGAATCCGAAAGGCTGGGAGAAAATCGGGAGGGTGCAGTATTGATGAATTATTTTAAGCTTGCATACACAACACCCGATGTGCTTGTGAAGATAAAGGAGGCGGAGAAAAGGGGGGATTTCAATGCACATCTTGACCCGGTAGATTACGGCAGCAGCCTTCCGGTCGATGAAAAATTTCCTTATATTCCGACGGGGGCTTTAAAGTTCCGGCAGGCATTGATACGCGCGTTTATAATCAAGCCGTTTATGTGGATTGTGAACCGCTTCATATTCCGCACGCGAATTTATAGCTTTTACCAAGAGGGTGAGGGAGAGTGCCGTGAAGATAATCATGGCATGATAATCACTTGCAACCACATAAACAAGCTCGATGCATTGGTGGTAGAATGGGCACTCAAAAGGAGTGGTGTGCTGCGGGGACGGCAGCTCAAGGTCATGGTGGCGGATTTTAACAATCGGAGGGGGCGGCTCGGTGAGTACATGAGGGCGTTCGGTATAATGCCGTTTCCCCGGGGACACAGGCTGGTGAGACGGTTCAACGGTGCTGTGTCGTACTATCTTGGAAAAGGCGACTGTGTCCTCGTATTTCCGGAGCAGTCTGAGTGGTGGGGCTATGACAGACCGCGACCGCTGAAAAACGGTGCATTCTACTATGCCGTGAAAAATAATGTGCCTGTTCTTCCTCTTTTTATAACCTGCCGCGATGCAGGAGATACTGAACATTATGCGCGAAAAAAAACAGGCGGCGTGGAGAGAAGATATTTTGACGTGCATATATTGGACAGGATTGAGCCGGTAGGAGACGGCATAAGCGACCACGACAAGATACGCATTCTGCGGGATGAAAACAGCCAACGATGGAAAAAAATTCTTGACATTAAAAAAAAATAAAACTATAATAGTTCGAGGCCGAACAGTTCAGTATCAAACTGTTCGACCTCGAACAGTTTTTTGATGAAGGTTAAGGCTTTTAACGGATAACCGGGCTATAGATAATGGCACTATGTCCGTTATGTATGGGTTTTTATCTAAGCCACATCATGAGGAAAGGAGCACGAGTTGGAAAAGAAACGCTATTTGGGGTTCGAGATTAAGAAGATGGACAACACTATTTTTCGTCAGCTAAAAAAGAAGCTGGTAGAGGCCGGCTTTGACGAGGTAACGGTAATGCATGGGCATATCCTTGGATATCTAAGCAGGCATAAGGATGTGGACGTGTACCAGAAGGATATAGGTGAGGAGTTCGGTATAGGCAAGTCATCGGTTACCAATATACTTCAGCTTATGGAGAGGAAGGGCTACCTGGTGTGCCGCACGGACGACAACGATGGACGCTGCAAGAAAATAGTTCTCACGCAAAAGGGCGAGGAGACACACGCTGCTACGGTGCGAGTCATCGATATGCTCCACGAGGAGCTTGAACAGAATGTCACGCAAGAGGAAAAACAGGTCTTTTTGAATGTTATAGAGAAGATGAGAAAAAATATCAATGATATGAATAAGGAGGATGAACAGTGCTAAAGACATTAGGTGCTTATGTAAAAGAGTATAAGAGAGCATCCATCGCGACCCCTTTTTTTATGATTTTAGAGGTGCTTATGGAAATGCTCATTCCGTATCTGCTCTCATCACTTATCGACAATGGTGTTGAGAAGGGTGATATGGGCTACATACTCATGGTCGGCGGCTGCATGGTAGTGATTGCCATGGTCGGATTGTTTGCCGGAATCATGGGTGGTGTTTACGGAGCGAAGGCCTCAACAGGTTTTGCAAAGAATCTCAGAAAGGGTATGTTTGACAATATCCAGACCTACGCCTTTTCTAACATTGACAAGTTCAGCACAGCGGGACTTGTGACAAGACTTACAACGGACGTCACAAATGTACAGAATACATACCAGATGCTCTTAAGAATGTGTATGAGGGCACCGGTGAGCTTAATCTTTGCGATGATAATGTCATTTTTCATCAGTCCGCGCATTGCATTTATATATCTTATCGCGCTTGTGATACTCTCATGTATTCTTGCCGTCATCATAGGACATGCGACCAAGTATTTCAATGCGGCATTTCCTAAGTACGATGAGCTGAACGCGAGTGTCCAGGAGAATGTATCGGCAATCCGTGTTGTCAAGGCTTATGTGCGTGAGGATTATGAGAAGAAGAAATTCAAGAATGCCAGCAACAATATCTACAGGATTTTTGTAAAAGCAGAAAAGACGGTTGCATACAACAACCCTGTTATGCAGATTACGGTATATACCTGTATCTTGCTTATAAGCTGGGTCGGCGCGAAGATGATTGTAGGCTCCGGCGGCGTGCTACTCACAACAGGTAAGCTTATGAGCCTCCTGTCCTACTGTATGACAATTCTTATGAACCTTATGATGGTTTCCATGATATTTGTAATGATTTCGATGAGTGTGGCAAGTGCAAAGCGTATCGCAGAGGTGCTTGAGGAGAAGCCTGATATCACCAATCCTGATAACCCTTGCTATGAGGTAAAGGACGGAGAAATTGTATTTGAACATGTAAATTTCGGCTACAATAAGGGCGCCGACAAGAGAGTGTTAAATGATATCAACCTCACAATCAAATCCGGTGAGACAATCGGTATCATCGGCGGAACCGGAAGCTCCAAGTCAAGCCTTGTGAACCTTATAAGCCGTCTTTACGATGTGGATGAAGGAAGTGTAAAGGTCGGTGGCAGGGATGTAAGAGAGTATGACATTGAGACACTTCGTGATGAGGTGAGCGTTGTTCTCCAGAAGAATGTGCTTTTCTCAGGAACAATACTCGACAATCTTCGCTGGGGCGATAAGAATGCCACGGATGAGGAGTGCATGAGAGCATGTAGGTTAGCATGTGCTGATGAATTTATTGAGAAATTCCCGGACAAGTACAACACCTACATCGAGCAGGGTGGTACGAATGTATCGGGTGGACAGAAGCAGCGTCTGTGTATTGCCAGAGCACTTTTAAAGAAGCCTAAGATACTTATTCTTGATGACAGCACAAGCGCTGTTGATACTGCAACCGATGCGAAGATCCGTCATGCATTTGCCACGGAGATTGCGCAGACAACGAAGCTTATCATTGCACAGAGAATTTCAAGTGTTCAGGGTGCGGACCGCATAATCGTGATGGATAACGGACGTATCAACGGAATCGGAACACATGAGGAGCTGCTTGCTTCCAACGCTATATACCGCGATGTATATGAGTCACAGACCGGAGGCAGCGGTGATTTTGATGAAAACGGAGGTGAAGCATAATGCCGGGACCAATGGGAGGAAGACCGCCAAGAGGAGCGAAGCCTACAGTCGCTAATCCTGGAAAGGTATTTAAAAGAATAATAGGCTTTGTGGCTAAGAATTATCTGCTGCAGTGCATAGTGGTTCTTGTATGTATTGTACTCACTGTATTTTCTACGATACAGGGAACCATGTTTACGAAAACACTTATTGACCAGTATATTATGCCGCTCATGCAGCAGACCGTACCTGATTATACGCAGCTGTTCCACGCAATCATAAGAGTGGCATGCTTCTATGCGGTGGGTGTTATAGCAGCCTATGTAAATACAAGGATGATGGTTTATGTTACACAGGGAACCATGAGAAGCTTAAGGGATGAGATTTTTGTACACATGGAGTCCCTTCCTATAAAATATTTTGATACACATGCACACGGCGATATCATGTCAATCTACACCAACGATGTTGATACGCTCAGACAGATGATAAGCCAGAGTATCCCTCAGCTTATCAACAGCTCAATCACCATCATAGGTGTGCTGGCAAGTATGATTATCCTTAACATACCGCTTACACTGTTAACTCTTGTGCTTGTAGGTCTTATGCTCGTTGTCACCAAGAAGGCTACCGGAATGAGCGGAAAGTACTTCGTAAAGCAGCAGAAGAACCTGGGTGAGGTAAACGGCTTTATTGAGGAGATGATGGGTGGTCAGAAGGTCGTAAAGGTATTCTGCCATGAGGAGGAGAACATGGAGCGCTTCGACAAGATTAACGAAGAGCTCTGCGACAGTTCCTACAATGCGAATAAATTTGCCAACATCTTAGGACCTATCAATGCCCAGATTGGTAACATCAGCTACGTTATCATAGCTATAGCCGGAGGTGCGCTTGCACTCGGCGGAGTCGGCGGCTTTACACTTGGAGGTCTTGCAAGCTTCCTCACCTTCAACAAGAGCCTTAACATGCCTATCAATCAGGTGAGCATGCAGTTTAACAGTATCATCATGGCTCTTGCAGGTGGTGAGAGAATATTCAGGCTTCTCGATGAGACGCCGGAGGTAGATGATGGATATGTTACACTTGTAAATGCAGTTAAGGATGGCGGTACAATCAAGGAAAGCGAAAAGCGTACAGGAATGTGGGCCTGGAAGCACTATCACAAGGACACAGGCATTACCGACTACAAGGAATTGAAGGGTGATGTGGTATTCGATGATGTGGATTTCGGTTACAATCCGGATAAGATAGTTCTCCACAATATAAAGATGTTCGCTGAGCCGGGACAGAAGATTGCCTTCGTAGGCTCAACCGGAGCAGGTAAGACGACAATAACCAATCTTATCAACCGCTTCTATGATATTCAGGATGGTAAAATCCGCTACGACGGAATCAACATCAACAAGATTAAGAAGAGTGATTTAAGAAAGTCCCTCGGAATAGTTTTGCAGGACACACATCTCTTTACCGGAACAGTCATGGAGAATATCCGCTACGGCAAGCTCGATGCGACTGATGAGGAGGTGTACGCGGCGGCTAAGCTTGCCAACGCGGACAGCTTTATCACCAAGCTATCAGATGGCTACAACACGATGCTCACCGGTGACGGTGCTAACTTAAGCCAGGGTCAGAGACAGCTTCTCGCAATCGCGAGGGCAGCAATCGCAGACCCGCCTGTTCTCATTCTTGATGAGGCTACCTCCTCAATCGATACGAGAACTGAGAAGATGGTACAGGATGGTATGGATAAGCTCATGCACGGCAGAACAACCTTCGTCATCGCACACAGACTCTCCACCGTAAAGAACAGTGATTGTATAATGGTTCTTGAGCAGGGAAGAATAATCGAGAGAGGAACCCATGATGACCTTATAGAGCAGAAGGGAAGATACTACCAGCTTTATACGGGAAATAGTATTGCGGGGTAAAATTGTATTATATAGTGAAAAGGCTTTGGCATTATTGCCGGAGCCTTTTTTCGTAAATGAGCCATAATATTATACTAATATTCAGATGTGCTGTACAAATCCTCCGACATTTACTATAATACATGCATGGGACATAGGTGTCAGACCCCTGTCCCAGACTTGGGACAGGGGTC
>ENA-ORCM01001561-ORCM01001561.1-human-gut-metagenome-genome-assembly--contig:-NODE-1561-length-19007-cov-5.852087_pt1 | contig 19007 bp, 10 predicted proteins | sample MGYA00242906_ERZ507928 | MGnify/ENA primary metagenome ERZ507928 (study PRJEB26167, sample SAMN06115497) | human gut metagenome | host: Homo sapiens | place: China:Shanxi | collected 2015-05-07...
GATACCTATCCGCCCTATATTTATCTGAACAATGACGGCATTCCCGCCGGGATCGACGTGGAGATCGCCACCGAAGCATTCCGCCGCATGGGGTATGCTGCCCGGTTTGAACCGATCGATTGGGAGCAAAAAACAAATCTGGTGGAAAGCGGCACCATCGACTGTATCTGGGGCTGCTTTTCCATGGATGGACGCGAGGAGATATACCGCTGGGCGGGGCCCTACATGGTGAGCCGTCAGGTGGTTGCAGTGGATGCCGACAGCAGCATCCGGACACTCGGCGACCTTGCCGGAAAGACCGTCGCCGTGCAGAGCACCGGCAAGCCGGAGGAGATCTTCCTCAGCGGCTCTGATCCGCGCATCCCGCAAGCGGTCGATGTGTTCAGCATCGAAGACCGCAGCGTGCAGTATGCGATGCTGGCCTGCGGCTATGTGGATGCCATCGCTGCCCATGAAACGGCCATCCTGCAATACATGAAGGACAATTTTGTGGAGTTCCGCATCCTCGAAGAACCGCTGCTGGTCACCGGCCTGGGCATCGCCTTTGCAAAAAATGACAGCCGTGGGCTGGACAGCCAGCTAAACGCTGTTCTTGCGCAGATGCGCACAGACGGCACACTGGAGCAGATCCTTGGCCGATATCTTGAGCATGCTTCGCAGTATCTGGAGGTAGACACCATTGACACATAAAAACAGAATCCTTCCGGATACATGGAGATGGGGAATCCATCTGATCATCGGCGTGCTTTTTATGGTCGGCATCGTTTTTTTCTCGAGTTGGCGGGCACTGCGCGCAACAGAGGAGCGTTTCTGCCAGACTCTTGATTTTGTCAAATCGCAGTCCACCAGCTTTGAAAAGTACAATGATACCGTTGTTGCCAAAGCGCTCCGCCGCGCAGCGGTAGCGGTGCATCAGCTGGCACAGGACCCTGCGCTCGATTTTTCCGATCCGCAGTGCCTGAACAAGCAGGTGGAGACGCTTTGGCTCACAGGGATCTCGGTTCTGGCCCCGGACGGTACGCTCCTGTGCGAATCCACAACGAACGGCATCGGCTATGCCCAGTTTGGAGAACAGCTCAAAAATGATGCCGTTCTGGACGTTTTCTCTTACCCGCAAAAGACCTACCTGAAGCGGGTCCTGCTGGAGGATGGGTCTGCCGTGGATGTTGCGGCACACCGGGCAGAAAGCAAAGAGGTGATCCTGCTTGCCTACCGCTATACCCCGGCAGAATTTGTAGAGGGAACGGCTTTGTCCATTCAGAGTGTACTGGACGGCTACTCGGTTGAGACCAGCGGCACATTGTTCATCGTGCAGAACAATCAGGTCATTGCCTCTAACCGCCCGGAACTCATCGGGCAGAATGCTGCGGACAGTCCGCCAGTGCAGGAGATCCGCAAAGCCGGGGCTGCCGAAACGCTGACCCATACCCACGATCGGAACGGCTCCGGCTGCTATGTTGGAATGTACTGCCACGGAAGGTCTTTCGATCTCTACGCGTATACGGATGAAAAATCCGTCTTCCGTGAATCGTTTCCGTTGATTTTGATGGCGCTGGCCGGTTACATCCTGCTTGTAATGGTCCTTCGGGTGCTGCGCAGACGCTCCGTGCAGGAGATGGAGCAGCAGAAGAAAGAGCAGGAGAAGAAGTATCAGGCTCAGCTGGAGGAACAGAACCGCAAACTGGAGATCGCACTCCAGCACGAGGGTGCGGCAAACCGTGCCAAGCGGGAGTTCCTGTTCAATATGAGCCACGATATTCGCACCCCCATGAACGCCATCATCGGCTTCACCTCGCTGGCTGCGACCCATATTGATAATAAGGAACAGGTGCTGGACTACCTGAAAAAGATCTCTATCTCCAGCCATCATCTGCTTTCCCTCATCAATGATGTGCTGGATATGAGCCGCATCGAGAGCGGAAAAGTAAAAATTGAAGAAAAAGCGGTGCATCTGCCGGACCTCGTCCACGATGTGCGCTCCATCATCCAACCCGATGTTTCGGCAAAGCGGCTGTCGCTTTTCATCGATACCATGGACGTGGAGAACGAGGACATCATCACCGACCCGCTGCGGCTGAACCAGATCTTGCTGAACATTTTGTCCAACGCCATCAAGTTCACTCCCACAGGCGGTACGATCAGCATCCGCATTGCCCAGAAGAACGGTGCGCCCAAGGGCCGTGGCTGCTATGAGTTCCGCATCAAGGACAATGGCATTGGTATGAGCGAAGAGTTCCAGAAACACATCTTTGAGGCGTTCAGCCGAGAGGAAAGCTCCACTGTCAGCGGCATTCAGGGCACCGGCCTGGGCATGTCCATCACCAAGAACATTGTGGACTTGATGGGCGGCACCATTGCCATTGAGAGCGAGCCGGGCAAGGGCAGCGAATTCATCGTAGATCTCTGTTTCGCACTCAGCGGACGAAAGGTGGAGCAGAAGCAGATCCCGCAGCTGGAAGGGCTGCGCGCATTGGTAGCGGATGACGATACCGACACCTGCCTGAGCATCAGCACCATGCTGTCTAAGATCGGGATGCGGCCGGAGTGGACGATTTCCGGCCGGGAAGCGGTGATCCGCACCCGGTACGCCATGGAACAGGGCGATGAATTCAGCGTCTACATTATCGACTGGCTGATTCCCGATATGAACGGCATCGAGGTCGTGCGGCAGATCCGCAAGGTGATTGGGAAAAGCTGCCCCATCATCATTCTGACGGCCTACGACTGGGCAGATATCGAAGAGGAAGCCCGCGCTGCCGGCGTGACCGCTTTCTGCGAAAAGCCGCTATTCCTTTCCCAATTGCGCAGAGTGCTGGCAGAACCGTTTGGTGCAGAGCCTATCCACGAACCATCGCAGCCAAATGCCTCCGGTTTCAAGGGAAAGAAACTTTTGCTGGTGGAGGACAATGCCTTGAACCGTGAGCTTGCGCAGGAGATCCTGAAGGAAGCGGGCTTTGCGGTGGACACTGCTGAGGATGGCGAGATCGCCGTCCGGAAGATGAAGCAGGCGGCCCCCTGGCAGTACGACTTGATTTTAATGGATATCCAGATGCCCAAGATGGACGGCTACGAGGCGACACGGCAGATCCGTGCCCTGCCGGATGCTGCAAAGGCAGGCATTCCCATTTTTGCAATGACAGCAAATGCCTTTGAAGAAGACCGCCAGAGTGCATTGAAGGCTGGGATGGACGGCCACATTGCAAAGCCGTTGGATATTCCGCACCTGCTGCAGGTTCTTGCAGATGTACTGAAATCATAACACCATCCGACAAAAGCAAAAGCACCCGCAGCAGGCTTCGCAGAGGCTCTTGACCTCAGGAAGCGAATGCTGCGGGTGCTTTATTTGTTTTGCATGACAGGCGTTTGGCTCACAGGATCTTGTGCAGCTCCTGCACCAGGTCGCCGATCACGATGGGTTTGGACAAAAAGCCATTCATGCCGCTTTCCAGCGCGTTGCAGCGATCCTCGTCGAATGCGTTGGCGGTCATGGCAAGGATCGGGATCTTTGCCCGAGCCGGGTCGTCCAGTGCACGGATCTTCCGGGTGGCAGTATAGCCATCCATCACCGGCATCTGCACATCCATCAGCACCAGATCATAGCTGCCCGGCGCTGCCGTGCAGACCTTTTCCACCGCCACTGCACCGTTTTCTGCCGTATCGACCCGGAAGCCGTACTCGCGCAGAATTTCCTGCGCGATCTCGCGGTTCAGCTCGTTGTCCTCCACCAGCAGGATATGCCTGCCCTTGAAGTCGGCATTCTTTTGGGGCAAAAGCTCCTGTGCCGCATCTGTCTGGTTCTGCCCGAGGGCGCTCATCAGGGTCTCGCGCAGGTCGGACATGAACATAGGCTTGGAGCAGAAGGCGGTCACACCGGCTGCCTTTGCCTCCACCTCAATATCCGACCAGTCGTAGGCGGTCAGGATAATAATAGGTGTATCATCGTGCAGGCTGCGGATCTGACGGGTGACCTCAATGCCGTTCATATCCGGCAGACGCCAGTCGATGATATAGGCGTGGTAGACATCGCTCATCTCAATGGACTGCCGCGCGCGCAGCACCGCCTCCTTGCCGGAAAGGGTCCACTCGGCGCGCATCCCCACCTTGACCAGCATCTTTGTCACGCTGTCGCAGGTGTTGAAGTCGTCATCCACCACCAGCGCCTTCAGACCTTCCAGCTCGGTGATCTTTTCCACCGGGCGGTGCTCTGCCTGTGTGCGCATGGGCAGGCAGATGATAAACTCGCTGCCCTTGCCCTGCGCTGTCTGCACCTTGATGGTGCCGCCCATCATATCCACGATATTTTTGGTAATGGCCATGCCAAGGCCGGTACCCTGTATCCGGCTTACCGTGGAGGTGCGCTCCCGCTCGAAGGGTTCAAAGATCTTTTGCGCGAACTCCTGGCTCATACCAATGCCGTTGTCCTTGATGCGGAACTCATACTGCCCGCAGCCGCGCACCTTACCGGCAAGCTGCCGCACCCGCACCGAGACCGTGCCGCCCGCCGGGGTAAACTTGATGGCGTTGGACAGCAGGTTCAGCAGGATCTGGTTCAGCCGGGTCTTGTCGCAATAAACATCCTCGTCGGTCACATCCATCGCGTCCATATAAAGCTCCAGCTGCTTTGCGTGGATCTGCCCGCTGACGATGGTCTTTAAGTCATGCAGCACATCGGACAGGTTGGTCTCCGTCTCCTCCAGATGGATCTTGCCGCTTTCGATGCGGCTCATATCCAGAATGTCATTGATGAGGGAGAGCAGATGGTTGCCGGAGGCCAGGATCTTGCTCAGATAGTCCTGAACCCGCTCCTTGTCATCCATATTGCTCACCGCCAGCGTGGTGAAGCCGATGATGGCGTTCATAGGCGTGCGGATATCATGGGACATATTGGAAAGGAACGTGCTCTTGGCCCGGTTGGCGGTCTCCGCGGCGCGGACAGCCTCCGAAAGAGCCTGATTGATCTTCTTGTCGGCAGTCCGGTCCGACATGACCAGAATGTACTTCGTTCTGCCCTCCACATTGCTGCCCATGGCGATAACGTGGAACCAGCGGTGCTCGCCGGTCTTCTGGTGGATATATTCAAAGTCCCATTCACGCTGCTCGTTGACCGCAAGCTCTGTGAGATAGTTCATCGTCTGCTCTGCGGACTCCTGGGGATGCAGCTTTCCCAGAACATGAACGTCCTCCTGGATCTGTTCCGCCGTGATCCCCAGCAGCTTTTCCGCGTTCGGGCTGACATAATCCGCCCGATTCGTTTGGGCGTCCAGCATCAGGAACACATCGTCCACGTTCATGGAGAGCTTCATGAACAGCTCATCCCGGTACAGGATCTCCATGTCCTTCCGTCTCAGCTTGACGCTGCTCTTTCGATGCACGAGCGCAAGGGCCAGCGCGGAAATGCCGAGGACAATCATGCTCACCATCACGATGGTGCTGGATTGCAGCGCGTTCATGCCGGCGTTGACGACCGCCGCCGGAACAAGACCCACGATCGTCCAATCCAGAATGTGGGCGCTCTGATACGTCATGTAGTACCGCGTGCCGTCCAGCGTTACCAGCCGGGAGCCGCTGCGGCCCTGCGTGAAATCGTCGGACAGGGTCTGAATATCCTCGCTGGTGAGAGGAGAGCGCTCCTGCATAGCGGCCAGCAGGTTGTAGACGTCCTCTTCCCTCTGCGCCGCGCAGTTGATGATGATGCGGCCGTCGGGATGGAGCACATATCTGCTGGCAGTCCCGTCAAAGGCGGAGATATCCAGCACCTTCACAATATCGTTATTGTAATAGGAAACCGCCACGGCGTCATACGCGAAGCCCCGATAGGTCCCCTGATTTTCCGGACGGGCAAACACCAGCATCTCCGGCTTTCCGGGCAGCACGGCAGTCATGACGATGTCGCCGCCCTGGGTGATCCGGTCCTCCAGATCATCCTGTATGCCCAGGTACCCCGTCTCCCCCGCAGCCGTCATATAGTTGCCATCGGCGGAGAGGAAGTAAAAGTCGGAAAAGCCCGTCTCCTGCTGAACAGCCTCGATGAGCTGCCGGATCTCGTCCTCGTCGGAAATATGCCGCATGGTGGTTTCCCACAGGTGCAGGTAGGTCAGATTCTTCTCCACCACCTCGTTCAGCATATTGTTGGACTGGTGGAGCACCTCCGCCAGATGGGCGGTGCTCTCCTCGTAGACGGTCCGGGACACGAAGTCGAAATATCGGACGCCGGCAGCGGCGATCCCCAATAACAGGACAAGCACCGCCGCCAAAGCAGCCACCCGCCGCTTCCCCAACGGTCTCATCCTTTTTGCGTGGTAATGCGTTTCTTCCATCTATCCTTACCTCAAGCTGATATAGGTCTCAGGCTCCGCAAGAACGGCGTCATCCTGTGCGGCGTATTCGGTCCAGGTATTCCGCACATGAACGTCTCCGCCTTCAAACATGCGGCTTTCATCCGCAAGGAGGGGCGCCATGTGCTTCACCGCAGCCAGACAGGTCACGGTAAAGGTGTCCTCGTCCCGGACTGCCTTCCCGTCCCGTGTGACCTTCGTCAGGGTATACGTCCCGTGATCCTCCCGCACTTCCATGGCAATGCCGCTGACCACCGGCAGAGAGCCCCGGTTAAACGGCGTAAAGCCACCCTCACAGCCCTCCACAAAGGCTTTGATGGTCTCCTTCAGCTCGGCGCCGCTCATTTCCCGCTGGTAGGCCAGCAGCCCATTGGGCATGATCATGTACCCGGCCATCTTCTCGGTGTAGTCCGCCTGAAGCACCGAGCCGGTGAAGCTGCTCCCTTCCGCGATCAGCACATCGGTCCCATAGACGCCCCGCAGCGTGTTGGCCATCACGGAAGAAGCCTCATTGCCGCCCTCGGGGCGGAAGGTATTGGAATAGGTTCGCTCCACTGTCAGAACGGTCTCCTCAGAGACTTCTCTGGGCTCACGGAGCTGGCAGTCAAACGCCTTATACGCCTGCGCCGCGCCGTACTCTCCCGCGATCATCTTGGAGACCACATCCTGCGAGACAGAAAAGAAATCGTTGGAGGCGATGCGGATATACATGTGGTTCTCCTCCACCACCGGCCGCACCTCCTGCAGTGCGTCCGTAAAGCGAAGGGGCACATTCTGACTGTAGCTCAGCGTATCCTGCCCGTTGCAGACGATGTTCTGGGCCTCCGCCGACAGCATCACCTTCAGCACCCTCATGGCCTTTTCCCGGCGCGCCTCATCCTGTTCCAGTTCCCGGTTCAGCGCCACCTGAAAATACGGCGTTGTCATAAGCCACTTTTCGCCATTCTCACCGAAAAACGGCAGAAACACCGTGTCGATGCCCGCCTCCCGGAACAGGCTCACCCCTGCGGAGGAGCCGAAATACATGGCAAGCTGGCCGTTTTGAAACAGCTCGGTAACCGTGTCATAGTTGTTATTCAGGTCCTCTGCAGTCAGATGTACGTCCCGGATGAATTGCTCCATGCGCTCAAAGGCCCCCGGCCACACCGTATCATCCAGGCCCACACGCTCCGTATTGGCGGGGTCGCTGTAAGCGGTGCGCCACTTGCGTCCCGCCGAGGAGGAAAGCGCCGTGGCAGACAGCCCCTGTAAGGTCTCCATACAGGTGTAGTCATAGGAGTAGTCGGCGGTAAAGCCCCGGAGCCCCACGGCCTCAAAGGCGCGGCAGGCGGAAATGAAGCTGTCATAGTCCGTAGGCAGCGGGATCTCATACTGCTCAAACAATCCGCGGTTCACCACAAAGCCGTGGGCGTCCGCGCACACCGGCAGCCAGTTGATGCTGCCATCCTCATTCATGAAGCTGTTGAGGTAGGTATTATAAACGGTGCCCGCCTCGTTGCTGATGGAAAGATCCATCAGGCTGTCCTTCAGCGGCTGTGCGTCATGGAGAGAAAACCGGCAGCAGGTGATCACATCCGGCAGCCCGCCGTTTTCATTGAGGAATTTGTAGAAATTCAGATCGTTGTTTCCCACCACAAATTCCACGTCCACGTCCGGAAGCTGGGCCTGGACGTAGGGGGCGTACTTTTCATACAGGTTCGCCGTCCACAAATACACCTGGATGGGTTCCTCCTCATCCTCCGCGGTTTTCCCGGCGCAGCCTGCCAGGAGGGAAACGCTCATCGCCAGCGTCAGCAGCAGCGCAGCCATACATCCCCATACTCTCTCTTTCATAGGCCTAGCGTCCCTCCAAAAAATCCGTTCCATCCCGCTTGCTTCTGCCCTCAAAAAAACACCTTCAGGACGTGGAACACCACATCCGAAAGTGTTTTGTTCTCAGAATATCAGGTTTTGGACACCGCAAGCACACAGAGAAGTCTCTGCGCAGCTTTGATCGATCCTGCCGCCAAATAGCTCCATGCCTGCCAGCTCCCGCGTTTCAAAAATCCGCAAAGCAGCCGGGTCCAGCAAAAAATGACGGCGGCCCGTCGTCGGCAGCTGGCTGACCCGGTGGGTCCCTTTAGCTTTGCGTCACCGGCTTGCGCCGGGTTTGCCTGCGATTCACTTATAGAAAATAATAACACAGCCTTGCGCGGTTGACAAGAGTTCGTTAAGAAATATATAAAGAATTTTAAGCTTTTCGCAGCCTATCGGGCGTGATCCCGGGGCTTTGAACCGTAATTGAAGGGTCTAAGCCCAAAGCAGACCCTGAAAACGCAGATCCCCTTCGGGGTTTTGCCCGGTGCCGGCAGAAAAAGAGTTCCGTTTTTGCCGATTATGGCAAAAGCGGAACTCTTTTTTGCGCTTTCTGCTCCGGACGTGCGGCTCGGCGGCGTTACCGCATCAGCTCCGACAGAACGCGGAACAGCTTCGGCAGGTCCAGCGGCTTGGCAATATGGCCGTTCATCCCGGCATTCAGCGCGTTTTTCCGGTCATCCTCAAAGGCGTTGGCCGTCATGGCCACAATGGGGACGCTGGCCTTCTCCTTGTCCGAAAGGGCGCGGATACGGCGGGTGGCCTCATAGCCGTCCATCACCGGCATCTGTATATCCATCAGGATCAGATCGTACCGGTCCGCAGGGGCATTCTCCACTTTTTCCAGAGCGATCTGCCCGTTTTCCGCCGTGTCCACCTCGAAGCCGGCCTCCTGCAAAATGGTGGAGGCGATCTCCAGATTCAGCTCGTTGTCCTCCACCACCAGCAGCTTCTTTCCGGAGAAATCCGGTCCTTTTTCTGCCGCGGCCGACGCATCCTCCGCGCCGAAGGGCTTCGCCAACACGCTGCGCAGCTCGGACATAAAGAGCGGTTTCGCACAGAAGGCCGTCACACCGGCCTCCTTCGCTTCCGTCTCGATATCCGTCCAGTCATAGGCGGTGAGAATGATGATGGGCGTCGCATCCCCGATGATTTTGCGGACCTGACGCACCACCTCGATGCCGTTCATATCCGGAATCAGCCAGTCGATGATATAGACGCTGAAGGCGTCCCCCTGCTCCATGGCGTCCTTGGCCCGGATGACCGCCTCCTTGCCGGAGATGGTCCAATCCGGCCGCATCCCGATGGACTGCAGCATCTTGCTGACGTTCAGACAGGTGCCGGTATCGTCATCCGCCACCAGGGCACGGAGGCCCTCCAGCTGGGCGATCTGCTTCGGCTCCTGCTTCTCTCCGCTGACGGGGAACCGCAGTGCCACCACGAATTCCGAGCCCTTCCCGGGCTCGCTCTCCACGGTGATGGTCCCCCCCATCATATCCACAAGGCTCTTGGTGATGGACATTCCCAGACCGGTGCCCTGGGTCTTGCTGACGGTGGAGGTCTCCTCCCGGGAGAACTGCTCAAAGATATGCTTCCGGAACTCCTCACTGATGCCGATGCCGTTGTCCCGGATGTGGAATTCATAGTCCGCATACCCCTTCGGCGCGGTGGGCTTCTCCACGATCCGCAGGCTGACCATACCGCCGGTGGGCGTGAATTTCACGGCGTTGGACAGGATGTTCAGCAGGATCTGGTTGAGCCGCATGGGGTCGGCAATGACCTGCTCATCCACAACATCGATGGTATCGATGAACAGGGACAGCCGCTTGGCAACGATGTTCGACTGAACGATGTCCCGGATGTCATGCACCAGATCCGGCAGATACACCGGCTTTGTCTCCAGGGTGACCCGACCGCTTTCGATGCGGCTCATATCCAGCACATCGTTGATGAGGGACAGCAGATGCTGGCTGGCGGTGGAGATCTTTTTCAGGTAATCAATGACCTGATCCCGGTTGTCAATATGGGTGGCCGCCAAAGAGGTGAAGCCGATGATGGCGTTCATCGGTGTGCGGATATCGTGGGACATATTGAACAGGAACTCCCGCTTGGCGCGGTTCGCCGCCGCCTCATGGCGGACGGCAAGCTCCAGCTCGGCATTCTTCTGCTCCAGAGATTCCTTATAAGCCTGCTCGGACTTCTCCTGCCGGAGCTGGAATTTCCGGGCGGTGCTCCAGCGGAGCCCCAGGACCAGCACCAGGATCAGGATATACGCAGCCAGAGCCATCGTCAGGTTCGGCGAGGTGGCGCTGTCGATCTGCCTGGCGGGAACGTATGCGTAAAGATAGTAATTCCGCCCGTGGCTATACATGCCGTAGTACTGCCCTAAACCATTTCCGACGTTCACAAATGTCAGCTTTTCCGACTGATTGCCCTTTCGGATCGACTGGATCAGCTGATCGTCGGAAACGTCCTTTCCGATGAGCTCCGGGTCATTGGACGCCTCCACCCGGCTCCCCTTTACCACAAGGAAGGTTGCCACGGTGTCGACGTCATAGCCGTTCAGCAGAGTCTGGACGGACAGGACGGACTTCTGGGAAAAGGGCGCCTGCGTATGGCGGTAGGCCAGCACCGCGCCGGTGTTATTGGCGCAGCTATGTACAGCGATATCGGCATAGGTGCCGTCCTCCAGATATACCCGCTTCACATAGGTCTTCTGGGGATGGTCGATGACGTCAAGGACCGGCGCCCGTTCCAGATCGGTCCGGAGCCGGGCATAGCCGATGCCGTGCTCCGTGTACTCGCACACCACGTTCCCCTGCTGATCCAGTACGGAAATTCCTGTAAGCCACAGCTTGTCGGCATACGCCTCCAGCTCCGCCTCGCTGCAGTCCAGAGAGATCTCCTCCAGCGTCCGAATGACGGTACTGCCCCGCATCAGGCTTTTGGCGACGGCAATATTGTTGTAGTTCACATAGCTGTCCGTCTGATCCTTGATAAATTCGACTGTGGTCGTCAGCCGTTCCTCGCACCGACGGATATCCGCCTTGTGGGAGGAGGTGTACACCACGCTCAAAGCAATGATCCCCACCGCAAGACAGGCATACCAGAACCTTGCGCTGAACATGCTCTGTGTTTTTTTACTGCCCAAGGCTCTCTACCTCCAGATAGGTTTCGGGGTGCTCCAGATATCTGCCGAGGATCTCCTGCAGAGTGCCGTCCTGCCGCATCTGGGCAAAGGTCTCCGTCAGCCTTTGGGCCAGCCCCCGGTTATCATTGTTGGAAAAGGCGACGCCGATCCCGGTGACCAGCAGTGGCTTGTCCAGAATACGGAACTCCGCCCCGTAGTCCTCCATATATTGCAGAATGGCCATCTCATGGGTGGCAACAGCGTCCACATAGCCGCAGTCCAGCGCGGCGTACTGCACGCCCCGGTCCTCCAGGCTGATGATGGCCCCGAACTCCGGGATATCGGCGATCCGGTGGTGGAGGAACAGATCCTCCGGCTTTCCGGTGGACTGCACGGCGATGGTCTTTCCGGCCAGATCGCCCATGGTGTAAATATCGCTGCCCGCATCCACGGCGATCACCTGACGGCTGATCGCGTAGGGCCCGGCCCACTGGTAGTCATGCTCCCGGCCGCTCATGGAAAAGCAGCCCCAGATGCAGTCGATCTCGCCGCTGTCCACCAGTGTTTTCTTCTGTTCCCAGTCGATGGTGGTGAACACCGCCTGATATCCCATCCGCCGGAAGGCCTCCGTGGCGATCTCCACATCGATGCCGGTGGGGTCGCCGTTATCGTCCAGATAGACGTAGGGCGGGTAGGTATCGCTGCCGATGATGATCTCGGGGAGTGCGGGTTCCGGCTGCTGTGCGCCGCAGCCGCAGAGCAGCCCCACGGACAGCAGACAGGTCAAAATAAGTGCTGTGATGCGTTTCATGTATCTCGTTTTCCTCAGTTTCAAAGCAATTCCCGCAGCGTTTCCCGCAGGATCTCCGTATTGATGGGCTTGGCGATATGGCCGTTCATTCCCACGTTGAAGGCCTTCTGCCGGTCCTCGGCAAAGGCGTTGGCCGTCATGGCCACAATGGGGATCCCGGCCTTTTCCTTATCCGGCAGGCCGCGGATCGCCAGCGTCGCCTGATAGCCGTCCATATTGGGCATCTGAATGTCCATCAGGATCAGGCCGTAGGTCCCGGCCGCCTCATGCTGATACCGGTCCACGCAGTCGGCGCCGTCTATGGCCCGATCCACCGTAAAGCCCATATCCTGCAAAAACGCGGTGGCGATCTCCGCGTTCAGGTCATTGTCCTCCGCCAGCAGCAGCCGCTTCCCGGTGAAGCAGCGATCAGACTGCTCCTCCGTCCCGGCGGGCTTCTTCTCACAGTGCGCCTGATCCGCCAGCTTATGGGTCAGCGTCACGGTGAATTTCGACCCCTTCCCCTGCTCGCTTTCCACGGTGATCGTGCCGCCCATCAGCTCCACAAGGCTCCGGACGATGGGCATACCCAGTCCGGTTCCCAGCACTTTGCCCGCAGTGGTGTTCCGTTCTCTGGAAAAGGGCTCATACAGGTGCGGCAGGAACTGTTCGCTGATACCGATGCCGGTATCGGCCACCTCGGTACGCAGCGTCACATACCCCGGCCGGGCGCAGGGCAGCTCCTCGGTGGTGACCGTGACGGTCCCGCCGGGTGGGGTGTACTTGACGGCGTTGCTGATCAGGTTTGTAAAGAGCTCCTGCAGCTTTGTAACGTCGCATAGAATATCCAGCTTCGTCGCCTTCTGCACTCTGGTCAGTGTCAGATTCTTTTTCCGGGCCTCCCCCTGGAAAACGGCGACGATCTTGCCGACGACATCTCCCACGCGGTTGTAGTCTTCATTCAGTTCCAGCCGCCCGCTCTCGATCTTCGTCATGTCCAGCACGTTGTTGATGATGGACAGCAGCAGGCTGCCGGACTCCTCGATCATCTCCTGATAGTGGAGCAGCTTGGGGTCCGTCAGTTCCTTCCGCATCAGGTGCGCGTAGCCCAGAATGGCGTTCATGGGCGTGCGGATGTCATGGGACATATTCAGCAGGAAGGCGGTCTTGGCCTCGTTGGCCTTTTCCGTCGCCTGATAGGCGATCTTCAGCTTCTGGCGTTCCAATTCCTGCCGCTTTTCCTTGGTGACGTTTCTGGTCACATAGAGGATGTGGGTGACCCGTCCGGCTTCATCCCGCCGCTTTTCGATAAACCGGGCCATGTACCAGTTGCCGTTGGTGGCTAAATAATCCATCCCCACCGTATCGGTATCCGCCAGCCGGTCCGGCACCGTGGACAGGTCAAAGAACTGCCGGACCGCCATCCGGTACTCCGGGTCCACAAAGGTGCTGCACAGCTCGTTCAGCTTCTGCTGGGCCATGCCCCGGTGTCCCGTCAGGCGATGTACGGAGTTGTCGCTGGAGATCTCCTCATAGAAGTCCTTTTTCAGGTCGATCCGGAAAATGGAGAAATACAGCCGGCTCACAGAGGAGATGATCTCGTGATCCAACTCCGCCTCCTGCCGGGCGGTCTGCGCCTCCCGCAGAGCCCGCTGGAAGCGCTCCCGCGTCTCATGCTTTTCATCGGTGTTGACGAAGATCCCGTCAAAAAACTCCGGGGACCCGTCCGCCCGGCGGGACAGGCCGCCGGTGGTGTGGAACCAGTGGTAGGTGCCGTCCTTGTGGCGCAGGCGGTATTCCACGTCAAAGGGCTGCTCCCCCGTGGTATCCTCCACCACCGCTTCGTAAGCGCTCAGTACCCGCGCCTCATCCTCCGGGTGGAGCTGTCTGGTCCACGCTTCAAAGGCATTGGGAAATTCCTTTTCCGAGCGGAAGCCCAGCATCTGCCGCAGCGTGTCGGACCATTCCACGGAGACCCGCTCCCACCGGTCATTGAACGTCAGGTGCCAGGCGCCGGAGGACATGGACTTGTGGATATTCCGGAAGGAGACGATCTGCTCCTCCAGCTTTTTCCGATAGGTGTCCTCCTTCCAGGAGTTCCGCAGAAGCAGGGCGCACTCGCCTGCCTCGTCGATGGGCAGGCAGTCGATATACAGATGAAATTTCCGCGCCTCGTCCCGCACCTCCAGTCTTGCGGGGCTCTTTTCAAAGGCCGCCGTATAAAACGGTCCCATCCACTCGCTTGCGCCATCCGGGCGCAGCGTCAGGAAGCTGTTGCTCACCAGCTCTGCCCGGGTCCGCCCCGTCAGCGTTTCCAACGCCTGATTGCAGCAGAGAAAGCTCCAGTCTGCCGGACGGCCGGTCTCATCCAGCTCCACGCGGATAATGCCAAAAGGCAGGGAGCTGTCTTTGAACATGGTGATCAGGGCTTCTTTTCCGCAATTCTGCACCGCAGTCTCCACCTTCCTGTTTCGATTGAATATTCATGCTTATTTATCGCGGATTTTTATATTTTCTTCCATTTTCGGGGGGGGGGGGGGGGTGATATGTTCCCCTTCTGTATAATATTTCTCTTTATTTTCATACATCAGGTAGTCCGCCTGACGGATGGCCTCCGCAAGGGGATGCACGCCGGTGACGCCGCCGATGCTGACGGACAGGTGCAGCTCCGGATACTCCGGAATGACGATCCGGCGGACCGCCTCCCGGATCTCGTTCTGCTTCCGCACAAAAATATGCTCGTCCATTTTGGGGAACAGCAGCAAAAATTCATCGCCGCCGTAGCGGATCAGCGTATCCGTACTGCGGATGCAGGAATGGATCGCGGCGGCAATGTCCCGCAGGACGGTGTCTCCGGTCTGGTGGCCGTAGGCGTCATTTACCTGCTTGAAGCTGTCCACGTCGATGATCGCCACATGCTCCATGCCCTCCAGATGGGAGCGGTAGGACTCAAAATACCGCCGGGCATAGGTGTTCGTGAGCGGGTCCATGAACAGCTCCATGTTCTCGGCCCGGCTGTGATCCAGCAGGAGCCGGGTGCCGTTGGCGTCGATCCAGCGGCCCTCACTCAGCTTGGACAGCATTTCCAGCACACAGGGCATCCCATTCAGGCACAGGTATTTGGAAATGACGAAGTACATATCCGTATTGGTAAATTCCAGCTTGTTCAGGGTCGTTTTCTGGGCAAATGCCCGGGAGGAAATGCAGTTGGCGCAGCTGCGGCCGTTGTCCCAGAAGGCCGCACAGTGGCTGCCGTTGGGATGGAGAACGCCCTGCTCGTCCAATTCCAGCACGGAATTGGTAGTGGGGTCTACGAGGCGAACAACATCGAACACCATTCTCAGACGGTGCATCTCCGCCGCGAGGGCCTGCGTGCCGTCCTCCGTATTCACGTCTGCGGCCGACAGCAGCAGCGGCTTTTTGACGGAGAGCTGCGGGTCCACCAGTTGACCCACGGCACCCACATAGTGCTCCGGCTGCCGGTCGGACCACAGCGTCCGCACCCGCAGATCGCACCAGTGATGCTCCGTGCCGCAGGGCAGCAGCAGGCTCACGGAAAATCCCGGCGTCTCCTTGGTCGTGGCATCCATCGCCTCCTGCAGCCGGCGGAAATTCTTCTGACTCAGGCGGTGGAAGCACTCCGGGTGAGCAGCGTTCTTCACTGTATGGCGGTACTGGGGCGGTTCATCCCAATTGGTGATGTCCGCCAGACCGGAAAGCGCATCGAACTCAAACTGGATCCCGCCGCTGCAGGACGCGAAGAAGTCGATGCGCTCCTGCAAGGACTCCAGTATCCGCTGCACCCGGTCATTCCGCGGCAGATCGGCCCGGGCCAGAAGCTCATCGGACAGCCGGTTCACCTCCAGCCGGTAGGGGTCTCCGTCCAGCGGGACATGGGACGTAATGCGGAGCCGGGGCGATACGTCCGCCAGACATTCCAGCAGCAGCGGATTGAAGGCGCCGCACTCTCCCCCCAGGATCATGGCGATGGCCGTATCGTGGTCAAAGGCTTTTTTGTAGCACCGCTCGCTGGTCAGCGCGTTGTAGACATCTGCCAGTGCCACCACCTGCGCGGCGATGGGGATCCGTTCTCCCCGCAGCCCGTCCGGGTAGCCGTGGCCGTCCCACCGCTCATGGTGCCAGCGGCAGATCTCCAAAGCGTAACGGAACAGCGGCTTTTCCTGTCCGAAGGTCATCTGCTCCAGGATCACCGCGCCGGCTGCCGCGTGGGTCTTCATCACAGCGAATTCCTCCGGGGTCAGCTTCCCCGGCTTATTCAAAATCTCCTCCGGAATGGTGATCTTGCCGATATCATGGAGGGCGGAAGCCGTTTTGATCAGGGCGATGTCCTCCTCGGAGAGATGGTAGTCCTTCGTCTTCTTTACCAGCTGGCGGAGCAGTAGCTCCGTTATGCTGCGGATGTTGCGGATATGGTCGCCGCCCTCACGGTTGCGGAACTCCACCACATGACTGAGAATTCCCACCATCAGGTTGCTGTTTTCCTCTTTTTCCCGGATCTGGTCGGAAACCAGATACATCAGCCGCTTCTGGTTGGCATAGAGCTTCAGGGTATTTTCCACGCGGTGGCGCACGATAAAGGTGTCGAAGGGGCGGCGGATATAGTCCGTAACGCCCATGGCGTATGCCTGCTGAATGGCCTGATTGGTCTCATCGGTGGAGATCATGATGACCGGGATCTCATCGATCCACCGGAAGCGGTTCATCTGCTCCAGCACCTGAAAGCCGTTCATCTCCGGCATATTGATGTCCAGCAGCATCAGATCCACCGTCAGCTTCTTTTCCATCAGCCGGACAGCTTCCCGCCCGTCCGAAGCCTCAATATAGTGATACTGCTCCCCCAGGATCTCCATCAGCATCATGCGATTCAATTCCGAATCGTCAACGATCAAGACTGTCTGTCGTTCCATACAGCCATCCCCTCCTGCTTCCGCTTGCAAAAAAGCGTGTCAACGTCCGCTTTTTGTTTTCGTATATTTATGCGCGGCAGATCTTCGCCGCCGCGATGCACCGCGGCGACGGCCTGCTTCCCTCCCCCGGTCAGTCCACTGCCCGGAGAAGCTCCACCGTTCTGTTGTACGCCTGCGCCAGCTGGCCGTAAAGCACTTCGCTGCCGTCCAGCCGTCCGGCCCGCAGCAGCTCCGTCAGCTCGCTGGCCGGGGCGGTCAGATGGGAGAAGCCCAACGTCAGACACAGGCCCTTGATGGTATGCGCCGCCCGGAACGCCGTTTCCACGTCGCCCTGTTCCAGCGCTTTCGTCAGCTCCGCAAAGCTCTTGTCCTCCGGGAACTTCACGGCGAATTTCCGGATCATGGCTTCGCTGGGAATTCGCTGGGAGATCTCCTCAAAATCCGCGCCCATCGCCTGATAACACTGCTTGATCGTCATTTTTGTGCCCCCATATCTGCTGTCAGCAATTTTATGAATGCAGCATTGTAACCACCGGCATAACCGGTGGTTACAATGCTGTCTAATTCGTCTCCTGATTGATCTGCTTCACCTGAAAATCGGCCTCGGCCAGCTTGGTGTCCCGCCGGTCCTCGATTTGGAACGCAACGGTAAAAATCCTTTTCGTACCATCATATTTTACGGAAAAGTCTTGGACCTTCAAGCCCTCCGGATAGGCGTATACACCCAGCAATTTATTTTCTCCCAGATACACCTGACCGCTGTCAGAATTCACGGTAAAAATATTCTCAGCCGTACCTTTCACATAGCCCACGCCCTGAATAAACACCGCGTCGGTCTCCACCGTGCAGTAGCGCAGCTTGTCGCTGATGGCGGTGGTCAGCGTGGAGCAAAGCTCCTGGGCCTGAGAGTCCGCCATGGAAATGCGGAAGCTCCGCACCGCAGCATTGGCACCCACCGCCACAAGGCTGCTGAACAGCAGCACGATGATCACCGTGCAGAGCATCTCCGTCAGGGTCAGGCCGTTTTGATTCCGCAGTTTTTTCATGACCCGGCCCCCGCTTTATCGTGGCTGTAATAGTAATAGCCGTTGCTTTCGTAGAGCGACACCGGGCCGGAGCCGGTTTGAGTTTTATCAGTGCTTTTCAGTTCAACTTTCTTGCCGTCTATTTTTGTTGCCTCTTCATACCGGAACATAACATTCGTGTTCCGGGTCTTGGCGTTGATCTTTTCCGCCATGACCACAGACGTGGCCAGAATGCCAAAGGCCAGCACGGCGATCAGGATGGAGACCAGCGATTCGATCAGCGTTTCGCCCCGGTTATTTCTCAGCTTGTTCATGGGCCTGTCACCTCGATCCCTTTGGTGATCCTCTGCGGCTCCCACTTGACCGTGGTCTTGTAAATATACGAGTCGACATCTTCGCTGGAGTAGGATTCCGGAGTCTCCTCTTTCAGCGTCCCCTGCATGGTCAGGGTCATGCGGCAGTCATCCGTCTTACCCTCTTCCGACTTCAAAGACAGCTGTACCTGAATTTGGCCGTCCTTCTGTGCGGAAAAGGCGGCTGTCACCGTTCGCAGGTTGGTGCCATTGCTGACCTCCAGATCTACATTGATAGTATCTCTGAAAGCCTTGAGACTGGCGTATTTGTCTTTTTTTTCGCCATCCTCAATGCAGGCGGACAGCCATGCGCCCATGATCCCCGTGGGGTTTGTTACATTAGTGCTGTATGAGACATTTTCCCCAGTGATGTTCCCATCTGTATCTCTCACCGCAGTATGGGTTTCCGTCATGGTCCGCTCATACTTGTCCCCCGCAATGCTGTCTCGGATCAGCTCCGCCGCGGAGCTGACCGTCAGGTAGTTCTGCTGGGCCTCCCGGTCGCTGCGCAGATGGCGGGCAGCGCTGACAGCGGCGGTAAACACCGCCGCGCCCACCGCCGTGGCCAGCAAAATGAGCAGGAGGGCCATCA
>ENA-ORCM01001565-ORCM01001565.1-human-gut-metagenome-genome-assembly--contig:-NODE-1565-length-18972-cov-3.677798_pt1 | contig 18972 bp, 12 predicted proteins | sample MGYA00242906_ERZ507928 | MGnify/ENA primary metagenome ERZ507928 (study PRJEB26167, sample SAMN06115497) | human gut metagenome | host: Homo sapiens | place: China:Shanxi | collected 2015-05-07...
ATATCCTGCATACCGGTGGCGTGCTGTGATTCGGCCAGTTGTTCAGCGTATTTGGTGATTTTATTGTAGGCAACGATGTCTCATAAGTCTCATACATGCCTGAGAAAGGACTAGCTTGCTGAAGGCTGACATAATCCCACTCTTCATCCGCTAGTACTGTTCCCAACGCCATTTTTTTCTTTTCTATCTTCTTACCGTCCAGACTGATCTTCCGATAGGCATAAGCGGAATCATTACTACGAGCATTCTTTACATGACGTTCCAAAGAACAACCTGCTATATACATATTGCCAATAATCACAGGAATACCTTCCGCATTTGCCAGCTCATACAAATACTGTTCCACCGCATCTTGTGAGAAGCTATTCCCAATAGCCAATATTTTAATAGCCTTTTGCTGCGCACATGCTCCACTCGCAAGAAATGATAGCAACAAAAGCAGAATTACAATCAGAACTTTATTTTGTTTCATTTTTATCTGAATATAGAAGAGAATGAGACCCTATTACTGCACCTGCTTTATAGACAACGCATTTAAATGTCCCTCTGTCGCAGCTCCGCTCAAACCGACAACCTCAATAACAACTTTACCGTCAGCAGTTGGCTCTACATTTTCAAACTTAGTGATATATTCTCCATAAGGAACTTCTTCAAAAGTTGCATACTCTCCCTCATTAGTACCTAACTTCAAACCTGTCCTAATCTCTTTCGGACCGATAGTATTTTTTCCTTTCAGCGTATATTCAGATGTACGGGCCGCCTTGCTACCACCAAAGCGAACAGCCAATATCGTGAAATTATATTTACTTGCAGAACTCAAGCCTGTTACTTCAACTGTTGCCGGTTCAGTATTTCCGGCGTTAGCAACGCCACTTACAATAAGCCCGTCTTTCCATGCCGACATCGGAAATTCCACTTCATCCACAACCATTACTTTATCCGGTTCTCCAGATACTCCATTATAGACAGAAGTAAATCCGCCAGCTACTCTCACACTTACATTCGTAGCATTAGCCTTTGCATCGGACAATAACAATGGAGCAGCACTTACGGAAGAAGTATAATTATTCCATGGAGTAGCGGACGTTATAGTCGAACTACCAAAATCAACATAAATAGGAACAGCCAATAGGTCCGAATCGACACGTTTCTTCAAATCAACTAACTCCGTCACGGTATTCGGGCTCTGTACAGCCATATGAGCTGCTGTTTGAGCAACCTTTATAGTTTTCTCATCCAACCCTTTCGGGGCATATGTATTACCTACCACATTCTTTCCCGTAATCTTCTCAAACCAGACACAAGCAGCAGTATAGCGCCCGTAAGTTGTTTCCAAATGATAGTATCGCGTGGCGTCACCATTGTCAAGACGAGTGAAATTGTCGCCGATAAAGGAAGTACGTCCATTCTGAATAGCAGTTCCAGCAGGAATAATTATACTGATATTCTGGTCGGACGCTGCTTCATTTACTGCATTGACAATAGCACTGTACATTGTCATCTGATCATTATCATAGTTTTTAAAATCAGTATGATTTGAATAAGACGCATAAGCCCACGTCTGATGTAACATCAGTTTCATATATTTGTTAGTGGCACACCCTTTTACATAATTAACCAAATTACTCAAATAAGGCTTGTATGTATCATATTGTCCGGATTTGCCACTCACTTGCTGAAGACTGATATAATCCCATTTGTCATCTTTCAAGGCTGTTTCCAGTGTAGTATTCGCCTTAGTAGTCTTGCTCCCGTTCTCAATTTTGCGATAACTATATTTTGCCTGATTACCGTTAGCATTGGCCCAATGAGTTTCCAAAGAGCATCCTCCGATGTACATATTACCGATAATAGCTTCAATGCCTTCCGCTTTCAACAATTCATACAGATATTGCTCGACTGCATCCTGCGAAAAACTGTTGCCAATTGCCAAAATACGAAGCGGAGATTGTTTGACCGTTACAGATATTACTTTAGAAAGCCGTTTAGTCTCTCCTGGAGATTCCACTTTGATGAAAGCCTTTCCTGCTTTCACACCTTCAACCTTTACATTGGTACCATTGTCCTCTATGATTTTCAGTATTTCCGGATCGGAAGATGTCCATATATATTCCAGGTTTTCAGCTTCCGTACTGCTAAAAATTGGATTAATAGCCATTTCATCACCAGTCTCCAAGCTAACAACATCTTCCACAATCATCCAATGATCACCCTTGATAGGATTGTCCACGTCATCGTCAGAACAAGATATAAACGCATTATCTATAAACAGAAATATCAGGAACATGCAAGATTTCCATGCTATGTCACTTTTTAAAAATACATTTTTCATAATACAGAAGTTTTAGTAGTCATACATTTTCTTATAATGAATAAAAAGGATATATAGAATTACCCCGCTCCTCCAATAAGGAGCGGAACAACATACTTCATGTAGATATTTATAACAGGAAAACTGTTATTTAACCGTTATATCCATTAGCTTCACCCAACCGGAGTCTAACAGGTTATTTTTAACTGCCATCCGCAGCCCTATTGTATTATCTTTAGTGGTATCCACAAGACCTACCGCCCACTTATAAGCACCCACGGAAACTCCTTTCAGTGTCAAATCAAAATTATAAGTAGTCGGTTTATTCTTCAACCACGTAGATAAATCTGTCTGGGTATCAACAAACACCTTTTTTACTTCGTTCTTATCGTCCAACAAAGCAAATGCTACTTTATAGCGTTGATTCCATTGCGGAATATTAGTGGGACAATATCCCCATCCCATATTATTCCAACGATGAACGATCGTTATTTTCTCGCCACTCTTAACATCTTTAGGCAATGAAACCATATCAGGATATAAACGATAACCACCTTCGGTAACAAAACGCTGTACAAGTCCGAAACATTTGAACCAAGACATGGTTTCGCTTCCTGCACGAAAATCCATCATATTGACCCGTGCCTCAGCTGATGCGTCGAATTCTCCCTGACGTACATCTTCCGGATGCCCTTCACGATACCCCATAGGATCAAGCCAATAACGATGCTGATTAACAATCCATCCTCCTTCCATTATGATAGGACGTTTATAGTTCCAACGAGCAGCAAACTGTTTTTCCCAATCCTGATAATAACCGTTCATACCAAAAGCATCATGACGCAAACTATATCCCTTGTTTATAGCACTCTCAAGCAAGCCTTCCGTTTCAGGGTCTAAAGCCCCCCAGCCGGATGTGTTTTCAGCACCAATCAAACGATGATAGTTAATAACTAACGGCACTTTGGTAAAGCATCGGGAATACAAATCTGTAATCCATTCGAAAACCTGCTTCTTTTTTGAATGATCTTCATAAATCATTGTATGTGCTTCACCCCATTTCCCCAATCCGTAAGCATCTATAAAGTCTACTTTATCCGGATCGTTAAATTCCTGTGCCAGTGCTTCGATGAACTTAGTATATTTTTCCTGAAAGATCTTATCATCCGGAAAAGGTGATTTACGTGCTAATGCAGTCGCCTCGTTAGTAGGTCCCGGGTCTTTATACCAATGTGCACCGGCGTCAAAAACATATTGGGGAGTATTTAATCCTTGGTCACGTCCATCCACTACAATTCGGAATGACAAACGCATCCCACGATCCAAAACACTTTTCAGCAATCTGGTCAAACGGGCAGTCGGATCTTGCCATATATATTTCCCTTCTTCCGGCTCCAATGAACTCCAACTTGTCCGTATATAGCAGGTACTGGCATAATCTGAAACTTTTACTGGTTCTGCCAGTTCCGGTACAGAAACATTATCGTAACCTTCTGTAGTCCAGAAATTTTCATCCCAACCACGTCCCATATAGATCACCCATCCGTTTAATGGATTACGCAATACTGTTTTCTTATCCGGAGTGATTTTCACTGTGACATTACCGGCAGGCAGTTCACCACTTCCATTTCCTTCATCACCATTATTATCACCACCCGAACATGCGGATAAATTTGCTGAACAGAAAAGCAAAAGAACTACACTCCAACTTTTCATAACAGATATTGTTTTTTCTATTTTCATATATTTCGATGTTGATATTAACTATTGCCGTATCTTGTGCAATACGGCAATAGTATAAATTCAATTTATTTATATGCTACAATCTTTTTATTTCGCAAGTCTAAAACAACAAGAGTACTTGACGGAACATTAAAGTATGAGTTGCGTTGTTCACCATCAGCTCCTCCTGTAATCGCCTGCGACACACCATAGGTAAGCGTCTTTTGCTGACGCAATCCATTCAATAATGCAGGAGAGAAGCAATAAGTATTATTTGCCTTACCACTTATATTTGCTATAAGGAACTTTATTTGGCTTCCCGATATTGGAGTTCCTTTATGTACAAGTACTTGCGGGTCGGCCAAACTTGGCGTAAAGCTTCCATCTACAGGTGTACCCCAGCCATTTATATTACCATGCAACCACAAATTCGTTACAGTAGTAGTTATTATATCTTCAGCAACATCTGCATTATATTTCCATTCGAGTGTCAATGGTTCTAGTTGTTTACTTGGCGGATAAACTGACACTGTTTTCGCTTGCATATCAACAACAACGCGATGCTCACCTGTTTCCGTAATGGCCTTAGCTAAATATTCGTTAAGGTCAAGGCGTAATTGGCGGATTGTTTCGGCCCGCGCCCTCAAGAGGTCGCTATCGTCATAATCCTCAAGCTCTCCGAGGTCGATATCATCGGCCATACTGTAGAGGCTGTTTTCAATGTCAAACAGTGCTTCCAACTTGGAGGCAAAGAGAGCAGACAATACCCGGAGCCGGGTAATGTCGGACGGCTCGATATTTGGGCGTTGAATAATATCCAAAAGGACAAGGAAGGGATTAGGCCCTACGGGGATGGTGTTAGGCATAGTAAAAGCCTCCTATTAGATTGCCTTGATCCCGCTCTCGGTTTCCAATCGAGGGGCGGGGGTTGCTATCAGGCTGGAAACTCCGTCTAATAGGTCACGGATAAGCCTTTCGGCTTCCCAATAGCAACACCCCATAGACAATAGGAGGCTCTGCCACGTTACGAGCATAAAAAGACCGCCGATTGAGGCGGGCGCTCGCCTATTAGTTTTCAGGGTTTCCAGTCCTGCATCAGTCGCTTTCACTGATACGAGAGATTGTAATCCAAGCAAATAAAAGCCGTAAAGACTTCGCCAGATAGGACGGGTTAGCCGGCGCCTAGCTTCAATCGCCGTTGAGTAATCCGGGGCCGGCCCTCTTTCGGAGAATATGAGGGCCGCGCTCCGGCGGCTTTCCCGGCTCGGAATGGCTCCGGGAATTTCCCGGGAAACCTTCGAGCGGTCGGATAAGTGGTCTTTTCTGCATACTACCGGCTGAATTTTGCTTTTCAACCATCCGGTTACTATGCCTTCAAGTGTCGAGATTGCCCGCTCAATACTGAGCTTTTTGAGCCTCTGCCAAAGTAGGAAATAAGCTTCATTTTTTGCCCTGTCTTTTACTTTGGTTAGCGCTCTTCCGGCAATTCCGCCGGCGCCATAGATTCATCATTGGCCGGAGCGTGATTTTCAACCCACTGGATCACGTCCGAAACTCTCCAAAGTACCAAGGTTTGAGACAAGCGGATAGGCTTAGGGAACCCCTTTTCTTTTATCCAATCGTTAATAGTTGCTTTCCCTAAGGGCTTCTCTTTGCCTCCGAGGAAAACGCATAAGCTCGATTTATTCAGATAACCGGTTGTCTGATTATCCATGCCGGCGCCGGCGGTATTCTTTGCTAACACCATAAATGCTCCTTTATGTCTGTGCTCTCTCGGATGGTTACCGAGCAGACAAGAGCATTATTACGGATATTTTGGCCGTCTATACCCTAGGTGATGGTCCAAAAATATTTATGGTTTCCAAAAACGTTTTTGGAATTAATCACCCTCTTTAAAGATTTTGCTCGTACCCACATCTTTCTTTATCTTTGTTAGCTGTTTCTTCAGTGTGGAGGGTGCCCGTGCCCTTAATCCATGATTTCTCTTTCTAATTTCGTTGGCCAAAGATTCCATACTTATGCCGCCAACGTTAATCCCTTCAGATTTCATCTTGCACAACTCTTCAACAAGTGGCCAAAGTTTTAGGCCTATCACGCTGTCTTTTGGCCGGCCCCCGATTTGCTCTTTTAGTTTTTGGTTTTCCTCTTTCATAATTTTGCCGGCGCTGAAAAATGCACACCAATAAAGAAACCTATCGATCATTAGATTGACAATAAACACCCTTTCTTCATTCAACTGCCCGGCCTCCAAACTGGATAAGAGATGGCGGCTTATAACGTACAGCACACAAAGGGCCGGCGGCGTCTCTTTGTTCGCATTCGCCGGGCTGAAAACAAGGGCCCTCTCTGCCGTGCTGTAGAAAACGCCCCCGGAAAAATTCTCTAGGCTGTCCAATATTTCCAAGGCCCCATGTTCGAGCGCTTCCCATTCCTCACGCATTGGAAGGTCCTCTAGTGAGCCGGATATTCGGTCAAGAATCCTTTTCGAGTATTTGTGTTCACCGAATAGGCTAATGTGCTCCGGGGCTTTATCTCTGCTTATAAAGCATTCCTCTATAGCCTCAAACAACTCGGAGCAGACATTCTCTAGCCTGACTTTTGTAAGTCTTTCTAATGCGCTCAATTTGTTTCCCTGTGCCCCGTTGAGAATCTGTAGGAAAGGGCGCCGCCGTCTTACAGGGCTTAAACGGGTTTCGAGCCGGTTAATTACTCCGCCTCTAGGCGCCTTACTGATTTTAGTTGAGGAATTGCCTTAGGAGGTTAGAAGGTGGAACGGTGAAACATTTTTTACCGCCTTTCCGCGTTCCAAATGAGAAACAAGTGAGAGTATTGGGGAAACCTTGATTTTTATATCTATAGAGGCCGAAAATCAATGAGTGTATATCTATGAAAATTGGGACGCGTTCCATGTTTTCAGGCGCCCCATGTCTAGGCAAAATCCGGGGCTCGGAGCACCCGCAAAGAGGATTTTTCGTCTGGGAGGACCCGGGCGGCAAATATCCATGCTCTGCCCTGACAAGGGGCTTGTATTTATCTGAAAGGGGCTTCCCTTTAACCGGAAGGGCCTCCATTTTCTTTTGAAGGGGCTTACTCTCAAAGGCAAGGGCCTCTCTGAGTTTATAGGAAGGGCCTTGTAAGGGGCTTTGACAATCCCTTGTATTACGCCGGCGCCAGTCAATAAATAAGGACAGCTAAAACTCTGCCGCCGTTTCCTGTTTGTGGCTTCCCTTGTCTAGGCATTAAAGCACACCGGCGCCGTGTAGCGTGACCTGTAGGGGCGGCCTTCCACCCTTCTCCGGCGCTCTTAATCTTTTGCTCCTTCCTGCCAATTCCTGACTAAGGGCCCTCTCCTGGCTAACCGGGTGCGCCAAAGTCTTTAGGGTTTAGCGTCCCCGGGCCTTATCCTAATGATGGCTACTGCCTTATCAAGATCATTGTCAGCCTGCCAGTGCCTCCTAATTGCTCTCTTCTCGGTGCCCGTGAGCGTCAAAAGACAAAAGGGCATCATCTTATTGAGCCCGTCTCCTTCCTACGCTCATTGATAAGGAAATAGACCGGCGCCGGCGGTTTCCTCTCCTTCTCCAACTGGGGCCTTATACATCGTGTCCTTTGAGGCTAGCCAATAAAGACCGGGTAACATTCCCCTAGCCCTCATTCTCGAATTTTTCCCGGATAAATATCAAACCGGGACGCCGTCCAAATAGTTGAGTTTTCGCCGTCCTTCCTCATTTATCCGGTCGGAATATTGAACCGGCGCCGGAAGTAATCGGAGATAGGGTGTAGAGGAGAAAGTATTTTTACAGTGCTTATTTGTTGGTTTTTAAGTGGTTTGAGGCCTTAAAAAGTCACTGTAAATATCGCTGTCAAAATACTCAAAAGCCGTTGAGTTTCATAGAGTTTTAGAGGCAGAATTTTTTATTTATACAGTAATGCAGCCATTAGTAGTAGTTTTATTCAACATAATAAACATTATGTTGAATAGTGTAATCCCTTGTTTTAATTGATTTTTATTTGAAAATTTTGGTTAGCATCCACTAACAACAAAGGAAAAGAGCGCCAAAATCAGCCTTGAATAATGTTTGTGCCAGTTATCCAATTTTGTGCCAGTTAAAGTGGCACAACTTAAGCCTTGGCGTTCTTGAGTTGTGCCGGATATCCATTTTTTTATATATATTTTTTTAATACTTATACTTTAGTTTCTCTTGAGAAGGGATTTCAACTCACTCAACGAGATGCAAAAGTCGCCCCATTCCTGCATGATCTCGCGCCGCTCCTTCTCAAATAATCCGCGCTTGTAGGCTCCCCCGTAAATGTCCGGAGGAAGGTGCAGTAAACAAAGCTCACTCGCCTTTTCGTGTTTGTGATTTTCCTCTGCCCAAGTTCTAAAGGGAGCGCGTGCGGTGCCATGTGGCGTGATCTTGGTAGGCCTTCCCTGCTTATCCAGCACGTTTTTATCTACCCATCCTTGTCCGTCCATCGCCAGTTTGATTACATGAATGCCTTTTAAAAATTGCTCGGTCGCGCCTTCTCCGAGAGGTTTCATAAAACCACCCTTCCCGATAAATACAAACTCTCCAAGCCTAGGGATAGAGTTAAGCAACTGTATCGCCTGCTTTGATAAGTAAACCTCTCGCGGTCGGTTGGACGCTCCAAACTCTTTAGAGGCTTTATCGTTCTCCGGCCTAATGATGGCTACTGCCTTATCAAGATCAATGTCAGCCCACCTAAGTGTCCTAACCGCTTCCCCTCTGGTGGCCGTGAGCACCTGAAAAACAAAAGCGCGTGAACTCATTGAGGTGGCCTCTAAACACTCCTTCAACAATTCGCCAATACGGTGATAATCCGGCGCCGGATAATTCTTTTTCTTTGGGCGTGCCATGGTGAGCGGTCTAACCAGTACGCCAAACGGTCCCTTTATGTCGGCTGGATTGTTCTCTAGGTGAAATGTGCCTTGAGCAATAGCCCAATTAAAAACAAGATTAAGGCGCCTATGGACCTTCTCCGCTTGGTTTGGTGTCTCCTTCCAATAATGTTTGAAGTGCTCAAACAAAGTTTTATGCGTGATCTCTGTTATCGGAATGTCTCCAAGCTCCGGCAATATCGCACTATTAAAGCGGTTGATTTCGTGCTGTCCCTTGTCCTTGCCCTGCCAAATACCTTTACTCTGGTAATCCTTAAAGCAAAGCTCGGAAACTCTTCTCAAAGTGTTTAGTTTTTTCTTTTGCTCTGAGATTATCTTTTCCTCAATGGCCTTATTCCGCTCTACCTCGGCTCGTTTTATCGCCCTTGGGTCCTTTCCTTCATCTATCAGCTTTCGAGCCTCCCGCGCCAGCTCTTTAGCCTCCTTCAAGGTCACATTCCCAAAGTAGTGGGTTTGTTTCTTGCCGTTCTCCATCCATTGAATGTAGTAACAAGGATTGGCGCCCCGGTAGTCACACTTGAGGCCCTTAACGCCTCCCACCGTGAAGTCTTTACCTTTCCTCGCTTCTATCTGGAATTGCTTTGTAAGTTCGATAGCCAATTTAGGCATGATGCGACCCCCGCGTTTATCGCTATACGTCAAAAAAACTAGTTTGTTTTTAGCTTACGTTAATCCACCAGTCAATAAAAAACGTATTGGGAGGCGGATATTCTCGGAAGGCTACAGAGGCCGAAAATTACAAAAAGCCCGCTGTTATTGGCTTAGAGAAAAAAATATCCGAGAGCTTTGGAGGCTCTCGGATGGTATTCTGGTGGCGAATCACGGACTCGAACCGCGGACACAAGGATTATGATTCCTCTGCTCTAACCGACTGAGCTAATTCGCCATCTGACGATCAAGTCATCAGGGAAGTTGAATATTACACAGCTATTTCAATCTGTGCAAGTTCATCTACCCATAAACAGGTGTAATAGTTTGTAAATTAATACCACTGAGCGTAGAAATGATGCACCGGACCGTGTCCTTTTCCGATTTGAAGCTCATCGGCGTGGATGATGGCCTGTGTGATGTAGCGCTTGGCTTCTCTGGCTGCCATGGGAATATCCGTTGAAGACGGCAAAAGAGTTGCCAGCGCCGAAGACAGCGCACAGCCGGTGCCGTGCGTGTTCTTTGTCATTGTTCTTTCGGCGCGGTAACGGATCATGTGGCGTCCGTCATAAAGCAGGTCTTCCGAGTAATCCACTCCTTCCATGTGGCCGCCCTTGAGATAGACCCAGCCGTGACAGCCTTTGAGTTTCCAAAGGTCATTAGCCGCCGCTTCCATCTGCTCATCGTCGGTAATATCAACGGTCTCAAGCAATCGAGCTGCTTCAGGCAAATTAGGAGTTATGACGGTAGCCAACGGCAGAAGTTCATCGCGCAGAGTGGCCACAGCGTCGTCCGTAAGCAGTGCATCTCCGCTCTTGGCGACCATGACGGGGTCCAGAACAATGTAGCGAGGATTCCAATAACGCAAACGCTCTGCAACACCTTTAATAAGGTTTGAGTCAAACAGCATTCCGATTTTGACGGAATCAATACGAACGTCCTCGAAAAGAACATCAATCTGCTTTTTGACAAAATCTGTCGGAATGGGAATCACGCCGAAAACGCCTTGCGTATTCTGTGCGGTTGCAGCGGTCACGACACCCGTTGCATATCCGCCCAACGAACTAATCGTTTTGACGTCTGCCAGGAGACCGGCGCCGCCCGAAGGGTCAATGCCGGCAATGGAAAGTACATTAGGATGCTTGATCTGCATTCGTATCACCTTTCAACAACATATCGATAACTTGGATTGTCCGCTCGGTAGCTCCGCGCTGCTCCTGCGCAAACTTCGCGGCTTTCTCTCCGATTTCGGCTCGTTTTGCAGGATCGCTAAGCACTTCGTCGGCAATTCGCAAAGCTTCCGTGAAACCGGCAGCACGAAGCAGAGCCCCCTCGGACTCAGCCTTTTTCACAATAAAGTCAAAATTAAAGATGCTCGGACCCACAATCACGGGAAGCCCGATGGCGCAAGGCTCAATCACACTTTGACAGCCGTAATTCTCGAAACTGCCGCCCATGATGACAAGCGAAGAAAGTGCATAGTAAAAGCCCATCTCGCCCATACTGTCACCTAAGACAATCTGAGGACCCTGCTTGGACAGCACAGTCTTCCAATCTCGGATTTGCGAGCGCTTGATGTAAGTAAAACCGCTCTTTTCGATAAGTTTGGCAACTTCTTCGAATCGCTGCGGATGACGCGGAACAATCAGAATCAGACGGTCCTCTAGAACGCCTGCAGCCTGCGCTTTCTTCAGCGCTTCCAAGAATTTCTGTTCTTCGCCTTCTCGGGAACTGGCCAGGCAGATGATGTCTCGTTCGGCATACTTCAAAATTTCCCGACCCGTCCTCAGCTGAATCGCGTTGGGCGTGAAATCAAATTTCAAGTTGCCTAGAACCTTCACATCGTGAGCACCGGCCGCCTTAAGACGCTCGGCGTCTTCTTCATATTGCGCCAGCGCCATCGTCAGACGTCCGAAAGCATCCTTGATCAGCGAACCGGCTTTTTGGCCTTGCTTAAAGGATTTTTCAGAGAGGCGCCCGTTGACCAAGACGGTCGGGATCCCCAACTTCTTGGTGAAGTACGTGAGGTTCGGCCAGACTTCCGTCTCCATCAGCAGGCAGAGGTCCGGCTGAGTAGCTTTCAAAAACTTTTTGACTGCCCTCGGCGTGTCGTAAGGCAAATAACACTGAGCAATTCGGTTTCCGAATTTCTGAGCGAATTTAGCCCCGACCTCACGACCCGTCGGCGTCATATGCGTATAAAGAATTTCGGTGTTGGGCCAGCGTTTAAGGATCGACTCGACCAAAGAAAATGTGGCTCGGGTCTCTCCGACGGAAACCGCATGTATCCAAATCCGGGTTCTTCCTTTAGTTCGCGGCGGATAGTGAGCCGTCCCGAATCGCTCGGACCAATGCTCCAGGTACTGCGGCTGTTTTCGCGAACGCTTATATAAATAGAGCATGGCTGCCGGCACCGCGGCGTAAAGCAAACCACTGTAAATCGGACGGGGAAGAATCATTCAATTACCTTTTCATAAGCGCTAAGCACTTCCTGAACTTGAGGACAGCATCCTACTCCGCCGAGAGCTTTCTTTTTGCCCTCTCCGACCAACGGAACCAGTTCGATCGGGTAGTCTCGAAAAATCCCGACGGTCGGCCGCCCCATTGTTGCGGACAGATGCGTCATACCGGTGTCCAAACCGATCACGGCGTCAGCAGAGGAAATCTTTTCCATCAGCTGTCCGATCGGCATACGCTCGGGAACCTCGGCAGCTGCGCCGAGTCTTGCCTGAATGCGCAGAACTCGCTCTTTTTCTTCCGGAGAGCCCCAGGGGAGCACGACCTTCTTGCCTCGGCGAATGAGTTCGCCTCCGAGTTCAATCCATTTTTCTTCAGGCCAAAGTTTCGTCTCGCGGCTAGTATTGCAGAAAAAGAAAACGCTGCCTGCAGATTCCGGAGAACCTTCAAACTGAAAGTTAAATTGAGGTTTTGTTGAACCGAGATCGTAGCCCAGACTTTTAGCCGCCAGTTCACGACAGCGGTCAACCGCGGATTTCTGCCGATCGACCGAAGACTTAACGGAATAAAGAATCGTAGCCAAAGGCTCCTTCCCCGAACGGCGATCGTATCCGGCCACAGGCGCATTTGTCCATGAAGCCAAGACCGCGCTTTTAATCAGTCCTTGAAGATCAATGACTAAATCGTAGTGTTTGCCGCGAAGCTTCTCGCGAAGAGCCTTGATCTGATCTCGTGTCGACTTTTCAAAAATTCGTTTTTTCCATTTTCTTACCGAGCACTCGATGACCTCGGCAACGCCCGCGACATGCCTGGGAATATCGGCAAACGAATCTTCGACCAGCCAGTCGATTTCGGCATCGGAAATAAAACGTTTGATATCCTCGACGACAGGGACGGCATGGACGACGTCCCCCATCGAAGTCGTTTTAACGATCAATATTCGCATTCGCTGCAAATTAGAACGGAAGTTTTGCTTCAGGTGCGACTTTCAAAATCTCTTCTTTGAAGCGATTCTGGATACGGGCCAAGGCTTCAGGCGTGTCTGCCTCAAAACGCAGAACAACTACGGGTGTGGTGTTGGATGGACGAGCCAGAGCAAAACCGTCCTTCCATTCAACACGAATACCGTCAATCGTAATAATGTCCTGAGCATCCTCAAACTTGGCATTTTCCTTCAAACGCTCGACCAGTTTGACGTTTTCACCTTCTTCGGTCGGAATCTGCAGTTCAGGAGTCGAGACTGCATTCGGGAGTGCTTTGAGAGGAACATTCGCATCGGCGCTTCGGGTCAAAATTTCCAACAAGCGGGTGGACGCGTAGACACCGTCGTCAAAGCCGGGCCAGCGGTCATGGAAGAAAATGTGACCGCTCATTTCTCCGGCAAAGTCAGCATTGACTTCTTTCATCTTCGCCTTAATCAGCGAGTGACCGGTACGCGACATCACGCAGACGCCGCCGCGGGATTCGACGTACGGACGAATGTTGCGAGTGCATTTGACGTCATGAACAATAACTGCGCCGGGTTTATGAGCAAGAATGTCGCCGGCAAAGAGCATTGCCTGACGGTCCGGGAAAATGACTTCACCGTCCTTAGTCACAACACCCAAGCGGTCACCGTCGCCGTCATAGGCAATACCGATTTCGGCATCGCCTTCACGCAGAGCTTCCTTTATGTCTTCCAAATTTTCCAGTTTGGAGGGATCCGGATGATGATTCGGGAAGTGTCCGTCCACATTCGTAAACAAACCTTGTACTTCGACGCCGAGACGAGTCAGCAGGTCAACCGCCAAGGGGCCGGCAATACCGTTGCCCGCATCGACAACTGCCTTAATCGGTCGGGAAAGTTTGACGTCGGAAAGAATCTTTTCCATATAAGCAGGTACGACATCAACCTGTTCATAAGGCCCTTCTTTTTCAGCGGTGTAGAGTTCGTTGTTAACGATCATCTCGTAAATGTGCTGAATGGCAGGGCCGTAGAGCGTCTCATCCGCAAGCATCATCTTCAAACCGTTGTAGTCAGGAGGATTGTGGCTTCCGGTGACGGCAACGCCGCTTCCTGTTTTAAGGTAGACCGTACTGAAATAGAGCACCGGGGTCGGAACCGCACCGATGTCATAAACGCCGACTCCGGCCTTACGGATGCCTTTCATTAAAGCAGCCTGCAGACGAGGACCGCTCAGACGACCGTCTCTGCCCACACAGATGTGAGAAACATTTTTCTTTTGGGCCAGTGTGCCCAGTGCCATGCCGACTTTTTCGCAGACCTCTTCGGTCAGCGTCTTATCAACTATTCCGCGAATGTCATAAGCCTTAAAAATTGAACGGGAAATCGTTTCAGCCATCGTTTTCATCCAAAGAAAGAATAGTTACCGATTTTAACGGCTTTAGCGTCCGATGAACTACCGCAAAATGATGGCGGTAAAATTTGGAGAACATTCAATTGGGTCTTTAAAATGAACATTCTCAAACCCTCCATGGAGGCCATTCGCAACGCCTCTGTTCTTGTTGTCGGGGATGCGATGCTGGATCGATACTGGTTCGGCGATGCTTCCCGCATTTCTCCGGAAGCGCCCGTTCCCGTCGTTAAGGTAACCCGTACAGAAGACCGTCTCGGAGGCGCAGCCAACGTGGCTCGCAACTCAGCCAGCTTAGAAGCCCGTACTTCTCTGCTTGCGATCATCGGCGATGACGAAGCCGGCACCAAAATCATGGACCTCCTTGAGGCCTCCAAAGTTCGTCCGTGCCTTTACCGCGCTGAAAATTTCACTACAACACTCAAACTTCGTATTCTTGCGCGCAACCAGCAGATGCTGAGAACTGATTTTGAATCCTCCGTCGCAGGAACAGTCCTTGATCAGCACTCTCACCGCTTCACCTCTCTGCTGCCTGATCATGATGTCGTCATTCTTTCCGATTACGGCAAGGGCGGTTTGGACCGCATCGAAAATATGATCCAAGAGGGCCGCACTTTCGGCCGTCCGATCCTGATCGATCCGAAGGGAGACGACTACTCCCGATATAAAGACGCCACGGTGATCACGCCTAACCGCAACGAATTGGCCCAAGTTATCGGAAAATGGAACAGTGAAGCTGACCTTTTCAACCGCGCACAAAACCTGCGAAAAGAATTAAATTTGGAGAAAATCCTTCTGACGCGAAGCGAAGAAGGCATGACCTTATTTGATGACGACGGTGCTTGGACCGTCCCCGCGCACGCCCGTGAGGTCTACGATGTGTCCGGCGCCGGTGATACGGTCATTTCCGTACTCGGTGTGATGCTCTCGGCCGGCTGCGACTGGCACACTGCCGTTTACATCGCCAACCAGGCCGGCGGCATCGTCGTCGGCAAACTCGGTACCGCAACTGTTACCCCGGAAGAACTCTTTAATACGCTTTAACTTGAGGAACTAGGAATGAGCTTTATTGTTACCGGTGCTGCCGGCTTTATCGGCGCCAATATCGTCAAAGGTCTCAACAACAGAGGCTGCAATGATGTCATCGCTGTCGACAACCTCACTCAGGCAGACAAGTTTGTCAATTTGGCCGACCACCACATCATCGATTATTTCGATAAGGTCGACTTCATTGAAAAAGTTAAAGCCCGCAAGATCGCAAAGCCCGAAGCCATTTTCCACGAAGGCGCCTGCTCCGACACCATGGAGCACAACGGCCACTACATGATGGAAAACAACTACCGCTATACGCTCGAGCTTTTCCGCTGGTGCCAGGAAGAAAAGATCCCCTTCATCTATGCTTCATCAGCCGCAACTTATGGCGCTTCCAATGTCTTTAAAGAAGACATTCGCTACGAAAAACCTTTGAACGTTTACGGCTATTCCAAATATCTGTTCGATCAGGTTCTGCGTAAAGAAATGCAGAAGGGTCTTACGGCTCCTGTCGCCGGACTTCGCTACTTCAATGTTTACGGTCCGCATGAACAGCACAAAGGCCGCATGGCTTCCGTGGCATACCACCAGTTCCACCAGTTCCGTAAGGACGGAAAGGTCAAACTTTTCGAGGGCTGCTTAGGTTATACAAACGGCGCCCAGATGCGTGACTTCGTTTACGTGGACGATGTCGTCGATGTGAACTTCTTCTGCTTAGATAAGTCCGTTTCCGGTATCTACAATTGCGGCACCGGAAAGGCTCAGCAGTTTAATGACGTCGCGCTGACCGTTGTTAATACACTGCGTGAACAGGAAGGCAAAGCCGCCTTGTCGCTTACCGAGGCTGTCAATCAGGGCTTCATCGAATACATTCCGTTCCCCGAAGCATTGGTCGGCAAGTATCAAGCCTATACACAGGCGGACCTCACCGAGCTCAGAAAAGCCGGATGCGAAGTTAAGTTTAAGAGCGTCCAGGAAGGTACCCGCCTCTACATGCTCGAACTTCTTAAAAAATTCGCATGAGATTTTGCTTTACCTTCACACCTCGGTTCAGCAGCGCGGTAAAAGCCGCGTTTCTGGATCGAGACGGCGTCATCAATGTCGACTACGCCTATGTCCACAGGCGGGAAAATTTCCATTTCATTCCCGGCGCGCTTGAGGGCGCTGCCGAGCTTGTCCGAAAAGGCTATCAGCCGGTTATCGTGACAAACCAGAGCGGCATCGGACGCGGCAAATACAGTATTGAAGAGTTTCGCGAGCTGAGCTTTTGGCTTGCCGGTGTTTTCGAGCGGCACAACGCTCCGCTCTCGGCCCTGTATTTTTGCCCTCACCATCCGACGCATGCTTTTGCTCCTTACCTGAAAGACTGCGATTGTCGAAAACCCAACCCCGGGATGCTGCTTCAAGCCGCGCAGGATCTCAATATTAACCTGACGCAAAGCGTTCTCATCGGTGATAAACCTTCCGACATACAAGCCGCCAAAGCCGCCGGCCTCTCCGAGGCTGTTTTAGTTCAGTCTGACGGCACAAAACCTTTAACCGAGTGCACCGTTCCGCACTTACAAGCGAAAGACCTTCTCGCCGCCGCTAAATTACTATGAGTCAGCATCTTCCTCCTCCTTCTTTCGAGAAAAAGATTGTTCCCTTCGAAGAGCTCGAAGAATTCGTAAGCAAGCTCCCGCATCCGATCGTCCTGACGAACGGCGTCTTTGACATCCTGCACCGCGGTCATGTGACTTACCTGGCACAAGCCGCTTCTCTAGGTGCCAGCTTGGTCGTCGCCGTCAACAGTGACGAATCCGTGCGGATGCTCGGCAAAGGACCGGACCGTCCGATTAATTCGGAAAACGACAGAGCCGCTGTCCTTGCCGCATTGGAAAGTACTGCCTGTGTTGTGATTTTCAAAGATAAGGTTCCGCTAGAAGTTGTAAAAAAAGTCCGCCCCGACATTTACGTCAAGGGCGGAGATTATGAGATCTCTCAGCTTCCTGAAGCCGAGATCGTTCACTCATACGGCGGAAAAGTTGTGACGGTCGCTTTTGACTACGACCGCAGCACAACCAAACTCCTCAATAAGGTCAGATCTAAATAATTCTGTAGCCTTCTTTACGGGCGTAGTGAACGGTTGCGTTCAGGAAGCCTTGTTTGGAGCCGCAGTCAAAGCGCTCTCCGTCGTACTTGCAGGCGATCGTTTTGCCTTTAGGAATTTCACGGGCGATCGCATCGGTCAGCTGGATTTCTCCTCCGGCACCGCGGTCGATCTTGCGAAGACTGTCAAAGATTTCAGGTTCAAGAACATAGCGTCCGATCACTGCCATGGTCGAGGGTGCAACCTGAGGATCAGGTTTCTCAACAATAGAGCGGATCGTCGGACACTTCTCGTGTTCACCGTTAACTTCGACAATACCGTATTGTTTGGTCAGTTCACGAGGAACGGTTTGTACAGCAAGTACGTTGCCGCCGTCATTCTCTTCACGGGCCTTGATCAGCTGGGCAATCGCAGGCTGTTTGGCATCAATCAGGTCATCAGCCAGTAAAACGGCAAACGGCTCTTCCCCGACAACGGGCTGTGCGCAGAGAACTGCGTGTCCCAGGCCAAGCGGTTCAGGCTGACGGATAAAAATGAAATTAATTCCGGGCGGCACAACTGCTTTCAATGTAGCCAAAAGGGCATTCTTATTTTTGCTCTTTAAGTCGCGCTCAAGCTCGGGCGCGCTGTCAAAGTGGTCTTCAATGGCGCGTTTATGGCGGCCGGTAATGAAGATCATATCTGTAATACCGGCAGCTGCTGCCTCTTCAACTGCGTACTGGATCAAAGGTTTATCCACCACGGGAAGCATCTCTTTCGGCATCGCTTTCGTTGCGGGAAGGAAACGAGTGCCGAGTCCGGCAACCGGGAATACTGCTTTTCTAACAGGTTTCATTTTCGTCATTTGAGTACAAAACACTACTGCGGTAAGTTTAATCGTCTTCTCAAAAAATTCGAACCTTAGCCGTTTGCGATCGCTTTGGCCAAAGCCTCCGCCGCATTCGCATCGTTAGCTATATATTCGTCGCCCCAGATTTCTTGGAGCTTAGCTCTCATACGTTCCTCACAAATCTTTGCGACTTCGTGGCGCGTGAGATCTTTTGTGTTGGTAATCGGTTCCAAAAAGTGAACAACCACTTCGACGTCTTCCATCGTGACGACATTCCACAAGGAACCGAACAAAGTGACATCGCCGGAAAAAGCAGCCTGCTTAGTCGGCTTTCCTTTGTTTTTGTAGGAAAGAATCACGGGCTGGACCGTTGCTCCGATCTCACAGGCCGGCGCAATAAAGTTGGCTTTAATCGGCAGAAGTTCATTGCCGAAAGTTGTGGTACCTTCGGCGAAAATCGTGACAGCTTCGCAGTTGCAAAGCGCACCGCGAATGTCATCGTTGATGCGCAAAATCGCACGCTTACTTGAGCGATTGATAAAAAGCGTTCCGATCTGCTGAGCGATCAACCCGAAAATCGGCCACTTCGCAATTTCGGTCTTCGCGATA
>ENA-ORCM01001567-ORCM01001567.1-human-gut-metagenome-genome-assembly--contig:-NODE-1567-length-18967-cov-67.535045_pt1 | contig 18967 bp, 14 predicted proteins | sample MGYA00242906_ERZ507928 | MGnify/ENA primary metagenome ERZ507928 (study PRJEB26167, sample SAMN06115497) | human gut metagenome | host: Homo sapiens | place: China:Shanxi | collected 2015-05-07...
AAAAGATCTACAGTTTTCAAGGTTCATCTGAGCCTTTTTCTTTTGCCCAGTTTTTTCATAGGTCATTTGACACTATCAGTAGGCTTCCCCTTCATAAAGAGATATGCCGTCGTCATAGTCCGTATGGATGTAGATGTTTCCGGCATCAATGCCAGGGATTTTGTCCATGACGGTCTGTTTTGCTGTCTCGATGGAAACGCCGCCCTGTGTTGTCTGCGATGTGCCGGCCGCGTTCTGGGAATCTGCCGTGCCATTCTGTGATGCACTGTATCCCTTGTCGATCACTTCGGAATCTGCCGAAAGGATGCGTCCGTCGGATGCATCCAGTTCATAATCATACTCCACTCCGGCTGCAGTAAATTCCACCTCATATCTGGCCTTTCCGTCATCCCAGTCCTGTTTTACCGTAATGTACTGGATCCCATCTTCTGTGACCCCTGCATTCCCGGTTGCGATGCTCTTCGCTTCCTGCTCTGTGATGCCGCCGTTTACCATTGTGGCAGAACCTGCTGTTGCGTGCTGTGATACACCTGCCTGCGCGGTATTATCTGCTGTGCTGCTGTTTGGTGCGGTTCCACCTGTTCCCTGTATGCCCTGGGGTTCCTGCACCTTCCGGGATGCACTGCCGCATCCGGTCACAGTTGACAGGAATGCCACTGATATAAGTCCTGCGGCAAGCATTCTCTTTTTATTTCTCATGTTTGTCCTCCCATTTCTCCATAGATTCGATGATGTGGTCTGTCTGTGCTGCAAGTTTTGCATATTTTTTCTCACACTCTAAAGATCTCCGTATCAGCCTTTAGCTTTTGTGCCGCTGCGCCTGCCTTATCCGTGGTCTCTGCCACCTCGGAACAGTGCAGGGTAATGTTCTGGATGCGGTCTGCCATGTCGGATGTTCCGCTTGCGCCCTCGTTTGCCGCATTTGCAACGCCCTCGATCGCGTTCATCATGCCATCCATGGAAGCTAGGAGTTCCTCGGATGTCGCACTGAAATCCGATACTAAACCGTCCACAAACTCGGAATCCTGGTTGTAGGCATCCGCAAGGCTTTCAAAGCTGTCATAGCTGGATTTCACGTCAGTCGCCACAAAGTCCAACAGGCGTTTGCTGTCCTTTGTGAGCTGGTTTACAGCTTTCACCACGCTGTCCGTGACCTCCTGGATGGTTGCCACCGTCTCACCGGATTCTGTTGCGAGTTTCCGGATCTCATCTGCCACGACTGCAAACCCTTTTCCCATCTCCCCGGCATGTGCCGCCTCGATGGATGCATTTAAGGATAACAGATTGGTCTGGTTGGTGATCCCCATGATCGCCTGTGCCAGCACCTCGATCTGGGATACCACTTCCACATCCAGCAGTGCCTGGTCGAGGCTTGCCTTGATCTCACGGTGCACGCGCTGTGCATTGGCACGGTTTTCCGTGGTCTCTTTCTTCGCATTGATGGCGCGGGTATGGATGTCATTGACACGCTCCGCACCCTCCTGTGCACTCTCCGCGATGTTTCTGATCGCCTTGTTGATCTCCTCGGACATGGTGTTCATCTCCGTTGCGGAAGCCGCGGATTCCTCCATGCTCGCTGCAAGCTGCTGTGTGGTCGCGGAGATCCCTTCCATCTCGCCGTTGATCTCGTCCACGTTTTTCTCGATGGAGGAGACATGGTCGCTCAGGGAGACCGCATTGTCCTTCACACTTCCGAGGTGTCCGGCAAATGTATCACGGATCTTAGAGAAAGATGCCGCAAGGTTTCCAATGCTGTCTTTTCTCTCTAAATATTTCTGGTCCACTTCCTGTGTGAAATCGCCCTGTGCAAGGGTATCCGAATAATTGCACGCAAGGTCAAGGCTTCGGATGTAATCGATGATGCCTGCAGCACCCACAACGATCGTAATGATGAGTCCGATCACCATAAAGACTGCCATTTTTTTTACATCTGATGCGATCATTGCCGCAAGCTGGCTCTGTGCCTGTGCCTGTGTTGCACTGTCTGTCAGGCTTACCGCATATGCCGCGATCTGTTCCATGCAGTTTTTTGCATATAACACTGCCCCTGCACCAAGCAGTATCACGAAAACGAATACGATCTTTGTTCCAAATTTTGTCTTTCCCATATCTATGTGTCTCCTTTTCTGTTTCAGCGCAGTCCTGCACTTGTGATGATGTCTGCCGGAATTCCCTCTTGTATGCTTTTTTCCTGTCCTGGCCCTGTCTCTCTGAGAATGTCCGCCTTCTCCCACCGTGCGATGAATGCGACACACTCCTCTGCCGGGAGCGGCCTGCTGATCAGATAGCCCTGTAGAAAGTTGCAGCCGAGTTTTTCAAGCTGTGATGCCTGTTCCCTTGTCTCGATCCCTTCTGCCGTCACCCAGATGTGGTTTCTTTGGGCGAACACGAGCAGTGTCTGCACGATCGGCATCCCCATCTTCCTGCTCCCGATGCCCCACACCAGTTCCTTGTCCAGCTTGATGCTCTGGAACTCAAAATCCATCAGGCGGACAAAGTTGGATTCGCCCTTGCCGAAATCATCCATGACAAGGTTGAATTTTTTATCCTGAAGCTCGTGTGCAGTTTCTAACAGCTTCCCGTTATCCGCCGTCTTTCCGAGTTCGGTCATCTCCAGCCAGATTTTTCCGTGCTGGAGCCCGTACCTGTCCAGGCATCTGCTGATCTCCTTCCAGACATCCTCCTCCATGCAGGTCTGCGGTGACAGGTTCACATTGATCCTCGTGATGCCGTATTCCGCGAACCTCGTGAACCACCGGCAGCACTCCCGGATCATCCACAGGTCGATGTTGTGCACCCAGCCGCCTTCCTCCGCTTCCTGCACAAGTCTCTCCGGGTCAAGGAACCCGCCCTGTCCGTCCTTTGCCCGGAACAGTGCCTCAAGTCCGGTGATCCTGTGCTTTTCCACGTTATAGATGGGCTGGAAATAAGCTTCTGTCCCAAGACGGGAAATCTCTTCCCACGTATAAGCTCCTGTAATGCTCATGGTCTTTTACCTCTTACCCTGTTTTTCTTGTTTCATTTTCCAAAACTCACCACCCCGGTGACTCTCCCTTTTATCTCTGACCGGTCTGCCGCACCGAGCGCCCTGCTATCCAATGATACCGGGCGGTTGTCCCCGAGGAAGAAATAACTTCCCTCCGGCACGGTGTACGGATAGTCCACACTGTCTTCTGCTTCCGACATGCCGTAGACGACATCCGTCTCCTGCACTTTTTCGCCGTTTCTGGTCAGGTGTCCCTCACAGTCCACCTCAATGACATCCCCCGGCAGTCCCTCGATTCGTTTGATCAGGTATTCCCCGGAGATATCTTTTAAGATGACCACATCGCCGTAGTCCACGCCGTCCGGGAGGATTCGCAGGAAGAACACGATATCCCCCGGATGGCAGCCGGGGCGCATGGAGTTTCCACTCACGCGCATGATCCCGAACACCTTGAACACCAAAAGCCAGACCACAAACAGAATGGCGATGCGTTCTGAGCGTATCTTCCTTTTCCGTTTTTTCTCACGGATCTTCATGAGGATCATGTCAAGGTCATACTGTTCTCCCTCTTTCATGGCTGTTCCTGAAGATTGATCTCTTCTATCTGGATCTCTTCCATGTCACCTGTCTGTATCTGTCCGCTGTCGCCGGATGACTGCTCCTGCTGTTCTGCTGATGCCTGTTTTTCCTGCATCACTGGCTGTTGTGGCTGCTTCTGTGGATTCGGGATGTTTTCCTCCGGCGGACATTCGGCAAAGATGTTGTCCAGACCGTTTTTTAGGACTTGGAGACGGTTGCGGTACTGATAGTAGAGTGCCTGTTCCTTCTCCACTTTCTCCCTTGTCTTTACCAGGATGACATCCATCTGTCTTCCTGCCTCCGCAAGGATCTCTTTCTGTTTCTCGTCCGCCTCTTGTAATATCTTTCTGCGCTCTAATCCTGCATCCGAAAGGATTCTTTCTTTTTCGATGTTTGCATTATTGACGATCGCCCTTGCAGACTCCTCCCTTTTCTCCACCGACTGGTTGATACGGTCCATACGCGCCGCAAGTTCCGCATAGATTTCCTCCTGCGTGGAGACCTGTGATTTCAGTCCTGAGTTCTCTGTCGTAAGCCGCATCTTTTCCAGATAAAGTTCCTTCACGGCATCCGCATTTTTCTTCTCGTAGTAATCCACCAGCTCTTTGATGTAGAGCACGACTTCCTCACGGTCATACCCTAAGACGGCGGTCTTTAACTTTTCTATTTCCTTTACAAAGTTTCTGTCTTTCATGATCTCTTACTTCCTTGTAATCCCTTTTTAAAAGCACGATAAGGGCAGCTTTGTGCTGCCCTCATCGAGTCATCCTGCAAGTTCTTTTGAAAGTCTTGATTCAAACACTGCAAGAGCTGCCATACAGCCGGCTACAATGACCGCACCGGCTATATAGATTGGTGTGTCTGCTGCGCAGTGTCTGCCTGTCACAGCCAGTAAGATGCCTGCTGATATATAGAGTGCACACATCACCACCTGCACCACGATACATATCCTCTGCGTCTTTTTCAGTGCTTTTCTTCTTTCAGGATTCATCGTTTTTATCCTCCTGTTCTTCGTATTTCCGGTTCTGATCTTTTTGGACATCATTCCTGGATCTGTCCCATATCCTCTATAGAACCGGATGTTTCATTTGTAAGTATTTTTGGAAAATTACATATATCATTTTTGTTTGTTGTCCGGGGATATTGGCATATCCCCGGGATTGGTTTTTAGTACTCTTCGTCAAGTTCCTCGCGGATCTTTTTGATACGCACGCCTGTGTATCCTGCGATCACAAGGATCAGGATGATCGGATACCAGTGGAATCCGCAGTCTGCGAAACTGATGTGTCCGTCCGCATCACTGCTGTCTGCCGGGATGCTGTCGTCTGCACCGGCTCCGGTATCTGTGCTGTCAGCGACATCTGTAGTATCATCTGAACCTGTGTCTGTACCGGTCTCTGTGCCTTCTGTCACATCCTCACCATCTGCCGGATCTGACCCGTTGTTGTTTCTGTTGTTCCTGTTGTGTTTGTTGTTTTTGTTTCCGCCGGACACATGGTTTCCATCCGCTGCGGCGATATCTGTGGCATTGGTCTTACCATCTGTGACCCCGGTATTGGTTCCGTTTGTATTTCCATTGCTGTTTCCACCGTTATTGCCGCCATTGTTGCCATTGTTGCCGTTGTTATTGCCGCCGTTGTTTCCTTTGTTGCCACCATTGGTATTTCCGCTGTTACCGTTTCCTCCGTTGCCGTTCTCTCCGGTTCCACCGTTTCCTCCATTGCCGCCTGTGCCGTTGTTGGAGTTTCCGCCGTTACCGCCATTTCCTCCGGTGATGTTGCCACCGTTGTTCTCGGTCTTTCCGTCGGTTCCGCTTCCACCGTTTCCTCCGGTTCCGCCATTTCCGTTATTGGAATCTCCGCCGTTACCGCCGCTTCCGCCGCTGGTATTGCCGCCGTTGTTCTCGGTCTCACCTTTGCTTCCGCTTCCACCGTTTCCTCCGGTTCCGCCATTTCCGTTTTCGGAGTTTCCGCCGTTACCGCCGTTTCCTCCACTGATGTTGCCACCGTTGTTCTCGGTCTTTCCGTCAGTCTCGGTTCCGTTACCGCCATTTCCTCCGGTTCCGCCGTTTCCGTTATTGGAGTTTCCACCGTTTCCTCCGTTACCACCGGAGATATCCGGCTTGTCTGTGCCCGGTCCTATGATGATGTCTCCACCTCCATCGACACCACTTCCTCCGGTTCCGCCGTTTCCGCCATCGTTTTTGTTGTCACCGGTCGCATTGCCTCCGGCTCCGCCGTTTCCACCGGATACGGTTCCTTCAATGATGGTCACTTTGTTGTCGGTCGTGATACCTGCCCCGCCGTTTCCGCCGTCGCCCGGTTTTCCTGTCGCAGAGTCTGATCCTTTGCCACCATTGCCTCCGGTAACGCTTCCGCCATTTACCGTCGGTGTGATGTCTCCCTCGATCCCGGCTCCGCCGTCACCGCCTTTGCTGGCACTTCCAGCTGCCTCATCTCTTGTATCTGCTCCGTTACCACCGATGATGTTTCCATCTTTGCCGACAGTAACGCCTGCGTTTTCAGGATTTTCAGGATCTTCTGCTGTCCCGATTCCTGCTGCACCATCCGGGTGCTTCTCAGATCCGTCACCACCTTTGATGGTTCCGTTTATGACCGTAAGGTTTGTGCCCGGATGCTCATTTATGCTTCCATCCTTCACAAATTCCAGTCCCGGTTTTGCCTTGTCGGTATCGGTTGCATTGTCCCTGTGATGGTCTTTCCATTTAAGTCTATTGTCACATTGCCCCAGGTGTCCGGAATCTCGACCGTATGGTCAATGTCCTTTTTCACGATGACTTTGTAGTTTCCGTCATCCCCGACAATGACTGTCACGTTGGAGTTTTCCGCTTTCTCAGAAGCATCTGTCCTGTTGTTGCTCTTCGTATCGTCTGCGCCTTTGTCTTCGAACTGCTTTGCAATGTCCGCTGCGTCCACAAGAGAAGTCTTTCCGACTGTGGAACCGAAATTGCTGTGGCTGATCTGATATTCGGTTGCTTTTTTCAGGTTAACTGCAATGCCTTTTCCATTCTCGTCTGTTGTAAATCTCAGTACGTTTCCGACCAGGTTTCCGGATGTATCCCGCTCTTGCACGTTGTACTCTGTTTTTGGTCTTCCCATAAAGGTGAGTGTATGGGCTGTCTTTCCAATCACGGTCGGATTGTCATCCGTCACTTCCACCGTGATGCTTGTCGCAACCCCTGTGCCCGCCTGAAAGGTCAGTGCCGCTGCATAGATGCCCTTCCCTTTTGCAGTCAGCTCATTTAATTTGTCCTGGTCTACCGTCACGTTTGCCGTGATATCATTACCGTTTGCATCATATGCCTTCACATTGGCACGGTTCTTTGCATCAATCGCTGTCAGTTTTCCGACATCGTTCACATGGATGACGAAATCATCTGCCGCGATGCTGCTTCCGTCTGCCCCCTCGATCACGTTTGTGCGGTATACCGGGATGAGCGTCACTTTATCTGCCGTCTGGCTGCTGATGACCGTTGTTTCATTATAAACTTTTCCGGTGTTTGCCTTATCCACCCAGACAAAGAAGCTCTCATTGTCCGCTTTTAACTTGTCTGTCTCTTTCTGCATTTTTGCAAAGACGGTCTCAGCGATCGTTCCGCCATCAATGACGGTGATGTGCTCCCCTTTGCTGATCTCTGCACCGTTCTGGTCTTCAAAGATAAACTGGTGCTGTTTTTCCAGATCGACTGCCACTTTCCATGCCTGATAGATGCGATGTGTGGTATGGGTATAGACGCCTGCCGCACTGTCGTATTTGATTAGATTGTCTTTCACCGCTTGTTCAATGTCGATCGGATAGCCGTTGACTGTGATGCTCTTTAAGCCGTAGCCGTCATTCGGCTTGATCTTAACCACCAGTGAACCGTTGTTCTTTACGATCCTTGTGTATGTACCGGAACTTTCGCTCCATGCGCCGTCATCATTTAACAGCTTTCCGTTGTTTACCGTCACCTCCACGGTCTGTCCCTCCCCAAAGGTCACGTTCAATGCCTTCGGCTGTTTTACATTCTGTGTCGTGTAGGTATAGGTCTGTCCACCGACATTCTGGATTTGTGTAGACACATCAGCTCCTGCATTCTCCGGTGATTCTGACACATCACTCCAGTAAGCCATCGGTTTCAGTCCGTTTGCTGTCGTGTCGGTCAGTTTTACATCCACAGTCTCGCCATCTGCCACGATGACATGCTGGAACTGTACTGCCCCTGTCTCCTTTGTGACCAGTTTCTGGTCCGTCACTTCTGCCGTTCCTCCTGTCACATGGAAATGCACGATATGGGATGGTGTAAAGGTTGCTTTTAATGTCACATCCGCTTTGATCGGCGTGTATTTTATCTCATAACTCTTTTCTGTCCAGTTGAATGTTGCTGTGGTAAACAGATCCTTATTGTTATCTGTCGTCTCCTCCAGGGCTGTCAGGATGGAAAAACTCTCTCCCTTCTCCCCGGTCAGGTCTGAATAGTATTTATCCTCAAAATCATTTGGTGTAAATGTAAGTGTCAGTTCCTCATTCCGGTCTACCTGGATGCTGCCGTCGGCTTCCATCTTATAGGTGTTACCGGATGCATCCACTGCCTTGAAGCTGCCCTTTGCACCGCCGGCAGTGAGACCTTCCACATTTAAGGTCGTGAGCTGGCGTTTTGCCGCGGCATGGATGGTGATGTCACCTGTCACCTGCGGGATTGTCACTGTGATGCTTCCATCCGCATCCACAGTACATACATCTGAAAACTTCAATGTCTCTGTAACCCCGGTATCACTTTTTTTCATTGTGACGGTAAAATTGTCCTTGTCCAGGTCAAAGTTTGTCTTAGGAGTGATTTTTACCGTGTACTGCTGTAAGTATCCCGGATCTTTTGGTTGCCCGCCGGAAATCTCGGCATTGTTCCCGGTTGTGATCGTCGTCTTGAATGTCCCAAGATAAAATTTCTTCACGCTGTCGTCCGCTGTATAAGTAACTCCATCAATCACAACACTCTCACCCGGCGTGAGTGTCACGTAATCACGCGACGGATAACCGCTGTTAGTCGTGCTGCTCTGGCTGACAGTCACGCCATTTGTCGGTGCTGCTCCCACTTCATATCCGAATACGTCCGCACTTGCACCGGCTGGAATTTTCACATCTGCTTTTTTATCTGTATCTCTCCGCACTACGGTCACTTTATCAGAAGCATTTCCGCCTCCTTTTGTCTCAACGGTGTTTTTATCGTCTAACTTGATCACTGCTGTCTTATCCGCCGGGACTTCTGCCTTTGTCACCAGTTCATTCTTGTACATGGCATCCGGGATGTAGACCAGGGTGCTGCTATCAAAGCTCTGGTTGGTATAGGTGTATGTCACATCCCCGATCTTTAAGCTGAGTGCATCTGTCGTGTTTTTATTCATCACATACGGTGTCTTGTCCCCTCCCGGAGTATCCGGCACGATCACATCCGTCGCACCTGACGGTGTCGTGATCTGGTAGGTCTGGCTGTCTGCCGGGCTTTTTACCTTTAATGTGGTATCGCCTGTCACATTTACGTTTCCGCCTGTCACTGTGACCATTCCATCCTCTGCAACATCGATTTTGGAATCCACATTTCCTTTATAGACAAATGTCCTTCCATTGCTCTTTAACTGCACGTCTTTTTTGAGGGTTGCATCGGTTACCGCAGTCACTTTGTCCTTAATGATCTCAACAGCATCATATGCCTTTGCCGTATCCAGTGCATCGGCAAGAGGGGCATATTTCACGCCATTGATCATTGCCTCTGCGTCCATCGGTTTTACCAGTACATTGGTATCACCCTCTTTTGTGTTATCCGGCTTTCCCGGATCTTTTCCGTCGGTGTAACCGCCGAATTCGACGAAGAAACCCTGTGCTTCTATATTTCCTCCATTTATTAGGTTTCCTTCCCTTATATCATTTAAAGTTTTCTCCTGAACCAGCAACATTGCACATGATTCGTACCCTTGTATATCAGATAACGAACTATCCATAATTGACTGTGGAACTCCAGCTTCATTAGGTTCTGGTCCAGCCCACAAATTTGCAGACACCGTCTGTCCTGCCTCCGGTCCTGCCGCCCAATACCAACGTGTTCTGGCTACATTTACATCATTTGTTTGGAGTATATTATCTCGATATTTAAGAACACCGGAACCAGTTCTTTCTATTTTTTTATTATTCAATAATGATCCGTCTGTCTTTACTAATCGTGTTCCTGCTGTCCATGTCGCTGTTGAAGATAAATTTAAAAGATACTCTATTTCCTCAATGCTTGTTACCGCAGACAGATATCCTTGCTGACCTGCAAGTTTAAAATCCATAGCTTTATTATATGCTTTCGACCATGAAGTTTTTTCATTAATATACAAATAATAATGACCATTCCCTGACCACTGTGTCAGTTTCATATTATTATTAATTGTGTCAAATCCTTTATTATCATTTCCATTAATAGTTACATAAAAATTCATATTGGCTGCATAATCAAATGTCATGTTCTGGATTTTTTCCTGTATCTCCTGGCTCGATTTTTTATTACCAAAGATCCATGTAACTGATTTACCATTAACATCGCTTATGGTAGCATCATTTAAAATATCATCCGGCAGTTTTCCGTTTGATAACGTTATTGTCATCAGGCTTATGTCATCACTGCCTGTGTTAATCTTTACATTCGTATATTGAAATTTTTGATGTGTACCATCCGTCCACACTGGAGTTCCCAAATTCACAGTATAGTTTCCCTGCGTATTCGCATAGATCGCTACTCCATCATTTACTGCATAAGTCTCCACCGGTTCTTCCGCTGCAACTACTTTTACAGTTCTGCTGAAGTTTATCACTTTCTGTGACGCATTTGCTGCCTTTGGAGTTTGCTCTTCTGTGATATTTACAGTATCAGCATCTGGTTCTTCTACATCCGTTGATTCATCTGCATTGTCCGGTTCCGATATATCCGCACCATCTGCACCATCCACAGAATCATTTCCTTCCGGCAGTGTTCCGGTGTCTTCCCCAGTCTCTGTATCTGCCACCGTTTCTGTTCCCGACACTGCTTCGGTGCTTTTGGTAACCTCTGTATTTTCTGTAATCTCTGTGCTCTCCACACTCTCGGTCTCTTTTACGCTGTTTTCTTTTCCTGTCAACGTATAAGAAATCTCATAATCCCCGACCACATTGATATCAAAGTTTCCTGTGTCGGTAACGGACAGGATATATTTTTCACTGTCATACGTGATCCCTGCCGTCAGGTCATAGTCTGATGCACCCTGCACCAGTGTCAGTTCCGGTGCATCATAGTCTTTACTCTGCTCTTTTGCACCTACACCGTGGATTGAACCGATGAGCAGCGCGGCTGCCATCACAAACGTCAATGCACGGTTTGCTTTCGTCCTTCTCATAGGTTTCCTCCTTAATCACATAATGAAAGATTCACAACATAATGTAGATTATGTAGTGTGGAGGAACCTCGTTCCTTCCCGGTTACTCTGGATTTTTGAAAATTGTATAAAAAAATGGATTTTTATTTTCTACAAATATAGTAGGATTAGGAAAAACTGATTTTCTTTACTGAAAAGCCATGAAATGCTGACAAACCGGGCATTTACAAATATCCGGTCTTATTTTTGTGCAGAAATGACAATGATATCCTAGAGAAGTACTATGTTATTAGTGCTCCTTTTACAAAAAGCGTGATTTTTGTCGAATTTTAGCCTTAAATTATTGACGTTTATCGAATTTTTTGATAGAAAGATAGTACTTGGAAAATATTGGTAATTATTACCATATTTCAACTGAATGCATTCACTACATAATCTACATTATGTGGTAATTCTTTCGTTATGTTCACTACATAATCTACATTATGTGGTGTTTTTTTCTTTCCGTCGTTCAGACGACAAGCTCCAGACACTCTAACATTTTGACATGGTTTTCCTCTGTGGTTGCGGTATAGATCCTTGTGGTGTTGATGCTGCTGTGCCCTAAGATGTCGGCAAGGTAGCTGATGTTTTTATGCATGTTGTAGTAGGTGCGCGCGAAGAAGTGGCGGAGGTTGTGCGGGAATGCTTTTTCCAGTGCAACGCCTGCTTTTTCGGCGACCTTTTTCATTTCCGTCCAGATGTTGCTGCGGTCCACCGGGTTTCCGTTTCTTGTGATGAATACCACTCCGCTTTTGATGTTTTTCTTTTTGCAGTAGTCGAGCAGTTTCCTTTTTAGTTTCGGTATCAAATAGATCTCGCGGTGTTTTCCTTTGCAGGATATGCTGATTTTTCCGGTCTTTACGGCATCCACTGTGATGGACGCAAGCTCGCTGACGCGGATGCCGGTGCCTCCGATGGTCTCGATGATCATGGCAAGACGGAGGTTGTCCTGCTCTTTTGCGGTTTTGATGAGTTTTTCGTATTCGGCGCGCGTCATCTCTTTTTCCTGCGCGTAGATGTGGTTTGGCTGGGTCTTTAAGGTCATGACGCGGCAGTCGTGCCAGCCTGTGTATTCGAAGAAGCCGTTTAATGCGGTCAGCATGCTGTTGGTGCTGCTCGGTCTGTAGTGGGCTTCGAGGTATTTTTTGTAGCGGATCACACAGTCCTTGGTGATGTCTTTGTGTTCCTGCGTTTGCAGCCAGGCAGTGAAGGTGCGGATGTCGCGGATGTATTTGTCGATGGTGTTTTGGGATTTTTCCTGTGTATAGATGTGATTTTTGTATGATTGCAGGGTGGTTTCGTCGATTGTTCTCATGTCGTTTCCTCGTATGCTGTCTTGATTTTTTGTCCACGGATTTCCGGGGAAATCCGCGGGTAGTTACAGTATACGGGGTGTTTTGAAGTAGGGCAATCGGGATGGAGGAATTGGCAGAAATTGGCAGGTTTGTTGACAGATGGTTTGGCATTGATTTTATGATGTGGAAGAGCCAGCCCTGACGGACTGGCTCTGTAATGGGTGATTTTTGTCTGGGGTTATTGGGCTTTAGATTGGAGTTCGGCGATGGCGGTGTTGTATTCGGACTCGGTGTAATCTTCAAGAATGACTTCCTTCGTTGCTTGAAAACGAATGATCATGTTTTTGATGGCGGCGATGTTGGCTTGCCGTTGACCGATTTCTTTGCCAATTTCTTTGCCAATTTCTTTGCCAGCTTCCTCGCCCTGCTGATATGCTTTTTCTGCGACTTCTTCTGAATATTTTCTCATCACTTCACACACTGCGTTTACGCCTCCTTCTTCATGTTTCAGATAATGCACACGGTTGGTTAATTCTGGAAATTTGGCATTATCTATTTCCTTTTGCAGAAAACAGTCCATGTATTCCGAAATGGTTGTTCCGTCTTTTACTGCGGTATTGACAAACACACGTTCCAATCCGTCATCTATTTTTTCCTGTGTTTCCCGGATCACGCTGTCCACGTGATAGATTACCCTGCCTCCTTTAAAGATGTCAAATTCTGAAATATACACAACGATCAAATCGATTGTCTTTTCAAATTTCTCACCCGTCTGTGAGTCCCGCACTGTAATGCTTGATGCATTGAACCGCACTCTTTTTAAATGGTGATCCTTGTTAGAACGCTGTAACTCTACATTGCACTCTCTTTCATCTCCAAGGATACAGAGTGCATCCAGACGGACAGAACGCCCATACAGGTTTCTCTTACTGCTCTGTACGATAACGTCTTTTACGATGAGTTTCTCATCTTCCAGAATGATACGCAGCATTTCCTGACACACGCCAATGTCATCTGCAAGTACCTCAAAGAACGTATCATCAATAGGTCTGAAATTTTTGACCTGTTCTTTCTTTTCTTCCAATGTCTTTTGTTTTTTCCCTATCATTTGATCTCCCGTTTTCATGGTATACAAACAGGTTTTCCGAATGATCTATGTTTATTATATAGAACCCCTCAATATTCTTCAAGACTGTTCGCATGGATTTTTTTGTTACTGTTTTTTATCTATGTCGTCATTTTCTCCTGCTGAATGGTTCACCGATGTGGTGATTAGATTTTTGTTATGGTAGTATTTTTTATGTTTTTGATTTGATAAAAAAAGATAGATTTATTGTAAGAGGTTAAGTGGGGAAAGTCAAGGAATTAATTGACTAATATTTAGACAGGCTTGATAAATTTTTCTCAATTAAGCCGGAGTTATGGAACTCTGGTTAGCTTTGAGTTCTGCCGCTCGTAACCTTAATTGACGGATTTTCATAACTGGGATATTGCATGCTACACAGTCTTGGATGAATAAAAAATAGAACTGATTTGTTTTCAGGATTTTGGGAGCGGCCGGTCCTTAGAAAGTAGACATTGCGATTTTTAAATACAATGTCAATTGGATTTTAAAATCACGATGGATACTTTCTTAGTACCGTTGCCAGCGACAACAAGCGGAAGCGCTCCTGAAAACAAACAGTTCTATTTTTTATTTTATATAGTTATTATGCATGCAATATAGTAGCTCTGGGAATCCGTAATACCACCTGCAAGCGGCAGTTCACAAGTTAAACTACGGTTACGCCATGCTGTTGACTGTTTTATATTTATAAAGCATCTCCGCATGGTTCTGTTCTTCGATCTGAATGTCTGCCAAAAGTTTTCTGACACCCGGATCACCGAATGCAAACACTTCCGTATTGTAAGTGGAAGAAACAAGTTTTTCTGTTCCGATACAGTCTGTTGCAAGGAAACAGTCCGTTTTCTTATCTTCGGAAGGTGCCATGCTGTAGGTAGCAGCCGGGTTATAATCTTTTCCATCACTGTCGTTGCAGTCGCAGGAAGGAACTTTTCCAGACAGCACCTGTGTCAGGGATTCTAAATGCTTCTGCTCTTTTCCATGCAGATCTGTGAACAGGTCAATAAGCACCTGATCTTTGGCAAGTTTACTGTATCTCTCGTATTTTTCCACGCAGCACTGCTCCTGTGTCTGTAAGTCTTTGATCACGGTTGTCTCTTTTTCGCTCAATATCATCTTTCTACCTCTTTCCGACGGATTTTAAAATCCGCACATTTTTTTCACGATGATATTATGAGTCATAAAAATGGTAATTATTCACTTCCTTCGTGAAAATCTGCCGCCCGGGCAGACAGACTGATAAATCTTTTTGGCGTCATTCCATATTTCTTTTTAAACTCCCGATGGAAATAAGACAAATTCGAAAATCCACAGGAAAGCGCCACCTCGAGCGTATTTGTCTCCCCATTTTCAAACTGGTCTGCCGCACGCTCCAGACGCACATTTTTGATGTACTGCACGCATGACATTCCCATGTATTTTTTGAAAAAACGCATAAAATAATACTCACTGAAAAAACAGATTCCGGCAAGTCCTGAAATCGTCAGTTCCTCCATATAGTGTGCATCGATATAACTTAAAACTTCTTTTAACTTTTTCGCATGTTCTGTCAAAATCGCATCTGCCTCTGTATTCCGGGTACAATATGGAATCAAAGCCGCCACAAGCTGCAACAGATATGACTTGATAGCAATCTCGTATCCGGGTGTTTTTTTGTCATACTCCGTGTTTATATCCTCAAACAGATCTGCTTCCTTTTCGTAAAGCGGATGTCCTTTTTTGATTACAAACGGCGGGATCAATTTCTGGTTCATCAGTGGATTCAAATACCGGATGGCACAGATATCCGCAGCCTTTGCACCAAGAAAATCCATATGAAACACATACGTTTCCGACTGCATGCGCTCCTCTTTTTCATTGGAAATCGCATGCAGCACCGCAGGCGGAATAAAAATCAGATCTCCCTCTTCCACCTCATAAGTTTCAAGATGGATCTGATATGTGCAGCTTCCCTTCTCAATCCGCGTAAATTCTGCCTCCTCATGCCAGTGCGCCGTGACATAAGGATACTCTTTCCATAACGGTGTCACATATTTTTGCAGTGGAAAAATTTCTTCGCCGTGTCTGGCGTTCTCATGCTGGTCTAAGGATAGGGTTATTTTTTCTTTCATTGTATTGATTCCTCTTTAACATCATTGAAACAGGTTGCAAAACGCCTTCTAGGCTGTCTTAATCCACATTTGTATAGCAGTTTTGTGCAATAATGCCTTATATTTATGCAAGATTTTTTCTTTTCTATATTCTATTATAACAGTATCATACAATCAAGTGCAGAGATTGCGAAACTCAAAGAAATGTAAATTTAATTGTGAAAAATTAACAAAAGCTTGAGAAAACACTGGGGAGCGGTCGGCACTTAGAAGGTAGGCACGACATTAGTCGTGACTAGCTTCTTAGTACCGTTACCAGCGACACGTAGCGAAAGCGTGTTTTCGAAAATTTTGTTAATTTTGAACAATTTTAAGCAGCTTGAGATGAGTTTCGCAATCACCCCAGAATCAAATGAAAGAAACGGAGCATTTATGAAAAGAAAATGGTGGCATGATAAAGTAGCTTATCAGATTTACCCAAAAAGTTTTTTGGATACAAACGGAGATGGGATTGGCGACTTAAAGGGAATCATCTCAAAGCTGGACTATTTGAAAGAACTCGGAATCGACATCATCTGGCTCTCCCCGGTTTACGAATCCCCTTTTGTCGATCAGGGATATGACATTTCCGATTACTATAAAATTGCAGAACAGTTTGGCACAATGGATGATTTTGACACCCTTGTCGCCGAAATGAAAAAACACGGTATGCATCTGATCATGGATCTTGTCGTCAATCACTGTTCCGACAAACACGAATGGTTTCAGAAAGCACTCGCCGACCCGGACGGTCCTTACGCCGGCTACTTCTATTTCCGCGAAGGAAAAGACGGCAAGGCACCAAGCAATTACCGCTCCAATTTTGGTGGCTCTGCATGGACAAAAGTTCCCGGCACAAATAAATATTATCTCCACACCTTCGCTAAGGAGCAGCCCGATTTAAACTGGGAGAACCCGGTCGTCCGCAAAAAAATCTATGAGATGATCAACTGGTGGTTTGAAAAAGGCATTTCCGGTTTCCGTATCGATGCCATCATCAATATCAAGAAAAATCTTGATTTTCCATCCTTCCCGGCGGACGGCGATGACGGACTTGTCTCCTGCGATAAAATGTTAGCTTCCGCGCATGGAATCGGTACATTTTTAGAGGAAATGAAACATGAAACATTTGACAAATACGACGCTTTTACGGTCGGCGAAGTATTTCATTTAAAAGAGGATGAACTGCGTGAATTTATCGGTGAGGACGGTCATTTTTCCACAAAATTTGACTTTTCCGCCCATGTGCTCTCCTATGGGGAACACGGCTGGTATGATGCTCCTGCCCTTGATTTCAACCAGTGGCGCACTGCGCTTTTTGACACCCAGAAAGCTGACCTTACCGTTGGCTTTGAGGCAAATATTATCGAAAACCACGATGAGCCACGAGGTGCTACACATTATCTGCCTGCACACGCCAGAAATGAGGCCGGTGTAAAAATGCTTGCGGCCACTTACTTTTTACTGCGCGGAATTCCGTTTATCTATCAGGGGCAGGAAATCGGAATGACAAACTGTGTCCGAAACGATATTTCCGAATATGATGACATCAGCACCAAAGACCAGTATCAGGCTGCTTTAAATGCCGGATGTTCAAAAGAGGCAGCACTTCACGCCTGCTATGAAAACAGCCGCGACAATGCAAGAACACCTATGCAGTGGGACAGTTCTTTGCACGGCGGTTTCACCACCGGGACACCCTGGCTTGCAGAGAATCCAAACTATACAAAGATCAATGTAGCTGACCAGATGAACCGGTCAGATTCAGTTCTTTCTTTTTACAAAGAACTGATCGCACTCCGCAAAGCACCGGAATACGTGGAAACTTTCACTTACGGAACGTTTGCCGCTGCTTATGAAGATGTTGACCATATGTTTGCTTACTACCGCACCAATGAAGAAACCGGACAACGCATTCTGGTTGCCGGAAATTTCGGCACAGATACCGTGACACTGCCGCTTGAAAAACCGGCTGACCGGGTGCTTCTCACCAATGGAAAAACTGCGGATGTAATTTTAACCAGAAACAGAGAAAGTGCTTCTCTTGTATTGGGAAGCTGCGACTGTGTTGTTTTATTATTATAGAGATGAAGTTTCAAATGTGAGAATTTCCGTTCTGTCATGGGACAAGGCGTATCGGCTACGCCTTGTTCCTTGACCTCACTACACACCTTATTTTATTTTCTCATCTACCAATTCTCCATTTTCAATCACAACGATTCTGTCTTTAAATTCTAGTATCCACTGAGGTGGTTCTCCACTTCTATTACTCTCCCCTTCTAAGCGAACTACATTTTCATCATGTCCCCATATATTTCGATCATACATAACTTTCAAACTAGATTTGTTCTGATCCGTTGCCCCCGAAAAATTCAACTCATATCCTGGTTTCCCTTGCAGTGTAAGATAAGCCGTATCTCCTTGAACCCCATAATTTAAAATAACATTTTCATACATTGCTACGCCATGTGTCCAATGAAAACCAACTCCCATAAGAACTCCCGACAAAACAAACGCTCCAACGAATATGCCTAATGCTTTTTTTCTATTTTTTTTCTTGATTTTCTTAATTAAATTTACATCTTCAATTTCTTCATTTGTTATCACTGAAAAATTATCAATGTCCCCTGTCATTTCTTGATAGTATTTTTGACATTCTTCACAATTTTTCAAGTGTTTTTCGATTTCTTGATTACTTTCTTTACTTGTCAACCCATCAATATATAAAGGTAACAAATCTCTAATTATTTCACATTTCATGGTTACTCTCCTTTCTTATTCTTTGCTTTCCACGATAAAAAGTCACTCTTGCCCAATTTTCATCTTTACCCATAATTTCTCCAATTTCTTTAAATGTAAAATCGCCATTTAATCTCAAATACATAACTTCTCGCACCGGCTCCTCCAACAAATGAAGTTTTTTATACAACTCTATTACTTCCATTTTCTGTATTGCCGAATTTTCTGTAATTTTCTGACAAGTAGTTTCTTCTACATATTCTGCCACTACTTCTCTATCTTTTTTCTTTAGCTCTTTATACCATAAATGTTTTGCAATCGAACATAACCATACATATATCTTACAGTCACCACGAAAACTATCAATAGATTTTAGCGCTTGAAAAAAAGTTTCTTGTGTGAGTTCTTCGCTTAAATGAGCATCATGACAAAGGCTAAATAAAAAATTATATACTTGTGGCATATATTTTCGATAGATTTCTACCATTTCTTCCATACTCTACCCTCCTTTATCTATATGTACTTTACATATATTTTTCGTTACACATTTTTTTAATTTTTAAAAATGACGTAGATAATGTTACCACTACCTACGCCATTTCTCATTACATCTTTGAAATATTTACTCCATTTTCTTTCAACTTTTACTCCAAATTTACTCCATTCTAAAAATCTGTTACGATATTTTG